>Ga0307516_10000144_pt1 | contig 87138 bp, 82 predicted proteins | sample 19_EM_MG_FD_203310 | JGI IMG/M metagenome (GOLD analysis project Ga0307516, IMG submission 203310) | Populus trichocarpa ectomycorrhiza microbial communities from riparian zone in the Pacific Northwest, United States - 19_EM | ecosystem: Host-associated > Plants > Roots > Unclassified | place... | reverse complement strand
GCATGGCGTGACCTCCGCTCGTGTCCAAAACACCGGCAAGTGCTTGGAAACGAGTAGAATCAACGCCATGCAACCCGTCCACAAAAATGAACCGGACAGCCGTGGGACAAGCCCGGCCATGACGATCAGGGATGATCGAGTCACCCGCCCAGAGTCCAGCCTAGCGCCGACGCAGGCTCCCGAGCACGCCGCGCATGATCTCGCGGGCGACCTGGCTGCCGATGGTGCGCAGCATGGATTTGGCGAAGGCTTCGCCCATGCCCTGCCGGTTCGAGGCGCGCGGCGCGGCCCGCGGGGCCGGCTCCAGGCGCGCCTGGGCCTTGGCCTCCTTCGCGTCAGCCTCGGCTTCCGCGGCCTGCGCCGCCGCGGCCGTCGCCTGCCCCGCGCGCGCCTTCAGGGTCTCGAAGGCGGATTCCCGGTCCTTCGTCTGGTCGTAGAGGCCGCGCACTGGGCTCTGGGCGGTCAGGGCCGCGCGCTCGGCGGGCAGGATTGGGCCGATGCGTGAGTTCGGCGGACGCACGAGCGCCTTCTGCACCACGGTCGGCGCGCCCTTTTCGTCGAGCACGGAGACCAGGGCCTCGCCGACGCCAAGGCCCTGGATCGCCTCGGCGGTGTTGAACGCGGGATTGGGGCGGAAGGAGTCCGACGCGGCCTTGAGGCCACGCTGCTCCGCCGGGGTGTAGGCGCGCAAGGCATGCTGGATGCGGTTGCCCAGCTGGCCCAGCACCGTCTCGGGGATGTCGCTGGGGTTCTGGGTGACGAAATAGACGCCGACGCCCTTGGAGCGGATCAGCCGGACCACCTGCTCGACCTTTTCCAGCAGGGCGGGCGGGGAGTCGCGGAACAGCAGGTGCGCCTCGTCGAAGAAGAACACCAGGCGCGGCTTGTCCGGATCGCCCACCTCGGGGAGCTCCTCGAACATCTCGGACAGCAGCCACAGCAGGAAGGTGGCGTAGAGGCGGGGCGAATTGATCAGCCGATCGGCGGCAAGGAGGCTCACAATGCCGCGGCCGCTGGAATCCACGCGCATCAGGTCGGAGAGCGCCAGGGCCGGCTCCCCGAACAGGCCCTCCCCGCCCTGGTTCTCCAGCACCAGCAGCTTGCGCTGGATGGTCGCCACCGTCGCAGGCGCCACGGCCCCATATTGCGAGCCCAGCGCCTTGGAATTCTCCGAGGCGTAGGTCAGGGCGGCCTGCAGGTCCTTCAGGTCCAGGAGCAGGAGGCCCTGCTCGTCGGCAGCCTTGAAGACGACGTTCAGCGCCCCTTCCTGGACGTCGTTGAGCTCCAGCATCCGCGCCAGGAGCACCGGCCCCATCTCGGAGATGGTGGCCCGCACCGGGTGGCCCTTCTCGCCGAACAGGTCCCAGAAGACCACCGGGGCGGCGGCCGGCTGCAGCTCCAGGCCCATGCCCTTGGCCCGGGCCAGCAGCTTTTCGTTGGGGGTTCCGGCCGCGGCGATCCCGCTGAGGTCGCCCTTCACGTCGGCGGCGAACACCGGCACGCCGGCGTCGGAAAGGCCCTGGGCGAGGACCTGCAGGGTCACGGTCTTGCCGGTGCCGGTCGCGCCGGCGACAAGCCCATGCCGGTTCGCCCGGTTGAGGCGCAGCAGCTCGGGATGGTCCGAGTAGCCGATCAGCACGCCGTCGTCCGCCATTCCCTTAAGCCCTTCAATCTGCGCCGTCGGCCGAAGCTAACCGGGGCCTCGACGCGCCGCCAGCGGAAGTCCACCATGCGCGCGCGCCGCTTCGGGCGGGCCTGAATTTCATCCTTGAGGCTTATGCCCGTCGACCGGTCCTCCGCAATTTCGCGCAACGCCCTGGTGATCCTGGCGGTGATCGCGTCCTGCGCCGCCCTCCTGTGGCTGCGCGGCATCCTCACGCCGCTGGCGCTGGCCATGTTCATGGCCGTGATCGTCGACGGCTTCTCCCGGGTCCTGCAGAGACGCGCGAAGGGCCTGCCGCCCCGCGCCGCCCTGCCGGTGGCGATCATCCTGTCGATCACCCTGTTCGGGGGCGCCGCGTTCATGGTGGCGGAGAACGCGACCAGCTTCGTGGGACAGCTCACGGCCTATGCGCCCAGGCTGGACGGGCTGCTCGCCCGGATCGCAGGGCTCGCGGGCCTGGACGTGCCGCCGACCGTCGACCAGCTGCTGCGGCAGCTCAACCCGACCCGCTACCTGGGCGACGTGGCGCGGGCGCTGCAGGACTTCACCTCCAACGCCTTCTTCGTCCTGGTCTATCTGGGCTTCATCATCGCCTCACGCCGCGGCTTCGAGCGCAAGATCGTGGGCCTGTTCCCCGTCCGGGAGGAACGCCAGCACGCCGTCGAGGCCTTTCATCGCATCCGCGACGGGGTCGAGCAGTACCTGTGGGTGCAGACCGTCACCGGCCTGATGATCGCGTTCGCGTCCTGGATCGTCATGGCCGCGGTCGGGCTCGACAACGCCTTCTTCTGGGCGTTCCTGATCTTCATCCTCTCCTACATCCCCGTGGTCGGCGGCGTGGTGGGTATCGCCGCTCCGCCGGTGTTCGCGCTCCTGCAGTTCGACACCTACTGGCAGGCCATCGTCCTGTTCGCCGTGGTGGAGGTGATCCAGTTCGTGGTCGGCAACGTCATCCTGCCGCGCATGCAGGGCCGCAGCCTGAACATCGATCCGGTGATCGTGCTGCTCGCCCTGGCGTTCTGGGGCGCGATCTGGGGCATTCCGGGCATGTTCCTGTCGACGCCCCTGACCGTCATGCTGATGGTGATTTTGGCCCAGTTCGAGGGAACCCACTGGGTCGCGGTGATCTTATCGGCGGACGGCGACCCAGGCCGCCTGCGCGACCACCCTTTGACCGAATCAGCGAGGGAAAGCGCCGAAGCGCCCACAGCGAAGGTCGCGGTAAAATCGCCGTGAGCTTCGGGGTTTAGTAACGGAAGACCCTAGGGGGGACTTAAACATGCCCGCGAGCGTCCTATGTAAGGCAGGCTCGGATCCATCTGGATCTTTCAGGCGCGCCCGTTCCCCCAGCCCCCGGGCGCAGCGAGCAAGGAGTGTTTCGCCGCCCCCCCACGGCGAAGCAACGCGCCGCCGGATTCTCTCCTCCGGCGGCGTTCTCGCGTCTGGAACCCAGTTTTTGTCTGGAGCCCGGGTCTTATCTGGAGGCCGGCCATGAGCCGCCCGGCGCGCGCAGGCCGCTCCGCCCTCACCCGCACGATCGTGAAGGCCTTCCTGGAAGCGATCGGCGACGATCCCGCCCTGGACGCCGCGCGGGGCTTCATCGACCAGGCCGCGGCGGACGCCGCCCCGGACGAGCCGGCGGAGCTCACACCGACCGAAATCGCCGAGAACCTCGCGGACTTCTGGCGCTTCGGCGCGAAGCGATCGGGGCCGGGGCCGTCCATGCGCATCGCCCCCTGCCTGGGCGCCGACGCCGCCGGCCTGATGCGGCTGGACGTGGTGCAGGACGACTCGCCGTTCCTGGTCGACAGCGTCATGGGCGAGATCGCCGAACAGGGCCTCTCGGTGCGCGCCATGTACCATCCGATCGCCCTGGTCGCCCGCGACCGGGGGGGGCGGCGGGTCGGCGCCGGCCGCCCCAAGGCCGAGTCGACGATCATGGTGATCCTGGACGACCTGGCCCCCCACCGGCGGGCGGCCCTGCTCGAAGGCCTGCATGCGACGCTGTCGGACGTGCGCGCCGCGGTCGAGGATTTCCAGCCAATGGCCGCCCTGATGGGCGCGGCCATCGCCGAACTGAAGCAGGGGCTGGGCGCCGCGCGGGGCAGCGAGGAGGAGATCACCTTCCTGAGCTGGCTGCAGCACGAGCACTTCGTCTTCCTGGGCGCGCGGACCTACGAGTATCCCCGGCTGAAGAACGGCGACTACGCCGCCGAGGAGCCGATGTACCAGGCCAAGGACGGCCTGGGCGTGCTGCGCGACCCGGGTCGCATGGTGCTGCGCCGGGCCAACGAGCCGGCCGTGCTCACCGCCCAGGCCAAGGATCGCGTCCTGAAGGACCCGCCGGTCACCGTGGCCAAGGCCAACCTGCGCTCGCGCGTCCACCGGCGCGCCTACATGGATTATGTGGGCGTCAAACGGTACGGCGACGACGGCCTGCCCGCGGGCGAGGTCCGGTTCGTGGGCCTGTTCACCGCCGAGGCCTATGACCAGCCGGCGACCACGGTGCCCCTGCTGCGGGCCAAGCTCGCCCATGTGCTCGAGCGCGCGGCGCTGACGCCTGGAAGCCACAACGAAAAGCGGCTGCGCAACATCCTGGAGACCCACCCGCGCGACGAGCTTTTCCAGACCAGCGAGGAGGAGCTGCTGCCGCTCGCCCTCGACATCCTGCACCTCTACGACCGGCCGCGGGTGCGCCTCTTCGAGCGGCGCGACCCCTTCGACCGCTTCGCCGCGATCCTCCTCTACCTGCCGCGGGAGCGCTACGATTCCGACCTCCAGGATCGAGCCGGCGTCATCATCGCCAAGGCCTTCGGCGGACGCGTCTCGGCCGCCTATCCGGCCTTTTCGGACGCGCCCCTGGCCCGGGTGCACTTCATCATCGGATTCACGCCCGGCCAGCACCTGAAGCCGGACCTGAGGGAGGTCGAGGCGCAGATCGTCGAGGCCGCGCGCACCTGGGAGGACCGCCTGGAAGCCGCTGTCCGCGCGTCCGGGATGTCGCCGGAGCAGATGTCAGGGCTCCTGACCCGCTACGAGGACGCCTTCCCCCCCGGTTACCGCGACCGCTATGACGCGACGGAGGCCTTGAACGACATCGCCGCGATGCACGACTTCAAGGCGGACGACTCGATCAGGGTGCGGGCGTATCGCCGGGCGGACGACGCAGACACCCGCTTCCGCTTCAAACTCTACAAGCCCGGCGGGCCGGCGCCCCTCGCCGACATCCTGCCGATACTCGACAACATGGGCCTGAAGGCCCTGGCCGAGCACGGCCACCCGGTCCGGCGCGTGGAGCGCGAGGTCGTCTGGATCCACGAGTTCGAGATCCAGGACGTGCGCGGTCAGGGCCTGGCCCTCGACGAGGTGCGCGGCGCCTTCGAGGAGGCCGTCGTCGCCGTCTGGAACGGCAAGGCCGAGAACGACGGCTTCAACCGCCTGGTGCTGGAGCTTTCGATCCCCTGGCGCGACGCGGCCCTGATCCGGGCGCTGGCGCGCTGCCGCCAGCAGAGCGGCCTCGACCCCAGCCAGCGGGTCCAGGAACAGGCCCTGTCGGAGAACCCGGGGATCGCCCGGCTGATCCTGGACATGTTCCGCACCAAGTTCGACCCGGCCATCGCCGCGGACATTCCGGCCCGCCGCCGCCAGGCCGAGGCGATCATGGGCGAAGTGGTGGAGGCCCTGCAGCGGGTGGAGAGCCTGGACGACGACCGGGTGCTGCGCCGTATCGCCCAGCTGGTCGCGGCCACCAAGCGCACCAACTTCTACCAGACAGGCGCCGACGGCGAGCCCAAGCCCTATATCAGCTTCAAGGTGGGCAGCAGCGAGATCGCCGACCTGCCGGCGCCCAGGCCATTCCGCGAGATCTTCGTCTCCGCCGTAGCCGTCGAGGGCGTCCACCTGCGCTTCGGCCCGGTGGCGCGGGGCGGCCTGCGCTGGTCTGACCGCCGCGACGACTTCCGCACCGAGGTGCTGGGCCTGGCCAAGGCCCAGCAGGTGAAGAACGCCGTCATCGTGCCGGTCGGCTCCAAGGGCGGCTTCTATCCCAAATGCCTGCCGAAGGGCGGCCCTGAGGCGGTGCGCGCCGAGGCCGTGCGCGCCTACACCATCTTCCTGCAGGGTCTCCTGGACCTCACCGACAACCTGACGCCGGCCGGCGCGGTGGTGCGGCCGCCGGACGTGATCGCCCACGACGACGACGATCCCTACCTGGTGGTCGCTGCCGACAAGGGCACGGCGAGCTTCTCGGACATCGCCAACGGAGTGGCCCGGTCCTACGACTTCTGGCTCGACGACGCCTTCGCCTCGGGTGGGTCGGTGGGCTACGACCACAAGGCCATGGGCATCACCGCCCGCGGCGCCTGGGAGGCGGTCAAGCGCCACTTCCGCGAGATGGGCAAGGATATCCAGGCCGAGCCCTTCACCGTCATCGGCGTCGGCGACATGTCGGGGGACGTGTTCGGCAACGGCATGCTGCTGTCCCGGAAGATCCGGCTGCTGGCCGCCTTCGACCACCGCCACGTCTTCTTCGACCCCGACCCGGACCCGGAGACCTCCTGGGAAGAGCGCGCGCGCCTCTTCGCCCTGCCCCGCTCGTCCTGGGACGACTATGACCGCAACAGCATCTCCGCCGGGGGCGGGGTGTTCGCCCGCAGCCTGAAGTCCATTCCGCTGAGCCCGGAGATCCGCGTCCTGCTCGGGGTCGAGGCCGAGGAGCTGGCGCCCAACGACCTCGTCAAGGCGATCCTGCGCGCCCAGGCCGAGCTGCTCTATCTCGGAGGCATCGGCACCTATGTGAAGGCCAAGACCGAAAGCCACGCCGAGGTGGGCGACAAGGCCAATGACGGCCTGCGCATCAACGGGGCGGACCTGCGGGTGCAGGTGGTCGGCGAGGGCGCGAACCTGGGCTTCACCCAGCGCGGACGGATCGAGTTCGCGACGGCCGGCGGGCGCGTCGACACCGACGCCATCGACAATTCGGCCGGGGTCGACTGCTCCGACCACGAGGTGAACATCAAGATCGTCACCGGCATGCTCGAGCGCGCCGGCCAGCTCACCCGGGCCCGGCGCAACACCCTCCTGAAGTCGATGACCGACGAGGTGGCCGAGCATGTGCTCGCGCACAACTACGCCCAGACCCTCGCCCTCTCGCTCCTGGAGATGGACTCCCCCGGCGAGCTGGAACCCCACGCGCGGTTCATGGCCCAGCTGGAGACGCTGGGCCGGCTCGACCGGGCCGTGGAGGCCCTGCCGGACACCCTGGAGATCGCCGACCGCGCCGCCGCCGGGCGCGGGTTGACGCGGCCCGAACTCGCCGTCCTGCTCGCCTATGGCAAGCTGGAGCTGTCGCACGCGATCGTCGCCTCCAACGCGCCCGAGGACCCGCACTTCGCCGGCGTGCTCGACAACTACTTCCCCAAGCCCCTGCGCCGGCGGCGCGAGGCGATCCAGCGCCACCGGCTGCGCCGCGAGATCATCGCCACCGTGGTCGCCAACGACCTCGTCAACCGCTGCGGACCGAGCTTCCCCTCGCGGCTGCAGGCGGCCGCCGACTGCGACGCGGCCGCCCTGGTCATCGGCTTCGAAGCCGCCAAGGCGACGCTGGACATCGACCGCCTGTGGGAGGCGACGGAGGCGCTGGATGGGACGATCCCCGCCGCCGGCCAGATGGCGCTGTTCCGCCGGATAGCCTCGGTGCTGCGCGGGGCGACCTTCTGGTTCGCCCGGCGCGCAGGCCAGGAGCGGCTGAGCGTCGGCGACCTGACCCGCCGCTACGGCCCGGGGCTGAAGACGCTGCGGAACCTGGCGCCCGACATCCTCTCGGCCGACGTGCGCCTGGAGGTCGAGGCCCGCGCGGCCGCGCTGGTCGAGGCCGGCGCGCCGGAGCACCTGGCTCGCGAGGCCTCCATCCTGCTGGCCCTGACCACGGCGGCCGACCTCGTGGACCTGGCCGAGGCTTCGAGCTGGCCGCTCGCCAATGTCGCCCGGCTCTATCACCGGACGGGCGAGGTGTTCGGATTCGACCGCCTGCGTCAGGCGGTGGGCCGCTATATGGCGGGCGACCATTTCGAACGCAGCGCCGTCCGTCGCCTGGTCGAGGACCTGTTGTCCGAGCAGACCGACGTCACCCGCGCCCTGATGACCTTCGCCGCGAGCCCGGAGGCCGGCGACACCGCCGCGGCGGCGGAGACGACCGTGGCCTCCTGGTCGGCCCTGCGCCGTGACGCCGCCACGCTCGCCCGCCGGACCCTGGAGGAGATCGAGGCCGCGCCCGGCCCGTGGACCTTCGCCAAGCTGACCATCGCCAACGCGGCCTTGCGGCAGCTGGCGAGCGCGGAGTCGGGCGGGCGGCGCAAGCGGATGCGGTAGGGATCCACCCGCCGCCAGCGCGGGAGGTCAGTGCCGGAACACCCGCACGCCGGTGAAGACCATTGCGATCCCGCGTTCGTCGGCGGCGTCGATGACCGCCTGGTCGCCGATGGAGCCGCCGGGCTGGATCACCGCGGTGCAGCCCGCGTCGGCCGCCTGCAGGAGGCCGTCCGGGAACGGGAAGAAGGCTTCCGAAGCGCAGGCCGATCCCTTCAGGTCGAGGCCGAAGTCGGCGGCGCGCAGGGCGGCGATGCGGGCGGAGTCCTTGCGGTTCATCTGGCCGGCGCCAACGCCCAGGGTCTGGCCGTCGCGGGCGTAGACGATGGCGTTGGACTTCACGTGCTTGGCGACGGTGAAGGCGAACAGCATGTCGCGCACCTCGGTCTCGGTGGGCGCGCGCTTGGTGACCACCTTCAGGTCGGCGGGGGTCAGCCGTGCATCGTCGCGGCCCTGCACCAGGAAGCCGCCGGCCACCGATTTGAACGTCATGCCCGGGGCCAGCGGGTCCGGCAGGCCGCCGGTGATCAGTAGGCGGACGTTCTTCTTTTTCTTGAACAGCGCGATCGCGTCGTCGTCGGCCTCGGGGGTGATCACCACCTCGGTGAGCAATTTGAGGATCTCGACCGTGGTGGGCGCATCGAGGCGGGTGTTCAGGGCGATGATCCCGCCGAAGGCGCTGACCGGGTCGCAGGCGAGCGCGCGGTCGTAGGCCTCCTTGACGGTCGCGCCGCAGGCCAGGCCGCAGGGGTTGGCGTGCTTGATGATGGCGCAGGCCGGCCCGTCCTTGGGATCGAACTCGGCGATCAGCTCGAAGGCCGCATCGGTGTCGTTGATGTTGTTGTAGCTGAGCTCCTTGCCCTGCAGCTGGGTCGCCGTGGCGACGCCGACGCGGGGCTGCTCGAACCGGTAGAACGCCGCCTTCTGGTGCGGGTTCTCGCCGTATCGCATGGTCTGGACCAGGGTCCCGGCGATGGCCTTGCGCTTGGGAAAGTCCTCGCCGAGCTGGGCCGCGAACCAGGTCGAGATCGCCGCGTCATAGGCCGCGGTGCGGGCATAGGCGCGGGCCGCCAGGCGACGGCGCAGGTCGAGGCTGGTGCCGCCGGTCTCGTTGAGCTCAGCCAGCACCTCTTCGAGGTCGGCGATCTCAGTGCAGACACAGACATAGCCGTGGTTCTTGGCGGCCGAACGGATCATGGCCGGTCCGCCGATGTCGATGTTCTCGACCGCGGTCGCCTCGTCGGCGCCGCCGGCGATGGTGGATTCGAAGGGGTAGAGGTTCACGTAGACCAGATCGATGCCGCCGATGCCGTGCTCGGTCATGGCCCTGGCGTGCTCGGGCGCGTCGCGCACGGCCAGGAGGCCGCCGTGCACCACCGGGTGCAGGGTCTTGACCCGGCCGTCCATCATCTCGGGAAAGCCGGTGAGTTCGCTGATGTCCTTCACCGCCAGGCCGGCGGCGGCGATGGCCGCGCGGGTGCCGCCGGTGGAGACCAGCTCGACGCCGAGGCCCGCCAGGGTCTTGGCGGCCTCCACGAGGCCGGTCTTGTCGGAGACCGAGATCAGGGCGCGGCGGATGGCCGCACGGTCGGGGGCAGGCGGGAAATCGGGCGCAGCGGGCATGGCGCACTCCTCTTCAAGGTTCGAGAAATCGCCCAGGCGAGCGGCAGCAAGAGCGTGACAGCCGAAAGTGGGAACCGGTTCCGGCGCCCGTCACGCTCAAACCTTGAGACGGAGCCTTTCGGAATTTCCGAACGTCTCCGGGCCCGCGCTCCCCGGTGGTTTCCCACCTCGATTTCGCCAGTCACGCAGGATGGCCGGACCATACCCACGGCGCATCCGGAGTCAACGCGGCGGCGGCCAGGCGTCCGCCCCGATCAGCTTCCAGCGTATCCGCGCGCCGGTTTCGATGCGCACCTGCCCGCGCAGGACGATCTGGCTCGTCCGCCGCGACTGGCCCTGGTGGAAATGGATCGAGGGCTCGATCTCCACCTCGCCGGCGTCATTGCGCAGCCACCAGCCGGAATCGCGCAGGCCGGCCCGCAACAGGACGCTGCGGCGGTCCTGGGCCAGGGTGACCTGAACGTCGGGGTGGACGTGGAAGCGCACCATGAAGGGCACGAACCGGCGGGCGTGCTCGTCCCCCGTGGCCGCCGCGACGGGCACGAACCGGTCTTCGCCGCGTAGCTCGTCGGCGGCGGTGTCGATATAGAGGCGGCGGCGGTGCCGCAGGCCGAAGCGGGCGACCCACCCCTCGTGCGAGACCTCCAGCCAGCGGCCGTCGTCGGATTCGTGGCGGTGGGCGGTGACCGCGTCATAGGCCCCGGTCAGGCGCGGGCCGAGCTGATCGGCCACGAAGCCGCGCAGGGGCGAGCCGCAGGTCTGGTCGCCGAGGGTGGCGGTCGATCCGGCGTCGGCGACCCTGAGCGCCGGCGGCCCCACCGCGTCCGGCGACCAGCCGCAATTGACGATCAGCCTGCGCCCGTTGGCCAGCACCTCGATCGCGGCCGGCTGGGCGCAGGCGTTGACGCTCCAGGCGCCCGCCGGCGGCGGCGCGGCGTCGACGATCACCTGCAGGCTGCGGCCTTCCAGGCGCTGATAGCCGTTGCGGGCGGCGGGAATCGGCCGGTCGGCGGCGTCGTCCGACGCCCGGGCGGCGGCGACATAGCGGGCGGCGCTCTCGTCGCCGCCCTGAAAGGCCGGCAGCGCGCCGTCCGCCAGGGTGAAGAAGCGCACGGCGCCCCCGAGCCGGTCGATGGCGCGCATCATCTCGTCGGGGGCGGCGAGGCCGAGGTCGACCAGCGCCTGGTCGAGGGTGAGCAGGTCGAAGAGCAGCTCGAGCGCGGCCTGCGGGCTGCGCGAGGCGTGGCCGCCGTCAGGCGAGACGCTCTGCGGCAAGGTGCGCTGCAGGAGCGTCAGGCCCTGATTCAGCAGGCGCTCGCCTACCCGTCCCGAAAGCGCAGCGCCCGCGACGGCGACGGTGACGGCGCGCTCGGCGGCACGGATCGGGCCTTCAACGGCGGAGAGCAGGTGGCGCGCCTGGCGGGCGAGATCGAGGGCGATGACCCCGGCCTCCGCATCGGACGCCGGCTCGCCGATGGCCCGCGCGGCGCAGGCAAGGTTGAACACCCGACGCTCGAGAACCTCCGGCGACCAGGCGAAGGCGTTCCAGGTCCCGAACAGCCGTCGCCATTCCAGCACCAGGCGCAGGCCCTCCTCCGCCCCCGGCGGTCCGAGGGCCACAAGGTCGCCCAGCCAGATGAAACGGTGCAGGGCGACGGCGAATCTGCGGCTCGGGCTGGGGCGGTCCCAGGGATCGCCCTGAGGGCCGGGATGCAGGGCGCTGCCGGCGAAGACGAACGAGCCGGCCAGGAGGCGGGCGCCGTTCTCCGGATCGCGCGGCCGCAGGTCCACAGGCTCGGCAGCGAAGCCTTCCGGCCGGGGCGAGGCCAGGGTGGATCGGTGCAGGGGCGAGCCCTGCCACTCGGCCGAGAAACGCCGGTGGACAGCCGCCAACATCGCGGGCGCGAGGAGCATGCCCGGCAGTCGGGGCGTCGCGGGCCTGGTCATGCCCGCCCTCGCTCAGCCGCCGCGAAGGGCGCGGATATTGGCCGCATAGGCGGCGGGTCCACCCTTGAAGACGGCGGTGCCGGCCACGAGGGCCGTCGCGCCGGCCGCGATGCACAGGGGGGCGGTCTGCGGCGTCACGCCCCCGTCCACCTCCAGCGGGATGTCGCGCCCGGCGGCGTCGATCATCTGGCGCAGGCGTTCGATCTTCTTCAGCTGGGAATGCATGAAAGTCTGGCCACCGAAGCCCGGATTGATCGACATGACCAGGATCAGGTCGACCTCATCCATCATCCACTCGATCGTCTCGGGCGGGGTCGAGGGGTTGAACACCACGCCGGCCTTGGCGCCCAGCTTGCGGATCTGCTTCAGGGTCCGATTGAGGTGCGGTCCGGATTCAGGGTGCACGCTGATATAGTCGGCCCCCGCGGCGCGGAACGCCTCCAGGTACGGGTCCGCCGGCGCGATCATCAGGTGGACATCGAAGGGGATCGAGACGAGCGGGCGTAGCGCCTTCACCACGTCCGGCCCGATGGTGATGTTCGGCACGAAATGGCCGTCCATGACGTCGACGTGCAGCCAGTCGGCGCCGGCTGCCTCGATGGCCCGGGCCTCCTCGCCCAGCCGGGCGAAGTCCGACGCCAGTATGGAGGGCGCGATGATGGGCGTGGCGGTCATCGACTGGACTTAGCGTAAACGCTGTTGTCGGGACAAGCAGCGCCTCAGCTGTGGCGCAGGAACCGGGCGATATAGAAGCCGTCGAGGCCCCCGGGGCGGTGATGAGGCAGAATCCGCAAGGTTCCGTCGGGGCGCAGGCTGGCTTCCGGGGCGCCGCCCTCCTCGCTCCGAATCGGATCGATCGCGAACTCGGGGGATCTGGCGACGAAGGCGGCGGCCTGGGCCTCGCCCTCCTCCGGCTCGAGCGAGCAGACGCAATAGACCAGCCGGCCCCCGGGCCGCACCCGGCGAGCGGCGGCGTCCAAGAGGCGCGACTGCACGGCCGCAAGGCTGGCCACGTCGCCGGGGCGGGCGGCCCACAGGACGTCCGGATGGCGGCGGAAGGTGCCGGTGGCGCTGCAGGGCGCGTCCAGCAAGACGGCGTCGAACTGGCGCTCGTCGCGCCACTCGGCGGCGTCGGCGGCCACGACTTCGGCCTTAAAACCCATCCGCGCCAGGTTCTCCTCGACGCGGCGAAGGCGGGCGGACGAGCGGTCCACCGCCGTGACCTGGCCCCCGGCGGCAGCCTGCTGCAGGGTCTTGCCGCCCGGGGCGGCGCATAGGTCGAGCACCGTTTCGCCCGGCGCGATGTTCAGAAGGCGCGCGGGGATGGCGGCGGCGGCGTCCTGCACCCACCAGCGGCCCTCCGCGAAGCCGGGCCAGCCGGCGACATCGCCCCGGCGGTCGGTCCGCAGGGTCCCGCCGGGCAGGGTCTGCGCCTCCAGCTCGGCGGCGAGCGCCTCGACGTCCGCCGGATCGCGGCAGGTGAGGTCGGTGGGCGGCTCCGGGGCGATGCAGGCGGCGATCTGGCGCGCCTCGGCCTCGCCGAAAGCGGCGCGCCAGCGGGCGTAGAGCCAGTCCGGCGCCAGCAGGTCCGGATCGTCCAGGGCCGGCGGCTCGCGCAGCACGGCGCGCAGCACGGCGTTGACCAGCCCCTTGAAGCCGGCCGTGCCGCCGCGGGCGACAAGGCTGACGCTGGTGTCGACGGCGGCGTGGGCGGGCGTGCCCAGCGCCAGGGCCTGGGCCAGGCCCAGGCGCAGGATCTGCCGCACCCTGGGCGTCGGCTCGCGCTGCAGGCGCGCGTCCAGCGCGCGGTCTATGGGGCCGAGGGCGCGCAACGTCGCCATGGCCGCTGCCAGGGCGAAGCCGCGGTCGCGGGGGGCCAGGCCGGCGAGGCCGGGGGCGCCCATGGCCTCGTCGAGGCCGTTGCGGCGTCCAAGCGCGGCGTCCAGGAGGTCGAGAGCCGCGATGCGGGCGGGAAGGCCAGGTTCGTTTTCAGTCACGCGCAGCGACGTGCGCGCTCCCGACGCCAAGTGCAAGGGCTCGCGGGCGCAAGGGGTGGCGCCGAGGGGCCGCGCCTTCTAAATGAGAGGCATGGAGCCGACGACCCCGCCCAACGCCGCCCCCGGCAAGCCGCTGACCGACGCCGCCCGCCGGGCGCTGGAGGAGGCGGCGGCGCGCCACAAGGCCGAGGCCGAAGCCGCCGCGCGCCCGCCGGAAGAGGGCGGCCCCAGAGGCCTGGAGCCCACACGCTTCGGCGATTGGGAGCGAAAGGGCCTGGCGGTCGACTTCTAAAGTCTATTTCGCGTGCGTGGAATCGCGGCTCCCCACCCCGCTCATCCCGGCGAAAGCCGGGATCCAGATTCAGCCTGAGCGCTTCGTGGGTTTCACCTGGATCCCGGCCTTCGCCCATAGGCGCTAAGTTAGGAGCGACGGCGGCCCTTTCCTCCCCCGTCCTCTTCGGGACAGGGGAGGAAAAGCCCCGTGGCGAATCCTGAAGGCTTAACTTAGCGCCTATGGGCGAAGGCCGGGATGAGCGGTGTTTAACATGGCGGTCTGGCGTCGCCGACTCGGCCGCTAGACCGTCTGCTCGACGCGGGTCACTTCCGGCACATAGTGCTTGAGCAGGTTCTCGACCCCGGCCTTCAGAGTCGCGGTGGACGAGGGGCAGCCCGAGCAGGCGCCCTTCATGTTCAGGTAGACGACGCCGCTGTCCGGCTCGAACCGGCTGAACAGGATATCGCCGCCGTCCTGGGCCACGGCCGGCCGGATGCGGGTGTCGAGGAGGTCTTTGATCTCGGCCACGATCTGGGCGACGTCGCCCTCATAGGCGGTCTCGTCGTGGCCGGTCGCCGCTTCACCGTCCGTGAACAGCGGCCGGCCGGCGGTGTAGTGGTCCATGATCGCCGCCAGGATCGGCGCCTTCATCAGCGCCCAGTCCTGGCCGGGGGCCTTGCCTACCGTGATGAAGTCGCCGCCGAAAAACACCCGCTCCACGCCGTCGATGGCGAACAGCTCGGCCGCCAGCGGCGAGACCTCGGCGTCCTCGGCGTCGCGGAAATCGCGCGAGCCCTCGGGGTGGACGTCCCGCCCGGGCAGGAACTTCAGCACCTCCGGGTTCGGTGTGGCTTCGGTCTGGATGAACATGAGGCAGATGTGGCGCCGGGGCGGCCCCGGCGCAAGCCCACCGCTCAGAGCGCGTTAGGCGAAAGTGTGAGCGGTTTCGCCGCTCGAACGCGCTCTAAACTCAAGAAGATAGAGCCCGTCCGGTGCGGATGCCTCCATCTGAACCGGACAGGCTCTAGGCGCCGAGGAAGCCCACCAGCCGCTTGGTCTCCGCCATCGTCGGCGCGGCGATGGTCCGCGCCCGCGCCGCGCCGGCCACGAGGATGCGGTCGATCTCGGCGGGGTCGGTCATGTAGCGGCGCATCTGCTCGGTGACCGGCCCCAGCTTGGCCACGGCGAGGTCGGCGAACTTCGGCTTGAAGACCCCGAAGCCCTGGCCCGCGAACTCCGCCAGCACCGCCTCGGACGTCATCTCCGCCAGGGCGGCGTAGATTCCCACCAGATTCGCCGCCTCCGGCCGCGCCTTCAGCTCGTCCATCGTCTCCGGCAGCGGCTCGGGATCGGTGCGGGCCTTGCGGATCTTCTGGGCGATGGCGTCGGCGTCATCCAGGAGGTTGATGCGCGACAGATCGGACGGATCCGACTTGGACATCTTCACCTGGCCGTCGCGCAAGGACATCACCCGCGCCCCCGGCCCCTGGGTCAGGGCCTCGGGCAGGGGGAAGAAGCTGGGCGCGTCGAAGTCGTGGTTGAACTTGGCGGCGATGTCGCGGGTCAGCTCCAGGTGCTGGCGCTGGTCCTCGCCCACCGGCACATGGGTCGCCTTGTAGATCAGGATGTCGGCGGCCTGCAGCACCGGGTAGGTGTAAAGCCCGACGCTCTCGCGCTCCTTGTGCTTGCCGGCCTTCTCCTTGAACTGGGTCATCCGGTCGAGCCAGCCCAGCCTGGCCACGCAGTTGAAGATCCAGCCGAGCTCGGCGTGCTCCGGGACCATCGACTGCGGGAACAGGGTCGCCTTGGCCGGATCGAGGCCCGAGGCCAGGTAGGCGGCGGCGATCTCGCGGGTCTGGTCGGCCAGCTTGGCCGGGTCCTGCCAGGCGGTGATCGCGTGCATGTCGGCCACGAAGATGAAGGTCTCCATCTCGTGCTGCAGGCGGGCGAACTTCACCAGGGCGCCCAGATAGTTGCCCAGGTGCAGCGCCCCGGAGGGCTGGACGCCGGAGAGCACGCGGGGCTGGCCCGCATAAAGGGTAGGGGCGGCTTCAGTCATGGATCGGAGCTTCTCGGTCGAGGAAGGAAGGGCGCGGGAGGGCGCCGGCCGGCGCGGGTCAGCCGCGTCGCCATCGGGCCTGAAGGGAGCCTTGTTCGACCATGGCGGCGCAATAGCCGTTCGGGGGCCCTACGGCAAGTCGGAGACGGTGGGGGCGGCCGCGCCCTTGCCTCGCCGGAAGGCGGTCTTCACCTCGGTCAGGGTGACCCCGCCGAAGGCGAACAGCAGCGCCGGATAGAGGGCCGCGCCGGCGGCGGCCACCGCCAGGACGCAGAACTCCTTGGCCCCCAGGCCCAGGACGCGGGCGCCGCCGAACGGCGCCTCGATCTCGGCGCGGAAGTGCGAGGCCACCGCCAGGATCACTCCCATGCCGGCGCTGGCGGCCATCACCCGGGCCATCTTCGACCAGGCCCGCGCCGAGGGGGTGTAGGCGCCGTCGCGGCGCAGTCGGAAGCCCATCTGCAGCACCGTGACCCAGGTCGCCGCGCTGGTGGCCATGGCCGTGCCCTGGAAGCCGATCGTGTAGAAGAGCAGGACCCCGAGGCCGATATTGATGCCCACCGAGATCAGCGAGTAGCGCATGGGGGTGGCGGTGTCCCGCCGGGCGAAGAAGGCCGGCTGCAGGATCTTGACCAGCACGAAGGCCGGCAGGCCCCAGCCATAGTTGAGCAGGATCAGCGCGCTGGCGGACGCGTCGTAGTGGGTGAAGGCCCCACGGGCGAACAGGCCGTCCACGAGATAGCCGGGCATGGCGACGAGGGCGGCCGCCGCCGGCAGGCTGAGCGCCAGGGCGAAGACGATGCCTTGGTCCGTGGCCGCCTGGGCGTCTTCATGGTCGCCGCGCCGGAAGGCCTGGGCGAGGCGCGGCAGCAGAGCCACCCCGATGGCGGTGCCCACCAGGCTCAGGGGCAACTGGTAGAACCGTTCGGCCACGTTCAGCCAGGCGCGCATCCCCGGAATCTGTGAGGCCAGAATCGCCGAGACGAAGATGTTGATCTGCACGGCGCTGTTGGCGAAGGCCGCCGGCAGGGCGAGCTTGGCCAGGGCTTTCATCTCGGGATTGAGCTTGGGCCAGACCAGCCGGATGCGGGCGCCGGTGCGGCGCGCGCCCCACCAGCACAGCGCCGCCTGCGACACCCCGGCGACGATCACGCCCCCCGATGCCCACCAGGCCGCCTGCACCGGATCGCGCTGCGGCAGCACCGCGGCCAGCATGCAGATGTTCAGGAGGGTCGGATAAAGCCCATAGATGATGAACCGTCCCCGGGCGGTCAGGATGCCTGAGAACAGGGCCGCGATCACCATGCAGGGCAGGTAGGGCATGGTGATCTGTGTAAGGACGATCGCCAGCTTGAACTTCGCCGGGTCGGACACAAAGCCCGGCGAGTAGAGATACATCAGCCAGGGCATGGCCAGCTGCACCACGATCGTCACCGCGACGGCCGCCGCCGCCACCGTGGCCAGGGCGTCGGAGGCGAAGCGGTCGGCCTCAGCGGCGCCGTCGCCCTCCAGCTTGCCGGCGTAGGTGGGCACGAAGGCCGCCGCGAAGGCGCCCTCGGCGAAGATCCGGCGGAACAGGTTCGGGAAGGTGAGCGCGGTGTAATAGGCGTCCGCGGCGATGGTCAGGCTTGCGCCCAGCTTGGCCGTGATCACCAGGTCGCGCGCCAGGCCCGCGAAGCGGCTGACCAGGGTCAGGGCGGCGTAGATCATCGACGACCGGATCACCCCGACCCTGCGGGGAGCCTGCGCGTCGTCGGCGGGCGGCGTGGTCTTGTTCACATCAGGCGCGGGAGAATCGGCGAGGCGGCCGGCAGACTAGCGCGCGATGCTGGCGCGTGCGCGCTGCAAATTAACGCGCGGCGTCGGCGTCGTATCGACCTCGACCAGGGCGCTCATCAGCGCGGTCTTCAGGGCGCCCATTCGCTTGGCGTCCGTCAGCTTCCGGCCGTCGGCGTCCACCACATAGAAGGCGTCCACCGCGCGCTCCCCATAGCCGTCGATATGCGCCGAGACGATGGAAAGCCCCGCCTCGGACAGGGCGCGCGCCAGCGATTCCAGAAGGCCCGGGCGGTCCCGGCCGGAGGCTTCGACCACCGTGCTCGACTCCGAGGCCTCGTTGTCGAGCATGACCGTCGGCGTGATCGTGAACGCCGCGGCCCGGCCAAGGTCCATGTGCCGGCGGGCCTCGGCCCGCGACTTCTCCCCGCGGCCGGCGGCGGCCATGGCCTCGGCGAGCTTGGGCAGGCTGGCGGGGTTGTCCCAACCGAAGGGCTGGCCCGTCACGTCCTGCACATAGAAGACGTCCAGCGCCTGGCCGTGATGCGAGGTGAAGACCCGCGCGCCCAGGATGTTGCCCCCCGCGCCGCGGATCGCGCCGGCCAGGTCGGCGAACAGGCGCGCCCGGTCCCGGGCGGCGACCACCACCTCGGCGGCGTTGGTCTCCGGACGCACGTGCGCCTCGGCCGCCGCTCCGCCATCCGCCGCCGCCCGCCGTGCGAGCGCGGCGTGCTCGAGCATTTCCTTGCCAGTGAAGGCGGTGAAGTAGGCGTCTTCCATCTCACGCGACCAGTCGGCCGCCGACGGATCATCCGCCACCAGCCGCGCGCGCCCCTCGGCGGCGGCGGACTCCTGGTGCCGGCGCAGGGCCGCGACCCCGTCCGAGCCGCGCCCGCCGCGGAACACCGCCTCGGTGGCGGCGTAGAGCTCGCGCATCAGCTGGCCTTTCCAGCCGTTCCACACCCCCGGCCCCACGGCGCGGATGTCGGCCACGGTCAGCACGAGCAGGAGGCGCAGGCGTTGCGGCGTCTGCACGATGCGGGCGAAGTCGGCCACTGTGCGCGGGTCGCTGACGTCGCGCTTCTGGGCGTAGTCGCTCATGACCAGGTGGTGCTCCACCAGCCAGGCCACCAGCTCGATCTTGGCCCGGTCGACCCCCAGCCGCTCGCAGGCCTGACGCGCCGAGCGGGCGCCGCCCTTCTCCTGGCCGGCCGCCGAACCCTTGCCGGTGTCGTGCAGCAGCATCGCCAGGAACAGGGCCTCGCGGTCGTCGATCCGGGGCATGATCGCCGCGGCCAGCGGGTGGTCGTCGGTCAGGCGGCCGGCAGCGATGTCGGCGATCACGCCGACCGCCCGCAGGGTGTGCTCGTCCACCGTGTAGGAGTGGTACATGTTGAACTGCATCTGGGCGACGATCCGCCCGAACTCGGGCAGGTAGCGGCCCAGCACGCCGGCGTCGTTCATCAGGCCGAGCGTGCTGCGCGGATCGCGCCCCCGCGCCAGGATGTCGAGGAACACCTTGGCGGCGGCCGGGTCGCGCCGCACCTTGGAATTAATCAGGACCAGGCTGCGGGTGGCGGCCGTGAAAGCGTCGGGGTGCAGATCGAGATTGCGCTGGTCGGCGATGCGGAACATCCGCAGCAGGTTCACCGGATCGGCCTCGAACACCCCCGGCTCGACGCTGAGCCGCCCGCCGTCCTCCAGGAAGCCCGGCTCGTCCAGCGGCTTGCGCTTGGCGCCGGCCCGGCGCGGGAAGATGCGCGACAGGCCCTTGGGCGTCGCCTTGATCTGTTCGGCCTCCAGCTTGGCGGCGAAGACCCGGGTGAGCGCGCCGACCTCCTTGGCGATCAGGAAGTAGCGGCGCATGAACCGCTCCACCGCCGGGGCGTCGCCGCGGTCGCCGTAGCCCATGCGTCGGGCGATCTCCGGCTGCAGGTCGAAGGAGAGCCGCTCCTCGGGCCGTCCGGTGGCGAAATGCAGGTGGCTGCGCACCGCCCACAGGAAGTCGAATGCGCGGATGAAGGCCCGCACCTCACGCCCGTCGAACATGTCGAGCGGCGGCACCACCCCCTCCGTCTGCGCGGTGGGATGCAGGTACTTGGCGATCCAGAACAGGGTGTTCAGGTCGCGCAGCCCGCCCTTGCCCTCCTTGACGTTGGGCTCGACCATGTAGCGGCTGACGCCCGCACGGGCATGGCGCTCGTCGCGCTCCCGGAGCTTGGCCGCGACGAAAGCCGAGCCGGTGCCGCGCACCACTTCGCCGGTGAACCGGCGCCGCAGCTCATCGGCGAGCTGGACATCCCCGCTCAGCCGCCGGGCCTCCAGGAGGGAGGTGCGGATCGTATAGTCCTCACGCGACAGGCGCAGGCACTCGTCGATGGTGCGCGAGGCGTGACCCACTTTGAAGCCCAGGTCCCACAGGGCGTAGAGCATGAACTCGATCACGCTCTCCACGTGCGCGGTCTGCTTGTAGGGCCGCAGGAACAACAGATCGATGTCGGAGAAGGGCGCCAGCGTGCCGCGCCCGTAGCCGCCCACCGCCAGGAGGGAGAGCCGCTCGCCCTCCGTCGGATTGCGGGCCCGGAACACGTGGACGGTGGTGAAGTCCCACAGGGCGCCGATCACTTCGTCCGAAACGCCGGAGAGCAGCCGCGCGGTCTCGATCCCGCCGGCGCCGCTCTCCAGCCGCTCCTTGGCGATCATCCGGCCGCGGAACAGCGCCGCCTTCAGGATCTCCAGCGCCCGGCGTCGTTGCTCCGCCTCGTCGCCGATGGCGTCGAGCGCCGCGGCGGTGAGCTGGGCGCGCAGGCGCACCCCGTCAACGACGTATTCAAGGCGGGTTGGGCGAAGGCGAGGCGGCATGACCTGGGTGCATATAGTGCAATTGCTGCGAAATCGTCAGGCGACGAATCGCCCGGGTCAGGCCTCTCGCGCGGCTCAGCCGCAGAACAGCGGCCAGATCGCCATGCCCAGGCCGACGACGCCGACCAGGAAGACCAGGGTGCGGACCTTGGCGACGCCGAAGCCGTAGAGCGGCAGGTAGGCCACCCGAGCCCCCAACCAGAGCCAGCCGCCGATGGTGGTCCACTCGCTGGTCCGTCCCGCCAGCACCACGCCCAGCAAGGCGATGATGGCGATGGGGAAGGTCTCCTGGAAATTGGCCTGGGCGCGCACCAGCCGGCCGGCGACGGGCTCCAGCGGCGGCAGCGCCTCGTCGCGGGCGCCCATGTTCCAGGTCACGCCGTACTGCTTCGTCTTGGCCTGGGCCGCGGCGAAGATGTGGACCAGGAGCAGCACGGCGCCCAGCGCAAGGATCGTCAGTTCAGTCGGCATCGGATTCCCCCCGTCTTGTTGATCGGACCTTGCTCATTGGAAGGCTCGACTTGCGGAGATGGAGCTTAGCCTCTGCAGTCCCCGTTGCTCAGAGGAAATCCCGCAGGTCGGCGAGGAAGTCGTCGGGGCGCTCCTGATGAAGCCAGTGGCCCGCGTCCTCGTAGACGACGGTCCGGTGCGTTTTGAGACGCGCGGCCCACCCATCAGCCTCGGGGAAGATGGGGCCAAGGCCCTCGGCCCAAGGGCGCTTTAGGCGGACGGGGCGGTATCGCCAGTTCGGCGTAAGGCTGCGCCTTCGGAAGGGCTTTCGACCGCCTCGAACTGGGGAGGGTGTCCCAGCAGCAGCGCGATCACCACGCTGACGCCCAGGCCGACGATGAGGAGCGCGAGCATGGAGTCGTACGAGCCGAAGGCGTCGAACACGGCTCCCACAATGACAGGCGAGAGCCCGTAGCCGAGCGAGTAGAGCCCAATCAGAATCGCGAACGAGGTCGCATAACGCTTCAGCCCGAAGTATCGCGCGGTCAGGTAGGCGACGGCGTCGCCCTCGGCGCCAGCCGCGAGCCCCAGCACGATTGCAGCGATGGCGGAGAGCGCGGGCGAGGCGTCGTAGTTGAGCAGTATGCCGCAAGCGATCGCGGGCGCGGCGAAGAGCGCCGCGGCCACGTAGTGGGCGATGAACCGGTCCAATAGAAAACCCGCGATCACGCGGCCTGCGATCGAGGCGGGACCGATCAGGGCGACATATCCGGCGGCCTCGACCGCGGAAAGCCCGGCGTCTCGCATGATCGGCAGGAGATGGATCATCAGGCCGCCGATCGCCGCAGCGAGCAGCACCATCACGACGGCGAGCGACCAGAACCGGACGCTCCTCAGGATCTGACGAAGCGAATAGCCGGTCAGGACAGGCGGCGTGCCGCCGGCGGCCTGCGCCCGTTCACGGGCGATTCGATCCGGATGAAACAGGATCCAGACCATCGGCCAAACGATCCCTAGCCCGACAAGGCCGAGCGCGACGAAAACCCCTCGCCAGCCAAAGACCGGAAACAGGGAGACCGCGATCAGCGGGGATACGAAACTGGCGACGCCCACGCCTGACAGGGTGAGCGCAAAAGCCAGGCCGCGGTGTCGATCGAAGCAGCGGCCGACGCCCAGGGTCCAGATCGTCGTGCTCATGGTCGGATAGGTCAGGCCGACGAGGGCCCAGGCGAGATACCAGCTGGCGATACCCGGCCCCGAGAGCCCGACGCCGCAGAGGGCCACGGAGAAGCCCACGATTCCGGTGAGCGCCACGCGCCTGACCCCGAACCGGTCGATCACGCCGCCCAGGAAAGGTCCCAACGTCAGCACGCAGAGGGAGACGATCAGGATGCTGGCGGAGATCTCCGCCCGCCGCCAACCGAACGCCGCCGAAAGCGGCTGCATCAGGACGCTGATCGCGCCGGCATGGATGGAGGTCAGTCCCATCCCGAGGGCGCCGGCCGCCACGAGCGGCCAACCTCGGGCCCATTCGGAAGATCGGCGGTCCTCATTCATCAATCGATCTCCCGCGCCTCGATGCGCCCGTCCGCGGATACGCACCTTCCTAACACCTGTGTGCGGAATGCGGACGCTATCCCCGCCGGCCTGGATCAGGGAAAGCTGACCGAACGGTCATCGCCCAGGTCAGCCCAGCAGGCCCCTCAGCCTGTAAAGCGCCTCCATGGCCTCGCGCGGGCTCATGCCGTCAGGGTCGAGGGCGCGTAGCGTGTCCTCCACCACGCTCGGCGCGGCGCGCTCCGGGCCCGGCGCTGCGGCGGCGGCGAACAGGGGCAGGTCCTCGAGCCTCGCCGGAGCGCCGGTCTCGCGCTCCAGCCGGTCCAGCACCTCGCGGGCGCGGGCAACCACCTTGGGCGGGACCCCGGCGAGCTTGGCGACCTGGACGCCATAGGATCGATCGGCGGGGCCGGGCCCAGCCTCGTGCAGGAAGATCAGCTCGCCGTCCCATTCCTTGGCCTTGAGCGACAGGTTCGCCACATGGGCCAGCCGGCCCTCCAGCACGGCGAGCTCATGGTAGTGCGTGGCGAACAGGCCCCGACAACGGTTGGTCTCGTGCAGCGCCTCGGCGCAGGCCCAGGCGATGGCCAGGCCGTCATAGGTGGCGGTCCCCCGCCCGATTTCGTCGAGGATCACCAGGGAGCGCGGGGTCGCCTGGGTGAGGATCGCCGCTGTCTCCACCATCTCGGCCATGAAGGTCGAGCGCCCGCGCGCCAGGTCATCGCCCGCGCCCACGCGGCTGAACAGCCGGTCGACCGCGCCCAGCCGCAGGCGGCGCGCCGGCACGAAGGCGCCGGCCTGGGCCAGCACCGCCAGGAGGGCGTTCTGGCGCAGGAAGGTGGATTTGCCGGCCATGTTCGGGCCAGTGACGATGGCCAGCCTCGGCCCCGCCTCCCCCGCCCCGTCCAGGCGGCAGTCGTTGGGGGTGAAGGCCTGGCCCGCGCGCGTGACCGCCGCCTCGACCACCGGGTGGCGCGCGCCCTCGGCCTCGAAGGCGGTCGAGCGGTCGACCACCGGCCGCACGGCGCCCACGTCGTCCGCCCATTCGGCCAGGGCCGAGGCGACGTCCAGCTGGGCCACCGCCTCGGCGGCGGCCTGCAGGGCCTGGGCGCTCTGGCAGGCCTGGACGCGCCAGGCCTCGAAGGTCTCCAGCTCGATGGCCAGCGCCCGCTCGCCCGCCTGGGCGATCTTCGCGTCGAGCTCGGCCAGGACCACCGTGGTGAAGCGGACCTGGTTGGCCATGGTCTGGCGGTGGATGAAGGTCGCCGACAGCGGCGGCTTCAGCAGCGGCTCGGCCGACTTGGCGGTGGCCTCCACGAAATAGCCGAGCACGGCGTTGTGCCGGATCTTCAGCGCCACGCCGCTTTCGGCCCCGAGATCGGCCTCCAGGCCGGCGATCACCCGGCGGCTGTCGTCGCGCAGGCGCCGCGCCTCGTCCAGTTCGGGCCTGACGCCGGGCGCCACGAACCCGCCGTCCCGCGCCTGGGCGGGCATGTCCGGGCCGAGCCCCTCCGACAGCATCTGGCGCAAGGCCAGGACCGGATCGCCCGGCGCGGGCCGCAACAGCGCCAGGGCCGATGCGATCTCCCCCGGCAGTTCGGCCAGCGGGTCCGGCTTGGCCGCGATCCGCTCCGCCGCGCCCTCGGCGGCGGCCAGGCCGTCGCGCAGGCAGGCGAGATCGCGCGGGCCGCCCCGGCCGAGGGCCAGGCGCGAGACCGAGCGGGCCATGTCGCCAGCGCCGCGCAGGGCCGCCCGGACCTCCGCGCGCAGGGCTCGCCGCTCACAGAACCAGGCGACCGAATCCAGCCGCCTGTCGATCGCCGCCGGGTCGAGCAGCGGGCGGGCCAGGCGCGAGGCCAGCAGCCGCGCCCCCGGAGCGGTGACGGTGCGGTCCACCGCCGCCAGCAGGGAGCCGTCGCGTGATCCGGCGAGGCTGCGCTCGATCTCCAGGCTCGCCCGGGTCGCCGGGTCGATGGACATGACGTCCGCCTCGCCCAGGCGCTTCGGCGCCGACAGGGCCGGAGCGCGGCCGGCCTGGGTCACCTCCAGATGGGCGGCGATCAGGCCGAGGGCGGCGATCTCCGCGCCGGACAGCACCCCAAACCCGTCCAGGGTCTCGACGCCGTAGAGGCGCTTCAGCCGCGCCTCCGAGGCGGAGGGCTCGGCCAGGGCCTGGGGAAGCGGCTGGACGAAGCCGCCCCCGGCCTTGAGCGCGGCGGCGACCACCTCGTCGGCGAACAGCCGGTCGGGGACCAGCACCTCGGACGGGCCGATCGCCGCCAGGGCCGCGGCCAGGCCTTCGCGCGCCACGGACAGGCACTCCACCTCCCCCGTGGAAAGCTCGACGCTGGCCACCGCCGCCTGGCCGGCGCGCACGGCCACGGCGGCGAGCCGGTTGGCGCCACGGGCGTCCAGGAGGCCGTCCTCCGTGAGCGTGCCGGGGGTCACCACCCGCACCACGTCGCGGCGCACGATCGACTTGCCGCCGCGCTTTCTGGCCTCGGCCGGGTCCTCCATCTGTTCGCAGACGGCGACCTTGAACCCGGCGCGGATCAGCTTGGCCAGATAGGCCTCGGCCGCGTGGGCCGGCACGCCGCACATGGGGATCGGCTCGCCGGCGTGGACGCCGCGAGCGGTCAGGGTGATGCCGAGCGCCTTGGCCGCCTTCTCGGCGTCATCGAAGAACAGCTCGTAGAAGTCGCCCATGCGGAAGAAGACCAGGGCGTCCGGCTGGCGCGCCTTGGCCTCGAAGAACTGCGCCATGACCGGCGTCGCACCCGCGGCGGCGGCGGCCGTGTCCGGCGATGCTGGTATGGCGGGCGCGTTCATGAAGCCCGGAAGCTAGCGGCGCCTGGGCCGCGCGTCAGCCCTTGATCCGAGGCCAGTTCGCCCCAAGCTAAGGTAAGTGCGATATCAGGTCTTCCCGGCTGGGCCGTTCGACGCCGAAGCGCTCGCCGAGGTGCACGTCGCCTCGTGGCGCGAGACCTATCTGGGCATCCTGCCGGATGACTTCCTGGCGCGCATGTCCACCCGTGATCACGCCCGGCGCTGGCTCAGGGGCCTGACCCGGCCGGAGCCGCTGGACGTCACCCTGGCGGCGGGCGATGCGGACGGTCTGGTCGGATACGTCTCCGGCGGCCGCTCGCGCCACCCCCGTCCGGACGAGGCCGAGATCCACACGCTCTATGTGCTGCAAAAAGCCCAGCGGGCCGGCCTTGGCCGCGAGCTCGTCCAGGGCGCCGCGCGCGTCCTGGCCGCCAACGGCGCGCGGTCGCTGATGATCTCGGTGCTGCGGGACAATGCGAACGCCCGAGGGTTCTACGAACACCTCGGCGGCGTGGCCGAGCCCCCGCGGCGCGAGCCTGGGCCTGGCGGCGTGCTGTTTGAGGTCGCCTATGTCTGGCCGGACATCGGGACGCTGACGGGGCTCTAGCCGCCGGTCACGCTGTCCCAGAACACCTTGGCCTTGTCGAGGAAGCCGGCCGACTTCGGGTTCTGCTGCTCGCCGCACAGGCCGGCGAATTCGCGCAGCAGCTCCTTCTGGCGCGGGGTGAGCTTGGCCGGCGTCTCGACGAACACCTCGACCACCAGGTCGCCGCGCTCGCGGGTGCGCAGCGAAGGCATGCCGCGGCCGCGCACGCGGACGGTGCGGCCGGTCTGGGCGCCCTCGGGCACCTTCACGGTGATCTTGCACTGCCCGTCGCAGTTCTCGCCGCCCATCAGGCAGGGGGCCTCGATGTCGCCGCCCAGCGCCGCGGTCGCCATGGGCACCGGCACCGTGCAGAGCAGGTCCAGCCCGTCGCGCTCGAAGAGCTCGTGCGGGTGTACGCTGAGGAAGATGTAGAGGTCGCCGCGCGGGCCGTTGCGCGCCCCGGGCTCGCCCTCTCCGGCCAGGCGGATCCGGGCGCCGTCGTCCACCCCGGCGGGGATGCGCACCTGCAAGGTGCGGTCGCGACGCACCTGGCCCTTGCCGTTGCACTCCATGCAAGGATCGAGCACCAGCCGGCCGGCGCCGCCGCAGCGTGGGCAGGTCCGCTCGATGGAGAAGAAGCCCTGGCTGGCCCGAACGCGGCCCTGGCCGCCGCAGGAGCCGCAGGTCGTGGGGCTGGTCCCGGGCTTGGCCCCCGAACCTTCGCAGGGCTCGCAGGTCATGGCCGTTGGGATGGTGAGCTCCACCTCGGCGCCGGCATAGGCCTGCTCCAGGCTGATCTCCAGGTCGTAGCGCAGGTCCTGGCCGCGGGCCGGACCGCGATTGCCGCCGCGCTGGCGACCGCCGAACATGTCGCCGAACACGTCGCCGAACACGTCGTTGAAGATGTCGTGGACGTCGCCGCCGAAACCGGGGCCGCCGCCGCCGCCATTGCCGTTCACGCCGGCATGGCCGAACCGGTCATAGGCCGCCCGCTTCTGGGGGTCGGACAGGATGGAATAGGCTTCGTTGATTTCCTTGAAGCGCGACGAGGCGTCCTCGCATCCCCCGTTGCGGTCCGGATGATGCTCCATCGCGAGCTTGCGAAATGTGCTCTTGAGCGCGGCGGCGTCGCATTCGCGAGGGACGCCCAGGATGTCGTAATAGTCCCGCATCACACCGTCAGGGGCTCAGATTGTGACTGAAAGTTCAGGTGGGATGAATCCCGCCCCGCTGCAAGGCGTCGCTCGCTAGACGGGGCGGAAAGCATCACCATTGCGGCCTTCCCAGGCGTCTCTTGTTCCAGAGGGAACCTTGAGACGCCATGGGTCAAACCGTCACGCGGACTTCTTGTGGTCGTCGCCGCTGACTTCCTCGAACTCGGCGTCGACCACGTCGTCCCCGCCGCTGGAAGCCTCGGCCCCGTCATCGGCGCCGGAATCGCCGCCCTGCTGAGCCGCGTACATCGCCTCACCCAACTTCATCGAAGCCTGGATCAGGGCCTGGGTCTTGGCCGAGATCGTCTCGGCGTCGCCGGATTCCAGCACGCCCTTCAGGTCGGCGATGGCGGTCTCGATCGCCGACTTTTCATCGGCGCCGACCTTGTCGCCATGCTCGGCCAGGGCCTTCTCGGACGAGTGCAGGACGGCGTCGGCCTGGTTCTTGGCGTCGACCGAGGCCTTGCGCTTCTCGTCATCGGCCTTGTTGGATTCGGCCTCCCGGACCATCTGCTCGATGTCGGCGTCCGACAGGCCGCCGTTCGCCTGGATGCGGATCGACTGCTCCTTGGAGGTCGCCTTGTCGCGGGCCGAGACGTTGACGATGCCGTTGGCGTCGATGTCGAAGGTGACTTCGACCTGCGGCACGCCCCGCGGCGCCGGCGGGATGCCCACCAGGTCGAACTGGCCCAGCATCTTGTTGTCCTGGGCCATTGGGCGTTCGCCCTGGAAAACCCGGATGGTCACCGCGCTCTGATTGTCGTCGGCGGTGGAGAAGGTCTGCGAACGCTTGGTCGGGATGGTGGTGTTGCGCTCGATCAGCGGGGTGAACACGCCGCCGAGGGTTTCGATGCCCAGGGTCAGCGGGGTCACGTCCAGCAGCAGCACGTCCTTGACGTCGCCCTGCAGCACGCCCGCCTGGACCGCCGCGCCCAGCGCCACGACCTCGTCGGGATTGACGCCCTTGTGGGGCTCGCGGCCGAAGAACTCCTTCACCGTGTCGATCACCTTGGGCATGCGGGTCATGCCGCCCACCAGGATCACTTCGTCGATGTCCGACTTCTTGAGGCCGGCGTCCTTCAGGGCCTGCTCGCAGGGGCCGACGGTCTTGGCGACCAGGTCCTCGACCAGGGCTTCCAGCTTGGCGCGGGAGAGCTTGATGTTCAGGTGCAGCGGGCCGGACGCGTTCATCGAGATGAAGGGCAGGTTCACCTCGTACTGCGTAGTGGTCGACAGCTCCTTCTTGGCCTTTTCGGCCTCTTCCTTCAGGCGCTGCAGGGCCAGCTTGTCCTTGCGCAAGTCGACCGAGGTCTCCTTGCGGAACTCGTCGGCCAGATAGTCCACGATGCGCAGGTCGAAATCTTCGCCGCCCAGGAAGGTGTCGCCGTTGGTGGACTTCACCTCAAAGACGCCATCCCCGATTTCGAGGATGGAGACGTCGAAGGTGCCGCCGCCCAGGTCGTAGACCGCGATCTTCTTGCCGTCGTTCTTCTCAAGCCCGTAGGCGAGCGCGGCGGCGGTGGGCTCGTTGATGATCCGCAGAACCTCGAGGCCCGCGATCTTGCCGGCGTCCTTGGTCGCCTGGCGCTGGGCGTCGTTGAAATAGGCCGGGACGGTGATGACCGCCTTCTCGACCTTCTCGCCGAGGAAGCGCTCGGCGTCTTCCTTGATCTTCTGCAGGATGAAGGCGGAGACCTGCTGGGGCGAATAGTCCTTGCCGTGGGCGCGCACCCAGGCGTCGCCGTTCGGGCCCTTGACGATCTCGTAGGGCACCATGTGCTTGTCCTTCTCCACCACGGGATCGGCGTACTGGCGCCCGATCAACCGCTTGATGGCGAAGAGGGTGTTGGTGGGGTTGGTCACGGCCTGGCGCTTGGCCGGCTGGCCGACCATGCGTTCCCCGTCGTCCATGAAGGCGACGACGGAAGGCGTGGTGCGCGCGCCTTCGGCGTTTTCAATCACCTTCGGCTGTTTGCCGTCCATGATGGCGACGCACGAATTGGTCGTGCCGAGGTCGATGCCGATAATCTTGCTCATAGAGAGTCTTGCTCGCTCCTTGTTGGCGGACGCCGCGGGGCCTTCGGTGGAAGCGCCATATCCGACGTCCCCGGTTCGGGAAAGTCTCGCCGGCTCGCCGACTGGCTCCGGCCTGTCCGCGATATGGGAAGCATAGCGGGGGCCGCAAGGGCGAAAACCCCTAAACATGTCATGGATATGATTAAGCCTGACGCCAGTTCGGCAGCGCCGCGAGGTACACCTCGACCGGGTGCGGCGCCACGCCGCCCCGGGCGGCGAGGAAGGCGTGCTCCACGGCCATGGCCTGCTGTTCGATATTAAGCCGCGCGAATTCGGGGCCGCGCTCGAGGTCGTAGGCATAGGCCGCCGGGCCGTCCCCAGCCCTCAGCTTGGCGAAAAGCAGGTTCACCCCCTGCTGGGCCTGCCAGACGTGGGTGAGTTCATGGACGAAGCGCGCCTGGAGGCGCAGCGGCGCGCTGTCGGCGGCGAAATCCATCAGGGCCTGCGCCGCCGGCCAGGCGATCAACCCGCCGCCGGGAACGAAGGCGCGCTTCCAGACCGGCAGCGCCAGGATACGCACATGGTCGAGATCGATCGCGGCGCCGAAGACCGTCCACGCCAGTCCCCGCTCCGCCGGCGTCAGGCGGCGCGTCTGCAGCGGGCGCATGCTCGGCATGGATGACATCCACCCTATATGCGCCTGGATGCAGCAAGTTTCGAACGCCGGATTCGACCTGTGGCCCGGCCGCCTGGACCCGGCGGCCCAGCGCGAACTGCTGGACGCAGTGCAGACGCGCCTTCAGGCCGCCCCGCCCTACCGACCGCTCACGCCCGGCGGCAAGCCGATGAGCGTGGAGATGAGCAACTTCGGCCCATTGGGCTGGGTCACCGACGTCCACGGCTACCGCTACCAGGAAAACCACCCGCTGACCGGCGAGCCCTGGCCCGACATCCCGCCGATTCTGCTGGCGCTCTGGGCCGAGCATGGCGACGCGACCCGGCCGCCCGACGCCTGCCTGGTCAATATCTACCGCGACGGCGCGCGCATGGGCCTTCACCAGGACCGGGACGAGGCGGACTTCCGCTGGCCCGTGCTCTCGGTCTCGCTGGGCGACACGGCGGTGTTCCGCCTCGGCGGCGTCCAGCGGGGCGATCCGACCCGCTCGATACGGCTGGCGTCCGGAGACGTCTGCCGGCTGGCCGCCGATCGGCGGCTGGCGTTCCATGGGATAGACCGAATCCTGGCCGGATCCTCCACCCTCGTGGCCGGCGGCGGGCGAATCAATCTGACGATGCGCTGCGCCCGCTGAGGCGCCTCCCTAAGGCGTCAGCTCAGTGCGGGGGCTCTTCCGCGCCGGCGGCGTTGGCCGAATCGAGAAGCTCGCCCACCTTGTCTCCGGTCGGCTCATTGGGATCGACCGGCTTCATCAGCAGCGGCTGCGGCGCCACATCGATCGTCTTGGGCTGCGGCGCCTCGGCCTTCTCCACCGGCGCTTCCGCTTCCGGCTTGGGCGGCAGGGGCGCGTCGATGATCGGCTGGGCCTCGGCCGCCGCGAACGGCTCTCCGCTGGCCGGGTCGGCCGCCTCGCCGGGCAGGCGCGGACGCGGCGCGGCGCTCTTCAGTCCAAGGACGAAGCCAAGCACGGCGCAGCAGGCGACCCCGCTTGCGACCAGCCGAAGCACATTGCGGGGCATGGACCACATGCGGCGGAACTTATTCGGGGCGCGGGCAAAGAGAAAGCCGCTTCGATCGCCGTTATGACAAGCTTCAGCGTAAACGCCTCTTAACCCTCTGGCGCCAGAAGATGGCGGTTCCAGAACCGGAGGGGCTTAATGGCGCGGACGGCGCGTAGGACAGGGATCGATCTTGGGCTGCACATCGCAGCCCTTGCCTGGGCGCATCCTGGCGCGGCCCGGCTGCGCGGAGGCGTGGTCGCCGCGACGGGCGTAGCCATGGCTGTCGCCTTCACCACCTACAACGCCGCCGATCCCAGCTTTAACGCCGCCTCGGCCGCGGCCCCGGCCAATGCGCTGGGGGGCGCCGGCGCGACGCTCGCCGATCTCGGCCTGCAATCCCTTGGCCTGGCCGCCGGCGTTGCGGCCCTTTTGATGGTGCTCTTTGGCCTGACCCGCGCCACTTCCGCCGACCCGGCCGTGGCGCGGACGCGCACGCGTTTGCGCGCCCTGACCGGCGGCCTTGGCGTCCTGGCCTTCGCCGGCCTTCTCTCATGGCCCGCCCCGCCGGCGGCCTGGCCCCTGGCCCGCGGGCTTGGCGGCTTCTGGGGCTCAGCGGTGCTGGACATGACGGCCGGGCTCTTCACCTTCGCGGGACTGCCCGGCGCCAAGCCGATCGCGGCCCTGCTGCTGCTGGCGGTCGCCGCCCTGGGCGTCGGCTTCGCCATCGGCGTGCGCAAGGCCGACCTCAAGGCCGCCTCGCCCTGGGTCCGCGACCTCGTGCGCCGCGGCATGTCGGGCCGCGCGCCCGCGCCGGCCCCAAAAGCCGCCCCCACGGCGCGACGCAAGGGCGAACCCGCCGTGGCGTCCCGCACGCCCGAGCCGGAGGCCGCCGCCGACGATTCGCTCGCCGGCGCCCTCAATCCGCCGCTGGCGATCCGCGCGCCCAAGGCCGCCCAGCGGGAATCCACCCGCGAGCAGCGCGAAAACCAGAACGCCTTCGACTTCGTCAAGCCGGGCGGCTTCAAGCTGCCCGAGCTGTCCATGCTGGCCAAGCCGAAGCCCCGCGCCTCCAGCTTCGACGAAGGCGCGCTGCGCCAGAACGCCAAGCTCCTGGAGACGGTGCTCGCCGAGTTCGGCGTGCGCGGGCAGATCGACCAGATCCGGCCCGGTCCGGTGGTGACGCTTTACGAGCTGGTCCCCGCCGCCGGGGTGAAGTCGGCCCGCGTCGTGGCGCTCTCCGACGACATCGCCCGCTCCATGAGCGTGGCCGCCTGCCGCGTGGCGGTGGTGCCCGGACGCAACGCCATCGGCATCGAGCTGCCCAACGCGACGCGCGAGACCGTCTATCTGCGCGACCTGCTCGCCTCGCCCGAATACGAGAAGTCGAGCCTGACCCTGCCCATGGCTCTGGGCGAGAACATCGGCGGCGAGCCCTATATCGCCGACCTGGCGAAGATGCCGCACCTGCTGATCGCCGGGACCACCGGCTCGGGCAAGTCGGTCGGGGTCAACGCGATGATCCTGTCGATTCTCTACCGCCTGCCGCCGGACCAGTGCCGGTTCATCATGATCGACCCCAAGATGCTGGAGCTGTCGGTCTATGACGGCATTCCGCACCTGCTGGCCCCGGTGGTCACCGATCCCAAGAAGGCGATCGTGGCCCTGAAGTGGACCGTGCGGGAGATGGAGGACCGCTATCGCCGCATGTCCAAGATCGGCGTGCGCAACGTGGCCTCCTACAACGAGCGGGCCAAGGAAGCGGCGGCCAAGGGCGAGCATTTCGAACGCACCGTCCAGACCGGCTTCGACGACGGCGGTCGGCCGATCTACGAGAGCGAGAAGATCAGCCCCGAGCCCATGCCCTATCTGGTCGTGGTCATCGACGAGGTGGCCGACCTGATGATGGTGGCCGGCAAGGATATCGAAGGCTTGGTCCAGCGCTTGGCGCAGATGGCGCGGGCCGCGGGCATCCACCTGATCATGGCCACCCAGCGCCCGTCGGTCGACGTGATCACCGGCACCATCAAGGCCAACTTCCCGACCCGGATCTCCTTCCAGGTCACTTCCAAGATCGACAGCCGCACCATCCTGGGCGAACAGGGCGCCGAGCAGCTGCTGGGCCAGGGCGATCAGCTGTACATGGCCGGCGGCGGCCGAATCACCCGTCTGCACGGCCCCTTCTGCTCGGACGAAGAGGTGGACGCCGTCGCCAAGTTCCTGCGCGAGCAAGGCACGCCGCAGTACCTGGACGAGGTCACGGCGGGAGCGGACGAGGACGAAGAGGGCGGCGACGCCGGCTTCGGCGGCGGCGAGGGCGGACCTGGGGACCTCTACGACCAGGCCGTGGCGGTGGTCACCCGCGACGGCAAGGCCTCGACCAGCTACGTCCAGCGCCGGCTGCAGATCGGCTACAACCGCGCCGCCTCGCTGATCGAGCGGATGGAGCGCGAAGGCGTCGTTTCGGCCGCCAACCACGCCGGCAAGCGTGAGATCCTCGTCGGTCCGCCACCCTAGGACCGCGCCTACACCAAGCGTCCGGAACAGCCGCGCCTTGCGGCCGCCTATGCCGGCGCCCAAATGCGGCCCTACGCCCCCGCTAGGCGTCCTGGCCGATTCGGAGCGTCGAATGCCTCTCAACACCCCTAGCCGCCGAGCGGTGATCGCCGGCCTGGCGGGGCTGGCTACGCCAGCCTTCGCCGCGCCGCCGGCTCCCGTCCTGTCGGCCGAGGACCAGGCCCTGGTCGCGCGCGCGACGACCTATCTGGAGGGCCTGATCGAGGCCAAGGGCCGGTTCGTGCAGACCGACGCCCGGGGCTTCGCCACCCAGGGCGCGCTCTATCTGAAGCGACCGGGCAAGGCGCGATTCGCCTATGACCCGCCGGCGGGTCTCCTGGTGGTGTCGGACGGCGGCAACGTCGCCATCCTCAACAGCCGCCTGAAGACCTTCGAGAGCTATCCCCTCGCGGCCACGCCCCTGTCGCTGTTCCTGGCGCGGCGCATCCGGCTGGACCGGGGCGTAGTGATCACGCGGGTCACGCGCCGGGCCGGCGGCTTCTCGCTCACCGCCCGCGACGGCGCCCGCAAGGCCGAGGGCCAGATCACCCTCGACTTCACCGACACGCCCCTTGCGCTCGCGGGATGGACCGTGGCCGACGCCCAGGGCCAGAGCACCACCGTGCGCGTGTCGGGCCTGCAGCGGACCTCAGGACTCGATCCGGCGCTCTTCGTCCTGAAGGATCCCAGGCCCAAAAATGTCGGCCGCGGCAAAATGTGACAAATTCATCACGCGCAAGTGGGGCTGTGGATTGTTCTTGACTTTTGCATTGCTCGTGGTAATAATATCACTCTTGGCGTCGGCGCGATGCGCTGACGTTCCCCGTGCCGGTATCTATCCCCTCCCGGCGGCGGCATGAGACACTTTCAGCGCCCGGGCCTTCTCCAGTGCCCGGGCGTTTTTTATGCGCCTTCGCTATAGGGGACCCATGCGCCTTCGCCTTTGCACCTGGAACGTCAACTCCGTCCGCCTGCGCGCCGAGCAGGTCGCCCGCTTCGTGGACGAGCAGGCGCCCGACGTCCTGTGTCTGCAGGAGATCAAGTGCCGCGAGGGGGAGTTTCCCCGCGAGGCCTTCGTGGCCATGGGGCTGCCGCACATCAGGATCGCCGGGCAGAAGGGCTGGCACGGGGTCGCCATCGCCTCGCGCCTGCCGCTGGAGGACGCGCCCGCCCTCGACGTCTGCCGCGAGGGGCACGCGCGGTGCGTCTCGGCGAGCGTCGCCGGAGTCGAGGTCCAGAACTTCTACATCCCGGCCGGCGGCGATGTTCCCGACCGTGCGCTGAACCCCAAGTTCGACCACAAGCTCGACTTCTTCGAGAAGCTCACCGCCGAAATGGCGCGCCGCGATCCCAAGGCGCCCCTGGCGATCGTCGGGGATTTGAACGTCGCGCCGGGTGAGAACGACGTCTGGAGCCACAAGCAGATGTCGCGGATCGTCAGCCACACTCCGGTGGAGGTGGAGGCGATGGAGCGGCTCAGGGCCTCGCTCGGCTTCATCGACCTGCCGCGTGCGGCCACGCCCGAGCCGGCGAAGATGTTCTCGTGGTGGAGCTATCGCGCCGCCGACTTCCGCCAGTCGAACCGCGGCCTGAGGCTCGACCACATCTGGGTCTCGCCGGGCCTGCGCGAAGCGGCCTTCTCGCAAGGGGTCGCAGCCTCCCGCGTGCACGACGATGTCCGCGAATGGGAACGGCCCAGCGACCACGCCCCGGTTTCGGCGGACCTCAGCCTCTAAAGCTACGGCGCCAACCGATACCCCCCCGCCTCGGTGAGCAGCAGGCGGGCGTTGGAGGGGTCGGACTCGATCTTCTGGCGCAGGCGGTAGACATGGGTCTCGAGGGTGTGGGTGGTCACGCCGGCGTTGTAGCCCCACACCTCGGCCAGCAACTCCTCCCGCGAGACCGGCTTTTCGCCGGCGCGGTAGAGGTACTTCAGGATGTTGGTTTCCTTCTCGGTCAGCCGGATCTTCCGCTGGTTCCCGTCCACCAGCATCTTGGCCGCCGGCCGGAACTCGTAGGCGCCCAGCCGGAACACCGCCCCTTCGGACTGCTCGTGGCTGCGCAGCTGGGCGCGGATGCGGGCCAGCAGCACGGCGAACTTGAACGGCTTGGTCACGTAGTCGTTCGCGCCGGCCTCGAGCCCGTCGATGGTGTCGGCGTCAGACAGCGCCGCCGTCAGCATGATCACCGGGGCTGACACGCCGGCCCGGCGCACTTCGCGACAGACCTCCCGCCCGTTCATGTCCGGCAGGTCGATGTCCAGCAGGATGAGGTCCGGGCGCGCCTCCTGGGCCAGCCGCACGCCTTCGCGGCCGTCCATCGCCTCGACGGCGGTGAAGTCTTCGGCCTGAAGTTGTTCGGCGAGGGCGCCGCGAAGGTCCGTGTCGTCGTCGACGATGAGGAGGGTCTTGCGTTGAGCCATGGAGCGGACCATGCACCGGCTTGGCCCTTTCGGGCAAAAACAATTGCGAGAACAGCGTTGATCTTCACCGCAAGGTCGAACGGCGCCTTCGAGATCGGCGCTCGGACGACCCGTTGCGCCGTGGGGCCGGGCGGAACGGTCGCTGCGGCCGACAAGCGCGAAGGGGATGGCAAGTCGCCCCTGGGCGTGTGGGTGATTCGCCGCGTCCTCTACCGGCCCGATCGCGGGCCGCCGCCGGCGACGACCCTGCCGCTCGCCCCCATCGCGCCGAACGACGGCTGGTGCGACGACCCGACGGACCTTGCCTACAACCGCCCGGTGGCCCTGCCCTATCCGGCCAGCGCCGAGCATCTGTGGCGCGACGACGAGGCCTATGACCTGATCGCGATCCTCGGGCACAACGACGATCCGCCGGTTCCGGGCCTCGGCTCGGCGATCTTCCTGCATCTGGCCAAGCCGGGCTTCCCGCCCACCCAGGGCTGCGTGGCGCTGTCCCGGGCGGACATGGAGGAGGTCCTGCGCCTCGCCGGCCCCGGTTCGGCCGTGGAGATCGCGCCCTAACGCTCGCCGAAGACGGCCGAGCCTACCCGCACGCTGGTGGCGCCGAGGCGGATCGCGGTCTCGAAATCGCCGCTCATGCCCATGGACAGACGCGAAAGGCCGTTGCGGGCGGCGATCTTGGCCAGCAGGGCGAAATGCGGCCCCGGCGGCTCGACGGCGGGCGGGATGCACATCAGGCCCTCGACCTGGAGCCCGTAGGCGCCGCGACAGGCGGCCAGGAAGGCGTCGGCCTCCCCGGGGACGACGCCGGCTTTCTGCGGCTCCTCGCCGGTGTTGACCTGGACGTAGAGCCGCGGGCTGCGCCCCTGAGCCTGGGCCGCGTCGGCCAGGGCGCGGGCGAGACGTTCACGGTCGACGGTCTCGATGACGTCGCAAAGGGCCGCCGCTTCCTTGGCCTTGTTGGTCTGCAGGGGGCCGATCAGGTGCAGCACCAGGCCCTCGCCGGCGGCGTGGACATGATCAGGATCGGTCCAGCGCGCGTGCGCCTCCTGCACGCGGTTCTCGCCGAACACCCGCTGGCCCGCCGCCAGCACCGGGGCGATGCGCGGCCAGGGCTGTTGCTTCGAGACGGCCACCAGAGTCACATCCTGCGCATCGCGGCCGACGGCCCGGGCCGCCTGCGCGATGCGGGCGCGCACCTGGGCGAGGGACGCAGCGGGATCGGCGGGGGAATCGACCATTCGCGGGAGCAGCTTCTGGACCATGCGGCGGACGGCGGCCTGCTTAGGCCGGCGCGCGCGGCTGCGAAAGCCCTTGCCCGTCCTGCTGTTCTTCACCGACCCGGCGCGCACCCCTGATCCGGAGGCCCCCGCCGCCCGCCTGCCGCCCGGATGCGCAGTGGTTTTCCGCGCGTTCGGCGCCGGCGACGCCGTCGCTCGCGGGCTCAGGCTGCGGAGCGTCACCCGCCGGGCGCGCAATCTCCTTCTGGCGGGCGCGGACGCCACTTTGGCCGCAGCCATCGCAGCGGACGGCGTTCACCTGCCCGAGCGCCTGGCGCACCGCGCCCGCCGGCTGAAGGCCGCAGGGCCGGGCTGGATCGTCACGGCGGCGGCCCACGACCTGGTCTCCGCGCGCAGGGCGATAAGGCATGGCGCCGACGCAGTGGTGCTCTCTGCGGCCTTCGCCAGCGCCAGCCCCTCTGCCGCACGGCCCCTCGGCGCCCTGAAGCTGGCGCGCCTGGCGCGGCGCGTGGGCGGGCCGGTCTACGCCCTCGGCGGCGTCAACGACAAAACGGCGCGGCTGTTGCTGCACGCGCCGTTGATCGGGCTGGCTGGAGTGGAGGGCGTGCTGGAGGCCAGCGCGGCGCGCTAGAACTTGAAGGCGGTCTCGAGACGGACGCGCGGCTGAGCCGGAACCGGCTCGGTCTTCTTGAAGGCCGGCGCGCGCTGTTCCTCGCCAAAGGCGACGGCGCCGCCGATCCGCAGGCTGGGGGTGATGCGGAAATAGGCCCCGGCCTGGACGTCGTTCAGCTGCATGTCGCGGCTGCTCGGCTGATCCACGTTGAAGGTCAGGCCCCAACGGCCGCGGCGGGCGTCCCACTGCAGCGTCTTGGCGATGCCTTGCGGCGCGATCGCCGGAGCGCCCGGCTTGACCGTGAAATCGAAGGAGCGTGCATGGGCCGACTCAGCCTGAGCGGACGTCGACGCAGCCCCGAGAAGGGCGGCGGCGGCCATCACCAGAATGAGCTTGCGGCTCGACATGACTACTAAATGGCCCCTACGCCCGACTTGCGCACCCCGGAAGGGCGCCGCCTCAAGTTCGATTAAAGGCCCCGGCGCCTTGCGGTCAACCGCGGCAAAAGGTTAACCCCCTCTTTGCCATAAAGTTCTGTCGCCCTGTGGCGGCAAGGCCACGCGATTCCTGTTTGGCCTCCATCACCGCGTTGTTATAGAGGGCCGCCCCGACGCAGCCACGCTGCAGGGGTCGACCTCGACTGGGAGCAGATCAATATGCCGTTTGCGCGTAATGTCTGGATGCGGCGTATCGCGGCCGCGGGCCTGGCGGTGAGCCTGGTGGCGACAGCGGGGTGCTCCAGCGGCGGCAAGCGCACCTTCCAGACCCAGGAAGACGGCGGCGGCTTCCGCGTTTTCGGCGGCAAGGGCAAGGGCAAGGGGGAAGCGGCGCCGGCGATCGGCGTGAACAGCTACCTGTGGCGCGCGACGCTCGACACCCTGGCCTTCATGCCCCTGGCCTCCGCCGACCCCTACGGCGGCGTGATCATCACCGACTGGTATGTGAACCCGGAAAAGCCCGACGAGCGCTTCAAGTGCACGGTCTACATCCTGGACTCGCGCCTGCGCGCCGACGGCCTGAACGTCGCGGTGTTCAAGCAGAACCGAGACGCCGGCGGCTCCTGGATCGACGCGGCGACGGCCGGCCAGACCGAAACCGACATCGAGAACGCCATCCTGACCCGCGCCCGGCAGCTTCGTCTTTCGAACATCCGCGGCTAAGGCTGCGGGCCGCGGCCGCCGGCGCTGAGACGGCGCGTCCAGACCACTCTTTCCTCCGCCCCTAGCGGCGGCCTCTCGCCCGTCTCAAGCCCAAAGGCCCGTTGAGCCCCATGGCCCGTTACAATCCGAAAGAGACCGAACCCAAGTGGCGCGCGGCGTGGGCCGGTGCCGACGTGTTCCGCGCCGAGATCGTGCCGGGCAAGCCCAAGTACTACGCCCTGGAGATGTTCCCCTATCCCTCGGGGAGCCTGCACATGGGCCATGTGCGCAACTATGCGCTGGGCGACGTCATCGCCCGCTACAAGCGCGCCCAGGGCTTCAACGTGCTGCACCCCATGGGGTGGGACGCCTTCGGCCTGCCGGCCGAGAACGCGGCCATGGAGCGCGGCGTCGACCCGCGCGCCTGGACCTACGACAACATCGCCAAGATGCGCGAGGAGCTGAAGCGCCTCGGCCTGTCCATCGACTGGAGCCGCGAGTTCGCCACCTGCGATGCGGCCTATTACGGCAAGCAGCAGGCCTGGTTCCTCGACCTGTGGAAGCGCGGCCTCGTTTACCGCAAGGAAGGCGTCGTCAACTGGGACCCGGTCGACCAGACCGTCCTGGCCAACGAACAGGTGGTGGACGGGCGCGGCTGGCGTTCCGGCGCGGTGGTCGAGAAGCGGCGCCTCGACCAGTGGTTCCTGCGCATCACCGACTATGCCGACGACCTGCTGGAAGGCCTGAAGGGGCTGGAGCGCTGGCCGGAGAAGGTCCGGCTGATGCAGGAGAACTGGATCGGCCGCTCCAAGGGCTTGCGGATGACCTTCCGCTTCGCCGGCCCCGCGCCGAAGGGCTTCGAAGGCGGCGTGGAGGTCTACACCACCCGGCCGGACACGCTTTATGGCGCGAGCTTCGTAGGGGTCGCGCCGGACCACCCGCTGGCCGAGCAGCTGGCCGCCGCCGATCCCAAGGTCGCCGCCTTCATCGCCGAGTGCCGCCGGGGCGGCGCCTCCGAGGCGGAGATCGATACGGCGGAGAAGATCGGCTTCGACACCGGGCTGAAGGTCGCCCATCCGTTCGACCCGGCCTGGACCCTGCCGGTCTGGATCGCGAACTTCATCCTCCTGGACTACGGGACCGGCGCGATCTTCGCCTGCCCGGCGCACGACCAGCGCGACCTGGAGTTCGCCCGCAAATATGGGCTGCCGGTCAAGCCGGTGGTGCTGCCGCCCGGAGCCGACCCGGCCAGCTTCCAGGTCGCAGACGAGGCCTATACGGGGCCGGGAACGATCTTCAATTCCGCCGAGCTGGACGGCCTGGACATCGAGGCCGCCAAGGCCAAGGCGATCGACCGCGTCGAAGCTCAGGGCCAGGGCGAAGGCGCGACGGTCTTCAGGCTGCGCGACTGGGGCGTGGCGCGCCAGCGGGGCTGGGGCTGCCCGATCCCCGTGGTTCATTGCGAAAAGTGCGGCGTCGTCGCCGTCCCGAAGGCCCAGCTGCCCGTCGCCCTGCCGGAGGACCTGGACTTCAGCCGCCCGGGCAACGCCCTGGACCGCCATCCGACCTGGAAGCGCGTCGCCTGCCCCGACTGCGGCGGGCCGGCCCAGCGCGAGACCGACACTCTCGACACCTTTGTCGACTCCTCCTGGTACTTCGACCGCTTCACCAACCCGCAGGCCGACGAGCCGATCGACAAGGCGGCGGCCGACTACTGGATGCCGGTCGACCAGTACATCGGCGGGGTGGAGCACGCGGTGCTGCACCTGCTCTATGCGCGCTTCGTCAACCGCGCCCTGCACGACGAGGGCCTGCTGTCGGTGCAAGAGCCGTTCGATGGCCTGTTCACCCAAGGCATGGTCACCCACGAGACCTATCGGCGCGAAGGCGGCGAATGGGTCGAGCCGGGCCTGGTGGAGATCATCGCCCAGGGCGAGACCCGCACCGCGCGGCTGACCACCACCGGCGAGGCGGTGGCCATCGGCGACATCGAGAAGATGTCGAAGTCCAAGCGCAACACCGTCGCCCCGGCCGAGATCTTCGACGCCTATGGCGTGGACGCCGCGCGCCTGTTCGTGCTCTCCGACTCGCCGCCGGAACGCGACACCCAGTGGACCGCCAGCGGCGTCCAAGGCGCATGGCGGTTCATAAATAAGGTCTGGGACGAATTCGACAGCCAGCCGGCCGCCGCCGCGCGCGAAGGCGCCGACGATCCGGCCGCGCTCGCCCTGCGCCGCGCGGTCCATAAGTTGGTCAAGGCGTTGACCGAGGCGATCGAGTCATTCCGGTTCAATTCCGGCATCGCGCGGCTCTACGCCTTCCTCAACCTCCTGAAGGAGACGCCGGCCGCCGGCGCCAGCCCTGCCCTGCTGGCCGAGCGCGGCGAGGCGCTGTCGACGTTCGCCCGGCTTATGGCCCCCTTTACGCCGCACTTGGCGGAAGAGGCCTGGGCGCGGATCGGCGGGGCGGGCATGATCGTCGACGCGCCGTGGCCGGCTTTCGATCCGGCCCTGGTGGAGGATGACGTGCGGGTCCTGCCCGTGCAGGTCAACGGCAAGCGCCGCGGTGAGATCACCGCCCCGGCGGGGGCCGAGCCGGCCGAGGTGGAGAAGATCGTGCTTGACGATCCCGAGATCACACGGCGCCTAGAGGGCTTGACCATTCGTAAGGTGATCGTGGTGAAGGACCGGATCGTCAATGTCGTGGCGAATTAGCCTGCGCCCTGCCCTCGTCGCCGCCCTCGCGCTCGCCGCGAGCGGGCTGGCGGGGTGCGGGTTTACTCCGCTCTACGCCACGCCCGGCGTATCGTCGGGCCTGTCGTCGGTGGACGTCATCGCCCCGGACGGGCGCACCGGCTACCTGATCCGTGAGCACCTGGACGACGCCCTCGCCAAGAAGCGCGGGACGCCGGCCGCGTACCGGATGAACCTGCAGCTTTCCGAGCAGCGTTTTCCGCGCGGCCTGCGGGTCGACAACGTGGCGACCCGCTACGAGTACGTCCTGACCGCCTATTACAGCCTCGTGGATCTCTCCACCGGCTCTGAGGCGCGGCGCGGCAAGGTGCGGGTCCAGCTCAGCTACGATTCGGCGGACCAGCCCTACGCCTCCATCGCCGCGCAGCAGGACGTGGCCGACCGCGCCGCCGAGGAAGCGGCCCGCCGCATCCAGCTCGAGCTCGGCGCCTGGCTCGCCACCAAAGCTAAGGGATAGGACGCCGGCCGTGATCCTGAGCCGCCGCCCGGACATCGAGCGGTTCCTGACGAAGCCCGACCCCGCGATCCGCTGCGTGCTGCTCTATGGCCGTGACGGGGGCGTCGTGCGCGAGCGGGCCAACCAGCTGGCCGCCAAGGTGACCAAACGGCCGGACGATCCCTTCGACGTCGCCCTCCTCACCGACGGGGACCTGGACAGCGATGGCGCGCGCCTGGAGGGCGAGCTTTCGGCGCAGTCGCTCATGGGCGGGCGACGCCTCGTCCGCCTCAGGCTCTCGGCCGACAAGTACGACAAGTCGGTCGCCGAGGCGCTCACCACCCATGCTTCCGGCGCCCTGAACCCCGACGCCTTCTTCCTGGTGGAGGCCGGCGAGCTCACGGCCCGAGGCTCGGCCCTGCGCAAGGCGGCGGAGGCGGCGCCGGCCGCGGCCGCCATCCCCTGCTACGAGGACGAGGCCGGCGACGTGGCGCGCATGGTCCGCGAGGCCCTCGCCCGCGACCAGGTGGGGCTGGACGCCGACGCCCTGACGACCTTCGTGGCCCGGCTGCCCCGCGAGCGCGGCGTGGCCCGGCAGGAAATCGAGCGCCTGGCCCTGTTCCTGGGCCCCGGCTCCGGGACGACCGCCTCGACCCAGGACCTGGAGCCCTTCCTGGGGGTGGAGCCGGAAGCCTCGCTCTCCGACGCCGCGGCCGACGCCTTCGGCGGGCGTCTGGCCGAAGCCCAGGCGGCCCTGCGCAGGGCCGCCGCCGAGGGCGAAGGCGGCCCCGGCGCCGTGCGGGCCATGGGCATGCATCTTGCCCGGCTGCGGCGCGTCCTGACGCTGGCAAAGCGTGGGGCGGGACTGCAGGAGGCGGCCAAGGCCTCCGGCGTCTTCTGGAAGAACGAGCGGGAGTTCCTGCGTCAGGCGCGGGCCTGGACGCTGGAGGACCTCGACCGGCTGCAGCCGGAGATCCTCGCCGCCGACCGGGCCTGCAAGCAGGCCGGCTCGCCCGACCAGCTCCTCTCCGAGCGCCTGGCTCTCACCATCGCCGGCCGCGCACGGCGACTGGGCCTGTAGACGCGCCCGCCCGGTTGGGCGAGGTTTGATGCTTGGCGCGGAAAGACGCCGGCGGAGATGCGGATGGGTGACCCGGTCATCGTCGAGGTGGCGCTGAACGGCGCCAGCAGGAAGTCCCGAAATCCCAACACGCCCGTCTCCCCCGAGGAGATCGTCGCCGACGCCCTGCGCTGCATGACCGCCGGCGCGACCTCGGTGCACAACCACATCGAGGACTTCCAGCTGGGCGGCCAGGCGGCCGCCGACCGCTACCTTGAGGCCTGGCGTGAAATCCACGCCGCCGATCCCGGCGTGCCCCTCTGCCCCACCGTCGCTTCCGGCGCCGATGTCGTCGCCCGCAACGCCCACGTGGAGGCGCTGGGCCGATCGGGCGTCGCGCGCCTGGGGCCGCTCGATCCCGGCTCGGTGAACTTCTCCGGAAACGGCGTCGGACCAAACGGCCTGCCGGGTCCGAAGAGCACGGTCTATTCGCACAGCTACGCCGACTGCGAGCACATCCTGGGCGTGCTCGAACGCGAGCGGCTGGCGGCCAGCATCTCGGTGTTCGACGCCAGCTTCCTGCGCGCCACCCTCGCCTTCAAGGCGGCCGGACGCCTGCCGCACGGCGCGCTGGTGAAGCTCTATTTCGGCGGCGAGTACGGCCTTTTCGACGGCACGCCGGGCGCGTTGACCTTCGGCTTCCGCCCGACGGTGAAGGCCCTGGAGGCCTATCTGGAGATGCTGGAGGGCTCCGGTCTCGTCTGGCTGGTCAACGTCTATGGCGGCGATGTGACGGCCAGCGGCATGGCGAGGCTCGCCCTGGAGCGTGGCGGTCATGTTCGCGTGGGACTGGAGGATTTCGCTGGCGAGCGGACCCCGAGCAATCTCGAGCTCGTCGAGGAAGTTGTTGAATTAGCACAGCAACTTGGCCGGCCGATCGCCACGACGCAGCAGACGGCGGCGATGATGGGCTTGCCGAGCCGCTCAATATAAACCGTGATTCGTAAACCAGCACAGCGCTCGCCCGAAGGATCAGCTCCGTGTCAGGCGCCGGCACAGGTCGTCGAGCTGCTCCAGGGTCTTGTAGCTGATCGACAGCACCCCTGCCCCGCCGCGATCGGCGATGCCGACATCCAGGCCCAGCACGTCCGAAAGGTCGTTCTCCAGGGCCACCGTGTCCGTATCCTTCACCGCCGCGGCTTTGCGCGCCGTGGTTTTCGCCGGCTTGCCGCTGTCATCGCGCGCCAGGCTCTCGGCTTCGCGAACGCTCAGGCCCGCAGCGACGATCCGCTCGGCGAGCGCGGCGGCGTTTTCGGACGTGGCGATGGCCCGGGCGTGGCCAGCCGAAAGGCGGCCGTGCAGGACGTGGTCCTGGATATCCTGGGGAAGCTGTAGCAGGCGCAGGGTGTTCGCCACGTGGCTGCGGCTCTTGCCCACCGCGCGGGCGACGTTCTCCTGGGTGCGGCCGAACCGCTCCATCAGCGCCTTGTAGGCGGCCGCCTCTTCCAGGGCGTTGAGGTCCTCGCGCTGAACGTTCTCGACGATCCCGACCTCCAGCACCTGCAGGTCGTCGAGTTCGCGCACCAGGACCGGCATGGCGGAAAGGCCGGCGCGCTGGGCCGCGCGCCAGCGCCGCTCGCCGGCCACGATCTCGTAGCGGCCGGGATTGCGCGGCGACGGGCGCACCAGGATCGGCTGCAGCACGCCCTTTTCACGGATCGACTGCGCCAACTCCTCGATCTCAGCCTCGGAGAAGGCGCGGCGGGGCTGGTTGGGATTGGCCTGGATCAGATCGATCGGCGTCTCGGCAGCGCCGGGCGACGCAGCGGAGGTCATGGCGGGATCGACCTCGTCCAGCAGGGCCGAAAGCCCGCGTCCCAGTCCTCTGCGGCCTTCGGCCATCGGGTTGCTCCTTAAGCGACCAGGGCGCGCCGGGCGCGCTCCCGTTGAACCAGTTCGCGCGCCAGCTGCAGGTAGGCCTGGCTGCCAGCGCATTTCAGGTCATAGACGAGGGCCGGCTTGCCGAAGGACGGCGCCTCCGAGACCCGCACATTGCGCGGGATCACCGTGGCGTAGACCGCCTTGCCGAAGTGGCTGCGCACGTCGCGGGCGACCTGTTCGGACAGGCTGTTGCGGCGATCGTACATGGTCAGGACGACGCCCTGGATCTCCAGCTGCGGATTGAGGCTGCCGCGCACCAGGTCGATCGTGCGCATCAGCTGGGTCAGGCCCTCCAGGGCGAAGAACTCGCACTGCAGCGGCACCAGCACCGCATCAGCCGCCGCCAGGGCGTTGACCGTGAGGAGGTTCAGCGAGGGCGGGCAGTCGACCAGCACATAGGTGTAGCCCCCGTCGCGCCTCAGGCCCTCCAGGGCGTCGCGCAGGCGGAAGGAGCGGCGCGGTGCATGGCCCAGCTCGATCTCGACGCCCGACAGGTCCGCATCCCCGGGAATCAGGTCGAGGCCCGGAAGGTTGGTCTTCACCACCGCTTCCACGAGCGGGCGGCCGCCGATCAGGACGTCATAGAGGGTGGTGGTCCGCTGCGCCCGCGTCACGCCCAGCCCCGTGGAGGCGTTGCCCTGGGGATCGGAATCCACCAGCAGCACCTTCTCGCCCACGGCCGCCAGGGCGGTGCCGAGGTTGATCGCGGTCGTGGTCTTGCCGACGCCGCCCTTCTGGTTGGCGATCACCAGGACCCTTAGGGACGTCTTAGGCGTTACGCCCACGCCGCAGCCTCCTCACCCGGACGATGCGGCCCCGCGGATCGCTCCGGCTCGGCAGGACATCGGCCTCAAAGTCCCAATATCTTGTAGCTTCTTCCAGGTCGGACGCAACATCTTGTCCCTTGAGGAACAGGCCTGTGGCGCCGCGCCGCAGGTAGGGCTCAGCATAACCCAGCAGGCGATGCAGGGGCGCGCAAGCCCGGGCCGTGACGATGTCCACATCCAATTTCAGGGCTTCTGCGCGTGCATTGCGCACCGTAGCCGGGATCTGCAGCGCCTCGACGACCGCGGTCAGGAAGCGGCAGCGCTTGGCCAGGCTGTCCACCAGGTCGACGTGGAACCCTGGCCGGCCCTTGCCCAACACGGCCAGGACGACGCCCGGCAGTCCGGCGCCGCTTCCAAGGTCCGCCCAGCGCAGGGCGTCGGGCGCCAGCGGCGCAAGCTGGGCGCTGTCCCACGCGTGCCGTGACCAGAAGACATCCAGCGTGGTCGGACCCACGAGGTTCATCTTCTCGTTCCATTCGGCCAGCATGGCGCGGAAGCGCTCGAGCGCCTCCATCTGGGACGCATCGGCGCCGCTCAGCTGGGCGAAGCCAGCCGCGTCCAGCGCCGGGGCGAGCTCAGGCGGCGCGGCGTCGGACATGGGCGAGCAACGCCGTCAGAGCCCCGGGGGTAACGCCCTCGATACGTGCGGCCTGGCCGAGGGTGAGCGGGCGCACCGCGGCGAGCTTCTCGCGCACCTCGTTGGAAAGCCCGCCTACCGCCGCATAGTCCAGGTCGGGCGACAGCTTGAGCGCCTCGTCGCGCTGGAAGGCCGCCGCGTCGGCCGCCTGCCGATCGAGATAGCCCGCATAGGACGCGTCGATCTCCAGTTGCTCGCGGACGGCCGGCGACCAGCCGTCCACCTCCGGCCAGACCTGGGCCAGCTCCGCAAAGCCGATGGTGGGATAGGCCAGGAGCTGGACGAGGTCCCGCCGCTGGCCGTCCGCCTTCACCGGCAGGCCTGCGCGGGCGGCCTGGGCCGGGGTCAGGACCAGCTCGGCCGCCCGGGCCCGCGCCTGGGCGAGATCCTTCGCCTTGACGCCGAAGACCTCGCTGCGGGCCGCGCCCACGACGCCGAGCGCGATCCCGCGCGCCGTGAGCCGCTGGTCGGCATTGTCGGCGCGCAGGGTGAGCCGGAACTCGGCCCGGCTGGTGAACATCCGATAGGGCTCGGTGACGCCGCGGGTGACGAGATCGTCGATCAGCACGCCGATATAGGCCTCGTCCCGGCCAAAGACGGCGGGCTCCAGCCCGGCCGCGGCGCGCGCCGCATTCAGGCCGGCGACTAGGCCCTGAGCGCCCGCCTCCTCATAGCCGGTGGTGCCGTTGATCTGCCCGGCGAGATAGAGGCCCGGCAGACGCTTGACCTCCAGGGTGGGGAACAGCTCCCGCGGATCCACATAGTCGTATTCGATGGCGTAGCCGTAGCGCTTCACCACGACGGCCTCGAGGCCGGGAATGGTGCGCAGGAAAAGGTCTTGCGTCTCCTCCGAGACCGAGGTCGACACGCCGTTGGGATAGACGGTGTCGTCGTCCAGCCCTTCCGGCTCCAGGAAGATCTGGTGGCTCGTGCGGTCGGCGAAGCGCACGACCTTGTCCTCGATGGACGGGCAATAACGCGGGCCGCGCCCGTTGATCCGTCCGCCATAGACCGCCGATTCGGCCAGCCGCTCGGCGATAATCGCGTGGGTTTCCGGCGTCGTATAGGTGACGCCGCACGCCACCTGAGGCGTGGTGATGGCCTGGGTCAGGAACGAGAACGGGACCGGCGTCTCGTCGCCTGGCTGCATCTCCAGCCGGTCCCAGGCGATGGTGCGCCCGTCGAGCCGCGCCGGCGTGCCGGTCTTCAGGCGTCCCATCTGCAGACCGAGGGCGTAGAGCCGGTCCGCGAGACCGATCGACGGCGCCTCGCCATGGCGCCCGGCGGGAATGCGCAGCTCGCCCTGGTGGATGACGCCCTTCAGGAAGGTGCCGGTGGTGAGCACCACGCGCGCGGCGGGATAGGCCCGTCCAGATGCGCCGATCGCCCCCGTCACCCGGCCGTCCTCGACCGCCAGGTCTTCCACGGCATCGGCGACCACGGTGAGGTTCGGCGTCGCCAGCAGTTCGGCCTGCATGGCCTCGCGATAGAGCTTGCGGTCGATCTGCGCCCGGGGACCGCGGACCGCCGCCCCCTTGGAGCGGTTGAGCAGGCGGAACTGGATGCCCGCCACGTCGGCGAGCCGGCCCATCAGCCCGTCCAGGGCGTCGATCTCACGAACGAGATGGCCCTTGCCCAGGCCGCCGATGGCCGGGTTGCAGGACATTTCGCCGAGCGTCTCGATCTTGTGGGTCAGGAGCAGGGTCGAGGCGCCCAGGCGCGCTGAAGCCGCCGCCGCTTCACAGCCGGCGTGGCCGCCGCCGATGACGATGACGTCCCAGTTGTCCAAAGCTCTTCCGTTTTGCTCGCGCCGCCATCCGGCGGGAGGGCCCCTATAGCGGAAACGCGGGGCGAGGTCACCGGCCGCGCCGGTGACGTTTCACGTGAAACACAACCTATTTGCCGATGCAGAAGGTGCTGAAGATCCGCCCGAGCACGGCCTCCGCATCGACCCGTCCCGTGATCCTGTCCAGAGCCCGGGCCGCCAGGCGAACGTCCTCCGCGCCAAGCTCGGGATCGCTCGCGCCCACCGCCTTGCGCAGACTGTCCGCCGCGTCACGCAGGAGCGCCCCGTGCCGAAGCCGCGTCGCCGCAGGCGGCTCCGCCCCGCCGACCTCCGAAGCGACCCGGTCTGCCAGGCCCGTTCGAAGCCCGGTCACGTCCTCGCTGTCCGTGGCCGAGAGCCGCACCACCACTAGCCCCAGCCCGTTCGCCGCATCGAGGGCCGCGTCAGTCGCCGCCCCCTCCCCCAGGTCCAGCTTGGTCACGACGCACAGGTCGCCTGCGCACATCTCCACCGGCGCCCTGGCCACGCCGGCCGCCGCCCCATCGACCACCCACAGGCGAAGATCGGCCGAGGCGGCCCAGGCCCGCGCGCGACGAACCCCTTCGGCCTCGATCTCGTCGCGCGTTTCGCGCAGGCCCGCGGTGTCCGCCAGCAGCGCCTTATAGGCCCCCAGCACCATCGTGACCTCGATGATGTCCCGCGTCGTGCCGGCCTGGGCCGTGACGATCGCCGCCTCGCGCCCGGCCAGGGCGTTGAGCAGGGTGCTCTTCCCGGCGTTGGGGGCGCCAATCAGCGCGATCCGATAGCCTTGCCGGACACGCTCCCCGCGCTCGCTGTCGACGCAGGCGGCCTCCAGTTCGGCGATCAGCCGGGTCAGCACCGGCGCGGCCCGAGCCGCGATGTCGGCAGGCAGCTCCTCATCGGGAAAGTCCACGGCCGCCTCGAACAGGGCGAGCGCTTCCACGAGGTCCTCGCGCCAGCGCGCCTGGGCCCCGCTCAACGCGCCCTCGACCTGCGCCAAGGCCTGCCGCCGCTGGGCTTCCGTCTCGGCCTCGATCAGGTCGGCGACGCCTTCGGCCTGCGCCAGGTCCAGCTTGCCGTTCTCGAAGGCCCGGCGCGTGAATTCCCCAGGCTCGGCGAGACGCAGGCCCTGCGCGCCCAGCGACTCGAGCACTGCGCCGACGACGGCCTGGCCCCCGTGCAGATGGAATTCGGCGCAATCCTCGCCCGTATAGCTTGCCGGCGCCGGGAACCAGAGGACCAGCGCCTGGTCCAGCGCCACGCCGGCGGCATCGTGCAATGTTCGAACCGCCGCATGCCGGGGAGCCGGCGTCTTTCCGGCAAGGCTTGTCAGCGCCGCGCGCGAGCCTGGACCCGACACCCGCACGACGGCGACCGCCGCGCGCCCTGGCGCGGTCGCCGAGGCGAAGATGGTGTCCGTCATCGGGTCAGGAGGCCGCCTTCAGACCGACCTCGAGCAGTTTGCGGAACTGCTCCTGGGCCCCCGTGCCGAAGGCCATCCAGTTCTTGACGAAGTCCTCGGGCGACAGGAGCGACATGTTCGCCGTGATCTTCGACTGCATCTCCTTCACCAGCTGGTCGTTCAGCGGCGAGACGTCCGGCAGGCCCATGAAACGGCGGGCTTCTTCCGGGGTGCAGTCGACCTCGATGGTCATCTTCATGCGGGTGCTCCGAAACAGCTTTGTGCAGATATGGCGTGTTCCGGGGGCCCTCGGCTAGGGGCTGAGGCGCGGCGGCGGCGTGTTCTTCCATCCGCCGCAAGTTGAGGCGCCAAGGCGGAGCTTCCATCCTTGTTTCACGTGAAACAGCGCAGAGCCGCCGTTGGAGAGGATGGCGAGCCCCCTCCCGGCACGTTACGATCGACACCCGAGCCGAATCTGACAGGAGCCGCCCGTGTACATGTCGCAGCACGCGTTCACGCCGGTCCCCAGCAAGTTCGACCTGTGGGTCCCCTACAACCGCAACTACATGACCCTGACCAGCCGGGCTCCCGGCGCCGTCCTCTCCCGCATCCTGCGCCTGCGGGACGAGCCGGAAAAATTCATGGCCGTCGGCCTGTGGACCGACCGGGACGTGGCCGCCCAGTGGACCAGCAGCGCGGAAGCGGCCCTCGGGGCGAAGCCGAGCATCGACCAAGGACTCTATGATGGGTTCCCGATGACCTGGACCCGCTGGGAACTCGTCGATTTCGCCTGGGGACTTGAAGGGCGCGCAGCCCTCGCCGCTCCGGGACTCTTCGTGCAACACGTGACCAGGACGGTCTCGCCCGAGAGGATCGAGACCCGCCAAACCTTCAACCGGGCGGTCATGTCGCTGATGGCGAGGCGGCCCGGCTTCGTCAGCGGCGAGACCTATCGCGGACACCGGAACGATCGCCTCCTGACCATCTACACCTTCAAGGACGAGGTGTGCGCGGCCGAGGATCCTCCGGCGGAGCTGGCGATGTTCCTCCGGGCGGCCGACGCGACGGGTTTTTCGCCCCAGGCGCCGGCGCCGGTCTCGCTGAACTGCAGCGTATTTGAATCCGTCTGGGGGCCGGAGGCCGACAGCGTGCAGCAATTCCTCGGCGCCGCCGCCTAGAGATAGTTACGAACACCCCCTCCAGATCCGCTCATCCCGGCGAAAGCCGGGACCCAAGCTGACCGTCAGCATCTGCTGAGTCGCCGAACAGTCCCCGTTCGTGTGTTTCGTGAGGTTCGTGGTTCAAGATAGCGGTCCACGAACCACACGAACAAGGGCTCCCCGCATCCGTTGCACCGCGGCCGACTCGGCTTGGGTCCCGGCTTTCGCCGGGATGAGCGGTGCTGGGCTAAGTGTTCATCGACTGGAAGAAATCGTCGTTGTTCTTCGACGACCGCAGCTTGTCGAGCAGGAACTCGATCGCGTCCTGGGCGCCCATCGGGTTGAGGATACGGCGCAGGACATAGGTCTTCTGCAGCTGCTCCTTCGGCGTGATGAGCTCTTCCTTCCGGGTACCGGACTTGATGATGTCGATCGCCGGGAAGATCCGCTTGTCCGCCACCTTCCGGTCCAGGATGATTTCCGAGTTACCGGTGCCCTTGAACTCTTCGAAGATCACCTCGTCCATCCGGCTGCCGGTGTCGATCAGCGCCGTGGCGATGATGGTCAGCGAGCCGCCCTCCTCCACGTTCCGCGCCGCGCCGAAGAAGCGCTTCGGCCGCTGCAGGGCGTTGGCGTCGACACCGCCGGTCAGCACCTTGCCCGAGGACGGCACCACGGTGTTGTAGGCGCGGCCAAGACGGGTGACCGAGTCCAGCAGGATCACCACGTCGCGCTTGTGCTCGACCAGGCGCTTGGCTTTTTCGATCACCATTTCAGCGACTTGCACGTGGCGCGTTGCAGGCTCGTCGAAGGTGGACGAGATCACCTCGCCGCGCACGGTGCGCTGCATGTCGGTGACTTCCTCGGGCCGCTCATCGATCAGCAGCACGATCAGGTAGCATTCCGGCTGATTGGCCGCGATCGACTTGGCGATGTTCTGCAGCATCACCGTCTTGCCGACCCGCGGCGGCGCCACGATCAGGCAGCGCTGGCCTTTGCCGAGCGGGGCTACGATGTCGATGATCCGCCCCGAGCGGTCCTTCAGGGTCGGGTCCTCGATCTCCATCCGCAGGCGCTCTTCCGGATAGAGCGGCGTCAGGTTGTCGAAGTGGACCTTGTGGCGGACGTTCTCGGGGTTCTCGAAGTTGATCAGGTCGACCTTCACGAGGGCGAAGTAGCGTTCGCCTTCCCGCGGGGCGCGAATCGCGCCGTCGACCGTGTCGCCGGTCCGCAGGCCGAACTTACGGATCTGCGAGGGGCTCACATAGATGTCGTCGGGACCAGGCAGGTAGTTCGCTTCCGGCGAGCGCAGGAAGCCGAACCCGTCCAGCAGCACCTCCATCGTGCCCGAGCCGGAGATCTCCACCCCCTCCTCGGCCAGCGTCTTGAGGATGGCGAACATCATGTCCTGCTTGCGCATCGAGTTCGCGTTCTCGATCTCGAGCGTCTCGGCGAAGGACAGAAGGTCGGCCGGCGACTTGTCCTTGAGGTCCTGCAGGGACATGCGGGTCAGGCCCATCGCCGCAATCGCGGCGCTGAGCTCGGTGGCCTCGCCGGCGGCGTTTTCGAGTTCTTCGCCGGGGAGTTCCAGGATGTCGGAAGGTGTTTCGTCAGGCATGGGGTATCACTTATGTCGCCGCGCCCGCCGTCGGTGAGACGAATCTCGGGCGTCGGTCAGTTCAGGATGAAGGCGCATTGCGCCAAATGACTTTTTTGGGGGCCGGTACGCAGCGGCTTATGGCGCGGCGGCGGCAAGAGGCGGGACGCGGAGAGACCTCCGCGCAATGCAGCGGAACCACATGCACCGTCCCCGGTCAAGCGCGGCTGCTGTCAACCGAAGGTGAACTCGGTCGTCACGGCCAGCACCATGAGGATCGCGGCGATGAACGGAAGTTCGTTGACCATCCGCCAATAGCGCTCGGAGCGTTGGTTGCGCCCCTCGATGAACGCCTTGCGCGCCTGGCCCAGATAGTGGTGCCACCAGGTGAGGAAAACGACGCCGGCGAGCTTCACCAGCATCCAGGGTTGCGTCAGGAAGCCCCAGCCGAGGCGATGCGCGCCATCGTAATATAGAAGCGACAGGCCGAAGATCCAGGCCAGCAGCATGCCGACGTTCATGATCAGCCGGTAGAGGCCGGCCTCCATGCGCTGGAAGGTGAGGTCCATCTCCGAGCCAGGCTCGGCCTTGGTGTGATAGGCGTAGAGCCTGGGCAGGTACATCAGTCCCGCCATCCAGGCGATCACCGCCAGGATATGCACCGCCCGAAGCACATCGTAGGTCATGCCGCGCCCCCTGCCCGCGCACATTTCGCGGCTCCGGCCGGACAGCCGAAGGCCCCCGCCGGCGCCATTCCCGCCGCCCGTTCGAGCGTGGCTGCGACCGTGGCCGCAAGGCCGGCGATGAACCCCGCCTCCGCGCCCAGAGCCGGAACCCTCAGATAGGGCGCGCAACCCACTTCGGCCGCGAGGGCCGCATATTCATGGTCGAGCTCGACCAGGGTCTCCACGTGCTCGGAGACGAAGGCGATCGGCGCGATCACTACGCCCAGGCCCTCCTGTCCGGCCCGCCGGATCTCTTCGTCCGTGGACGGACCAATCCAGCGCAGAGGCCCGACCCGGCTCTGGTAACAGATCCGCCAGTCCCAATCAGGCGCCAGGCGCGCCACGATCGCCCGCGCGGTCGCCTCGACCTGCGCCTGGTACGGATCGCCCGCTGCGACGACCTTCTCGGGCAGGCCATGGGCCGAGAACAGCAGGCGCATTCGGGTCCCGGGCGCGGCCCTGGCCGCCGTCTCGTCGATCAACCGCGCATGGGCGTCCACAAGCCAGCCGGCGTCGGGATAGCAGCACACCCCCCGCACACGCCCGCCGCCTCGATAGGCCGCCCGCCAGGCGGTCAGGGACGAGGCCGTCGTGGTGGTCGAGAACTGCGGATAGAGCGGTAAAAGTACAATCTCGTCAGGAGTATAGGCCTCGACCTCCCGGGCCGTCTCCTCCACCAGGGGCGACCAGTAGCGCATGGCGATGAACACCCGCGTCTCGATCTCGGGGAGCTTTTCTGCGAGCGCCCCGGCCAGGGCCTGCGCCTGGGCCTCGGTCTGCGGCAGGATCGGCGAGCCCCCACCCATCAGGTCGTAGTTCGCCTGGGCGGCCTTGGCGCGCCGCGTCGATATGAGGGCCGCGAGCGGATAACGAACAACGGCCGGCGCAGCGATGATCGCCGGATCCTTGAACAGGTTGAACAGGAACGGCCGCACCGCCTGCGGACGATCCGGTCCGCCCAGGTTGAACAGCACGACGGCCAGGCGTTTCAAGCCGCCCCCTGCGCCACCCGGCGCACCACCCGCTCGATGTGCGCGATCGGCGTGTCGGGCATGACTCCGTGGCCGAGATTGAAGATGTAGGGCCCCTGCCCCCAGCCCTCCAGCAAGGCCTCGACGCGTTCATCGAGCCCCGGCCCGCCCGCCAGCAGGAGCAGGTTGTCCAAGGCGCCCTGGATCACCGTCCCGCGGCTTTGAAGCCGCTGGCCCAGCGCCATCGGCGCCTGCACATCCAGGGCCACGCCCTGCACCGGCGTCACCGCGGCATAGCGCTCGACCAGGCCCCCCGCCCCGCGGGGAAAGCCGATGAAGGGCGCATCGACCCCTGCGGCCCGAACCTTCTCGACGATCGCCCGGTGCGGCTGGATGACGATGCGCTCGAACACGTCCTCGGAAAGCCCTTCGGCCCAGGACTCGAAGATCTTCAGCGCCTCGGCTCCGGCCCGCGCCTGCATGACCAGATACCGTGCGGTCGAGTCCACCAGCACGGCCAGCAACCGGTCCAGCGCCTCCGGTTCGGCGTGGGCGTAGAGCCGCGCCTTCTCCCGCTCGCCGCCGCGGCCCTCGAGCATATAGGTCGCCACGGTCCAGGGCCCGCCGGCGAAACCGATCAGCGCCCGCTCCGGCTCCAGTTCAGCGCGAACCCGGGCAAGCGTCTCGCCAATCGCCGACAGACGGCCTGTCGAGGCCTCGATCTCCGCTTCGAGCCGCTCGATAGCGGGCAGCGCGCCCAGCCGCGGCCCCTCCCCCGCCTCGAACCAGACGTCCTGGCCCAAGGCCTTCGGCAGCAGAAGGATGTCAGCGAAGACGATGGCCGCATCCATGGGGAAACGGCGCATGGGCTGTAGCGTGGCCTCAGCCGCCATCTCCGGGTTGTGGCAGAAGGCGATGAAGTCCCCTGCCTTCGCCCGCAGCGCCCGATATTCCGGCAGAGACCGCCCCGCCTGACGCATGAACCAGATCGGCGGTCTTGGCAGGGTCTCCCCGGCCAGGGCGCGGAGAAGCAAGGGTCGGGCGGGCTCGCTCATGGGTGGGTTAAACCGGCTTACCGCCCATCCCTCAAGCCCGTCTGGAAAGCCCTGTCCCTCTTCCTTCAAAGAAAGATGGTTTCTTAGAAATGAAGAAGCAGTAGGGCCGGTCAGACTCGGGGACATCCTAGGGTCGAACTTGGCCATACCCAGCCTGTCCCCACACGGCCATGGATCGCGCCGGCTGGGAGCAATCGCCTGTGAATTGTGGGTGTAAGTCGGAATCCTGCCGCAACTACTTAACGAATCGTTAAGCCTCTCGGGGGCGCTCGCTCGGGAAGGGCCAGCGCCGCGCGCTTGTCCCTGCTTTGCGTTAACGTCTTCTTCACCTTTTCCCCATGGGGACAGGCAGACCGTGAAAACGTCGATTAATCCCCGCAAACTCGACGCGCTGGCGAAGATGGCGAAATCCACGCCGCCTATCCCCATCCGCGCATGGCTTCGCTAAGAGGGTGTCGACTCAATTGTCCCCAGATATCTTTGCGCCATGAGCACCCCCGCCCGCCTGGCCACCTACTTCCACATCCACCTGGTGTCGGACTCCACGGGAGAGACGCTGAACGCCCTGGCGCGCGCCGTCTGCGCCCGGTTCGAGAACGTGCTGCCGATCGAGCACATCTACGCCCTGGTCCGCTCGCCCCGTCAGCTCGAACGCGCCCTGGCCGATATCGAGGAAGCCCCCGGCGTCGTCATTCACACCATCGTCGACGACAAGCTGCGTTCGGCCCTGGAGGACGGGTGCCGCCAGCTGGACATGCCGTGCATCCCGGCCCTCGACCCCCTGGTCTCGGCCCTCTCGCGCTACCTGGGCGCGGCGATCACCAGCCGGGTCGGCGTGCAGCACGCCCTGGATACCGACTATTTCAACCGTATGGACGCCCTGAACTACGCCATCGGCCATGACGACGGCCAGGGGGGCCAGGACCTGGAGCAGGCCGACGTGGTGCTGGTCGGCGTGTCGCGCACGTCCAAGACCCCCACCTGCATCTATCTGGCCCACCGGGGCGTGCGCGCCGCCAATGTGCCGCTGGTGCCGACCCGGCCGCTGCCCGAGAAGCTGTTCCACCTCAAGAAGGCGCTGGTGGTTGGGTTGACCCTCTCCCCCGACCGCCTGGTGCAGATCCGCAAGAACCGCCTCCTGAACCTGAACGAGCGGCGCGAAAGCACCTATATCGACCCGGACATCGTCCGCGACGAGATCGTCCAGGCTCGCCGCCTGTTCGAGCGCCACGGCTGGCCGGTGATCGACGTCACCCGCCGTTCCGTGGAGGAGACCGCCGCCGCGGTGATGAACATCCTCAGCGCCGGCCACGGTCAGATCGAGGTCCTGGGATGAGCCCCCGTATCGTGCTCGCCTCGCAAAGCGGGTCGCGCAAGGCCATCCTCACCGGCGCGGGCGTCCCGTACGAAGCGGTCTCGCCCGGCGTCGATGAAGACGCGCTCAAGGATGGCCTCCTGGCGAGCGGCGCCTCCCCGCGCGAGGTCGCCGCCGCCCTCGCCGAGGCCAAGGCCATCGCCCTACCCCGCGCCGCGGACGAACTGGTGATCGGCGCCGACCAGACCCTCGAGTTCGAGGGCCGCCTCTATGACAAGGCCGCCAGCCTGGAGGAGGCGCGGGGTCGCCTGAAACTCCTGCGTGGCCATACCCATCGCCTTGAGGCCGCCGTCGTGGTCGCCCGGGGTGGCGTGCCGATCTGGCGCGAGGCGGTGACCTCCACCCTGACCATGCGCGACTTTTCCGATGATTTTCTAGAGACTTACCTCGTCGAGGAGGGCCCGGCGTCGCTGAGTTCGGTGGGCTGTTACCGGCTCGAAGGCCCCGGCGCGCAGCTCTTCTCCCAGATCGAGGGCGACTATTTCGCCATCCTCGGCCTGCCGCTCCTGGGCCTCCTGGAGCTCTTCCGCCGCGAAGGGGCGCTGGCCGCATGAGCCGCGTGATCACCGGCGCCACCCTGGTCGCGGGCGTGGTCGGCTCGCCCGTCAAGCATTCCCTGAGCCCTGTGATCCACAACGCCTGGATCGCCGCGGCTGGCCTCGATGCGGTCTATGTGCCCTTCGCCCCGCCGCCGGGCGGTTTCCGCGCCTTCGTCGAGGGTCTGAGGGGCGGCGTGATCCGCGGCCTCAACGTGACCCTGCCCTTCAAGGAGGCCGCCCTCGCCCTGGCCGACCGGCCGAGCCCGCGTGCGTCTGCGGCCGGCGCGGCGAATGTCCTCGTCTTCGAGCCGGACGGTGCGATTCACGCCGACAACACCGACGGTGTGGGCCTTATCGCGGCCTTCGAGACCCGTATCGAGGATTTCGACCCCACTGCGGGGCCGGTGGTGATCCTGGGGGCTGGCGGCGCGGCCCGGGGCGCGGTGGCCGCTTTCGCCGCCGCCGGCGCACCGGAGATCCGCATCGCCAACCGCACCCGCGCCAAGGCCGAGACGCTGGCGAAGATGACGCCGACCGCCCACGCCTTCAGCATGGGCGACGCGGCCGCCGCCCTGGCCGGCGCGGCCCTGCTGATCAACGCCACTTCGGTGGGTCTTGATGACGAGACCGATCTCGACCTTCCCTGGACCGTCCTGCCCGACCGGGCCGTGGCTATGGACATGGTCTATGGCCGCCGCACCGAGTTCATGGAGGCGGCCGAGGGCAGGGGCCTGCGCACCGTGGACGGCCTCGACATGCTGATCGGCCAGGCGATCTCCTCCTTCGAGCATTTCTTCGGCCGCCCGCCGCCCGAGGGCGTCGACGTCCGCGCCCTTGCGCTCGCCTGGCTGGAAAAGTCGGCATGAGGCTGCTGGCCCTCACCGGTTCGATCGGCATGGGCAAGTCGGCGACCCTGGCCATGTTCGCCGAGGCCGGGGCGCCGGTCTACGACGCCGACGCCGAGGTCCACCGGCTCTATGCTCAAGGCGGGGCGGCTGTGGAGCCCCTCGAAAAGGCGTTTCCGGGGGTGACGAAGGACGGCGCGGTGGATCGCCAGATCCTTGGCGAGCGGGTGCTGTCGAACGATGCGGCCCTGAAGACGCTGGGCTCGATCGTCTATCCCCTGATGGGGAGCCGGCGGCAGGCCTTCATGCAGTCGGCGCAGGCGTCCGGCGCGCCGTTCGCGGTGCTCGACATTCCGCTGCTTTACGAGACCGGCGGGGAGGGGGGTTTCGACGCCGTCGCCGTCGTCAGCGCCCCGGCCGAGCTGCAGCGCGAACGGGTCCTGGCCCGGCCGGGCATGACGGTGGAGAAATTCGAGTCGATCCTCGCCAAGCAGACGCCGGACGCCGAGAAGCGGGCGCGCGCCGACTTCGTGATCGACACCAGCCGCGGCCTGGAGGCCGCCCGCGCTCAGGTGGCCGAGATCATCGCCGCCCTAAGCGATCCACAGTGGCGTAAGGGCCGCGACGCCGGCGACCGTTGAAGGCGTCCTCGAACCGGGGCAGAAAAGGTCATGGCGCGCGAGATCGTCCTCGACACTGAGACCACCGGCTTCGAGCCGCAACAGGGCCACCGGCTGGTGGAAATCGCCTGCCTGGAGCTGGAGGACTATGTCCCGACCGGCCGCACGTTCCATTCCTATGTGGACCCCGAGCGGGACATGCCGCCCGAGGCCCAGAGGGTGCACGGCCTCAGCGCCGACTTCCTGCGCGGCAAGCCGAAGTTCGCCCATGCCGAGGTGGTGGACGCCTTCCTGGACTTCGTCGCCGACGCGCCGCTGATCGCCCACAATGCGAGCTTCGACCGGGCCTTCATCAACCACGAGCTCGGCCTGTGCCGCCGGGTCCCGCTGCTCGAGGTGCGCTGGGTCGACACCCTGGCCATGGCCAAGGCCCGCTTTCCCGGCATGCCCAACTCGCTGGATGCGCTCTGCAAGCGGTTCAAGATTTCGCTAGCCGAGCGCAACCTGCACGGCGCCCTGATCGACACCAATCTCCTGGCGGCGGTCTATCTCGAGCTGAAGGGCGGCCGCGCCCGACGCCTGGAGCTATCCGTCGCCACTATGGTGGAGGCCGTCGCCGTGGCCAAATCCGGCGCCTACGGCCCCCGACCGCGCCCCCTGGCGCCGCGCTCGACCGACTCTGAGCGCGAACTGCACGCGGCCTTCATCCGCAACGCGGTGAAGGACGACAGCCTCTGGAAGAAATTCGGCCTCTGAGCCCTTTACCTCCCCCATCGCGGTAGCGATGGCGGGAGGGGGACCACCGGCCAAAGAGCCGGTGGTGGAGAGGGCAAGCCCCCCGCAAAGCGCTTCAGCAAAAACTTGTGTAGCGGCGAGGCGCTACCCTGGCCTTCCCCCTCCACCACGCGCTCTTCGGCGCGCGGTCCCCCTCCCGCCGCCGCTCCGCGTCGGGGGAGGTAGGTGGAGACTCACGTATTCCGGTCGCTATCGGGCCGACGTCCGCCTCAAGACTGCGCCCACGGCGCCTTGATCTTGAGGCCGGCGACACGGGCGTTGGATGGCTCGGCGACGTCGATCGTTTCGTTGAGCGTCTGCAGCCAGTCCTCGTCGCCGGCGTCCTCGGCGCGCGCGCGCTGACTTTCGAGAATGCGCGCTCGGGTCACCGAGCCTGCGCCCACGTGCAGGATCATGCCGCTTTCCGTGCATGCCTCGCTTCCCAGCCAGCCCACCACCGGCGCGACCATCTCGGGTTTGAGGTCGTCGGAGCCGCCCCCGATCGTCCGCGCCGACATGGGCGTGTGGGCGAGCGGGAGCACCAGGTTGATCCGGATATCGGCGTCCGCGGGGACTTCCTGGGCAAGCGAGCGTGTGAGCCCAAGCATGGCGCTCTTGGTGACCCCGTAGGCGGCGAAGCCCGGGGCGCCGTAGAAGCCCACCGCCGAGCTCGTGAGGATCAACCGCCCGTAGCCGGCGGCGAGCATGTGCGGCCATGCCGCATGCAGCGGGTGGATCGTACCCCAGATATTGATGTCGACGAGCCGCTTCAGATCCTCGAGCCGCAGGTCCTTGAACGGGACGATGTGCGACACGCCGGCATTGCAGAGCAGAATATCGAGCCGGCCGAACTCCGATACGACGCGCTCCACCATGGCCCGGGCGCCGGCCTCCTCATCGACGCCGTGCTCGTCGACGCTCGCCTGGCCGCCCAGTGCGCGGATCTCGTCGACCACCGACGCGGCCGACGAAGGAATCCCTGGGTGCACCCGGTTGTTGACCACGACCGAACAGCCTCTGGCGGCGAACCAATGCGCGTAGGCCCGACCAAGGCCCTTGCCCGCGCCCGTGATCAGCGCAACCCGGCCTGAGAAGTCCTGATGCATGCAGATGGATCCTGGATTTGCCGCTCGTCGAAGCTACGGATGCTGGCCTTTGGCTGGCCTGCTCGCAACTAGCGCGCGGGGGCGTCGCGGGCGCCTGCCTTGCGCGCCTCAGCGAGTTCGCGGCTCCAGTCGACGAATTGGGGGATGTCGTAGGCGGTTTCGCGCCCGGTCTTCGGGTCCCACATGCGGCGCTCGGTCCCGAGCAGGTCGCCGCCATAGACGTGCAGGCCAAACGTCGGCGTCTCACCCGAATTCTCGATGGCGTGGATCACGTCCTCGCCCAGAAGAACCGCCTCGCCTGCATGGACCGTCCGCCGGTTCGTCTCCACAAGGCGCTCATCGTCGCGCCGGTAGAAGGTGTTGCACTCCGCGCCCGCATAGATCCCGATTACCGCCCACATGCGGTGGTCGTGCGGACCGCTTAGCGCGCCGGGGCGCAGCATCACGTTGAGCACGGTCAGTTCGGGCGAGCGGAACAGCGGCGCGTCGAAGGTTCCACCCGGCGGGAGCGACGGCACGGCGCGGGCGAGCGCGTCGGGGTCGGCCAACGCCTCGCGCATCCGATCGAGCACCCCCCGCGCTGCGTGCGGCTCGCCGACCAGGCAGCGGCAGTCTTCGATAAAGGCCTCAAGATTGAACATCGCCCGCTCCGTGAGCCCGCTGTCGCGCCCGATCCTGACATTCAGGCCGTGGTCACGAAACGCCCATCTCATGGGGTTCGCGATTCACCCGAGCGGATCCACCCTCCCGCTCGCGAGTTCCCTATTTGTTCTTGCCAGGCCACCAGCCGCCGCGGTATCCTGGCCAGTGCGGAACCTTGGGTATGCATACGTCTCAGCGCCCAGGCAGGTCTTGAAAAACCCTTCTCCCTCGATGGGAGAAGGGCAGGGTTGAGGGTGAACGCATTGAAATGACGGTGGGACGCTGGAGGCTCTGAGCCGAACGGCGTCCGCCTTTCAGCGCTCCGGCCGCACCCCCGCCCAACCCTCCCCCATCGAGGGGGAGGGCTTCAAGTTATTGATCTGGCTTGGCTTCGCGACTTGCTGGAACCGCCTAAGGGGCGGAGCCCCCATCACCCCCGACACGACGAAGGGGCCGCTTCCCACCCGACGACCGCTGCGCCGAGGTCTGCACCCAATACGCGCCCCGCGCCCGGGGTTGACCGGCAAACACCCACTGACAACACCCGCAACCCCGCCGCAGCCCAGGTACTATCGAGCCAAGCTGATGAATTCATGTGCGAATCCCGACGACCGCCGCCGCAAGTAAACGCCTTCAGGGGTGTTGTTGTCGGCATCGCACAAGTGTTTGCCGCCGAAAGGGTTAGGCGCTGCAGCCAACACCTTGCCTCGCGAGAGTTGGGCCTTCGCGCGTGTTCGCGTAGTTGGCGGGCCGCCCCTGAACCCGGCCCTACGCGTTGCCGATCGCCTCGGCCTTGCGCGAGGCGTAGACGCCGGCGAAGTCGATCGGATCGAGCAGGAAGGGCGGGAAGCCCCCGTCGGAGGTGACGTCCGCGATCACCCGGCGCGCGAAGGGAAACAGGAACCGCGGGCATTCGATGAGCAGGGCCTGCTCCAGGGCCTCCTGGGCGACGCCGGTGATCTGGAACACGCCGCCATAGAGCACCTCGACGTGGAACAGCGGCCCGTCCTCGCGGCTCGCGCGGGCGGAGAGCTTCAGGTCGACCTCGTAGTAGCCGTCGTCGCGCCCGCGGGCGTTCATCTCGACGCCCACGTCCATCTGCGGCTGGGCCGCGGACTGGCGCAGGGCTTCCGGCGCGCGGGGGTTCTCGAACGACAGGTCGCGGATGTACTGGGCGAGCACGCGAATGCCCGCTTCCTCCATCGCCTGGCCATTTTCGGGCGTGTCGGCCACGTCGGTGTCGGTCATAGGTGTTTCCGTGCTAGAGACCGGCGCCGCGTAGGGCAAACCGGCTGTCAGGTGGGCCGATCGCACGCCTGCGTGGCGCGGGCTGCTATCATGCGGCCCACGGCTATGCAATGTCACCCCTGACGAGGACGCGTGCGCTTCCTATATTGAACCAACCGCCCGCGCTGACCGCGAGATCGTATTGACCATATTGACGCTGATCATCTTCGCCGCGCTCGCCGCCATCGTGCTGTATCAGCTCTATGCGGTTCTCGGACGGCGCGTGGGCCGCCAGCCAGGCGACAGCCCGGCCAGCGAAAGCGCGCGCCCGGGCGCAAGGCCCCTGGACCGTCCGCCTGAGCCTGTCGACGAGGCCGTGGGCCTGACCGGCTTGGCGGCGCTGAAGGCGCGCGATCCGGCCTTCGACATCGGGCGCTTCCTGTCGGGCGCCAAGTCCGCCTACGAGATGACCGTGCGCGCCTTCGCCGCCGGCGACCGCGCCACCTTGCGCAACCTTCTCGCGCCCAATGTGATGTCGAGCTTCGAGGCCGTCATCGCCCAGCGCGAGAACGAGGGGTCCACCGAATCGGTGGAATTCCTCACCGCGCCCCGGGCTGACCTGGAGCGCGCCGAGGTTCAGGGCGACCTGGCCCGCGTGACGGCCCGGTTCCTGGGTGAATTCCGCAGCCGCACCAAGAACGCCGAAGGCGAGGCCGTCGAGGATCGACGTACGGCCGAGCTCTGGACGTTCGAACGCAACCTGAAGAGCCGCGACCCCAACTGGGTCCTGGTGCGCGTCGACGCCGCGGAGGCCTGAGGTTTGCGGCGTCGGGGGGTAGGGGCCGCGTTCCTGGCCGCCGCCGCTGCGGCTTGCACCACCGCTGGGCCGCCGCCGAAACCGCAGCCCGGTCCGCAAACCCCGCCGCCGCGACCCGCGCCCGCGTCGCCGGAGGCGCCGGCCCCCGGTCCGTCGAGCTCGCTGCAAAGCCTGCCGGGATGGCTGGAGGCCGATCATGCGGGGGCCTTCGCCGCCTTTGTCAGCACCTGCGGCGTGGCCGCCGCCCCCGACATGGCGCAGGCGTGCCGCCGCGCCCGCACGACCCCGCAGCTCGACGCCGTCCACGCCCGCGCCTTCTTCGAGGCGAACTTCCGTGTGGAGCCGTCGGTGGGGGAGGGGATGCTGACCGCCTATTTCGCACCGGAATATGCCGCCCGGACCCAGCCCGACGCCGAGTTCAGCGCGCCGGTGCGCGGCAAGCCGGCGGACCTCGTCATGGTGGACGGCGCTCTCCTGGACGGGGCGCTGCAGGGCCGTAAGACGCCGGCGCGGCGCATTGGCGGCCGCATCGAGGCCTATCCGGACCGCACCGCCATCGAAACCTCCGCTGCGGCCGGCCAGGCCCTGGCCTGGATGCGGCCGGAGGACCTGTTCTTCCTGCAGGTGCAGGGCTCGGGCGTCCTGGCCTTTCCTGATGGGCGGCGCCTGAAGGCCGGCGTCGCGGCGACCAACGGACGCCCCTACCTGGCGATCGGCGGGGCCTTGCGTGAACGTGGCCTGCTGGCCCCTGACGCCACCACCGCCGAAGGCATCCGCCAATGGCTGGCCGCGCGCCGCGGGCCGGAAGCCGACGCAATCATGCGGCTCAACAAGCGCTATGTGTTCTTCAGGGTGTCGCCGGACGACGGCCGCGCGCCGGCCGGCGCTGCGGGCATACCGCTGCCGGCGGGCCATGCCGCCGCCGTCGATCCGGCGGCCCACGCCATGGGCGAGCTTCTGTGGATCGACGCGGACGAGCCGACCCTGGCCGGCGCCAAGCCCTTCTATCGGCGACTGGTGGTGGCCCTGGATGTCGGCGCCGCGATCAGAGGCCCGGCCCGCGCCGACCTCTATCTAGGGGAAGGCGCCGGCCCCGGCGCTGAGGCCGGAACGGTGCGCCATGTCCTGCGGCTCCGTCGCCTGGCGCCCATCGTCGGGGCGCCGTCCCGGTGAGGCGCCCCCTGCGGCCGGACGAGGCGCGCCTGTGGTCGCTGGTCGCGTCCACGGTTCATCCGCTTCCAGGCCGCCATGCGCCCAAGCCCCCGGAGGAAGAAACCGTCCTGCCCGCCATCGCCGCCGGCGCCCGGCCGGTCGCCTCGCCGCAGAAGGCTGCGACCGCCAAGGCGCGCCTGGCTGAGCGCCACGAGCCTTACGGGATCGAACCTCGCCGCCGTCAGCGCCTGGCGCGCGAGCGGGACCCGATCGCCGCGCGGATCGACCTGCACGGTATGACCCAGGACAGGGCCCGCGCGGCCCTGGAGCGGTTCGTCCAGCGCGCCTGGGAGGACGGCTACCGGGCCGTGCTGGTGATCACCGGCAAGGGGGTGCAGGGGGACGGCGTGCTCAAGCGCCATACCCCGGAATGGCTGGCCGCGAAGCCGTTGAACGCCATCGTGGCCGGGGTTTCCGACGCCCATCGGCGGCACGGCGGGGAGGGGGCGCTCTATGTCGCCCTCAAGCGCAGGCCCAGAGGCTAGGACTTCGTCCGCCCAGCCTTTTCGTCGAGCCCCGAGCGGCCTTCGCGCGCTTCGAGCTTCTCGGCCACCGCGTCCAGCGGCACTCCGGCGCCGGCCAGAGCCACGAGCCAGTGATAGAGCAGGTCGGCGCTCTCGCTGGCCAGGGCGTCGGCGTCGCCCTGGACTGCGGCGATGACCGTCTCCACGGCCTCTTCGCCCAGCTTCTTGGCGGCGCGGGCGGGGTCCTGCAGCAGCTGGGCGGTGTAGGAGCCGCCGGCGTCCGCGCCGCGGCGTGACTCGATGACCGCGGCAAGCCGCGCCACCACGTCCGAGAACCGGCTCATGCAGCCTCCGTCAGGCGCACAGGCACGCGTGCGGCGCTCATGGCCCGCTTCACGTCGCCGATGCTGACCTCGCCGAAATGGAAGATCGAGGCTGCCAGCACCGCGTCGGCGCCCGCCCGGGCCGCGTCGACCATGTGCGCGGCGCTGCCGGCCCCGCCGCTCGCGATCACCGGCACGTTCACCGCCGAGGTCACCTCGCGCAGCAGGTCGATGTCATAGCCGGTCTTGGCGCCGTCCCGGTCCATGGAGGTCAGCAGGATCTCGCCCGCGCCGTTCGCCACCGCGTCGGCGGCGTAGGCGGCGGCGTCCAGGCCCGTGCCCTTGCGGCCGCCATAGATGAACACTTCCCAGCCGCCGCCCTCGGGCCGGCGCTTGGCGTCGATGGCCACCACCGTCGCCTGGGAGCCGAAGTCGTCGGCGCAGCGGCGGATCAGCAGGCGGTCCTCCACCGCGGAGGTGTTCATCGACACCTTGTCCGCGCCAGCCAGCAACAGCCGTCGCGCATCCTCGACGCTGCGGATCCCGCCTCCCACCGACAGCGGCATGAAACAGACCTCGGCCGTGCGGGCCACCACGTCCAGAATCGCCCCGCGGCCTTCGTGGCTGGCGGTGATGTCCAGGAACATCAGCTCATCGGCGCCGGCCGCGTCATAGGCGCTCGCCTGTTCGACCGGATCGCCGGCGTCGCGCAGGTCGACGAAGTTCACGCCCTTCACGACGCGCCCGTCCTTGACGTCCAGGCAGGGAATGACCCGGACCGCCAGCATCAGGCGGCCGCCTTGAGCGCTTCGGCCGGGGTGATCGCCCCCGCGTACAGCGCGCGGCCCAGCACCGCCCCGGCGATCTTTGTCCCCTTGCGCGCCTTCAGGCGGATGATGTCGTCCACCGAGGCCAGGCCCCCCGCCGCGATCACGGGGATGGCGACCGCGTCGGCGATGGCGCCGAACGCCTCGACGTTGAAGCCCAGCAGGGCGCCGTCACGGTCGATGTCGGTGATGATCAGGGCGCCCACGCCCACGTCCTCGAAGCGCTTGGCGACGGTGACGGCGTCGAGATCGGAATCCTCGGTCCAGCCCTGCACGGCGACCTTGCCCTTGCGGACGTCGACGCTGACCGCGATCTGCTCGGGCCACAGGCGCGCGGCCTCCTTGACGATCTCCGGTTCGCGCACCGCGACGGTGCCGAGGATCACGCGGCTGACGCCCGCCTCGATCCAGCGCTCCACGTCGGCCAGGGTGCGGATCCCGCCGCCGAGCTGCACGGGGATCGAGACCGCGCTGAGGATCGCCTCGACCGCGTCGGCGTTGACCGCCTTGCCGGCCACGGCGCCGTTCAGGTCGATCACGTGGATCCAATGAAAACCGCTATTCACAAACTGCTCGGCCTGGTTGGCGGGCGAGGTGTTGAACACGGTGGCGGTGCCGAGGTCGCCGTGCAGCACGCGGACGCACTCGCCGTCTTTCAGGTCGATCGCGGGATAGAGGATCACGGTCGCCACTCCAGGAAGCGCGCTAAAAGCGAAAGCCCGGCGGTCTGCGACTTTTCCGGGTGGAACTGAACGCCGGCCATATTGCCTCGGGCGACCGCTGCGGGGAAGCGCCCGCCATGATCGACCCAGGCGATGACGTCCGCATCATCCTTGGGGAAGAAGGCGAACGAGTGGGTGAAGTAGACGGGCGCGCCGCCTTCCAGCCCGGCCAGGATGGGATGGCCGCTGGTCCCCACCAGGGCGTTCCAGCCCATGTGCGGCACCTTGCAGGCCGGGTCGCTCGGGGTGATGAGCCGGACCTCGCCCTCGATCCAGTCGAGGCCGGGGGTCGCGCCATGCTCCAGGCCGCGGGTGGCCATCAGCTGCATGCCGACGCAGATGCCGAGGAACGGAACGCCTCTACCGCGCACGGCCTCGGTCATCGCCTCGACGAGGCCGGGGCGGGCGTGCAAGGCCTCGCGGCAGGCGGCGAAGGCGCCGACGCCAGGCAGCACGATGCGATCGGCCTTCGCCACCGCCTCGGGATCGCTGGTGACGATCACGCGCATGCGGTCGGCGGCCGCTTTCACGAGGGCCTTCCCGGCCGAGTGAATGTTCCCCGACCCGTAATCGATCAGGGCGACGCTCTGCATGGAGTTGATCCTAGAGCACGCCCTTGGTGGATGGAGCCAGGCCCTTGGTCTTGGGATCGAGCTCCACCGCCTGGCGAAGCGCCCGGGCCAGGGCCTTGAACCCGCTCTCGGCGATATGGTGCGAGTTGTCCCCGTAGAGCGTCTCCAGGTGCACGCACGCCCCCAGGTTCATGGCGAAGGCGTGGTGGAACTCCTTGAAGAGCTCGGTGTCCATCTCGCCGACCTTCGGGCGCGAGAACTGCACCCGCCAGATCAGGTAGGGACGGTTGGACAGGTCCAGGGCGCAGCGCGTGAGCGTCTCGTCCATGGGGATATAGGCGTGGCCGAACCGGCGGATTCCCTTGAACCCGTCCAGCGCCTTGGCCACCGCCTGGCCCAGCACGATGCCGGTGTCCTCGACAGTGTGGTGCATGTCGATGTGCAGGTCGCCCTTGGTCTCGATCTCGACATCGATCCCGCTATGCCGGGCGAAGCTATCCAGCATGTGGTCGTAGAAGCCCACGCCGGTCGTCACCTTCGAGACGCCGGTTCCATCCAGGTCCACGCGCACGCGGATCTGGGTCTCCTTGGTGTCGCGGACTACCTCCGCCGTGCGGTTCATCGTCCTAGAGCCCCTTCGCCGCCGCCAGGTCCTTCAGCCAGACCTGCGGCCGCGGACCAAAGTGGGAGATCACCTCCGCCGCCGCCAAGGACCCGAGCCTTGCGCAATCGGGCAGGGCGCGCCCCTGGGCGAGGGCGTGGAGAAATCCAGCGGCGTATTGGTCGCCCGCGCCGGTCGTGTCCACGACTTTCTCGACCGGGAAGGCGTCGACGACATGCGTGCGGCCCTGGTGCGCGACCACCGAGCCCTTTTCGCTGCGGGTGACGGCGGCGATCAGCGACTTGCCTGTCACGGCCGCCATGGCCTGGTCGAAGTCGGCGGTCTCAAACAGGCTGCAGATCTCCGCCTCGTTAGCGAACACCAGGTCCACCTGGGTTTCGAGGAAATCGAGCAGGGCGGCGCGGTGCCGCTCCACCACGAAGGCGTCGGAGAGGGTCAGGGCGATCTTGCGGCCGCTGGCCCGCGCCAGGCCGGCGGCCTTGGCAAAGGCGCGCCGCGCCTCGTGCGGGTCGAAGAGGTAGCCTTCCAAATAGACGATCTTCGCGCCCTCGATCATCGCCGGATCGATGTCGGCCGGGCCAAGCTCGGTGGAGGCGCCCAGGAAGGTGCACATGGTGCGCTGGCCGTCCGGCGTGACGTTGATCATGCAGCGCGCGGTGGGCGAGCCGCCGGCCAGCGGCGCGGTGGCGTAGTCCGCCCCGATGGCGCGCATGTCGTGGGCGAAGACCTCGCCGAGCTGGTCGTTGGCGACCTTGCCCATATAGGCCGCGCGGCCCCCAAGGCTGGCGATCCCGGCGACGGTGTTGCCGGCCGATCCGCCCGAGGCCTCGACCCCCGCGGCCATGCGCGAATAGAGCGCGGTCGCCTGGGCGGCGTCGACCAGCATCATCGCGCCCTTTTCCAGGCCCTCGGCCGCGAGGAAGGCGTCGGTCGCCGGCGCGATCACGTCTACGATGGCGTTGCCGATGGCGGCGACGTCGTAAAGGTCGGGCATGGTTGAGATTTCCGGGCCAGGGGAGGGCGCTGCCTACAGCCAAACGGCTTTCCGGGCAATGAAGGCGAGGCGAACCGGCGCCGTCAGCCTGCGAACAGCACGCGTGATGGGCAGAGGTCGGCGATCGCGCACTCCTCGCACTTCGGCCGGCGGGCGACGCAGGTATAGCGGCCGTGCAGGATCAGCCAGTGGTGCGCGCGGGTGAGGAGGGGCTCGGGCACGATCGCCATGAGGTCGGCCTCCACCTGATCCGGCGTCTTGCCCTTGGACAGACCCAGCCGGTGGGCGACGCGGAAGACGTGGGTGTCGACGGCGATGGCCGGCTCGATGCGCAGCTCGTTCAGCACGACGCTGGCGGTCTTGCGCCCGACGCCGGGCAGGGCCTGCAGCGCCTCGCGGGTCAGGGGGACCTGGCCGCCATGCTGCTCGATGAGGATGCGGGACAGGGCGATGACGTTCTTCGCCTTGGTCCGGTAGAGCCCGATCGAGGCGATGTAGGGGATCAGGCCTTCCTCGCCGAGCGCCAGCATCGTCTGGGGCGTGTCGGCGACGGCGAACAGCTTTTCCGTGGCCTTGTTCACCGACTTGTCGGTGGCCTGGGCGGAGAGCGCCACGGCGACCACCAGGGTGAAGGGGCTGTCGTAATCCAGCTCGGTCCGCGGGTCGTCGTCGAGCTCCTTGAGCCGTTCGAAGATGGTCGCGACCCGGGCCCGCTCGGCGGGGGAGAGGCGCTTTCGGAGCGGGCTTTTCGGCTTGGCCATGTCGGCGCGGACCATGCCCTCGATCTCGCCGCTTCGCCAAGCCCGTGCTTAGCAGTATTCTAAGCGTCGCATGCACGCGGCCCTCTACATGGATGCGGTGATCACCCCCAACCGCTCCCTCTCACCCAGAGGGTTCGTGGTGCTGATCTCGGTGGTGACCGTGCTGAACTGCCTGTCGGCTGCGGTCTTCGTCGCCCTGGGCGCGCACCTCATCGTGATCTTCGTCGGCCTCGACCTCCTGGCGGTCGTAGTCGCTTTCCTGGCCAGTTTCCACGCGGCCAAGCGCGTCGAGCGCGTGCAGGTGACCGCCCGCGACGTACGGGTGGTCCGGGAGACGCCCAATTCCTCCGAGGTGGTCTGGGAATCCCCCACCGCCTTCACCCGCGTGGAGACGGCGGTGGAGGACGAGCAGGTGGTGGGCGTGCGCCTGACGCTCTCTGGCAGGGAGGCGCCGGTGGGCACGGCGCTCAGCCCGCCTGAGCGGGCGGAGTTCGCCAAGGCCCTGCAACGGGCGATCTGGGATGCGCGGCGCGAGCGGAGCTAGGCCACGGCGATCCAGTCGCCGGTCAACGAGGCCATTGCGACGCCGACGAGCGTCATCTGGCCGCCGATCATGCTTATCGTGACGTCCGCGCCTGACTGGGCGACGGTATAGGTCGTGCCCGGATCCAGCAGCACCCGATCACCCTCGGCGCGGTTGAAGTCCAGGACCCGATCGATCCCGGCCTCGCCGAACGTGTGGAAGATGTCCGCGCCGTCCCCGCCGGTGATCGTGTCGTTGTCGCGGTCTCCGGACAGCCAGTCGTTCCCAGGCCCGCCGATCAGCACGTCGTCCTGCTGGCCGCCGCGAACGGTGTCGTCGCCCGCGCCTCCGTCGCCGGTGTCGGCGCCCAGGTTGCCGTAGACGATGTCGCGGCCGTCCCCGCCGGCCAGCCGGTCGTTGTCCTTCCCGCCCACCACCCAATCGTCGCCAAGTCCGCCGGACCCGGTGTCGTCGCCCATGTTGCCGTTGATGTCGTCGAAGCCCGATCCGCCGACGATCGAGTCGTTTCCCTCGTTTCCTCGCAGATAGTTCGTTCCCGAAACCGCGCCTATGGTGTCGGCCGCGAGGCCGCCCGCCACGGTCACGTCCGAGCCGCGCAGGTCGGGGCCCTGCAGCACGTAGCTCCCCTTTGAGGCGCCGATCCCCGACACGGTGAGCGTATAGGCCCCTGTGGCGGGCGCGACGAAAGTCAGATGGGAGTCGAGGCCAAGGCCGCCGTCATCTTCCGTGGCGTCAGTCCCCGGTCCGGTGAGATGCAGCTTCGGGTCCGGCAGGGAGCCTGAGCCGCTGCTGATGCCCATCAGGTCGAACACATAGGTCTGGCCGGCGAACAGAGCGGCGCTGAACGCCTTCTCCTGGCCTGCCGCCGTGAGTGCGCCGAGCAGCTGCGGGCCCGACTGCAGCGGAACGGCGTGGTCGAATTGGCCGCCGGACAGGATCGCGGCGGCCACCTGCGCGTGCGCCTGGGCCGAGGGGTGGATCTGGTCGAAGAACAGGAAACCGGAGCCGACAGGCTGCAGCGCCCCCTGCTGCTGGCTGGTGCGCGACTGGGTCACGTTGGTAAAGTCGAAGGCGGCCGGATCGGCGATGATCTGATCGGACCACCCCTTGAAGTCGAACCCATAGAGATGGGCCCCATCCGGCAAGGCGAGCACGGCGAGGTCGGCGCGGACAAGCGCATCCAGCCTCTGGGCATACTGCGTGAGGAGCCCTCGCCGCATCGCCGCATCGGTCACGTCGTTGAAACTCGGAATGAGCCCGACATCTGGAATGCCGGTCACCAGGACGTGTCGTGCGCCGAAGCTGAAGAGCTCGCCGACCTCGTCGGCGATCTCGGCGGCGGCGGCCTGCAGCCGCGCCTCGGCCGCCGCGCCCGTCACCGGCGCACCGCTCTTGGGCACGAGCGCGCGCACGTCGTTGGCGCCGATCGTGATGATGTAGAGGCCGGTGGGATTGCCCGACGGGAAGCCCCGATAGGCGTCCGTCTGGCCGTCGAGGTTCGGGATCGGCGCGCCGCCGACGGCTTGGGCGCCCCCATAGGCGAAGTTCAGGCTGGCCCCTTCTGGTCGGTTCGCGAACGGGACGCGCAGGCCGAACACAGGGTCCTCGAACCCGTAGGGGAACGTGGCCTTGGTGGGCGTTGAGAGCAGCTTGTTGCTGATCAGGTCGGTGAAGTTGTAGCCGTCGGTGAACCGGCCTTCGAAGTAACCCTTATCGGCGGTCGGCGCGCCCTCCGGCAACGACGCGAACGGGAACGCATCAATAACCTGAGCGGCTTTCAGGTCGTTGCCGGAATCGACGAGGCTGTCGCCGAACACGTAGACGCCGGAAAACTGCAAAGCTGGGAGCTGATCCATGGCCGCAGAACTCTGAACTTGGCTGACGACGCGGGCCACGGTGAGCCCTGACAGGCGAACGCGACAGGCGCCTTGCCGTTCGCCGCGGCTCGATCAAATCGCAGCGATGAGCTCAGGTCGAAGGCCCTCTTCCCCCTCGATTATTAAATCGCCGAGGCCTTCGACGGAAACGTCGGGCTGGGCGCGTGGAAGGCGCAGGTGGGTACGCGGCCATCGGCGCACAGGGCGGCTGGTCGCGCATGTCGAAGTCTCCAATCCCGGTGGAGAGAACGATCGTGAAGACCTTGGCCGACATCTTCGAAACCGATCGGCGTCCCGACGGTTCAAGCTTCCTGCATTTCACGCCGGCCGAGTGGCGGATCATTCTCGAAGACCCGAGCTTCCTCAGCCAGCCAGACAACAACTTTCAGCCGCCGCGACGCCTCATGGGCGTGGCGGTCAGGATTGTCCCCGATCATCGTTTCGGGTGACCACGACAATGTGGCTGCGTCAGAAGCCGACGATCGCCCGCAAGGGCTCGACCATTCCCTTCGCCCGGGCGGCCGTGGACTCCCATGAGCCGCCGGCGGCTACGCCGGTCTTCATGGAGATCATGCCCAGCTTGTAGAGCATGAAGACCTCGTACCAGGTCATGTCGCCCGCCTTGAGCCCGGTGCGGTCTTCCCAGAGCGCGATCGTATCGGCGCGCTCGCCCATCCCCGCCGGGCGGGGAACGCCGGAACCGGCGGTGTAGACATTGTCGAAATAGAGCCACCAGGCGAGATCGTGGCGCGGGCTCGCCAGCGCCATCTGGTCCCAGTCCAGCACGCCGGCGAGGCGGAAGTCGTCGCCGAACATCATGTTGCCGATCCGCGCATCGCCCCAGGAGAGGTGGATCCCAGGGTCGTGCGGGCGGTGCTTCCGCACCCAATCCCCAAGCGCGAGCACCTCGTCGGGCATGGGGAAGCCGCACCACTGGGCGTAGGCGTCCCAATAGCCGATCTGCTGGTCCTCGCCGGTGGGGCCGTATTGCGGCCAGCCGATGAAGGATATGAGCTCGCCGGGGACACGGTGGACGCTGGCCAGGCCTTCCACCGCGGTCGTCCAGACCGTGCGGCGCTGGTCGGGCGTGGCCTCGGCGAGCCAGCCTACGGCGTTGTGGTTCGGGTGGCTGACCGGGGTGCGCGCCGGCAGCATGTCCATGATGAAGAAGGGCGCGCCGACGATCCCCGGATCTTGCTCGAGCCACAGGGCGTTGGGCGCCTTCACCAGCCCGCTGTCGCGCAGGGTCTGCAGCAGGCGGAAGAGGCCGTCGAAGTCGGGGTCCGGGAACAGTTGGGCCGCGGTCGGCTTGACCCGCACGACGAGCCCTCGCGTGCGCCGCTCGCCGCCTTCGGTGAAGCCCGCCTCGAACAGGATGGTCTCGTTGGCCAGGCCCGCGCCCTGCGGCACGCGCAGGTTCGAGACCGTCACCTCCGAACCGAGGCGGCCTTCCAGCCACTTGGCGATCGAAAGCGCCATGGCGTCGTAGTCCCGGCTGAAGCCGGCGGTGGCCATGATCGCGGCCCGGTACGCGTTACGATCCAGTTGGGCGGCTTCCTCGGCCATCGGTTTCCTCCATTGTGACTGAGGCGCCCCACTTGCGGGCGCTCGGTTCCCCAATTCGACCCTACCCTAAGGAAGCGCGCTCATCTCGCAATGGCGGCTCCACCGATTGCGGGCGTCAGGCCGTCAACGATCGGGGAAAGGTCGAGGACTGAAAGCGGGACCATCGGGCCTATGTAGATCGCCCGCAGCGGCATCCCGGGCGCCGGGCCCGCGCCTACTTCTTCCGCCGGGCCTCAATGCCCTTGACCAGCACCATCTTGGCGAGGTTGGCGCCGGGCACGACCATGTTCACCGCCTCGGCCCCGATATCGAGGAGGAAGATCGGGTCGAGCGCCTTGCCGATGAAGGCCTCGAAAGTCGCCCCGCCGGCCCTGGCCTCGCCGCTGACCCCGTCTACCTCGACCACGGCCTCCTTCTCCTGGCGGCGCAGGCGGAAGGCGTAGACCGGGCGGTAGTAGAGCTCGATCGCCTCGACGCGGACCAGTTCCTCGGTCACGCGGTCGGCCTCGATCTTGCCGATAGCGCCGGCCACCACCTCGCGGACGATGGACGAGGCCCGGGTTTCCGGCGGCACGACGACGACGCCCTCGGCGGTCGCCGTGGCCAGTTCGTCCGGCGTGACCTCGGCAAAGCCGTATTGGAGATAGGCGGCGAGGTCCGTCCGCAGCGCCTTGGTCAGGCCGTCGAAAAACGCCTCGCGACGGCCTTCCTCGCGGCAGGCCTCCAGGCCGGGAACCTGGATCTGGCCGCCCGCGGCCGGCAGGGTGAGCCCGCCGATGGTGACGCTCTGCACGGCTTCGACCACCTTCACGGGATAGGTGCGGGTGCGCTCATAGGCGCAGATGGAGGTCGCCACGCAGCGCCAGAAGGGTTGCAGCCGCTGCTCGCGATAGACGATCTCGAACTCGTCTTCCCGGGGTTTGGACAGGAAACCAGCCATCTTGGAGAAAGCGCCGAAGGCGTCGGTGCGCTTGGCCCAGGCGCGGGTCTCGGCCTCTTCCAGCAGGATGCGGGGGCGGATGCGGAAGACCCGTTCCTCGGTCAGCTCCACCTGCATGAAAGACCCCCTGCCACTACGGGCGGAGCTTACACCTCAGAGGATGAAGCGCGACAGGTCGGTGTTGTGGGACAGCTCCTGCACGCGGTCGTTCACGTAGGCAGCGTCCACCGTCAGGGTCTCGCCGCGGCGGTCGGCGGCGTTGAAGCTCACCTCCTCCAGCACCTTTTCCAGGACGGTCTGCAGGCGGCGCGCGCCGATGTTCTCCACGGCGCCGTTGACGGTGACGGCGACGTCGGCGACCGCGTCGATCGCCTCGGGGGTGAAGACCAGGGTGACGCCCTCGGTGGCCAGCAGCGCCTGGTGCTGGCGGATCAGGTTGGCTTCCGGCTCCACCAGGATCCGGCGCAGGTCGTCGCGGGTCAGGGCCTTCAGCTCCACACGGATGGGCAGGCGGCCCTGCAGTTCAGGCAGCAGGTCCGAGGGCTTGGCCACGTGGAAGGCGCCCGAAGCGATGAACAGGATGTGGTCGGTCTTCACCGGCCCGTACTTGGTGGAGACGGTGGTGCCCTCGATCAGGGGCAGGAGGTCGCGCTGCACACCCTCGCGGCTGACGTCGGCGCCGGCGCGGTCCTGGCGGCTGGCCACCTTGTCGATCTCGTCCAGGAAGACGATGCCCTGGTTCTCGGCCAGCTCCAGGGCCTCCTGGGTCACGGCCTCCTGGTCCAGCAGCTTGTCGCTCTCCTCGGCGATCAGCGGGGCGTGGGCGCCGGCGACCGTGGTCCGGTGCACCTTGGTGCGCCCGCCGAACGCCTTGCCGAACATGTCGCCCAGATTGAGCATGCCGACCGAGGCGCCCGGCTGGCCGGGGATCTCGAAGCCCTGCATGGGCGATGAATTGTCCTGCAAGGTCAGCTCCACCTCGCGGTCGTCCAGCTCGCCGGCCCGCAGCTTCTTGCGGAACGACTCCCGCGCGGCGGTGGAGCCGGGGCCGGTGAGGGCGTCGAGGATGCGCTCTTCGGCGGCGGCTTCGGCCCTGGCCCGCACGGCGCCGCGGCGCTTCTCGCGCACCATGGCGATGGCGCTCTCGACGAGGTCGCGGACGATCTGGTCCACGTCGCGGCCCACATAGCCGACCTCGGTGAACTTGGTGGCCTCCACCTTCAGGAAGGGCGCCTGGGCCAGTCTTGCGAGCCGGCGGGCGATCTCCGTCTTGCCGACCCCAGTGGGGCCGATCATCAGGATGTTCTTGGGCGTCACCTCGTCGCGCAGGTCCGCCGGCACGCGGCGCCGGCGCCAGCGGTTGCGCAGGGCCACGGCCACCGCCCGCTTGGCGGCCTCGTGGCCGACGATGAAGCGGTCGAGCTCGGAAACGATCTCGCGGGGGGAGAACTCGGTCATACCGGGTAGCGCCGCTGTTCTTTGCCCTTCCCCCTGGAGGGGGGAAGGGTCGGGGATGGGGGTGGTGGGATTTCCGCTGGCGAAGCTTGTCGAGGCTTGAGCGCGTGATCGCGCCGCGCCGGCTCCGACGTTCGGGCTAATTCTGAGAAGGCGCCACCCCCATCCCCAGCCCTTCCCCCCTCCAGGGGGAGGGGGGCGCGAGGCTTCGCCGGGATGGGCGGATGAATGGAGGGTCTCACCCCAGCACCTCAACCGTCAGGTCGCCATTGGTGTAGACGCAGATCTCGGCGGCGATGGCCATGGCCTTGCGGGCGACCGCCTCGGCGGTCAGGTCCCCGTCCATCAAGGCCCTGGCGGCCGCCAGGGCGTAGTTGCCGCCGGAGCCGATCGCCGCCACGCCGCTGTCCGGCTCCAGCACGTCGCCGACGCCGGTGACGGTGTAGATCGCCGTCTTGTCGGCCACCAGCAGCATGGCCTCCAGCCGGCGCAGATAGCGGTCGGTGCGCCAGTCCTTGGCGAGGTCGACGCAGGCCCTGGCCAGCTGGTCGGGATACTGTTCGAGCTTGGCCTCGAGCCGTTCGATGAGGGTGAAGGCGTCGGCGGTGGCGCCGGCGAACCCGGCCAGGACCTTGCCTTCCGCCAGCTTGCGGACCTTGCGGGCGTTGCCCTTGACGATGGTCTGGCCCATGGACACCTGACCGTCGCCGGCGATCACGGTCTGGCCCCCCTTGCGTACGGCGAGGATGGTGGTCCCATGCCAGTCTGGGAAGGCGGCGCTCGTGGTCATGGCCGCGAGATGGCGAGGCGCACATGCAAGGTCAAGCCGGATGACGTTTTCCGACGCCGAGGTCGAACGATACGCCCGCCATCTGGTCCTGCGCGAGATCGGCGGGCCTGGGCAGCAGAAGCTCAAGGCCGCGAGCGCGCTGGTGGTGGGGGCGGGGGGCCTGGGCGCCCCGGCCTCGCTCTATCTGGCCGCCGCCGGCTTCGGGCGGCTGGTGATCGTCGATCCGGACGTGATCGACCGCTCCAACCTGCAGCGCCAGGTGCTCTATTCCGAGGCCGACGTCGGCCGGGCCAAGGTGGAGGTCGCCGCCGAACGCCTCCTGGCCCTCAACCCCTACATCCGCATCGACCCGGTCCAGGCGCGCCTCGACGCCGCCAACGCCGCCGAGCTCGTGCGGGGCGTCGACCTGGTGCTGGACGGCACCGACGACTTCGCCACGCGCTTCTGCGTCAACGCCGCCTGCGTGGCCGAGGGGAAGACGCTGGTCTCCGGGGCGATCGGGCGCTGGACAGGGCACGTCGGCGTGTTCGCGGGAAAGCCCTGCTACCGCTGCCTCGTCCCGGAAATTCCCCCGGAGGCCGAGACCTGTTCGGCGGTCGGCGTCCTGGGCGCTCTGGCCGGCGTGATCGGTTCGATGATGGCGGTCGAGGCGGTCAAGCTCGTCGCCGGCGCCGGCGAGCCCCTGACTGGCCGGCTGCTGGTCTATGACGCCCTGGCGGCCGAGACCCGCACGGTTCGGATCGGCGCTGACCCCGACTGCGAGGTCTGCGGCGGCGCACAATGAGCAAGCCGCTCCTTCCGTGTCCGTGTTGCGGAGTCCAGACGATTGGCGACCCGGGCCAATATGAGATTTGTTCGGCGTGCGGATGGGAGGATGACCCCATGCAATCTGCCGACCCTGACTTCGCTGGCGGGGCGAATGTTCTCAGCCTCAACGAGTATCGCGGTCGGATTTCAAACTGAGGCGCCACCCCAGCCCGCCGTTTCTTGACCTTCCGGCCCCTTTGGGCGCATAAGCCGGCCCTTCCGGCGCAGACCAGCAGCGCCCTCCACCGCCACGACCCCCATCACCATATGGGACGAGGGCGGCGAGGCCCCCCGTCGACGTGATCGTCCACGGGGGTTAGCTGCGTTTGGGCCATAGGAGCGGTAGTTTGTTCGACGCGCTGACTGAACGGCTGACAGGGGTCTTCGACCGGCTTTCCGGGCGCGGCGTGCTGTCCGAGAAGGATGTCGACGAGGCCCTGCGCGAAGTGCGCATCGCCCTGCTCGAAGCCGACGTCGCCCTGCCGGTGGTGCGCGAGTTCATCGCCAAGGTGAAGGAAGAGGCGTCGGGCGAGGCGGTGATCCGCTCGGTCCGCCCCGCCGACCAAGTGGTGAAGATCACCTATGACGGACTTGTCGACATGCTGGGCGGCCCGGGCGAGCCCGAGGGCCTGAGCCTGTCGCTCAATCCGCCGACCGTGATCATGATGGCCGGCCTGCAGGGTTCGGGCAAAACCACCACGGCGGCCAAGCTTGGCCTGCGCCTGGCGCGCGAGCGCAAGAAGGTGCTGCTGGCCAGCCTCGACACCCGCCGGCCGGCGGCCATGGAGCAGCTGGCGACCCTGGCGGTGCAGGCGGGCGTGGACTCCCTGCCCATCGTGGCCGGCCAGTCGGCGCCGGACATCGCCAAGCGGGCGCTGTCGGCGGCGAAGCTGCAGGCCTATGACGTGGTCATCCTCGACACCGCCGGGCGCACGACGCTCGACGAGGCGATGATGTCTGAGGCGGCGGAGATCGCCCGCCTGACGAACCCTTCCGAGACCCTGCTGGTGGCCGACAGCCTCACCGGCCAGGACGCGGTGCGCACCGCCAAGGCCTTCCACGAGCGCCTGCCGCTCACCGGCCTGGTGCTGACGCGGGCCGACGGCGACGGGCGCGGCGGGGCGGCGCTTTCCATGCGTCAGGTCACCGGCCTGCCGATCAAGTTCCTCGGCGTGTCGGAAAAGCTCGAGGGCCTGGACGCCTTCGACGCCCGCCGCGTGGCCGGCCGCATCCTGGGCCAGGGCGACGTTGTGGCCCTGGTGGAACGGGCCGCCCAGGACCTCGACGTGGCCAAGGCCGAGGCCATGGCCAAGAAGCTGGCCAAGGGCCAGTTCGATCTCGACATGATGGCCGAGCAGCTCGCCCAGATGAAGCGCATGGGCGGCATGGAAGGCCTGATGGGCCTCTTGCCCGGCGTCCAGAAGGTCAAGAAGCAGATCGCCGAGGCGAACATCAGCGACAAGATGTTCGAGCGCCAGGTGGCGATCATCTCCTCGATGACCAGGCAGGAGCGCAAGAAGCCCGACATCCTGCAGGCTTCGCGAAAGCGCCGCATCGCCAAGGGCTCGGGGGTCGATGTGTCCGAGGTCAACCGGCTCCTGAAGCAGCATCGCCAGATGGCCGACGCCTTCAAGATGATGAGCCGCGGCGGCGGCAAGGGCTTCGCCCAGATGGCCGGCATGCTGGGCCTTGGCGGTGCTGGCCCCGGCGCCGGGTCGGCCGACATGGCCCGGCTGAAGGCCATGGGCGGGGGCAAGCTCCCCAGCCCCGAAGAGATCCAGAAGGCGTTGCCCGGCCTTGGCGGCGGCGGGCCTGACGGTGGACCGAAACTTCCCGGCCTGGGCGGCCTGCCCGGGTTCAACCCATTCAAGAAATAGATTTTTCCGAAGGACCTACCCCTATGCTGAAGATCCGTCTCGCCCGTGGCGGCGCCAAGAAGCGCCCCTTCTACTCGATCGTCGTCGCCGACAGCCATTCGCCCCGCGACGGCCGCTTCATCGAGAAGGTGGGCACCTACAACCCGCTGTTGGCCAAGGACCACGCCGACCGCCTGCGGGTGAAGTCCGAGCGTGTCACCGAGTGGCTCGGCAAGGGCGCCCAGCCCACCGACCGTGTCGCCCGCCTGCTCTCGGCCGAAGGCCTGACCAAGTGGGAGAACTCTAGCAACCCCAACAAGGGCAAGCCCGGCAAGAAGGCCGAGGAGCGCACTGAAGAGCGCGCCAAGCGCGAAGCCGACCGCGCCGCGGCGATCGAGGAAGCCCGCAACGCCCCGCCGGTGGTCGAAGAACCCGTCGCGGAAGAGCCGGTCGCCGAAGTCGCTGTTGAAGAACCTGCGGCTGAAGAGCCCGCCGCTGAAGAGCCCGTGGCTGAAGCCGCCGCTGAAGCGCCTGTCGCCGAAGAACCCGCAGCCGAGGAACCTGCTGCTGAGGCCGCCGCTGAAGAGCCCGCCGCCGAGAAGCCGGCCGAAGAGGCCTAAGGCTGTTTGAGCCGCGCTTCTCACCGCTCATCCCGGCGAAAGCCGGGACCCAAGCTGACGGCCCGCAGATGCGGCGCGGCCGAATGGGCCCCGGCTTTCGCCGGGGTGAGCGGGTGAGGGCGTGTGCGCGCTCCCCGCGCAAGTTGAGCTGAGCGTCCCATGACCGATCGCCTGATCCTGGTCGGCGTCGTCGGCGGCGCCTTCGGCGTCCGCGGCGAGATGCGGATCACCACCTATACCGACGACCCGCAGGCGATCGCCCGTTATCGCGACCTGCTGGGCCAGGATGGCTCGCCAGCCCTGACCGTGCTCGCCGCCCGGGCCGCCAAGGCCGGCGTGGTCGCGCGGGTCAAGGAGGTCGAGACGCCCGAACAGGCCGACGCCCTGCGCGGCTTGAAACTCTACATCCCGCGCGAGCAGCTTCCCGCGCCGGATGACGAAGACGAGTTCTACCTCGCCGACCTGATCGGCCTGTCGGTCGAAAGCCCCGCCGGCGAGATCCTCGGCCGGGTGAAGGAGGTCAACAACTTCGGCGCCGGCGATCTCCTGGAGATCACACCGGCCGGCGGCGGCCCCACCTGGTGGCTGCCCTTCACGCGGCAGGCCGTGCCGCAGGTGCGGATTTCCGAGGGCCGGCTGGTGGCCGTGCGGCCGGACGAGACGGAGTAGACCTCAGCCCTTCGGCCTGCGGACGCGCATCATGCCTTCCTGCGCCGTCGAGGCCACCAGCACCCCGTCCTCGCAGTACATCTCGCCGCGGTTGAAGCCCCGGCCGCCGGAAGCAGAGGGGCTGTCCTGGGCGACCAGGTGCCAGCGGCTGAAGTCCGAGGGCCGATGAAACCACATGGCGTGGTCGAGACTGGCCGTCTGCAGGCCCGGCGTCGCCCAGTTGGCCGGGTGGGGCGTCAGGGCCGTGTTCATCAGGCCGATGTCCGAGGCGAAGGCCATGACCGCCTGGTGCATGCGCGGATCGTCGCCGATCTCGCCTCGCGCGCGCATCCAGAGCTGGACCTTGGCTTCCCGCGGGCCGTCGCTCTTCGGCAAGGGCACGAAGCGCACGTCGATGGCGCTCAACCGGTTGGCTTGCCGCAGCATGTTTTCCGTCTCGCTGTCCCCCGCGGGCGGCCCCTCCGGCAGCTTGACCGGCCGCGGCGGCCGGATGCTTTCGGGGCCCGGGGCCTCGGGCATGACGGACTGGTGCTCGAAGCCGTCCGCCGAATCCTGGAACGAGGCGGCGAAGTTGAAGATCTGCTTGCCGTGCTGGATCGCCGCCACGCGCCGCGTGGAGAAGGAGCCGCCGTCCCGCGATGGATCCACCTGGAAGAGGATCGGGATGTTCGGATCGCCCGGCCGCAGGAAGTAGCAGTGTAGCGAGTGGCACAGCCGCGACTCGACGGTCGCATAGGCCGCCAGCAGGGACTGGGCGATCACCTGGCCGCCGAAGATGCGATTGGCGCCGCCCGCCGGGGTGAAGCCGCGGAACAGGTTCTCCTCGATGCGTTCGAGGGTCAGCGACTCGATCAGGTCGGCGGCGGTTTGCATGGACGCTCCAGAACGGCGGACTTAAGCGGCCTTAGCTTCGCGGAACTGTCACGGCAAGGTTGACGCGGGGCGGCCCGCAGGCGCTTGAAGGCGGCCATGCCTTTCGACGTCACCGTCCTGACCATGTTCCCCGAGGCCTTCCCCGGTCCGCTCGGCGTTTCGCTGATCGGAACCGCCTGGCGCGAGGCGCGCCTCTGGACCCTGGAAACAGTGGACATTCGCCGCTTTTCCAAGGATAAGCGCGGCTTCCTCGACGACACCCCCGCTGGGGGCGGTCCGGGACAGGTGATGCGAGCGGACGTCATCGCTGCGGCGCTGGACAGCGTCGAGCAGCGGGGGCGGTCGCTTTTGTACATGAGCGCCCGGGGTCGGCCCCTGACCCAGGCGAAGGTGAAGGCGTGGAGCCAAGGCCCTGGGCTGATCGTCCTGGCCGGCCGCTTCGAGGGGGTGGACCAGCGGGTGCTCGACGCCCGCGGGTTCGAAGAGGTCGCCGTCGGCGACGCGGTCCTGGCCGGTGGCGAGGCGGCGGCGCTGCTGACGATCGAGGCTTGCGTTCGCCTGGCGCCGGGGGTTCTGGGCCAGGCCGAGAGCCTCAGTGAAGAGAGTTTTGAGGACGGGCTCCTCGAATATCCGCAGTTCACAAGACCGCGGACGTTCGAGGGGATCGATATTCCCGAGGTCCTGACGTCCGGCCACCACGCTGAGGTGGCCAAGTGGCGGCGGGCGCAGCGGGAGCTAGCGACGCGGGAGCGGCGGCCGGACTTGTGGGCGGCGCATCTCGCCAATCAACAGGCAAAGGGCGATTAAGCCCAGTAAGGACGACGACGATGAACCTGATCGAAACCCTGGAAAAGGAAGAGGCCGACCGCCTCAAGGCCCAGCGCAGCACCCCGGAATTCCAGCCCGGCGACACGGTGCGCGTGAACGTGAAGATCAAGGAAGGCGAGCGCGAGCGCGTCCAGGCTTACGAAGGCGTCTGCATCGGCCGCGCCGGCTCAGGCATCAACGAGAGCTTCACCGTCCGCAAGATCTCGTTCGGCGAAGGCGTGGAGCGGGTGTTCCCGGTCCTGTCGCCGATGATCGAATCCATCGAGGTCAAGCGCCGCGGCGCCGTCCGTCGGGCCAAGCTCTACTACCTGCGCGATCGTCGTGGGAAGTCGGCGCGGATCGCCGAGCGCCAGCAGACCGTCCGCGAAGAGCCCGCGGCGAAGGCGGAAGACTAAAGCCTGAAAGTCTCTCCCCCTCGATGGGGGAGAGGTTGGAGAGGGGGCGTAGCCGCTGCGTTGCGCGTCACCGAAGGTCGGCGCCGACCCCTTTCCTGACTCCATGGCCCTCCCTGCACCCCCATCCCAACCCTTCCCCTATCGAGGGGGAAGGGCTTCTTGCCGCCCTGCGCCTTGCCGAAGGCGGGCCCGACGTCCTACATCCCGCCCATGGTCAGCAAGACGCTCTACGACAAGATCTGGGACGCCCACGTCGTCGCTCAACAGGACGGCGAGGCGATCCTCTATATCGACCTGCACCTGATCCACGAGGTGACGACGCCGCAGGCCTTCGCGGGCCTGCGCGCGAACCACCGCCCTGTGCGCCGTCCGGACCGCACCCTGGCGGTCGCCGACCATAACGTGCCGACGGAGGGCCAGGGGCTCGGCGTCGCCGCGGTGGCCGACGAGGAGGCGCGCCTGCAGCTCCAGACCCTGGAGCGCAACGTCAAAGAGAACCACATCGAGTTCTTCCCGATGGGCGACATCCGCAACGGCATCGTCCATGTGGTCGGGCCCGAGCAGGGCCGCACCCAGCCGGGCATGACCATCGTCTGCGGCGACAGCCACACCTCGACCCACGGGGCCTTCGGCGCCCTGGCCCAGGGCATCGGCACCTCGGAGGTCGAGCACGTCCTGGCCACCCAGACCCTGCGCCAGAAGAAATCCAAGAACATGCGGGTGACCATTGAGGGCTCGCCCGGTCCCGGCGTCGGAGCCAAGGACTTCGCCCTGGCGGTGATCGGCGAGATCGGCACGGCCGGCGGCACCGGCTATGTGGTCGAATTCGCCGGCGACGCCGTGCGCGCCCTTACCATGGAAGGGCGCATGACCCTGTGCAACCTGACCATCGAGGCCGGGGCGCGGGCGGGCCTGGTCGCGCCCGACGAGACCACCTTCGACTATTTGCGCGGCCGACCGGCCACGCCCAAGGCCGGCGGCTGGGAGATGGCGCTGTCCTACTGGAAGACCCTCTACACCGACCCGGACGCGGCGTTCGACCGTGAGGTCCGGATCGACGCCTCGAAGATCGCGCCCCTGGTCACCTGGGGCACCAGCCCCGAGGACGTGATCTCGGTGGAGGGCCGCGCGCCCGACCCGGCCGCCTTCGCCAGCCCTGACAAGCGCGCGGCGATCGAACGGGCCCTGGACTATATGGGCCTGGCCCCTGGCCAGCCGATCACCGAGGCGAAGGTCGACCGGGTGTTCATCGGCTCGTGCACCAACAGCCGCATCGAGGACCTGCGCGCGGCCTCGAAGATCGTCCAGACCGCCCTCGACGCCGGCCGCCGGGTCGCCCCGCACGTGCGGGCCATGGTCGTGCCGGGCTCGGGCCTGGTGAAGGCCCAGGCCGAGGACGAGGGCCTGGACGAGATCTTCATCGCCGCCGGCTTCGACTGGCGCGAGCCGGGCTGCTCGATGTGCCTGGGGATGAACCCCGACCGGCTGGCGCCGGGCGAGCGGTGCGCCTCGACCTCCAACCGCAACTTCGAGGGCCGCCAGGGCCGCGGCGGGCGCACCCATCTCATGAGCCCGGAAATGGCCGCCGCCGCCGCCATCGCCGGCCACATCGCCGACGTGCGGGAGTTCATCTGATGCAGCCCTTCACCCGCCTGGACGCCCGCGCCGCGCCCCTGCCGATCGCCAATATCGACACCGACCAGATCATCCCCAAGCAGTTCCTCAAGAGCGTGGAGCGCGAGGGCTTCGGGCGGGGCCTGTTCTACGATTTCCGCTTCGACCTCGAGGGTCGCGAGAAGCCGGACTTCGTGCTCAACCGGCCCGAGTACAAGGGCGCGGGCGTGCTGATCTGCGGCGACAATTTCGGCTGCGGCTCCAGCCGCGAGCACGCGCCCTGGGCGCTGATGGATTTCGGGATCACCTGCGTGATCTCCACCAGCTACGCGGACATCTTCTACAACAACTGCTTCCAGAACGGCCTGCTGCCCGTGGTCCTCAAGGCCGATCAGGTGCAGGCGCTGATGGAAGAGGCCAAGGGCGGCAACCACCTGGTCACCATCGACCTGGAAGCGCAGTCGGTGGTCTCGCCGTCCGGCAAGACCTTCACCTTCGAGATCGACCCGGTGCGCAAGCACAAGATGCTGAACGGCCTCGATTCCATCGCCGAGACCCTGCAGGAAGCCAAGTCCATCGACGTCTACGAGATGAAGCGCGCCCTCTCGCAGCCCTGGCTCGAAGGCGCATGACCCTCGTCGTCACGGGAGTCTTCCGGGTCCCGCCGGAGAATCTGCAGGCCCTGCATCCGCACATGGCGGCCGTGGTCATGACGAGCCGGGCCGAGCGCGGTTGCCTCGACTACGCCTACGCCGAAGACCTGCTCGATCCGGGCCTGATCCGCGTAGTCGAGCGCTGGACGGACCAGGCGGCGCTCGACGCGCACGCCATCGCCCCGCACATGGACGCCTGGAAGACGGCGCGCGAGGCGCTCGGCTTCCACGGCCGCGACCTCACGATCTTCGAGGTCACGGCCGAGCGGGCGCTCTGACCCTTTTCCCCCCTTCGACCTTGGCCTAGAACGCCATCCGCATCCGAGGGGACAACGACGCCATGACCGACCTGCTGCTCCTGCCCGGCGACGGGATCGGGCCCGAAGTGACCGCCGAGGTGCGGCGGGTGGCGGCGCGTCTGACGAACGATCTGAAGATCGAGGAGCGCCCGTTCGGCGGCTGCAGCTTCGACGCTTACGGCACGCCGCTCACGGCCGACGTCCTGGCCGAGGCCAAGGCCGCCAAGGCGGTGCTGATGGGCGCCGTCGGCGGGCCGAAGTGGGCCGGCGCGCCGCGCGACAAGCGGCCCGAGGCCGGCCTGCTCGCCCTGCGCACCGGCATGGAGGTGTTCGCGAACCTTCGGCCGGCCCTGTGCTTCCCCTCGCTCGCCGACGCCTCGACCCTGAAGCGCGAGGTGGTCGAGGGCCTGGACATCATGATCATCCGCGAGCTCACCGGGGGGGTCTATTTCGGCCAGCCGCGTGGGATCGAGACCCTGCCCGGCGGCGGCAAGCGCGGGGTCGACACCCAGGTCTACACCACCGCCGAGATCGAGCGGGTGTCGCGGGTGGCCTTCGAGCTCGCCCGCAACCGGCGCAACAAGGTGACCTCGGCCGAGAAGTCCAACGTGATGGAGACGGGCCTGCTCTGGCGCGAGGTCGTCACCGACCTGCACAAGCGCGAATACGCCGACGTCGAGCTGGAGCACATGCTCGCCGACAACGCGGCCATGCAGCTCGTCAAGCGGCCCCTGCAGTTCGACGTGATCCTGACCGACAACCTGTTCGGCGACATCCTGTCGGACGAGGCGGCCCAGCTCACCGGCGGCCTGGGGCTGCTCCCCTCGGCGGCGCTGGGCGCGACGGGCAAGCCCGGCCTCTACGAGCCGATCCACGGCTCGGCGCCGGACATCGCCGGCCAGGGCATCGCCAACCCATTGGCGGCGATCCTCTCCTTCGAGATGGCCCTGCGCTGGTCGCTCGGCCGGCCCGAGCTCGCCGACCGCCTGTTCGCCGCGGTCGGCAGGGCGCTGGACGCCGGCGCCCGCACGCCCGACATCGGCGGGACGCTCTCCACCGCCCAGATGGGCGACGCCGTCCTGGCCCAGCTCTAAGGCCCAACTCTAGGAATCGTCCATATGGCCAAGTGGCTGATGAAGTCCGAGCCGGTGAAGTACGCCTTCTCCGACCTGGTGCGCGACGGCAAGACGGTCTGGGATGGGGTGCGGAACAACCAGGCCGCGCTCTATCTCAAGGCCATGAAGGTCGGCGACGAGTTCCTGTTCTATCATTCCAACGAGGGCCTGGCCGTCGTGGCCATCGCCAAGGTGGTGAAGGAGGCCTTCATCGATCCGAGTGACCCCGCCGGACGCTTCGTGGCGGTCGAGGTCGCGCCCGTCCGTGAACTGAAGAACCCCGTCACCCTGGCGGCCATGAAGGCCGAGCCGCGGCTGAAGGACATGGCCATGTTCCGGCAATTCCGGCTGTCGGTGAGCCCGGTCACCGACGCGGAGTGGGCGACGGTGATGGAGATGGCGGGGGAATAGGCTCGTCCAACCCTTCCCCCTCGATGGGCCTGTTGCGTTATGCGCCGTTGAGGGGCTGAGGCGGGGTTTGAGGGCCTTGGGGGTGTGTTTGGTCCTCCGCTGAGGCGGTTTTTGGAGCGTGGGGAGGCGGTTGGCCGGCTGCGGGACAGAGT
>Ga0307516_10000143_pt1 | contig 87173 bp, 102 predicted proteins | sample 19_EM_MG_FD_203310 | JGI IMG/M metagenome (GOLD analysis project Ga0307516, IMG submission 203310) | Populus trichocarpa ectomycorrhiza microbial communities from riparian zone in the Pacific Northwest, United States - 19_EM | ecosystem: Host-associated > Plants > Roots > Unclassified | place... | reverse complement strand
GAGTTTGATGATTATACCAAGGCAGTTTCACTCAAGGGAACTGATATGGTCAAGTTTTGGCATGTAAGTAATATCTTTGCAATTTTCATGATCTAACGTTCACGTTGAAATCTAGTCTAAAATCAATCAGGACACCTTCCCCACCATTTTCCGCATTGCCCTCGACTATATCCCGATTCAAGCGTCATCAGTGCCATGCGAGCGAGTCTTCTCATCAGCTAGTGAAACTGACACGAAACGGTGCAACAGGATCAATAGCAACCTTTTCAAAGCCCTGCAAGTTCTCAAATTTGGTTATAAACACGAGAGGCTGAATTTTTCAATGGGATTATTGGTAATTGAGGACGAAATGCTTGTAGAACCACCTCCAGTCTCCGACATAGATAATTTAGGTGGTCTTGTTGCACAAACAGGAGAGACTCTAAATGTGATGCTCGTGGCCATTTCTATAGATGATGATAGCTAGATATATGTTGCATTTTTACGTAGCAATATAATAACTATCTTTTTGGTTCTAAAAACTGTTTGAGCTCTGTTGTGCACTTCAATGTCAGTAAGAATACAATTCGCCGTGGATTATTGTTTTGTGGTTATACAATGAAAACAGTGAGTAGTTTGAGTGTCATTCAAAGCAAGATGCTAACGAAACATTAATAGGCAAGCTGTGTCATTCATGAGGCAAACGAAGCAGTCCGAGTAGCATACCAAGCTCAAGAGATGGCTTGGAGGCTGTTGCAGCCTGAGGCTTCTTCTGTCAAGCTGTCAGAGTAAGTGTTCGGACACCAATACAGAGGTGCCTCACCAAGCTGACAATTTCCAGATAAATTGGCTTGACACGGCGACGCTTCCTCAAGGCAGTCCTCAAGCCAGCCATCTCTTGAAAGACGCGTACAACATCTTCTTCTGTCAACTGTCGCGGTGGTGTTCTTTGACTGTCATCGCATGACCTCCACCCCAATTCAGCTGTCTCAGGATTGAGGCCCATCATAGCAATGATGTGCGAAAGAAAGGCCTTAGGGGGAATATCGAACGGAAAGTGGATGGTTGCCATAATTGGCTGGCCATCTTTCTCTTTTGCTGGCACTGGGACATGGACATCGAGTCTGTCAGAATCCATGGAATCCTGAGTCATAGTGTCAGGAGCTACATATATTTTAGTCATACAATTTGCAATACTGTAGTAGTCGTAATGTGAATGAAGCTCACAATCATAAGCCAAGTTTCCAGCTGGTGCAAAGGCACTGCTATTGAGATATGCAAGTGGTTGATCTCGAGGATATATTGGTGGCATAGATCCCATTCCTAAAAGGTAAGCAGCATGGGTATGTTGAGCAGATTTTGGGTTTCGCAAGCCAAGGGAGCCTTCATAGTACTCGTCAGAATAAGGGTCTATCATTGAATAAGCTGCAATGTATATATAGTACACTGTGTCGTGTACCAGCTGTAACTGTTTGTAAAGCTTTGGCTAAACTGGCTCATGAGCCGAAATCATCAGCTCGGCTAAGAAAGCCGATCCAATCAATCATTGAGGATTGGCCCTGGCTCAGCTTGGTTCAACAAAAGCTCGGCTGCAGCTCGAGCCGAGTTCGAGCCGGGCCAACAGCAACACTAGATGGTCTGGCGGGTAGGGGCAGAGGAGCAGAGTGTGGAATGTTGATGAGTCAAGGTGGGGGGTAGTGGAGCAGGGGGTGGAGAGGATTGAGAAGGGTAGAGGGCAGGACAAGGAGAGGGGAGGGAGTCGGAGGAGAGACAGAGAGTTTGGGAGGGGCGAGCACCCATGTGGATGGGTCGTTGGTGGGGAAAAGGGGCATGTTATTCTCGGGGGATTTGGAGTCGAGGGCAGCACATTTGGTGATGAAGATGGGGCACTTCCAGGAGATACTGTTGTGGGTTGAGGAGGGGCCGCACGAGACACAGCAAGGGGGATGGTTGGGGAAGCAGTGCAGGGAGTCATGGTCCAGGCTAGCGCAGTAGGTGCAGACTTCGCCGTTGGGGCACTTGGAGCAGATGTGACCATACTGTTGGCATCTATTACAATGGATGGGTTCACGGATGTCTTTACAGACAGTGGCCCTGTGGCCGAGAACAAATTGTTATGGAATGGCACTAGCTTCTTATATAATCAGAACCTAAAGAGAGAGTAACACAAACCTGAAGAGGGAATAACTGTTATGAAACAGCCATTTAACAACTATTTTTCAATTTGTCCTTGTTTGTTATTGTTTGGCATTGTGGACAATATTATAAAAGGTCAACAACATAAATCTGACTTCATTTCATTTTATCTTTGTTTGTCTTTGTTTGGCTTATCTCTTATCTCTTATCTCTTATCTCTTATCTTCTTATCTTCTTATCTCTGGCTCATATCCTATTGGAGAATATCTGGACCATATCCTATTGGTTGATAAGTCTTGGCTAGTATAGTATATATAGAGTAGCACAAAACCTGTAACTCTAGTTGTATTCTCTTGGAATCCCCACCTAACCAGTGTGTGACTCTAATGTCAATACTATCTCATTCCACTCCTTTATTGTTTGTTTCCATGTGTGAGCCCACAATGCTAGTGCTCTGGTCACTGTTGAGTGTGCTATTGAGCTTGCTGGTTTTGGTGTTGCTCTAACACAAATATATGCTTCTGTAGAAGAAGGTTAGCTCGCTCCGGGGATGGGCACATGATCTTGAGGGAGGCAAAGGATTGGTTAGCTGCATGGCGGTCAAGTCTCTTGATCCAGTGGGCCCAGGAGACAGTACCCTGTTCAAGACCGTTCTGCTTCTCAACAAGGGACAGGTGATCAGCATTGGATGGGTTGAAGTCATCCTTGCAGGGCACGAATTTGAAAATGATGGGGTATTCCTTGGGTTTGAAGAATGCAGAGTTGCCAAAGGTAAGGGAGATGAACGTGGAGCTGGACTCTAGTGCGTATTTCTTGAACCGAATGGCTGATTCGGGGGAGTCCATATCAAGTAGGAAAGCGTTGTGGGCCAGGTGTTGGATGCTACTAACGATGGTGCTGCATCTGGGCTGGGTATCCTTGAGATCGGACTCGATGACATCCAGATTTTCAAGGGCTTTGTTGACCTTGATGCGGAGGTTGGAGAGGTTAGATGGGGACTGGTGCTGGGCTACGGTTGTGTCAGTTGGGTCGTATGGGATCAGAATGGTGTGGGCTGCTTGGAGGGGGCATTGCTGGGTGTGAGCGAAGTGGGGAGGGAAGTTGGCATTAAAGGTGTGGGGGAGAGATGGGGTCATGGGGCGGGAGAGAGCAGACAAGTAGAGGGAGGGCCAGGGGTTGGGAGAGGTGGATAACTTTGTGGATGCAGCTTCTAGTTTGGAGGCAATGTCGGCTTGTTTCTGAGTGAGGTCGCCAAGGGCGTCCACAGTGGCGGCAAGGAGGGAGATGTCTGTGGAGGACAGTGTATTAGGGAGAGTGGCAAATTGATTGATGGCAGTTGCAAGACTGGTGGTGTTGCTAAAGAGACGGTCCGCATGGGCGGCAAAGGTGGTAGCTGCAGACGAGATGGTGTCAGTGATGGCAGAGTGGGAGGAGGTGATGGCCTTGAGGTCGCTGAGGGTGTTGGCCTGATGGGTCACGATGGCATCAATGAAGGTTTTCGTCGGGGAAAGGTCGGGTAGGTTTTTGGATAAGAGAGGGGTGAGTTTAGCAGCTACAGCTCCCGAGATGGCTGAGGCGTTGGTGTCGAAGATGTTTTCCTCAATGAGGAAGGCAGCGGCTCGGATGGCATTACATGCCTCAGCTGGGACTTTGGGTAATGCCACTGCGGTGAGGAGGATGCAGACAGCCTTGGAGCGGTCGTAGGGCTCCTCAGAGAGAACCCAGCCTTTGCTCTCAAGCCACTTCCGGGCTTCACGCGAGTTGCGGACAGGGCCGAGGTACGGCCCCGCCATGAGGTCGGCTTGGCTCGGGAGCTTGGATTGGGTCCCAGGGGGCACAGACACCCGTGAGACCGAATTGTCACTGGTTCTGGAGGTCATGTGTCAGTTTCGGGGGTTTTCGGTAGATTTTCGGCGGAAGGAGTGGGGCCTCTGAACGAGAGGCCCAACAAAGGGAATTGGGCGAGGCTAGGGCAGAGGTCGGATGGGAAAAAGTCGAGGGAAGGGGCTTGCAGGTCGATGTGCTGGCACCACGGTGGCTGTACACGTGGTGGTAACGGATCAAGGAGCTCCTTTACACAACTTGGAAGGAGTGTATCTTCAAAGGATCTAAGAAGAAAAGGAGAAATAACAGGTGAGTCACATGTGGAGAACACGGCGTGGAGCGTCAGACGCAGGGCCGGAGGATCAAATCCAAGCCAAAATCCGGATCGTCCATGCTCCTCGGCCTAGCAATAACATGTAGGGCTTTCAGTTCCCCATCGTTAGATGTGCTTTGGAGTTTTCAATCGTCTTTGTTCTTTCTCATGAAACTGTTAGTCTGTTACCTCTGGATGCATTCAAGATTGTGTCTGATATCGATAAAGGCCATTCAGTACTAGTAAGCCACGCTGAACGCTTCTTTAATGTTCTCTTCTAACTTTCCTGGCGTGTTCAGACACTGAATAGAACGTTGCGGCCTGCCGATTTCAATCGTATACTCTTCTATGCCTCCCGAATCGAGTCTTTGGGACCGCGTCCATCTGGTTACTCTTTAGGGCGTGTGGCGTTCACCTTGCTTTTCCAACACCACCAATCTACAGGCTGTATGCTCTTGCCTGCACTCCGTGACCTAACAGTCAGTTTGCACGATTTCGCTGGGTTGGCATTGTATCCACGGCTCATAATCGGATCAAATGTTCGGTCGGTGACAGTTGGGGTCGGGAACTTCTACGAAGACGACGACGAAGACAGTGACAATGGGACAATGTAGCGGCGGTCTTGACACCGTATGCATCAAGGCTGACTCTGTTTGGGGTGATGCATGTGGAATCCTACCAATCCCCAGAGTCAGTCACGGACTTGTACCGTTCGTTCCAACGCCTCACAGTCCTAGAGGGTACATTCAATGACACACGATGTTTCCAACATCTTGCCATTTTACCTCTCCTCGAGTCGCTCAACTGTACGATAAACTCGCATGAACTCGGACAAGTCGACTTCACGGACCAAGCCGATTGTTTTCCAAGTTTGGTCCGCCTAGCAGTTGGTACAGGCGATCTCACGGCCTTATCAATATTCTTCCAACATATCTCCTCGAGAAATCTCCAGGCGGTTTTGATTGTGGAAGACCGAGTAGTCAGCGTATGGTATTTCAAGATGCTGTTCGACGCCCTTGCCATGTCCAACTTCCACACTAATCTACAGGAACTGCTGGTTTTGAGACGGCCCGAATTCGACACATCATCTGCTTTCTCAGAAATCAGCTCGGAGGCATTGGCCTCACTCTTTCCATTATCCCAATTGATGATACTCGAGATCACCGTCGATATTTCCGTCGCCTTGGATGATGGGGACTTGCAGAACATTGCTATGGCTTGGCCCAATCTCCATACCTTGTGTCTTGTTAACCAGACAGTGCCACCTATGCCGCCACGTGTAACACTCAAGGGCCTTCTCCGCTTCACTTCTCGACTCCCAATGAAGAGGATCGAGTTGAGCGTAGATTGCGCGAAGCTGCTAAATTATGCCGAGACAGGTTCTATCATCCCGTGTCCCACTCTCCGTCACTTAAACTTGTGCTGCTCGCCCATTCTAGAACACGTCGATTACATTATTGCACCCTTGACCTTGGGTTTTCCTTCTCTTTCACACTTTGCAAGCGCGTGGGCCAGACCTTCTGTTGGGTTGTTGTTGTCAGCAGTAACCAGAGGTCAACGTGATTGCTGGCCAAGGGCCGTTCAGAGAGGACTTGAGCCAATACTGGCTGAAAACAAGAGTTGCGACTGATACTTAACATGAAAAATCCATATGCGCTGGTTAAAGACTCCCAGTCGTTTGGCATTGTACTTATGCTCCATGAAACGGTGTGCGATACGAGAGAAGTCAATAGAAACAACATGTATATTATTTTTGAATTGCCCAATAATTGCCTTGCAAGTTGTTCAGTTACGTAAGGACCATCATGCATCATTAACAGCCATGTCTGTATCGTCGTCTGGCTCTTTTAAATTCTTGGTTTGAATTCGCGGTTAGATCAGGTTCAAAGGAAACAAGTCCTTGGAAGAAAGATTCACTCGTGGAAATGGATGCTGTGGAGAAGGCCAACCTCGAGCGCCAACAGCGATGGTGCGTCTAAATGGCTGTCTTTGTTTCATATTTACGATATTTTGTGAAGGGCCAAAGATTATAAAGTCGGCGAAGGTACCTATGCGGTAGTCTACCGAGGTGAATTTGTCCATTGCCCTTTTGTTGAGGCACTCAGCTTGGTATCACATTTAGGAAGAGAGGCGACGACAGGTAGAAAAGTGGCCATCAAGAAAATCAAAGTTGGACAATTCAAAGACGGATTGGATATGTCTGCTATCCGTGAAGTCAAATATCTGCGTGAACTGCACCACCAGAATGTCATTGAGGTATCGTGGATTCTGTCCTTTTTGGCATAATGTGTGGATTGAATTTTCCATGCAGCTCCTTGACGTCTTTTCCTCGAAGAAAAATTTGAATCTTGTCCTTGAATTTCTTGATTCCGATCTGGAAATGATCATAAAGGACCGTTCTCTGGTGTTCCTACCTGCAGACACCAAAAGTTGGATGGCTATGACATTTCGCGGCCTCGAATTCTGTCATCGCAATCATATTTTGCACCGTGTTAATATTTTAATACCTTACCACTGTTCGTTGACTAATTGGAACAAAATCCAGGATCTCAAACCGAATAACTTGCTAGTTGCCTCTGACGGGCAGCTCAAGATTGCGGATTTCGGTCTGGCGCGCGACTTTGCGGATCCGGGGTACAAAATGACTTGTCAAGTCATAACTCGGTGTGCTGGTTGTTATGTCGCCATCGTTGAGTAGCTCATCTTTTTTCCAAGGTGGTATCGTCCGCCGGAGTTACTTTTTGGTAGCCGGTATTATGGTTCAGCTGTCGACATATGGTCGGTTGGGACCATCTTTGCCGAGCTTATGCTTCGAATCCCATACCTCCCAGGTGAGAGCGACATGGATCAGATCAAAACGATATTTCGTGCCTTGGGAACTCCGACAGAGGAGGAGTGGCCGGTATGTGCACTTGACACGGCATGGCGATATGGTTTTGCTAATAATTCGTCAGGGACATACAAAATTACCTGATTACGTCCCAGTGGGACAATTCCCAAAAACACCCTTGCGAGATCTTTTCACGGCTGCCAATGCCGATACATTGAACCTCCTCAGCAAGTGTCTGATTTACGAGCCTCGGAAGCGGTTAACCGCTCGAGAAGTACATTTCCTTCCATCATATACTTGTGATGGGTCTGACTCAACCTGGTCATCAGGCTCTTTATCACCCATATTTTACTGGTTTACCTTATCCTACACATCCCTCCAAACTCCCAAAGTGTACCACACAACAACAGTCATCACGGGCTTTGGAAGAAATGGACGGAAATGTCGAAATGACTGCCTCTGGTCCTGGTGTCAAAGCCAACAACAGTCGACTCAAGCGGAAGCTGACCTCTCCAGACGATCCAACACGCGCCATCGCCCGCCGCCTTGATTTCACAAAATAAATGGCGTGTATATCTTCGAATCATTTTTCTTTCTCATTCATGCTCGCAACTCGAGGTTGCATCCGACATCACCGCCACTTGTTATTGGTTATGTACCTCCTTCAATGTAAATTAAGTAGTGTCAATCAATCACGTTCAGAGCACGGTGTATAAGGAAATGTATGTACAGTGCTGGGGTCCATTTGTGGTGAAAGATTGAGAGAAATGCAACAGGTAATGTATGTATGGGACGGGGTGATGTAAGTAGAACAATGGAAAAGGACGCGAAAGCGGTTATCGAGGAGTATCGCAAATGGTGCATTTATCCACGGCCGAGGACGGATTTGACAACATGCATGTTGAACAAGTCCAACTTGCTCCGCTATTCTTGCTTGGCGGCGGCCGCCCAGCTGCAGCCCAGTCAAATCCTTTGACAGGAGGGGCAGAGGATTTCGTTGCAGCTTGGGATCGAGTTGTTTCGATGGTGAAGTCAAAGTGAGGGAGTGATGACGCGGGAAGTGACTTTGCTTTCTCTTGTGCTTTGCGGTCTTCGAAGTTGCTCAAGGGCAGAATATTCGTGGAGACAGCGAAAACAAATGTGGGCAACGATGCTGTCGGTACCGCAAGGGCAGCTTCCTTTGCTCCCATTGGCTTCTTTATTAGTGCGGAAATCACGTCCTTAATCTCCTCCCGCGCGTTGAACGAGACCGGGGTAAATGTAGGCGCCGGCGTAGAGCTAGGGCCAGAATTATTCGGTTCTGGTTGGTAGCTGTACCTCAATTTACTGGGTTCCTTGGGTGTCGATGTTGGTTTAGATCCCGAAAACAACGATTTGCTCGCCACAGTTCCTGGAGTCGTCGTATTCGGCCCACCATTGAGTGAGGGGGACAGCGCGGGAGGCAATATCGTGGACTTTGGCTTATCCGGCGGTGCTTCTGGGGCAGCGACTTCTTCGATTGGGATGTCATCCTCTTTCCCTTTGACAATGATACTGGGAAATCCTTGACTAGGCGGGGATGATTTTGACTTCTTTTTAGAACGTTTCGCTTCGTCGGCGTCTTCTTCAACTCCCTCTACGAGTGGCGCAGGGGTAGTGCCCACAAGCCGCTGCCCACGATCTTTCGTATGAGAGGGTTCAACATTATTAGGGGACGTCGTTGCTTCAAAGTGAGCGGGCGGCCGCGAGCGTTTACTACCCTAACGAGACCATAAACTGGCGTTCAGGTCAAACACAAAAGGGATATCTACCTTTGGAACAGTGGCTTCGATGATCGCCTGAGGCGAATACACTTTTTCCTTCACTTTGTCTTCCTTCTCCACTACCATACTGTCCTGGTGGTTTGCTTGTTCGGTCTTCATTTCTGGTATAGAAGGCTTCCCTGTAGCTCGCACCCTTTTCTTTATGATCCTGGGCTTCGGGAGTGTCCCAACCTTACCAACGGGGCTCGCCGTTTGATATGGATTACTGAGATCAGGTCGCTTCGGCGGTGTAACTTCTTTAATGAGCTCTGTCATGAAGTTTGCCGCCTTAGTTTGTTTTTGTTGGGGTGGGGTGGTGGACTCAATTGGTGCCGGTGAAGATCCCGACCATGTTTGCCGCAACGGAGAAGGAACGACTGGCGCGGTGGGTTTATGGGGTATCCGTAAGAAAGAGGGAGCAGGGGTACGGTCTGATTTGGATAGTAGCGTTCCATTAGCTCTCGGGGTGCTTGGTGGTGGATTGGAAATGGGAAACGGTAATGGTTCGGTTGGCTTGATGGATGACAAAGGCGGATTAGGCGACGAGGCATGGGGGAGATCTCCGTTGAGTACCTTGTTGCTGGTAGCGCCAGAAGCTTTAGAAGACGAACAAGCGTCTTGCCCAATCCTTCTGCGCTTTGCATCTCCTTTGGGCGGTTGGTCAGTTTGATCATCCTTGAGGACGAGGCGGTCTGAAACGGAACGCGATGGACCAAAAGCTGGTGAGGAATAGCGGTTCCGGGAACGTGGCGCTTTGGCGCTTCCGCCCCCTTGCCATCTGTAGGTCCCATTGGGGTTCCTAGAAAGCGTTTTACGAGGGGATGGGCTGAAAATCTGCAAGGTAGGGATGTCAACTTTGCCATTGAAAACACTTGAAGTGCCAACTGGGGAGATCCCTCGATCAGGTGTGGAGGGAGAACTTGAAAAACGGAACGGCGTGAGTTGCTCGACTAGCGGAAATTGGCAATCAGATTGAGTTCTAATATGCACGATTGAATCCTTACCGGTGCTACTCTTGTCGAGAAGCGAGACTAGACCTTCCACCTCTACTTCGGTGATGGACTTGCCCACTCTTTCGGTCAGGAACTCTTTCACGGTCTCAATATTTTGTAGGGAAGAGGAGGAAACAGGTAGGGCATAATGTGTGTAGGACTGATGGGAGTTATGATCTGCTGAGGCAGGTTGAGGAAGTCGAGTTGGAGGCCAACTCGATCCAGATGGTTCAGATGCCATACCTGGTACGAAGTTGACCGCAGCATTCGTACGAAGGTTTCCAGCCATCTGAAGTAGTAAGATTAGAGAAGGTTGACGATCGGAGACGCAGGTTCTCACCTGGTGACCGCGCTTGGAGAGAGATTCAGCGACAGCGAGATGTGGTGTCGAAGGTTCATCTTCGAAATCCGAGATAGCTTCCGAATGTGCGGTTTCATCGACTGAGGATCGCAGACGCAATGGGTTCAGATAGCTTAAGAAATTTGAGATACTCCATGACTATGGACACGATTTTGATGAGTCGAATAAGGGATAAATAAAGCACAGAGTCGCACCGATTTTTTTGGGGCTGGTCGAGCATATGGCGACTGGGAGGAGCGGGAGCGACGGCTGGCAGCGTTCCGTATGACGCTCATGGCGGGGCGGGGCGATGGTGGACTTGTACAGAGTTGGGCCCCCTTGTCTTCGAGTGAGGGCAGGTCGCTGACGAAGGTCACGTGCGCTCTGAGAGTCACAACTCGCGACGGCGTCCGTCGTCCAACCCAACCAATGCCGGAGAAGATCGTCGAGACACCGTACCCACTCATTGACTCTGACCCCCATGCCTCGCGTGTGGTCCGCTACTTCAGACCCTCGGACTATGCTGCCTGGGCAGGCGCCACTGCCGCTTTCCCTTCGGCACTGTACTTCTGGGGTACGCCGACCCTCTCTGCCTTATTCCTTTCCTGACAGGCCCATCCAGAAATGGCAGACCCTAGCAGACAAAAGATGAGGACTGCCCTCCGTCTTGGAGGCTTTCTTGGTTTCGTCGGAGGCTTTTTAATCGCCTACCAACGTTCAAGCTGTATGCTATTCGTTCGTTCTGATGTCTTGTGAACAGCAAGACTGAACACTCTCTAGTTCGTTTCTGGGGATGGTCAGAAAACAAACGGGAGGAAGATCTAGATTTCGCTGAGCTCAGTCAACGTGCACGAGAAGGCAAACCGTTGTACGGCGAATCACATCAACCGCTCTGGGTGCAGGGGGCCGCACATCGGAATTCCGCGTTTTCCCAACTGAAATTCTGTAAGCTTCATCGATCTTCACCAGACCTGGCAGCTGATCCCCTCGTGTCATCCAGCCACATTCCCAATGTCGGTTGCATGTTTCATTACTCCGAATCCCTTGCTGACTTTCTTGCTTTCAGGTTCAACCTCGTCAACCATCCACACCATGGGACAGATCCCACGAAATACAGTGTTTCACCTCCGGAGGAGTCCTAAACATTGCGCGGAATATCACTCAAATATTTAATCGTTCACTCTTGTGTTTTGTCTTTGGTAAACGATGCCATCGTCCAAAACCCCTGGCGCCGCGTAAATGTTATGCGCCTCTATGGAGACCGTTGTGCTCCTTAACGAATACCCAGATTCTGCTTTAATTGTGAGAAGTGAACGGGAAATGGAATGATGACAATAAGTAATAGTTAACTTGCATACAAACACATGTCTTCCTTCGCTCTTATCCGATCCTCGATCCCTATACCCCAGACCAATAGCTGCTCTCCCAAGCCTCCAATTCCTCCCTTTCGCTCGAGTATTGGCACATCTGGTGACCCGAAACCACCCTCTAGCCATGACCAAAGCTCCCTGTCTTTTTTTCAAGATGGGAACATGTAAAAAGGGAGACGACTGTGGCTTCGGACACTCCTTCCCAACCCCAGGACCCTCTGGTATGTTCGACGATCTATTCTGAGATTCTGCTCACTTTATGGCTTAGAGTCTACTGAACCGCAAAAAAATGTCCGCACATACCAGCCGTGCCTCTATTGGAGGTCAGGCACGTGTCGAGGCGGCCTATCATGTAAATTTCACCATGCGAATGCAACTGGTAATGGCGATGTTCGCGACGAGAATGGTCCATCAAACGCACTCGATAACGACAAGGAGGAGCAAGTCTTTCCTCAAACATCATCTGTACCAACGCCACCCTCGCCTGGATTGTCGCTCGAAGAGGATTTGGGGGCAGGAGAGGTCCATTCCCTAGACACCCAACTATCCCCCTCTGAACCTCTGGAACTTTATGAGGAGCTCGACGTTGAACCTGGCCATCCATCCACGGAGAAACAGGCTTTTTCACAAAGGTCACCTGTAACAACGCCAACTTCGCCTGCATCATCGCTCACAGAGGATTCGGAGGCAGAAGAGGATGCCCATTCCCTAGACTCCAACATATCCCTCCCAGAGCCTCTAGAACTCCACAGGGAGCTCGGCATTCAACCTGGTCGTCCATTCACGGAGGAACAGGTTTTCCCCCAAAGATCATCTGTATCAATGCCAACTTCGCCTGCATCGTCGCCCAACGAGAATTCAGAGGCAGGGGAGGAGGTCCATTCCGTAGACACCAAAATATCCCTCCCAGAACCTCTAAAACTCCACGGGGAGCTCGACATTGAACCTGGTCATCCATCCACGGAGGAACAGGGTTTTCTACCAAGATCATCTGTATCAACGCCAACTTCACCTGCATCATCGCTTAACGGGGATTCGGGGGCAGGGGAGGAGGTCCAGCCCATAGACACCAAAACACCCCCAGAATCTCTAGAACTCCACGGGGAGCTCGACATTCCACCTGATAATCTATCTTTCCTCGAAAGACATGCGGCATACCAGCAGTTGGACTCGGAGGAACCACGGTGCGGTCAAGGCATTTCATCTGTCTCTAACGAGGATTCCATGCAAATTGAGCAAATCCCTCCCCAAGCAACAGGAACATTCCTCCCACTGGAATCGACCCCTGGTACATCTGTTCAGGAATTTGACGCGTTTCGTCAGGCTTCGGAGGCACCCCTTTGTGATGGAGCTACCTCCTTGAACCCTTGCGAAGCCTCGGCGCCTCCTTCGGACGATATTCTGGAGGTAGAACCTCTTCAGCCAGAAGATACTCTCGATGTAGACCTTGGGCTGGACCGTATCGAGGATTCAGAGGGACCTGCGGACGAGGTTGACAACGTGGTCCGTGAATCAGACAGCACTCAGATCCCTTCCGGTGGGAGCGACGACACATTGAGCTCACTCTTGGCACACCAACCAGGTCATCCTTCGCCGTCAGAAGCACAGGTGACTGTTCCACATTGGAGTGAATACGCGGACCCGACAGCAGACATGAATATTGCTTTTTGTAGATTCTTCGCCCAAGCTCGATGTTTGCAAGGATACAACTGCAAATTCCGCCACTCATTATCGATCTCGGAATACACTCTCCTCTTCCGTGATTCACAGCCGACTCTATGGAGCTACGATACGTATTATCCACAGGCGACCCATATCAAGCCACCTATATCATCTGGACTTGGAACTTGTAAATTTTATCCCCTCGGGAAATGCCGCAATGGAGACGCATGCACATTCACTCATACCGCCTCTCCTGATTTTCCTTACTCCCAAGAGCAGTTTCCAACTTCTGTTGATCCAGAGAACACGTCGTATGCCCCTCAGTTCAAGTCAAAGACACCATGCAAGTTTTATATGGAACAGGGATCCTGTCGCAACGGTGATGTATGCCGCTTTGACCACGGTGGATCTGGCCTGCATCACTCTCAGCTCAGTAATGGGGATGGGGCAGGTTCCGATAATGTAGGCGAGCAAACTTGGGAAGATCAGGGGACCAATGCTTTTGGCGGGAATTCGGGTGCTCGGACTGTGTGCAGATGGTACCGCCAGGGAAGGTGTCACAATGGTGACAAATGCAATTTTATTCATGAGCAGACTGAAGACAATACCTGGAAAGGGGATGCCCCGGGATGGGACGACTGGAATAACCCCGCCGCTGCTTCATGGGGAGAACCACTCAACGGTAAGACCGTCGCAGAGCAGGAACGGCCCGAAAAATCAACAGAAACAGCGGAATCGATTGAAGGCCCCGTAGCTGAAGAGGAAACCCTTCCTAGAATGGAAACCCTCGAGGATCCGACTGTACAGCATGACTCAACAATCGATGAATGGCCAGCGATCGACAATGACCCCTGGTCCACTGGCGTTGAAGATCTTGACACGCCTCATGAGATACGCACTGATGAGCACATTCCAGATACTCGTAGTGATGCCACCGATGCTCCTCATGAAACTGACATGGCTGTGAAAGAGGACGGTCCAGAGGAGGCTCAAAACCAGATGGACGTGGTTGCGTCTTCAGACCCTGTTACTGAAACTTGGGACTGGGAACCAAGTGCAGTCCAGGAACCAAGTGGCACCTACAAAAAAAAAGCTCCCTGTAAAGCATTCGGCCAAGGATATTGCTCTTTCGGTGATTCATGCCGATATATGCACATCAATGAGGCTCCAGAACAACCGCCCCCTCAAGTCGAGGTCATTGAGCCTCCCCACGAAAATATTGTACCCCAGCTTGAACTCCAGCTTGATACGGAAGTCCCACAGCTGACCACGGTAAGTTATGTCTTGACGTTTTGCTCGTCGCTTGATTTTGTCCCTCAGGCACTTGGAAGTTCGCTCGTAGAACGTACCCTGTTCAATTGCGCTGTATGCTTCTCATCTACCGATGGATGCTCCCCTATCGAAATCACTTCAGCTTCTGAGTCTCGTCGTGTTCTCTTGTTTAATCTACCACCCAACGTAGAGCATCCGGAGCTACACCGTCTTGGTGAACAAATAGCAGGCGTGGACTACATCGATATTGAGTATGCCGAAGCGGGGGCGAGGGCAACGATAGATTTTAACCGCCCGACTGAAGCTGCTCTTGCCGCTGCCCAACTCGACGGACAGATTTACAATGGGAATGCCCTGATCGCACGCTTAGACAGTATCGCGGCCGAGAGTGTATATCAACCTTTGGCCTGTCACTCAGTCAAGATCACCTGGCTGACTCCCACTCGGTTCGCGTGGGCATTCTATCCTACCATCACAATAGCCAAAAACGAAGCGACAAGGCTCAATGGCCAGACCTTTGAAGGTAGACAGATCACAGCAACCTTCCATCGACCTCGGCCGAAGCAGACCGATGCTTTTGCCGTTAGGCTCACTGGCCTACCGAAAGACGCGACGCTAGAATCGGTTCAGACTTCCTGCATTCACAGTTCTCTAGTAACGCTCGGAGACCCAACGTATAAGGATGATCCCATTACCAATATCAGTGGTCTCCTGGCGAATGCTGGCTACTTGGACTCCCTTCTAGTCCTTCCAGCGAACCCTGGTACGATCAAGCAAATCGCTTTTGCACGGTTTAGTGGCGAGCTCTCTGGCGTAATGAAGCTACATGGTGCGGCACAACCGTTTCTTGGCAAAGACTCTCTCTCGATTCAAAAGGTCTATCATACAAACTTCAAAGTTTCTAAACGCAAGTCCCAGGCCATAAATGTCGATTTTGAGCAGTTATACGAATCGCATAAAGACTCCTGCAATTTTCATATTCACGATGAAGGCGAACCCATCATAATCCACATATCCAGCAATGTCACGAATGGCACAATTTTTGGAAAGCTTAACCAGCAACTTCAATCTTTGCTCCGTGGTCAGACCGTTGAATGCGATGGCGAAATTTTGTGGGACGAATACTTCGACTTAACCAGTAGCGCAAAAGCAATCGAAAAAATCAATGGAGACCTCTCATTCTTTGTCGAAATTGATAATAGATCTCAAAGTGTCCGCGTCGTCGGAAGCACCATAGGGCAACAACGCGCACGCAGCGCCATTGCTAGGCTGTTGAAGAGGGTTCGTGATCAACGCCAAGTGATACCTCTACTCGATCCTATATCGCTGCAAAGATTACTCGACGGTGCTTTTACGACTCTACAAGGTGATATTGGAGCAAACAAGGTGACTCTGGATGTCACTGTGCCCCAACTGATTGTCAGAGGCGATGCAGAGGCACTCCATAAAGTGCAGCTCACTGTCGGCACCACTCAGTCACCTCCCGAGGACCTCGCAGGACCAACAGAAGGCCAGGTCTGCCCACTTTGTTGTCGTGCTCCTGCCGCCCCCATGGGACTGTCCTGCGACCACGTCTACTGCCGGACCTGTCTGCAACACGTCCTACAGGCTTCTACCGGGTCGCTCTTTATAGCTCCCAGATGCATTGCTGCGACTCCGGGAACTGACGATGAACTCGACGTACAATGTATGGGGCACATTCCATACCCGCTCATCCACGAGTTGTTGGATGGTGACGAGGAACATTCTCTCCTGCGTTCTTCATTCCTTGCATATGTCCATGATCATCCGGACAAGTTTTTCCTCTGCCCTACACCTAACTGCGAAACACTGTATGGACGAGGGCGCAAAGGAGCACGATATTGTTGTCCGTTATGCCTTACGGAGGTGTGCACTTGGTGCATGACTGAGTATCATGAGGGGTTGCCTTGTCATTCCAGCACTGAAGAGGCGACATGAAAATCTCATTCCAGTCAGCTGTCAATGATGTAGTTTTCAGCAACGGTGGTTATTTCGCTCGTCCTACATATGTGCATCGAGAGGAATTATGATATGATTTCAATCATTCGAGTAACACCACCGATAAAGCGTGTCTAGATAGATCCCGCTCAACGTCGCAGTGCCGCCGTTACATATTAGACAAACTACCTCCTACTTTGTTCGTAGATGTTCGGCAATACATGATGCCTCCTGTACTCGACGAGCATCTCCACGCTGATCATTTTGAGACCCCATTGGTCGGCAAATGCTCGACAATCGTCCCGCCTGGCCATGGAACCCTGAGCATCGTCATTCACTAGCTCACACAGCACGCCCGCGGGGGGCTGATTGGTGAGCAGACAAAGATCTACAGCACTTTCAGTGTGACCCTTGCGTGTCAGAACACCGCCATCTCGAGCGCGGAGTGGTACCATGTGCCCGGGACGAGTAAAGTCTGCAGGGGCGGATAGGGTGGAAGCGAGAGCGCGAACAGTGGTACTCCGGTCTGATGCGGATATCCCGGTGGAGGTACCTAGTAAATACCGAGGGGTAAGTAAAGTTTGAAAGGGAAAAGGTTGTCTTTGGGAGCGCACCGTGCTTGTAGTCGACGGTTACGGTGTATGCGGTTCGATGGCGCTCCTGATTGTTGGGAACCATCATGGGTATCTCGAGCTCCGCCAATCTGTCACCAGAGAGGGCGATGCAGATGTAGCCACTGATCAAGACGAGAGTTTCACACTTTCAGCTAAACGTAGGAAATGGATTGCCTGGGTCGAACGCACCTGGTGTGCTTGATCATCCAAGCCATTTTCTCGGTGGTGCATTGACTGGCGGAGATGATGAGATCTCCCTCATTTTCGCGGTCCTCGTCGTCCATTACGACGAGGAACTCGCCGGCAGCAAAGGCTGCGAGAGCGTCCTCGATAGGGTCGAAGGCAAAGGTGGACTGTTTTGGGGCATCGAGGACCTCGGCTGGACGCCATGGGGCGATTCCATTCTTGAGGGGACGGGGAGCGGGGCTTGGGGAGGGTGAGACGGCGACGGGAGCCATTGGATGAAGGCGACCTGTGGTTGCACTGGTTAGTCGTTTATAAATCAGTAAAAAATCCGTGACACATACCCAATGAGTCCGGAGTCAGCGAGAGATCACTGCTCATTCAGCCCGCGGTCTCGGTCCCTACCTGGTGATGGAGCTACACAACAATCCTTCGTCGTCGCCGTCGTCGTCGTCGTCGTTGGCTGATTTCTCGACGAACTGTTGAGCGAGAATGCGATAGCCACGGCTGTGTCAGCCTGCATCGAACATGGGAGCTCGTGATTGGACCGGCCAATCCCGGGATAGGACGCAGGATAAAATAGAATTTTCAGACTGGCTTTGCTGTCGTTTCTCCCAACCACCACACCGCCCCGAGCGTTGTCCGCCCTCTACCCAAGCCATGTCTCTTACTTCCACCAAGTGGGACTCCAGGTCCGTTTTCTCTTCAACGTCTTGACCTGCGACCTCAAGATAATAGGTATACCGGGTCAGTGCCTCATGACGCAAATTACTATGCCAAGTGCATGCTCGGTGGTGCCCTCGCCTGTGGCTTCACCCACGCGGGGATCACTCCTCTGGATGTCGCAAAGTGCAACATGCAGGTTCGCGCCTTCAAATGCCCATCTACAATCATCGACTCATTTTCGCCAGGTCAACCCCGTCAAATATAATGGTCTCCTTCCCACCATCAAAACACTCGTCAGGGAGGAGGGTTCGACGGGGATCTGGAAAGGGTTCGGACCCACATTTGTCGGCTACTCCGCACAGGGCATGTTCAAGTATGGTCTCTATGAGATCTTCAAGGATTTCTACTCCAATCTCGCTGGCGAGGAATTGTCCAATGCATACAAGCCTGCCATTTGGCTTGCGGGTTCCGCATCTGCAGAAGTCTTCGCTGACATCGCACTTTGCCCTCTTGAGATGACGAAGGTCAAAATTCAGACAAGTCCCACCGGTACCTTCCCGACTGCCTTTGGTGCCGCTATCAAGGAGATGTCGAGGACAAGAGTCGACACTCGCTACCCCTTTGGTTCTCTCGTCCCTCTATGGTCACGTCAGGTCTGCCGACCTCTCCCAACTGACGCTCCACAGGTATTGACGACGTCCCATAGATCCCGTACACCATGGCCAAGTTCTTCTTCTTTGAAAAGATTGTGCAGCTCTTCTATACCCATGTCTTCACGGAGCCCAAAGAATCCTACGGGAAGGGAACACAACTCGGAGTTACATTTGGGTCTGGGTACCTCGCTGGTGTCGTCTGCGCCATCGTCTCGCACCCTGCCGATTCCCTCGTTTCTCAACTCGGTAAATCAGAGAATAAAGGCAAATCGCTCGGTAAGATTGCCTCCGAGGTCGGCGTCGTGTCCTTGGCCACAAAAGGGCTCGGAACTCGTGTTATCATGATCGGTTAGTATCTTGACTACGGTGCCATTGACCAATTCGCTGATTTCGTGTTCCAGGTACATTAACCGGCTTCCAATGGTGGATCTATGACTCTTTCAAGAGTGCCATGGGGCTTGGAACCACCGGTGGCAAATAGATTTTTTCTCAAAAGGGTGAGTTGACTCGAACCATTGCGGAAGATGCATGCCTTTGATTCTTTTTCCATTCAGGACCGGATTTGGTTTACATTCGATGTTCCTCCGATTACGTTCGCAATCGCCGTTAGATATTATCCCATGTCCCTCTGTCGATTCGGATGCCCGCTAGACCTAGATACATTCCACAGTAATAGATATGATGGACAGCACTGTTATCGAGACTTTAGTGAGGGCGATGCTTGCCGGAGGCTATGTCAAAAGATGATATCTACTGCGTCTTGCATTGTCGCAACAACCACATCCCCACAAGATGAGCCTGGATCAAAACCTTTTCACTCTTAATTTCACCCAGGATGAGCAAAATCCCCAACTTGCCCATCTTATAGATCCATCCGGCACGCCACACTATACACGGCAGCGAATATCGTCTGGTACCGAATATAAAATAGAAGTCTATGGTGTGGGCTCTTGCATCCATCACCCTATTAGTTCCGCCAGCTTGACCTGCCCGTGAATCAGAGCCATTGTCCCAATCTCTCCTCGTCACAGCTTCCGCACCAGCCGCGACAAGCAAAGCGAAGACTCTTGAACTACACAATCCCTCCGCGGTGGTCGAGTTGAAATCCACTGGGACGTTGTCCTTTCGCTGGAGTTTCAAATGGGAAGAGTGAGTATACCAAAATGATCAATTTGACGAAACGAGCTGAGACTCTTAATGATTCACCAAGGCATGAATTTGAGTGGAAGCGCGAAGAATGCTTCATGGTTCGCAAACCCGACCCGCCTGTGCTGGTCGCGATCACAAAGGAGCCCGCTGGGAGAATCAAGACGACCTCTATCCAGATCCTGGATTATAACCTCAATCGGTATTTTCGTTCATGTTTCGACCCTCGACGATCCAAACGTTGAAAACGTTTGTTGTTGGATGTAGGTTCGATATAAACGACAGAAAAGGACTCGAGATCGTCATTTTGACCGCTCTTTTGACGTTCCAAGATCTCAGTGGCACGCATCATGACCCAGATGCTGGCGGAAAGTCCCCTCTATCGCTCAATCGGCAATCATTCTCCAATACCTCTGCACCTCCACCTCCTCCGAAGCCTGCCCCAAAGACTGGAGTTGAGAGAATAGTCGAAATGCAAGCGATGCGAGGAGAAATCAACGAGATTACTGTCGAAGACGAGGTCGGCGCTAGTGATTACGCCGAGTACTGTGCACAACTTCTTCAGGTAACTGGCGTTCCCCTTTTTCGGTCCTTGCGTTGTTACTCATTTTGCTTTCGAAGGATGAGGCCATGTTGTTCATCACCGTCAAGTCTGCAAATCCTGAGCAGGTTCCGAAAGTGCTGCAAGTAGTGGAAGAAACGAAGCGGATCAGACACAAAGCAGGTGCCCAAGATCTGGGTGTGCTGCTTTATGTCGTCTCACTTCTTTTTTTCTCTAGGGTTGACCGAGGAAACGGCGTTGCATCAGTATGTAGTGTACGACACCACTGACAAACCGACGGGCCCCAAGCGTATCGTCCTGGACAACAGCGTGGTCCCAACGAACAAATATACCCCTCCGAATAGCCTGACGATCCATTTGAGCAAAATCGATATGCCCGAGCTGCGACCTAAGGCAGCTAAAGATAAAGAACGGTCTAGAAAGGACAAGAAAGAAGAGAAAAAACGTGGGTGGAAATGATTCTGTTCATGAGTCTACTTTGAAATTATTTCGAATCAGTACCCACGAAACCGCGGACTCCGCCTCCGGCGTCGCGTCCACCCATCAACCAAGCGCACCGGCTCCAGAAACCTCCCCCAGGTCCGCATTCGCATTCATCGCCCAACGTTGTCACCGTCACTGCGCCTCCTCCTCCCCAACACCCGAGCTCGCACCCTGGTTCACCTGCGCAGCTGGGATATCCGGTTCCTCGAGTGGCATCGCGGAACAACTCCCCTAGTGGCAACTATAATCCAAACTCTTACTTGCACGGTGCGCCTACGGAAGGAGGACCCCGTGCACATAGTCCGTCTATCAACCCACACGTTGCATCGACACTTGGACTGCCGCCTGCGTCGCCGTCTTCCGCGGCGGCTTCTGGCGCACAGAAGGTTTTGGGACTTTTCGACAGTTTCCGCAAACGCGAGCATTCTCGATAAGTAAGATCTAGCGTCTTGTTCAGTATAATTTTTTCATGGGATGGATAATTTGATCTGTTTGATTGATTACTTTGCCTCTTGTAGCATGTGGTATGCATATGTATGAAGTAGAACCTTGCGATGTGTAGCAACACCGTTGACACGAAAGAAAATTTCTGTGGCGTATGTAGGTCTCTGTGAGATCAGGTACAGTACTAGAATCTACGGAAATGGCTGTGATCCTCCGAACAAAGACTCGATCTCGTTCCTCGGTTGACAGCAGAGATCTTGTGTGGCGTTGCCTGGCGGTGCTCGTGGTGACAAAGGCGAAGAGTCTAAAGGGTTAACGTTGTAGTATGTGGCAACACCATGACACGAAATGAAATGTTTGTGGCGCGCGTAGGTACCGTCTGTGTAAGATCAGGTACGGTCCTGGGATCTACGGAAATGGTCGTGAGGTTCCGAGTTGAATTAACTTCGAGGCTCGATCTCGCCGCGTCCCTCGGTTGACAGCAGGGAGTCTCAAGGGGCCGCGTTGTTCGTGGTGACAAACGTGAAGAGTCGGACGAGCATCGACAGTTGGATGAACGGCACGGCACCATCACATTAGGTCTTATAAGGAATAAGAGGACCCCCGAAACCCCCCAAAAAGGCCTGATCCAGCCCCCCACCAAAGTTATCCAGTTAAACCGCCGGGTTTTATCCTTAATTTGGATCGGGCCTATGCAAATATGCCAGGTCCTAATTTTCGCCCCGATTACGCGCTGATGGTGTTTTGGTGGTTTCTGGCCGTTTCGGGAGCGCTCTATAATCACGAAAGCCTGTTGGCTCTCAAGTGTGGCCGTTCTGAGGTCTGAAGTTCAAACCTCTCTTGACCCTGTTTTCATCCTCACTGAAGCACCATGGTTTCGGCCCCAAAATCTGCTTTTTTTGCATGAGAACTACTCGCCCATTTTTATCCTTATAATTGGGGATCAATCCTTTTGGTTGGTTTTCGGGGGTCCTGGAATAAGATTTCTGGATTCTGTGGTAGTCGGCCGACGTAGGCATCAGGTTGGTCGGTCGGTTCGGTCCCTTTTAAGCTGTAACTTGAACTCAAGCTTCAAAGGTACATATAAATTGTACATGTGATGAAGGCGGTATCTTTGCAACTGTAACGACAGCATCCTTACCTGTCGAACGTCATGCAGGTTCGTGGAACGATCTCGTCATTATGTATTACTAGAAGATACACATGACTCGAATGTTCATTTGATGAGTCCAATTCTGACAATATACCCACCGATGTTTGTCAACGGTGTGTGCCTGTTCCGAATGAACAATTAGGGCGGGAGGTCAAGTGGTGCAGGCACGTATGTGTGCATAACTGGAAATGCGGGGATGATCCGCCGATACCGCCATTTATGTTGTCGGAATCTAACTGGATTCTGTCGTGGACGGAGTGGTGTGGACGGTTATCGGATGGATCCTTTGCTTGCGAGGCTGGTCCGGTGGAGCCGGTCGGGATATCGGATCGAATACTCGACTCTCCCTCTCAACGACCCTCAGTTAAATTTTTATCGGTGACTCGCGACTGGCGGTTGTCGCCTCGTGTGCGCCTCACTTGCATCATGCGACGTCAAGGACTTAGTTGGCAGATGAAACAGGTGGTCCAGGTTTTTTTTTTTGAAACAAAAACGAATATATTATAATGAGCGGTTTGCATATGCAAGGAGTACACGTAGAGTTGGACTTTCGTTACAGACAAGAGCCTAGATTTGACAACAGTGGTAGCAAAGGGGCGGATATTAAAACGAGTGCGAAATCAAGGTCCGTGATGCAGTTGGACAGTAGTTGGACATATAAAGATCGGTGATAAGTTAGGATTTGATGACAAAGAATGCGGTAATGGTGGAGAGGCATAGATGATGGTACAACAGAGGGATGAGGAGGCTATGAGACGCTTGCGACCTGGATGAAGCTCCTCCAGTTCCATTTGGAGAGATCGTCTTCGACCTGAAAGTCGAGGAAGCTCTTGAGAGGGAACCACTCAGGAGCGCTGCTCTGGGATGCGTCATGAGAGTTGGAGATGACGGAGCTGGGGAAGTTGCGATGATGAGGGGTGGGGTAAGTGTCGGTTGGGAAGACGACGTCCTCTGGTTCGAGGATGGCGCTGAGAGTGAAGGCGCGGGAGACTGGATCGGAGTGGAGGTAATCATCTTCGTCGTCGGACATGGACATAAAGGTCGCTTGGGCGTGGTTGGGGCTGGAACGGGAGATGGAGGGTTTGCGGCCCTCGAGGCGGGCTAGAGCATGAGAGCGATTGGCTCTGCGGGCCCGAGTGGATACGGTGGAGGATGAATATCGAGATGAGCGGCGAGGGATGGGAGAGGCCGTGCGAGGGTCCATCGAAAAGTGGAATGCGGGGTCGATGGAGATGGAGGGTAGGCGGGGCGGGGAGGATGAGATGGGCGATGGAACGTCGGGGAGGGTGGTGGAGGGAGCGGGTTTTTGAGAGGGAAGGGCGCGAGTGGAGGACTTTCGTGATAGAGTTGACTCTGCGAGATCCAGGGAGAGGAAGGATCGTGGAAATGGAAAGGTGGGTGCAGAGAGAAAGCCAGAAGTGAAGAACGGCGAGTAGGGCGATGCAGACATTGGAGAGAAAGTGAAGAGAGGTCGTGCTTTTTATATCCCGTACCTGGCAACCCCGATGGATCTCATCTCAGATCCCTCTACACGACCTGTCACGGCACGTGTCAGTGACTCAAAATGATCCTGAGTGTCATTTTCATCCTGTTCATGTTCCCCACCGAGATTCTCCTCGAGATATTCGAAGCTGCCTGTACCGACGACGGGACCACCGGTCGTTCCCTCTCCCGTGTCTCTCGTCACTTCCACGCAGCTTCAAAACATCTCAAGTTCCAGTCCATCTCCCTCACCACTCCCTCACAGCTCGTCCACTTTGCGTCTCTCTTGGACCGCACTCCACACTCTCTTCGCCGCCTTCGCTACCTCTTTGTCTCCAATATCCGGTCCGTTCCTTCTTCAACCGTCTTGACAACCACCAGTACCCACTTTTGGGAGTCCGAGGTAGGCTTCATTCCATCCGTCACTTCGGTTATGTCCTCAAACTACACCCGGTAGACCGCATTTATCCACATCCTCGTCCTGGTCGCACCCACCTTACAAACACTCTCCTTCGTCTCCAACATTCCCAGAACGTTTCTCTTAGTCCCCGTCTCCCTGCCCCTCGTCACCGCCATCACCCTCCACGGCCACATTCATGTCTCTGGCAGACACACCACCGAGTTACCCACTTTCCCCTCTCTTCGAAATCTCTCCCTCCTCTCTTTTACAGACACACCCCCTGGCATGCTCGAGGACATTTCTCGCATGGCCCCTCGCTTGATCAACCTCACTTTCGCTCCAGAGTCTCCTTCTCGACGCCTCCCTTCCTCTCTCTCCCTCCCTCTCTCCCCGCCCCGTTCCCCCACCTTCCTTCCGTTCGTCGAACAGATATCCATCCTCCTCAGCAAAGCTTGGCAAACCAACCTCTGGACCAATTTCACTCGAAATGCCATGTTGAGGGAATTGGATGAACTCGCCGAAAGAGACAAGAGAATCAAGGTCGTCGAAGCCGCCAAACTCTATCCTTGCCATACAGCCAAGTATTTGTGGTTGGAAGGAGGCTTTTAACCATATAGCCGCAATCTACTCTTAAATTTTGGGCCAGTCCTCTCATTTAACCATTATACAGTACTTCCTACACAACTGTCATTCCCCTCAATCTATTCGACAACAATCTTAATTTTGAACCAGTCCTCTCTTGTAACCATTATAATCTACTCTATGACAATCTTAATCATCTCGTTTTGAGAATTTTTCGAACCAGTCCTCCGCCAAAATTCGCACCAGCAGCCAGAATTTCCACCCCTCTCGCCGCCAAATTCCATCCCACCGTCCCTTTCTCCACCTTCTCAGTCCCCGCACCAGCTGCCAACATCAGCGCAGCCTTTACCGAGTCCAGCTCGTTCACCACCTCCAATCCCACCGTCCTCGCCCACACAACAGGCCCGGACGTTGTCGTGTATATTTTATGCAGCTTGTCAATCGCCCCCATCACCGTGTGGTTCTCGAGATACCGTTCTTGAGCATACGGCAACAGCGCGGTATACGATCCTTTGAAAATCTTCAGTCACGACAACAAAAAAGAACATGAAGCAGACTCGCCGACATCACCCCCCTCCCGCAATGCATTCTCAATGCATCGCCAAAGACACTCCACATCGGCGATGCCCATATTCAGACCCTGTCCGGCCAGAGGATGGACGGTGTGCGCCGCATCCCCGACAAGAACGCTGCGCTCGCCAAGATAGGATTCGGTGTGGTTGAATAAAACAGGAAAGGACGCCATGGTCTCTGGCTGGATCGACGTGACGAGGGGAGGTAAAGACTCGGCATCCACAGGAGGTATAACATCTTCCCTCGTTGTTCCGACGGTCGTAGTAGATGCATATGCCGAGTTTGAGTCGATCCCATGAGACCGTTCTCGCCACGCGATTTCTTGATGAATTTGAGCGTGCGTGAACGGTGTTCCCTCGGAGTGTGCTTCGAGAATACGGTCAAAGAGGTAGCGGAGAGAGACGGCTGGGAGGCGAAAGGCAGCGTTGACCATGCTTGCGAGGACTGCAGGTCCGGAAGCGGATATTGCGGATGCGATGTTGGGTCGGGTGGACCAAACGAGGGAGGAGACGGTCGGCGATAGAGGTAGAAACGCGATGGGTCCGGTGGGGAGAAACCGCTGGTATGCGGTCGTGTTTGGGGGCTGGAAAGAACCTCGGGGTGGATGGTTCAAGGTGGCGACGATGGCTTGCGTGTCGTATGACCAGCCGAATGAAGGTATCCGGGCGTATGAACGAACAGGAGACTTTAACCCGTCAGCGCCGACCTGGTCAAATGTGGTTGGCATGTGTGCAATGTTTCGCTTGGGCAACTTACGAGGAGCCGCGCTCGGAGGACTCGGCCGTTTTCGAGATGGACCATCGGCCATCCTCCCTCGTCATGGATGATGGACCCAACTTTGGTCTTGTCGATCAGCTCTATTTGGGGGAACCGCTCGAGATGGCGTAATAGGCCGCGCTGAAGGTTGAGATTCTCGCACAGTCGAGCTAGTCCTTCCTCGGCCAGTCCAATTTCTGACGACGAGAATGTGATCCGTGCATCCGATATGCCGTCCCATACCTGGAGCAGTGAGCAAAAACTTGGATCGACTGTCGAGGGCAAACTCATTCACCTGCATTTCTTCAACGGGAGCTGTCCGTTTCGCATCGACGTGTTCCCAAACGCCAATTTCTGGTGTTGCAAAATTTCAGTTTGGATATCTCTCGTCCAACGACTGTGGGTACCTTTCAAAAACGACTGGGAGGTGTTCGTCAGGGAGGTGACCCGGTTGGAGTACGCGCCGGCAGAGGGAGACCACTGTTGGATCTTGGATAGGCTGCCCCCCTCGACTAGAGTGACACGTAGATTCTGGCTGACCATCTGAGAGGAACCTGGGCGGTCTGAGCATCTCTGCGGGTGAAGGGTGGGAAGTGGCGCTCACCGAGGGCACTGGCGAGGCAGAGGCCTGCAGGCCCACCGCCGACGATGACGACATCAGATTCTTCGTGCGCCGCGGTAGATAGGACTCTTTGTAGACGACCGGTCAAGGCTGCGCGAGTGAGCATTGACGTGACTCTACGGGTGCGTAGAGCAGTGCGTCGCGCACCGGAATATAGGATGGGACAGGACAGGATACTGATAGATCAACCCGCGGCGGTCCCGACTGGGAACAGAGCGGGGCCACATACAAATATTTGACTCGAAGAAAAAAGCAGGGCAGTGCACTTTCCCCATGACCAATGACGGCCGCTCCTGTATCAGCCGCGCAAGCCATAGGCGAATACCTCCAGTCTCCAGATGACCTCGTCAAAATCTCCGCCTATCGCAAGAAACTCGAAAAGGAAAAGGCCTCGATCGATGCCAGGCTCAAGAACGGCGTCAAAGAACAGCTGCAGGCCACCCGCGAGGGCCTCCAGAAGCTCATGAGCACCCGCGACAATATCCAGGTCGTAAAAGACGAGATGGCGACCCTCGAGAAGCAGTGTCTCGACCCACTCAACACCGTGGCGACCTTTGACCAGATCAGCAGAGTCAGCGCTTTCTTTCACGGCTTTTCTCTCTTCAATTGAAAATGGCCTTGTTAGGTCTCCATGGTCCATCGCAACTTTCAATCGACGGAGGAAATGGTAGACAATCTCCTCACGATGACGTCCAAACTCGACATTTTGGAGAGGCTTCTCGCCGAAGACAGCGCTGACGTCTTGGGGCCCGCGCCCAACCTTCTCGCCATCCATTTCCAGCTGACCAAACTCGAGGCTTTCCGCAATCAGACGATGCACGAAGCCAAGAAGGCGTCGTCCACCTCTAGGGCCACCCTGCAAGACTGGTTCGAACGCCTGAATCAGGACATTGCAGCTTTCGATGGCTATATCGTCGATCTCGCCCGCAACATCTTGAGCATCGTGCGGGCAGGTCATCCACATGTGGTGGTCCGACTCGTCAAGATTGCTGAAATGGAAGGGAAAGAGGATGAAAAAGTATGTGGCACTTGCATGCATATAGTCCAGTCAACTCATTCACGCCACCAAGGCCATCGCCATCCGTCTCGTCAAAAAAGCAGCCAAGATCAGCTCCGCGTCGAAATTCAAGTCGATGCAGGCGAACGCCCGTGTCATCAAACATTACCGCTCAAAGATCATGAAAGCCATCGCAGACTCCATCAAGGAGAAATTCAACGAGGCCTACAAGCGTGACGAGGACAATCCTTCCGCCTTTCTCTCAGGTCTCACCTGGATATACCAGGACATCATCCGGATCGAAGAAGACGTCGTGCCCTGCTTCCCGCCCGAGTACGACATCTACTCCCTCTACATCCGCGAATACCACAAAGCCTTGAACACCACCATAAAAACCTTGGCAGCATCGTCACCAGAGGCCAACGTTCTTTTGACCCTTTTAGACTGGATCAAGGAGTACAAGCAAAACATGAAGGAACTCGACGTCCCTCCCGAGCTCCTCGACCCCCCTCTCATGGACGGCAAAGAACAGTCCCTCATCGAGGACTACCTCCAGCTCATCATCAAGAAACTCGACGAATGGTCCACCAACCTCATGAAGACCGAAGTCGCCGAATTCACAAGACGCAGAGAGCCCCCTGAAACCGACAGCGACGGCCTGTACGGCATGCAAGGCGCCGTCATATTATTCCAGATGGTCAACCAACAGATCGACCTCGCCACCGAAAGCGGCCAAGGCGCCATATTGGCCCGCGTCGTCAGCGAGACGAACCGCGTCATGCGCACCATACAGGATCAGTGGGTCAAAGTCGTCGAGGGGGAGTTTAAGAAGCAGATGGAGAAGCCGGACGAGGTCGAGGGCGGGTTGGTGGAGTACTGCATCGCGCTCGCGAACGACCAGATCAAGTCGGCAGACTACGCCGAAGCCCTCCTAGGTCGCCTCGAACCGCTTGTGTCGGAGAAGTATCGGGTGACCATCAACGAGCGCTTGAACGACGCGATCGACGGGTATCTGGACGTTGCGAAGAAGTGCACGCAGACGCTTATCGACATGATCTTGAACGATCTCAGGCCGGCCACGAGAGGGCTCTTTGGGCAGGTCTGGTATGACGGGAATATGGCCCAGATAGTGGAGACCATGAGGGATTATATGACAGACTACCAGAGCTACCTGAACGCATCGCTGCTGGAGCTCCTCGTCGAGGACCTCTTGGACGCCTTCCTCGTCTTTTACATCAATGCCCTCGCCAACGCCCCGAGGCTCAGGATGCCCGCTGCGATAGAGAGGGTGCAGGAAGACATTCAGCTCGCAACGGGTTTTTTCAGCACCTTGAAGCCCGCCAACGAAGTCGAACAATCTCTGGAGGTGTTGCGGATGATATTGGGGCTTTTGGAGGCTTCAAAGGACATGGTTTTCTTGTCGTATTGGTCGTTTGCCAGGGTTCATGGACCTAATATCAACTTTATCGAGTCCCTCATGAAGAGCAGAGGCGATCTGGATCGGTCGGCGGTGAACGACGTCATGGAGAGTGTCAGACGGAAAGTGAAGGACGAAGGCTTGACGGATCGTAAGTCTAGTGAAATCGGTCTCTCTCTCTTGCTTTATTCACCCGCCTTTTGCAGCGGCGGAACCCACGATAATGAAAAAGATCAACGTCCAGAGCTCGTTCTCTAGGTTCTTGCGCACATAGATGGTTCATAGTTCAATTGTATTGCTAGGATACCCTTATGCATAATGTAGCGATGTACAGCTGTCCTTCCTCGTCGAGCTTCAATCCGTTTTGGTCTTATCACCTGCAGACACCTGAACAGATCTATCCGGAAGAGCAGCGGCTATCTCGTCAATCTTTCTGAACTGCCACGGGAAACGCGTTGGATAGAGGAAAGGGCGGAGGTCGAACCCTATGGAAGACAAGTCAGTGAGGGTGATCAGCTGGTATTGTATTCTCCTACTATTGTCGTCAGGACTATAGGACTCCTAAAGAATGATATCAGCTAACAGATTGTCGCCCTTCTCGGCAGGAAACATACCGCATGATAAGCAGGCGTGAGCGTGGTCATCTTGTGTCTATTCCTGGCATGCTCGAAGAAAAAGAGTTTCACTTTCTCGGCGATCTGATCAAAAAGGTAACAAAGAGTGGACAGAAGCGCAGAAAAGAGTCATCACACACCTGCACAGGCGACAAGAACAGGCCCCATTCGTGGATCAGCTTGGTGAATGTGCTATACGGCCCGCACTTCTCGACCTTGCGCAGTCTCCCGAAAACGGACAGTTCGTCGTAAGTCATGCCCATATCCGCCTAACTCGCGTGAGCCGACGGGCCTCTTTGAATAACATGAGAGAAAGGAATCACCTCGTCAGATTGCGTGTAATTCTCTGTGATGGGTTCAAGTTCTGCTGTCGGGACCGCGCTCAGGAAACTAGATACCTGCATTAGACAGGGAGCTTTCGGGACATAAATCAATGGACCTTGCAAGAATGGGTATTTCAAATGCATCCTTAGCATAAGCGATGAACTTTTTCAAGTCAGTTTTACTAATGCCGCCGATGGGATTGATGTCCGCTGTGAGGGGAAAAAGTTGCGTTGAGAAGCGATGACAGTATTTACCCGGTAAAATTCACCAGATGAACAGTCATATTTAGTCAAGTAGCCCCTCAAACTAAAGGACGTCATTGACGGATAAACTATGAGTTGGTGCTGTGTGACGTACCTCTCGTCAACATTGGCGCTTCCAAGGACCAATAAACCTCCTGACTTTCCCCTAACCCAAGGCAAGAGTTGGGCAAACATATATGCCAAGACCATTCGGAGCCGAGCCTGAAGCATGGATTATCAGTAGATACGCTCTCAGTAGATTACGCTTCTCAACCAGACCTGAATATTTTGCAACGCTAGATTTTCACCAGCTGAACCGCCCTGACTGCGGAACTGAGGACGTATTCCTGTAACAAGGGCGAACAAACTGCGAACGGCAGTCACCAGCGTATCCATGTTCAAATCGATGTGGTAGCTCCCACATCTCCTAAGCGGCTGAATGGTGATCTTGCAGAAAGAACACACCTTCCGATGGCCTCAGAAAGTTGCTTCGCGCGTCTTCGAGTCTCAGGGCTTGAATTCTCTGTACCCATGTAGCACGTGTGAAAGATTCTGTTGGACAACTCGCGGGGATCAGTTGGTATGTAAAGGGAATCTTCAGGTTCTCCAACAATCCGCCTCGCATCTGCAATTACTTGCACGTCTGATGGCGCCTTTCAGTTAAAGCCAAAAACTGCCATGGGATCACAAACCTCCAGTCCTGGCGGCTTCAGACACAAGTCTGCACATCGAAAACACTATCATGGCTGTGGCACAACTGTCGATCCCACCGCTCAGTGGAATAAAGTATCCTTGTGTGCGTGAACGTCGAAGATAATCCCAAAGCCAACATGCTGGCCCCAAGCTGATGGAAGAGGATCAGTTTGCTGGGATGCTTTAATTGGGACAAACGTACGCAATCTCTTCCTCTGGGCTGTGATATTTCACGTCCAAAATCCGTGTCCCGATGAGACCGGGCATGTCCTCTTCTCTGACCTCATCAAACTTTCCCCCAGAGAGTGCAAATGAAACTTCAATCCTGTGATACCTTTCGGCCCTAGTAGCTTGCATGTTCCGACTGCTCCTTGCTCTATGAGCGCGGACATCCTCTATATCGATAGTGGCGCTGACGACCTCGACGTCATTCAACGAGAATTGCGAACCCTGAGCAACTATGCGTCCGTTCACGGCGATCATTGCGCATCCGTCGTAATATAACCGGTCGCCATCGCATCCTTGTTGATTGGCATACAAGTATATCCCTCCCATCTGCATGGGTACGTCTGTCACCTCCAATAATCGTCACAGAGAGAACTCAACTCGCCTTGAGGGTGGCCTCTTTGATCAATTCCACCCTAGTGTAGAGCTTACGAAGCTCATGATGGCTTCCACTAGAATTTGTAAAGATCTCGACGCCATCCAGCCCCATTAATATGTGAGGGCTTCGAGGAGATGAGTTCATGCTGGGCGCCCAAGATGAGATACATCAGACCTGGCGGGCGTGAAGAGTTCTTCGCATAGTTCAACTCCAAAACATGTATCAATTGTACTAATCACAGCGTCACCAAAAGGAACTTTGGTCTGACACGATTGGGGGGAGTCGGTCCAACGAATAGAATGTCGAGAAAAGGTACGAACCTGTTTGGTGACCGCCTGAATGATCCGGGGAAGATAGTGGTCTTCCCATTGCTGATGCCTTGTCCAGGGTGTGAAATATCGAAGCTCGCGGTAGTTTCCATCGTTTGCTAACCACATCTTGGGCCGAATCAACAATATTTTGCGATCATGGATGATGACCCGACAATTATATATGACGTTCTTGTGGACAACAGGCCTAAAAAAGCCTTGTGAGCGAGCCACAGATTATCAGGCCAAACTTACATCCCAACATCGCACACGATACCCATGGCTTCCTCCGAAGATAGAATCTTTGCTAAAACCTCCCAAGAGTGAAGTACGGTATCGCCTGTAAGAATTGAGGTACTGGTCAAGGGCTCGACGGCTATATTGACCTTCCAGAAAGTGATCCAAGCACCCATAGCCTCTGAAATAAGACAGATTCTCGATACAAGAGTTGGGCTTGGGGTATCGAGGACAACTTACGGTATCTCAAGTTCTGGACCAACTCTCAATCTTGCGCCTCGATCCTTCGCGATTGCGATGCTGGCCAGGATACGCTCGAGATTTCCCTAGGTTGAAATATCATGAGTAGCAATTAACACGGACCAACGATTAGCCAACTTGGAAGTCTAATGCCCATTGGTTTAAGGAACTAATCAACATGAATGGAGGGTCCTAAGTATGATTCGGCCGCAGCTCGTACCACCTAAATCATACTTCAAACACGAATTCAGGGGATAAATGGTTCCCTCACGTTGCTACAGTTATTAAATGGCCCATTGTCTTAACGACGGCGAAGGTTTCAAGGAGGAAGTACCAATCCAGAGTCGTTGTTTGGTTGAAAGTAAATAAGATGAATAAGCAGCGCTAAGTTACCATATTCGGGAGGCGGGAGGCTAAATGGGGTGGGCGAGTCTGCCAAATTGCACACATGACAAGGGCTCAGAACACGTACAGCACAGATACTTGAAGGACAAGAATTCGATAATACCGATAACACGTACAAATCGTATTCCAACCTCAGCCGCCGGTCTGAGTGCAGTATTATCAGGGATATCAACAAAGGGACTGGATTATTATTAGAGTTGATGACTTTTAGGGAGGCTCGTGCTTTCCGTCACCTCCGAAAACAATGGTATATAGAGAGGAAGACAACGGCGGAAAGATGCTGGTGCTAGGAATGGGATCATGTTGTCGCGGACGTGGCATAAGACGGAGGACCTATGATGCGTCACTTGAGCAGTGAACGAGGGTAGCTTGATTCAGAGCGTACCTGATTGGGATGTAGATTGCAAGACAGTAATCAAAGACAGCCTGTCTTCGTCTGAGAGGTGGTCAGCCATGCGAATAAACCCATCCAAAGTCGTCTTTTTGTCTTCCTTGGCCAATTCTATCAGACTGCGAATAAGATGGTCGGCTTTGAGCTGTATGGTAGTGGGCGAAAGGTCAAGGTTCTCCAGTTTTTCTGCCATCTCTCGATATTCAGTCGTGGTCTCGAGAGACGCGAGGGAGTTCAGGAGTCGAATGCGATAATCTATTGTGCTTCCCGGGGAAGCATTGGCTATCTGCGCCAAAGCCGCTGAGCGTAAAACACGAGCCCGAACTGCCCAATAGAAATGCCGACGTGCATCCTTCCAGACCATAGGTTTGGCACAACCTTTGGCTTCCATCCGCCCCGTGCGACTGGGTAATTGTCAAAAAACCGTGATTAAGTGGATAAGATGATACTTACTCGTGAAGGTCCGCATATAACAGGGCAATCTGCTTGTAGGTTGGTTGCAGGAAGGTCTCTCGTTTTACCAAGCTTGCTGCAGCCGACGCTCTCTCGTCAGCAGACTTCGAAGTATCCTTGCTGTCGCGCTTCAAAGATGCATAAATCGAGTCGAGGCGTTCCATGAGTGCAAGAACCTTGTCGCGGCGCAGTTTAATCTCCACCACACCCTCAGGTTCAAGAACGCCTGCACGAGCATCAACATCGGCGTACATTTCCATCTGTTCCGAGTTGATCGATGGATCCAGAACTACCCATGCACCTCCACGCAACTCTCCATTAGGAACAATATAGACGAAGACCGGTTGTTTGTAACTCGAAAGGCCATCAACAATCTTCGATCCCTGCTTCAGGACTTCGTCATACATGTCTTGCTGGCCTCCTGAGAAGCCTCGCCAGTTCGCGAAGATGATGAGAGGTAAGCCTTCACGGTTGAAGTCGAAAATCGCCTGGGCCGTCTTATAAGCCGAATTAGGGTACCAGACTTGGCCGGCTTCCATGATGCGCTGTTCGAAAGAGGAAGGGTTGGCTGGATCAGCAGGGACTACGCGTTCAATAGTACGCGTCTCGACAGCAATGACCCCCATAGGAATGCCTCCCAATCGAGCGCGCCCGACCACGACAGTTTGAGCCCAACCACTCAAGGTTTCTTGGAAGGATCCTTTGTCAAAGAAGCCACTGAGCCATTGTGACGAATTGTCGTCCGTCTTTCCTTCGATGAACCATCTGGGATCATAAGCCCCTTTGGGTGGTGTATATCCAATATCACGATCCCACGAGTCCGGTGTTTCTCGCACTGGTAGAGGCCCATCTCTATATTCTGGCACATACGAGAGCCATTCGAGAATTTGTATGGCGCCTTGTAGATCACTACTGGCGGTGAGATGCGACACCCCGTTCTTGAACATGATCTGCGTTCCACCAAGTTGCAGATTGGAGGTGTATACTTCGCGACCTAAGACTTTATTGAGCGCTGACGCTCCAGTCAGAATGATGGGCTGTCCCTCGACTTGAACAGCTCGCTCCCCAAGACGAACAAGATACGCTCCGATTCCGACAGACCTCGCGGTAACGAGCGTGATGGTAAAGATGTCGTCGTACGCCCGGGCCGTTTCACCGGCTATCAGTCCGGAGCCCTTCAACGATTCGACGCCAAGTCCATCCTGAAGGCCGATAATATCCGTTATCTTGTAACGGCGCTCACCGTTGTCCTCGATCTCCGTGACTCGAATGGGGTCTCCTCCTTTCTCCTGTAATTTCAACATATTTTCGGGTGTGAGATAAAGGTAGTCAACACCCTTTTCTGGGCGATTCTCATCGTTCCACGCTGCGGAAAATAGCACCAAAGTTTCTTCAGCGATCCCTATACGAGCGCCGGAATTGGCAGAGAGATATATGCGAGGTAGTCCATGCTTGCGCGCATATTGGGTAACCAAATAGAAGAACTGGTCTTCAACAGGCCCGAAGGAACCAATTTTGAAGGTGATGTCATTCGCTACAACAACAACTTGACGTCCGGCAGGGAATTCAGGCGTCCTAAGGATGAATAGCCAGGCAACCATACCAAAAGTGTTATTGCCGGGCGCTCGATCAACCTCGGTGAGGTCGTCATGCTCGTCCAAAACGAGCTCTTTGGACTCCAAAAAAGTTTTTGGGAGCACTAGAGAGGAATCTGTGCTCCGGGCTTTAACCCATACATCGTTCAGCGCCTTCGAGAAGAGATCAGGGAAGTCGTAGACATAGGTGGTGCCAACTAAATGAGCCTGATAGCGCTTAGGTTGTAAGGATTCCTTGGTAGGGTATGCCTGATGCACAGGCTGGAGGTGTAAGGGACCCTTGTCGCCGATCGATTTGAGTATCGTGGTCCCTCTCTCTGTGGTGATTTCTTGGTACGCATGGAAATTGACGATGAATCCGGATACGTTCTCAATGATACAACGGATGGGGGTTACGTTGGCTTCATTGTCTTCCAGAGCTATCCGAATCTCGGATCCAGTCACATGGAGTCGCCAAAGTCGCTTGCCATGACGCTCTATGAATCCAGAAATGGCCGCTACCACGTCCTCGTATTCGACGGCGAGATTGTAAACGAAGTTCATGAAGATATGATTGCAATCGGCACTACGATTTTCGGCGCTGACAACTTCCAGCGCATCCAGAACGTTGGTGACTAAACGATCCGTTTCAGAGATCAGGTATTCTGCCATGCTCACGGTGCCTCTTAGGCGCCCAGGACGAACGAGCGCCCGAATGAAGAACCGATTATCGAGTTGATTTTCCCTGGCAACAGCATGGTAGACGTGAATCTGTTTCGCCTCCACGAAACAGGGTCGTAGGTTATAGTTCGAGAGGCGGCTGAGCTCCAGTTGGAATGCGAGGGCAGGTTCGATGTTACGAATTGCTTGTTCCTCGCCCCAAGTACCATCGAGTTCGCGGAGGGTATAATATACTGGATATTGGGTTGGACGACAGATGATGATTGAAACACGGCGGACGCCGCGTTTGGTCAAAATTTCTTTGTGGTCATTCGCGAAAGCTGTAAGCCTAGTAGTCCAGGTACTTTGGGGCATGTCGTCTTCTTCCCGGAAAATCCGCAGTGCGATATTGATGACATTAGGGGGTTGACTATCTGGACCATATCGCTCGCAAAACTCTCGAGAATCAAACGCGGGCAGCATCGACGCCACATGGTTGAATCCTTTCGAGAGGGTGGAAATATTTGTGAAAGAGGCAATCGCTCCTGTGCGTACCGGCTGGGTCTGATTGCGATTGATCATGTATGTGAGATCGCTGACCGATCCAGCTCGACGAGGTTCTCTGATAGTCCTTGAAGTGAGATGAACACATGGCAGGTGGACGAACTATAAAACTAATAACATACCCGGACGAGACAAGTGGGGTCGACGGTGGTGAATGGGATCTTCCAAGGTTAAAGCGCCATGTTACGAGATTGGGAATTCCGCCATCATCCAACGAGTCACCTTCTTCATAGTCGATCGATAGCAAGGAATATGCTCGGTATGCCCGACGGATGTACACCTCGAATGCAGCTGTATTTGCCGTCAGAAAGGCATGGCAAAGACGGAATTACCAATTTACCGAGGGTGACCATAGGGTCCTCATGGTTGAAGAAGGCGGGAAGGACATCGAAAACAGTGTATCGCGAGTCGCTCAGTTCTCTCAGGACCTCCGCGGATGGAGTTCTAGGACTATGTGAACAGGGAACACTAAATGACGTTGTAACACATACCGAGGTCCATGCACCTTTTCACCGTAGTAATTGTCACTGACGGAGTTCTTGAGCACAGATTCCATTTGGACTAAGCGTTCTTCGTATGAGGGCATTTGGCCAAGAATGAGGACTTCGCGGGCTTTCAATGAGACAGCCGTAGATGACCTGTGACGTGTGTGAAATGAAGCTTTAAGAGGCAAAATAGTCAGCACTTACTTTGCTTCTAGCGAGGCTAGTCCTTGAATGGACATGTAGATCCGGCTTTCAGTGTTAGAAACATTGATTCCACTAGTTTTCACGTAGTCGAGAAGAGCGAGCACGAGTTTGGCTTTGCTCTGCGCCTTGATGTGACTGAGAACCAGGCTTGCAACCTTGTCAAGATCATCCTTGTGCTGTTCCCGAAGAGCCAACACGCGAGCCTCAATGCTACCACCAAACAACTTTTCCGTTCCCTCGTAAAGCTCTAGGAGGGATGCAATGGTCACCATTTCATGTCCTTTCAAGCCATTCTGATATCGGTCTAATGTCTCGAAAAGCACCGCGAGTGAGGAGCGCAACAGGGTGCGTTCCTGAGGAGAAACATTGTCCTGAAGGTAATGTTCCACAATCTTTTTGATGCGCATTGCAGGGAATTCCTGATTATCACCTTTGGCCTTGGCGATATCTATCGCAGAACGAATGGAATCCTCGAGTTTGGAAGGCATACGTCCAGACAGCGAAGAGAGAATGGCTGTTATTTCGGAGTAAGGAAGGTCTGTTTCCCGAAGAATGTCCACAAGATCCTTCAAGGTTGACGACATGATAGCTTGGTTGTCATATCCATCCAGAATATTGCGGAGGACAGTCAGGCACCTTGTCAGCCGTTGGTGAGGTTTGTTGCCAACAACGCCAGGAACACCCATGGCGGGAAGTTGACCCTCGAATGGTTTTGCGTGTTTGACACGGGCAGGATCATCGAGAGTAAGGATACCGAGGATGTCACCAGGCTCCAAGCTGACCCCAGGTTGTTTTATCAACTGGACGATTCCATCCTCAGAAGCGACCAATGGCATGTACATCTTCATAACCTGTTATAATGACAGTTAGAATGAGCGACAGAAATCACTGGGGCCAAACTCACTTCAATCTCAGCATACTGTTCACCCGCATTGATATGGTCGCCACTGTCGACAAAGTACCGAATTAATTTTCCAGGACTGGGGCTCCTCAATTGAGTTGGGTCGTTCTCTTGCTCGATTAGGCAAGTTTTGGCATCGACCATCAATCTCAAGGCGCCAACCTCTTCTCTCCAGTAGACGGAATGGCTCCTCCCATTCAGGAGTACCAAGAGACCGCCATCGGCCAGAGGACGCGCGCCTACCATGGTTCGCCCACCGTTTAAATAGAGGGTCCACAATGTCGTGGAGGAACGAGAAGCAGTGAAAGAATACCTGACATTTTCGTATATGAAGTCGATTCCGAAGACTGTCTTGAGGACATCTTTCGCGGGCACTTGACCCTTGTCTAGAACGCGCTTATATTCCGTCCAGCACCCTTCCGATGCAACGTGAGCCTTGGTAACCGCACCGCAAATTACAGCCAGAGTCCCATCTGGCCGTTCTGCAGTTAATTTGTTGCTGATCAAGGAATCGAGCCACCCAGTTGTGATAGTGTTATTCTTGAATGCCTCCAGCTCGAGGAGTTTGATGAGGTATTCGACGGTCGTGCGGAAGTCCCCACGAATGCTCAGCTCCTTGAGTGCAATAATCATGTTCTTTCGGCTTTCATTGCGGTCCTCGCCATACGCGAAGATGTGGCCGAATTGTGAATCAGCAAACTCGTGGAGTCCACCTGATGTCGTGACTGAGAAGTATCCCCATACGTTGGTACTCGACCGGAAATTCAGCTCTTGGATAGAACCTGAGGAGGGCTTGAATCCTGCATCCGGATTCTCGGCAGTGATACGAACGGCAACGACGTGACCCTTCGGCCTTGGTTTCCGCTGGAGTTGACTGACCTCAGGCTTGGTCATATCGAAGTCAATTTCAGATGAGCCGTGCGGAGCAACCCCATAAAGTTGACGGATATCCCGAATGCGATGCAAGGGAATCCCCATAGCGATCTGAAGCTGGGCAGCAGGAAGATTCACACCCGTGACCATCTCAGTCGTAGGATGCTCGACCTGAAGTCGGGGGTTGAGTTCAAGGAAATAGAAGTAGTCGTCGGCATGATTATATAGATCTTTTGATAAACGCCAGTGAGTTGTAAAAACAGGGAAAGTAGCGGCAAAGCACATACACTCCACAGTTCCAGCACTGACATACCCTACTAATTTCGACAAGCGGACGGCTGCACGCTCCATCTGCTCGAAAGTGTCTTCCTTTGCAATAGTCACAGGGGCCTCTTCGATAATCTTTTGATGACGACGCTGGACAGAGCAATCACGGCCGAACAACGAAATAGCATTCCCGTACTGGTCAGCCAGAAGCTGAACTTCCAGGTGTCGAGCCTGTCCAGCTAATTTCATGATGAAGATAGGCGAGCCTAGGGCAGAGATTGAGTACAAGAACAGAGGGAAAGGGTGGAAGGCACCTACCGGCGACCTCTCCTATAACAGCATTATATGCGTTCTTGAAAGCGTCCGGGCTCTCGACTTTCCGGATTCCTTTGCCTCCTCCTCCTTCACTTGCCTTAATCATCACAGGCCAACCAATCTGCTCCGCTCGTTTCAAACCCTCTTCGACGCTTGTGACGCAAGCATCTGCATACGCTTTATCGGGTACCGTCACATACCCAGCGCCCGAGAGGATGGTGTCCGTAATCCCGGTGCCAGACCAAGGCATCGTCGGAACATCGGCGCTCTGTGCAACGATAGTACTCGAGATTTTGTCACCCAAGCTTCTCATAGCACTTCCGGGAGGCCCAATGAAAACGATTTTGTTCTTGCTAGCAGCCAAGCTCTCAGGAAGGCGTGGATTCTCGGATGCATGTCCCCATCCTGCCCATACAGCATGCACACCAGCGCGTTCAGCGACATCCACGATGAGATCAACGTTGGCATAGTTGTTATTGTTTGAACCTCCAGGTACTTCGATATATCGATCGGCCATTCGAATATATTCGGCATTGACTTTCAGATCTTCAGGAGTGGCCATGACCGTGAATTCGACCTCGCGTTCTCTGCCAAACGTTTCATAGCTCCATTGGCGGATCGATCTGATTTCTTTCACAGCGGCGATACCTGCGAAGCGTAAATCAGTGGATCCGAGAGATTGGGAGAGTCAAATGGGACTACCGTTATTGGCAATGAGCACCTGTGAGGGTTAGTGAGATCCAGACGGGATGAACGATTATATTACTTACTTTTGTGATGACGGTATGACCTCCATGATTCTTGACAAAATCGTGAACACTTCCAGGCGAAGCATTCTCCAAGGAATTTCCACCTGGTCCGCGAAAGTATCAGAGATAGTATGTCATAAAAGGACACGTCGACGCGTACCAATGTAGGACTGGACGCGAGAGTGGTCGTATGCCGACATGGCAGATGAGAGGAACGGCCACGGGGCAGATAAGTTCGGGAAGTCAGATGTGAAGGGGCAAGCTTTTATATGACGCGTCAAGGCGCCTCACGCATCACCAGCTTCACTGGGGACAAATTATGATCGGCCCCAAAATTCCTGCCGGGTTACGTCAGCAGCAACCTCGTTTACTCGCTGAGACAGATATGTAAGTATGTAGGAGGCGAAATTCTTCGAGCAGCATTCAAGTCCAGCCTAGCAGACAGTTTGATTATGTGCAAATTGACTTGGGGCCCATGAAACACGGAAGACATTCATTTCAACTTTCTTTCCTGTGCTTTAATCCCCGAATTTTAGCAGAAATGCTTTGAGCTAGCCTCAAGACCTAGGTCAGCAGGGGGTGATATATAATTGCTCCCGTTGAGATTCGGCACGAGAAAGATTTCATTGACTCAGGAGTAAAAAACAGGTTTTCTCAAGACCTTATCGAGACACGAGGGTTCGCCCGCTGTGAAAGAAAGCGTCAGTAAATGGCATCGACCACGAAACACCAGGAAAACGTACCTTGCAGTCTTTCTTTCCGTCGTTGCCACTTCTGTCTTTGCCCGATTCAAGATCTTTTGAAATTCCGATACACGGTATCTCATCCTGGAGTGCATATAGGCCTTCGAACACTTGATATGGTAATGGAGGTAGTCACGGAACGATTGGATGTGAGAAATAGTGTTGGAGGCAGTGGAGGCGTTCACGAAATGACGAGGAAAGAGAACAAATGTCACATAACCAATGTCGTCCGTGTCCCTCAGCCCTACCAGGTTACGGATTTCAAGTGGCGGGTCGCGGTTGGTGTAAAGGACTTGAGGGGCGGTTTGGATGGACGGTTGCCGTCGGGCATCCACAAATTCCTAACACTCGTGCTCAGAAAAATACCAAACAGAGATCGAGAATCCCTTGTATACCTGGAGGAATACCTTCCCAAAGATGCGATCTGTCTCCTCCCGGAAAACCGTAGAGAAGATCACTGTGACGCGGTCGGCGGAGGCTTGTACATAGATGGCTTCCTCATCACGATAATGAAGTTGCATCAACTCTCCTTGGGTGCCACCAGATGCTTCAAGCTCCTTCTGTGTCCTGAAAGCAAGTTCAAACGGTGCTGCTAGGACATTGCGCTTGAACAAGGCAATGGACATCACGAAAGCATCGCGTCTCTCTAGAATAACCATCACTTGGCCTGATATCCACGATAGAAAGATCGAAATCATACCTGGATCTGCAGGTATTTGCTCGAGATCAATCTCCAAGCTAATATTATACTCTGGCTCAGCCTCGGCAGCAAGCAATGTGCCATATTCTCGTTTCAAGGCATCGAGGGCTCCATATTTGACGAGCTCATCCCAACAGCGAATTTGCATCGAAAGCAACAGAACGGTTTTGCGTTCGGGCGTGGAGAGATGGAAGCGAACGTCATCAAAGTCGACGAATTGGACGTCTACGGTGGAAGGTCTGTATCTCAGTTAGCCTCATCATTTCCCAACTCTATATCACGAACCCACTTGGCGATTTTGTCTAGTAGTGTGGTTTGTATGATGGTGTTGTGAGGCTAAGTATGTCCATTACTGTCAGAAGAGCATAATCAGGAAACAGACGGAATCGTACTTCGAAGAGGATCATCGTGTAACCATATAGGAACGAACAGGGTAAGCTTAGATTTTGCGCAGTCGAGCGGGTTGCAGTCGTTGACACTCCGAAATCCTCAGTGACACTGATCAATGATTGGCCAAATCAGGTCACGTGAATATTATTGCAAGTGCTCGCAGGCTCCTGGCAGCGCAGTAGGTTTTGATGAGATGTACAGGAGTAAGGTCAGAAAAGCTAATACATAGTGATCTGGGAAACAAACTATTGACGGAGGTGCACCTATGGCAATAGTCCTACACCGGAAACCGAAACACCTTCATCCATAATATTTTTACTATAGGTGGTCCATTCCGGGGTGACTGTTGTCGAGAAAGAGTGTGTGCGTTCTGGAGCCGAGGATACCCATAATGAGGGAAACGGCTGGAAGGGTTACATCAAAAAGATGGGTGCGTAGGAAAACAGACCGCGCAGGAGAGCGTGAGGTGACAGGAGTCGACGGTGAGTAGGAACGAAAACATTAAATAAGAAAGGGAAATGGACGCGCCCCGTTCATCGCCGCCGTGCCTGCTGCCACATCGCTAATGGCATATCCTCCTCAGCCACTGAATTCACATCCTGTCGTCCCTCGCTGCTCCTCGGTCGTCTCGCAGGAGACGCCAAGGCGGCATGGGCGCTCATACCCTTCCGGGGTCTACCGTTCATCTCTTGTGACGGCGCAGGGACAGCATTGGCAGATAACGAACGACCAGGTAAGCGTTCACTCCCCCCACCTGATACCAGGTTATTCTGTGAGGTATTCAGGTTTTTATATCGACCTGGGTTTGATGTCAAGGGACCATCTTGAGACGGAGACGCTGAGCTTTGCTGCCACAAAAACTGGTCTACAGGCATAGCACCCGGTGGCAGTCGCTGCTGGCGTTGATCTGTGGAATAATAAATGTAATCCTCAGTATGAGACGGTCCCTGCATCTGTGCGCTGTTCGCCTGGGTCGTTTGAGGTTGTTCCGGACTCCGAGAATATTGGCTGCTTCCACCCCCAACAGGAGCAGACGTGGACCGGCCCATTTGTACACCAGGTTGCCCACTGTATCCACTGTACTCTTGTTCCATCACCTGATGTTGCATCTCATACTGGGGCCCCCTGACAGGAATCTCAGCCCGCCGCCCACCGCCGGGTGTCCCATGAGCCGATGCCTTCGTCAATGAGCCTCTCCTTCCCGATTCCCGCTTTTTGTTTTCCATATCCCGATGTTCCTTCTCTAACCTCTCCCTCTCTAACCTCTCTTTCTCATGTTGTTCCTTTTCTTTCCGCTCGTTCTCGGGATCGCCTTGTTCTGCAGGTGGTCCTGCGGCTGGTACTGGTGCTTGTGCGCCATTCGGGTGACCGTTGGGTGGGGAAGCAACTTGGGCTTTGTTGATGACACCCAGGTACCAGAACATCAGGTTACTTATCAGGACCTGTTCGTAGAGTGGTCGTCTCGGATTAGCCAACTTGATGTGGCTCAGACGATAGATCGCCCTTTCGACATGTATTGGATATCTCGCATAAGAATTCGGTCCGATTCCGGCTGAAAATCCAGGAGAGATGGACGCGGCAAATGTCTTCGACTTCGGGGGTCCTAGTATGGCCTGCGCTGCCTCCCGACCAGAGATACCGTTAGGAAGTAAGTGCGGAGGGCTGTCGTCTGGCTTCTTTTTCGCCCCAAATAATGATCCAAAGAAGCTGGAATCTTTCTCCTTTTCCTTCTCTGCAATGCGCTCCCTGTTCTCGCGATCTTTCTCTTTCTCCTTTGGAGCTTTCTTTGACCCCTTGTCGCTGCCCCATATCCCAAATAAACTTCTTTTATCCTTGTCTTTCCGTTGCTGCTGGGGTGGACTTGGTGGAGTGGATAGAAAGGATGGATGGACATGTGGTGGAGTGGGTTGCTTGGCAGCGGGAGAAGGTTCTGGAGGGGGTGAGGGCGTCCGCCGTGGGGGGACTTGCACTTCGACTGGGATGGTCAAATGCTCGGGCAGCGGTGGAGAGATGATAGGACCGAGGGCCTCAAAGAGAGAGGCGGATATCCCGGTCGGTGACAATGGTTGCAGTGGTTCCAGTTGCGGCGGTTGTTCAATATCCGGCGGTTGTTCAATAATATCAGGTAGTTCAATGAGCGCTGGAGAAGGAGAAGTGAGGACTCCCGAGGACGAAGCTTCCTCGTAGTCGTCTCTATTATAGGTATAGGCATCAAATATTTGAGCCTCCTCGGCAAAGGAATCTGGCCGCTGGTTGCGTTCATCAGAAAAAGTCCGACGACGGTGATCAGCAGAAGATGATTCGAGAGAGTCGCCATGATCGCTCGATGATTTGTCGCTCGAAGTACGCGACTCTGGCCCAGACGTTTGGGCTCTCTTCGGGATTCCTCTGCGATGGGAACCAAAGCGATGACCTCCGCCGTCTCCTGGTAAGCTAGGTTTTCTAATCTTCGTACGAGCAGCTCGCCGAAGGATTTGACCGGGAGGGGGAACAATAATGGGGGAATCTGCCTCGTCTCCAATTTCGGGAATGTCATCCATCTTGTCAATGGCTGGCAGGTCATGAGGTTTAAGGAACTGAAAGCAGGTCGAAATGCGACGAACCTGAAGGGGACAAGTTGAGGCTCAAACTCCTCCTCAAGACGCTCCTTAGCCTGGACGGGTCGTCACTTTGTGAGGCCTGCTCTGCCAATTCCTCTAGTTTCTGTAGATCGTTTATGGTGAGCTGGGGACCGCTATTTGGATAGAAACCACTGCGATTCCTCTTGACGGGAAAGACTTGTTCATCTTCAACACCATCATGCTCTGTCGGGCGATACTGTCGACTGAGCATTGAAGTTCTACGGCTAAGGCCTGAAGACGATGAAGAATGAAAGGAACCGGATCTCTCGAGAGAATTGGATCCATCATCGGGAGGGGGTGGAGACCTGGCATGTTCTTTGAGAAATGCGCGAAATTCAGCCGGTGCGATCTCGGGGTGTACGCTTGCGGGAAGCCAGAAAAGGTGGAAAGGATCATCGGAGGTGAGTGTGCTTGGGGGAGAGTCAGTAGTGTTCGATGTGTCGCTTGTACTGCTCTCTTCAGTGGACGAGCTACTAGCATCAGACTGCGAGCCTGGGTTGAAGGGAAGCGAGGTGGATGGAGGTCCTAAGCGGTATGAGGTGGTTGAGGGCGAAGCAGGGTTGGGGAGGTCTGGATCGATGGTGAGCGCCCCTGGAGTGATTGAGCGACGACGGAGGTCTCGCAGAGCTTCGACCTCGCGCTGGATATCGTACTCGGAGGGCTGGAGGGACATGACGAAAGGGGTGCAATGTCCGATTCAGGGGGGAAGGGAGGAGGAAAAGGCCCGCTTGCGGTAAGCGAGAGAACAACGTCAACGGATGTATTGACTTTCACATTCTACCACTAACGTCTGTCCCTCAACATTCAACGTGGCCCGCTCTGCCCGTTCAACGCAGCGCTCTCGCGTCTCAGCTCTTGGATCACCGCCTAGCAAGAATGTCAGACATCGTTCTGCTCCACAGCTCAGGACTAACGGCCAGGGCCTCCGGGTTGACACCACTCTCAATCATCCCCACGCATGTCGCAAGGGTCTCCTTATCCAGCTGTGTGTTTAGCAATTGGGACATTTCGAACAAGACTGTCAATGAAAACGTTGGCATTGAAACCTAGTTCATCCCAAACCAGAAACCCACTGTCGAGTGTTCGCTGGGCAGCCGCCGCGCGTTCCGCCTCGGGTGTCGACATAGCGGGACAAGCGAGATTCCCACACTCTCTCTCCCATGGCTCCGTCGAATACAACAGTCAAGAAAGAAAAGGTTTTTCATCCGTCCTCAAGAAAGGCAGGTCAATTGGCAACCACTGCTATCAGGAGAGCAAGACTTGGGAATCTCGCCTCCAAGCGGACCCAGAAAGAGAACTCGCTCAGTGGGTCTCCCTCCAGCAGTAATCTGCGTCTGGTTCTGACCATCGTTAGTCGACATTTACACGTTTTTCTACTTTGCCCTCCCCGAAGGAGGAGTCCTCTCTCTTCCAGAACTACATCATGTTGTTCGCGATATCTGGTTAACGAGGTTCGATAACGAGCTCGAGCAAGAGAGGGCTGCAAGACGAAAAGGCCGGCCGAAGAGCGCGAAAGAGATCAAACTTGAAGAGATCAAGTTGCGAGAACGCGAGGAATATCGGACTGGACTAGGTACGTCCTGATTCTGTTCATCTCTCCTGGCACTCAATTATTCTCATCAGAGATCATTGACCTCACTCATCCCATCAATGTCGAGATCTTTCGAAGTTGGGACCAGAAGGAGGTTGCATACATACAACTCCTTCGCTTCATTCGAATCACCAGCACTTTACCCGATGTTGTTACTCTCTCGAAGCCCGGGAGGCATCCCTCCTTGGCCGGAGATCTCGCATCCTCGATGAAGGGGGACGACGAAGAAATGACCATCGTCATTGAATAGATGTAACATTGCTCACCAGTAGCCATGTCGTGTCTCTTTACCGTCCAACCTCATCGCTCGCTTGGGTTTGTGGTACATAACACACGGTTACCCTGGACAGTGATTATTCCGAGTCAATCATGCGACAGAGTCCAATTTCGTATCCAGAACCTCCTATCGGACGTCTAACTTTGTATCCATGCCAAGACAAGCTTAGACGACGTCGGTTACAACGAAAGATTTAATTATTTTTACAATGACAGCTCCAAAAGCGAAACCACCATGTCCGGTGCAACCACTTCCAAGCCAGACGTAGAAAGAGGTCGGTCCACAAAAGAGACAGCCCACTCGCTGTGGGCATATCTCAACTCAGACGTCGATCCTGCCCTATCGACGGCGCCGTTGGCCGCCTTTTGCTTTATGACGGGATTCATGTGCGTGCGAACCTCAGGCCGCCCAACAATCAACTGATACAGATTTCAGCGATGCCATATCTTTCTCAGCCGTTTTTGTCTGGTGTGGATTTCAAACTGGCAACTTCATACAAGTACGTAGAGGTCGCCTCATCGGTTTCTCTTCTCAATCAGGGGCGTTCTCTGTTCTAGTTGGCATTGGCTATCGCTCGTCTCTTTGAAGGACCCCACGGATTCCGCGATACGACATTTCACAAAGCCGACCAGCAAGCGCTATGTTCACTCATCTCTTTCAATGTTGGAGCGTTCTTCGGCCGATTCGGTGATCGAATTGGCCCTATGAAGCGTATTTGGTTGATTACGGGGACGGCTTTTCAGGCATTGCTCACGATGGCGGCTGCACTTGCGATATGGAAAAGCGGTCAACCTAGCATCGCATCCGACCGTGGAGCACCGTCATGGACAAATGTCCTGACGTTTGTCGGCCTCGCCTTCATGAGTGCGAGTTTAGGGGTACAGGGGATCCAGGGTAAAAGGTTGAACACGCAGTTCGGCACCACCAGTACGTTCTCAATCGAGCTTCGCAGGTTGATTCACTTACTTAAACGGTGTCATCGTCTTAGTTGTCCTGACAACGATCTGGGTCGAACTCATGTCCGATCCGAGGCTGTTCAAGTTGCGGGACAAAGTCGCCTCGCGGGATCACAAATCTCTGGCGGCATTAGCACTTTTTGTCGGTGGTTTCACATCAAGGGCCTTGGTTGGCAAGATTGGGGCAGCAGGCGCCTTGGGTATCGGCGCCGGGTTTCGTATTCTCATTGCTATATCCTGGATATTCGTCGGGGGGAAGAGCACCGGCCGATAGATTTTTCAATAGATTTTAGACCCTGTGAGAATAACTTTCCAAAGTGGGATCGGCATGTCCCGTGAGGACCTCCTCAGTGGCTGATCAGGATGTTGGGGGCAAGCCGCAAGTCCCAGGCTATAGCCGGCATGCAGCAGCTCCCAGTGTGGAATTCTGGTTCGTTCGGGAATCGAACAGCACCCCCCACCTGCGACGATTGCTTCGACTCATCCTCGGAGCTCACTTCTCAGTGCACCGACCAATGCGTCGTTGTCGCCTGCAATGGGCAAGACGATGCGCCTTGTCCGGCTGATGTTCGCTGTGACTTTGTCTGCGATGGTGCTGCCAATTGCACCGATTGCAGTGGCTTCGACACCTTCGTCAGTAACCTTGTCTGACTGTCTCATAAAATATTGCGCTGACATCCAGAGTAGCTCCAATGCTGCACAGACTTCTCAGATCCCGGAATCATCGACTCCGTTCCTAGCGGTTCAATTCCCTGGAATTCCCCGTTCGACGAGTTTCTGTGTGCTTGCGGAGTCCAAGTCGCGGATTCCCCAGCTAGCATACAGTCGGTCGGAACCGCTTCAACCTCCTCGCCAATGATGCAAGATTACAATCTGGTGCCTGCTCAAGATGAACTTGTGTCGACCATGCATGTTACACCGCACGCTCAGTCGACATTTTCCACCCCACGCACCGAAAATAGTCCTCAACTCACCAGTGTCGACCCCATGTTACCTTGCATGTGGGCCGCTTGTCATGCTCGTTTTGGTTCAATGTCCGAACTCGTCGGACATGTCAACCTCGAGCACTTGCGCCTCCCTTCCTTTTCTGCTCCCCCGGACCCAAAACGCGAGGAAACCTGCCGATCGGATATATCCAGTTTAGCGTGCCAATGGCGCGATTGCGACGTTTACAGGTCTGCTGAATCCATACCAAGCGCCTCCTCGGGCGACCCCATTGGCGACATGTTGAATACCCTCGCACATCACTTGCTCTACGATCATCTTGGGCTAAATCATTCAGGCGACGACGCACCCTCCGCCATGCAACAGAGCAGCCAGCACTCGATGCCACCGCGGCCGTTCCACACAGAGTTGAGTCGCACGACCAAATCTCCATCACCCGAAAAGCACGACGAGCTTCGTGCTTGTCTGTGGCAATCATGCGATGCTTCGTTTCAAACATTCGATGATTTGACCCGCCATATCACAGTGGAGCATATAGGAGGCGGAAAGGCGCACTACGAATGTTTCTGGGAGAACTGCAATCGTAATGGCCCTCACGGATTTTCTAGCAAACAAAAAATATGCAGACATGTGCAGGTAATCTGCTCATCACCGTCTTTGATTGTTTTAACCATCCATCGACCAGTCTCATACGGGACATCGTCCCCACCAATGCGAAATCTGTCACCAGAATTTCTCAGAAGCCGCGACGTTACAACAACACATGCGTCGTCACACGCAAGAAAGCAAGCCACCGTTTATCTTCCTGCTCACCTTCCACCAACTGAATTCCGTTTGCCCAGAGCCATATGGATGTGATCATCCAGGATGTGGTAAATCATTTGCAATCACAGGTGCCCTCACAATCCATAAGCGCATACACAATGGCCTCAAGCCCTTCAAATGCAAATATTGCGACAGGTAAGCCCTCTTTTTTTCCCTCGCCTGCTCATCACTGATCGTCGGTAGACCTTTCTCCGAATCATCGAACCTGTCGAAACACGTATGGGATGGTCCTCTGAGCTTATCTGCTAGAACTGACAGGCGCTTGTTGATAGCTTCGTACCCATACGGGTGTGCGCCCTTATTCTTGTTCGGAACCTGGTTGCCAAAAGTCGTTTGCACGACCAGACCAATTAGCCCGCCATTCAGCTGTACATAGGAAGAAACCGAATGAATTGGGCGAGCCGTCGCCGGTGTGCTAGTAATAAGGTCCTGCTAGGTATCCCAATCAGCTGTGTAATTCTCACCACCCTCAACCATTGAACCAAGTAAATGATACTGCATTTTGCCATCAGGCGTGCTTGTAACCGAGATTGACAGATTGTCCATGGATTTGTTATCTATTCTGAAGCAAGCACCAATGTCCTTTCAGTCGAACTCATCCAACTCATACGTCCCATCGAACTGAACAACCTTGACGACATCGTCCAGGGCCATCTCTCCACCTGGAGATTCCACCGTCCCCAAAACCGCATCAGGGTATTGTTCTGTTCGCTGCCTTTCATGGCCTTCCACACTATCACCCTTCCCATCTAAATAATCCAAGCAGCCCCATTGGCAACCACGCCATCTCACAGGAACAAGTTCGCCCAGGTCCACGCTTGCAATGGTTTGTTCCCAGGAAAACCTCTCTTCTGCATGTTGGATATATAGGTGTTGGGTATCGTGCCGTGGTGACGGGCAGCTGCCAATTCCTGTAATGTTTGACCACCAGGTATCATCCATAGGGGTATCAATAGAATCGCCGTCCCGGGGTATAGACTGAGGAACACAGGTTCCCAGAACCTTTCGAAGATGAGAAGGAATATAGCCGTGCTCTTGTTCATCAAGGGGGAGGTTATAATATGTCTGGAGGTTCGTATCCGTTGAGCGACAGGCACCAGCGGATGAAAGGAGGCCGCGGAGTGAAATCTCGACCAGTGAGAGGACTCTCGGTAGCGTGTGCTTAGCCTCGGATAATAAACGCTGTTGGGGCCCCTCGTTCTGTAAGCTCAAACGGCTTAGGGTAGATGTCCGAAGGAAAGGGCGCGTGCCATCTGAGGATTTTTGTGGGGGTTCAAGAAAGGGATTTGGGATGACTTGGAGTTGCTCGAGGGACATTTGCATTATTTCTGATGGTAAATAGGTGATGCGGTTGCCGCCGATGCTGAGGCTGGTGAGATTCTTGAGGCAGGCGATCTCGGGGGGCATATATGTTATTAGGTTGTTTCCTAATATGCGAGTCAGTGTTGAATCTGGGTGCGGGGCTGAACTCACGAAGAGAGAGCACAGTTAGGCTTTGCAGGGTAAACAAGGCGGGAGGTAGGATGGAGATCCTGTTGGACACCAAAAAGAGCTGGAGGCTTTCTCTTGGAACGCCGAATGATGCGGTGGCGGCACTAAGAGTATGCGTAAAAGGGCGGGTAGTTGAGGTGCTGGCTACACGATTAAAGACGTTTCTGTGTGATAATGTGGGCTTTGGCACTGAGATAAACATTTCAGAACTTTTGGGAGGGATGTAGAACTTGGCGAGGTCGTCAATGAAATTTTGCGGGATGGCGGTCAAATGTCGCTCACTGTGAGTATCGCAGTAGGAACAATTGCGCGTGGAGGAGTGGGGTCACTGACTCGAGATTGACAAGTCCGTGCCCACCATCGACTACCCTCGCGCTTGCTTCCTCCCAGCTTTCGGACTCGATCTGCTGCGGCGTCTTGACCGCGGAGGGAGACGAACGCGCATTATGGTCTAAGCATACGCGTTGACCGTACCTAACCTTTTTTTGTTGGGGCAATGGCTCGGGGTCGAAGAGGGAAATGACACGCTTTTTCTCATAGAGGGGTGGGGACCAATTTGAATTGGCAGAAGCAGCAAAAGGATGTTGGAGGGAGGGAGGGTCTGCAAAACTGCGCGGGGAGCCTGGAGGAGACGAGTCTGCAAGGAGGGGGGAGGACGGGGGGGAGGCGGAGGAGCGTCCGTTCATGAACGTCGCGATTCAACAGAGTATGTATATTACGTAATTATCTAGTCGAGGGTGATGGACTCGCCTTTCTCTCGTTTCTGCTGCCAGTCGAGCGCCTTTCCGATCACAAGTCCCTCTCTTTTTTCGCGTCTCTCCGCTACCAGACGCAGTATGTGCGAGCGCCGCGTCGCCAACGGCTCCTTGAACTTCCATCCCTTCGCTTGACCTTTTGTTAGCCTCAGCAACTCGTACTTCTGCATCGACCGTGTAGCCTGTATCTGGAAGTTGTCTTCAATCCATTTCTCCCGCTCCTCCCTGTCCTTTGTCTCCATGTCCTCCACTCTATGTGGGTAGTAGAACGGATCGACCAACCCTACAACGGCACGTTTGTAAGTCTTGAATGCCTTGCGTTGGTTTCCCAGCCTCCGAAAAATGGGTGATATGTAGTTGTCTGTACGAATGTACGTCGTCTTGACGCCATAAATCGCGAGGAGGTAGGATCGCAAATCCGTTTTAGTCACCGAGCTCGGAATGCGGAAGGTCGCTTCGAAAGGATTGTAGGGCTCCCCCAGAAGTGTGTTGTTCCGTACAAGGCGAACAATGATGTTGGGAAGATAAACGCGTCGTCCGAGGACTTCAATTTCCTCCTCTCCATTCCGCTTTACAGTCTTTAAACCACGCACACGAGACCTTTTCTCATCCAGATTCGCCAACCATTCTGCTTCGGTTATATCACGACCCTCAATCTGTTCGAGCTTTCCTGTAGCGGCCAATCGATCGTAACGTGCTTTTTCGGTGGGTGTCAGGCCGTCAGGTGTAGCGTCTGAGGCACCCGCTACCACAGCACCCAACTTTTTGCGTCGACGGAGACGAACATCGAGAGGAGTTGATGCTGTCCGGGCTACTCGGGCAGCTTCCGGCAGCGAGGTGGGTGGTTTGGTGGAGTATAGTCGACGAGCGAAATTGAGGGACATCATGGTAGCAACCACCAAGCCAGCAGTTTATTGACACGTGATACACACACTCCACTCTACCATCCTACTTAGCGATCTTGGCTGCGCTCTTGACGCTGTCAGTGCAGCCATGGCGGTGACCTGTATGCGCGCCGTTCGTACCACGAGGTCTATGTGTGCACCTGTCGCAACCGTCATCGGCTTCTCCTTCCTACTCACCTGGATATTCGTACTCTATCAGCCGTCCGTTGGCCCTGGGCCCATACAGAAATTGGGATGGCAATCTTGGGAGCCTGTCGTTATGTCTGACCAAAATCCAATCCCTGCGCCTCTCAATCAGTCCACAACCTCGCAACCTGCCAACACCACGGTCGAGATTCCAGAGCCAGTCGACTGGTGGAACGTCACCGAGCCAGATGTGAAAATAGACGCTTCGAGTTTCCCGTTAGACGTATGGGCTCCTCTTTTACCTCACACCACGGGCCGTGCGTCAAATCTTGACCTTCGTCTCGCTTGTCGGCTTATAGACAGCACGCAGTATCTGAGATCGCCGTTACTCGTTGCTTCATTGATCCTAATATTAAAGAAGAACTTTGCTCGCCGGATTCTACAACTGAAGAGGATGCAACCAAGGGAAAATGGGTGCGAGTAAAACGGAATTTGAACCTTGAAGCCGGTCCCATGTCCGGTTGGTTGGTGCGTCCTGATATAACATTTCACTCATTTGTCACGGCATCTCATTTTCCACCCTTTAGAATATATACTATCGTCGAACCCGACGGCAAGATATCAGACTCATCACAGATATTCAGCTCTTGCCCAAGAATGAAGAACCTTCTCCATCCAATGACTGGGAGAAAGCCGCGACTTCTCTCCGAAAAGGGATTAGAGGCCCTCCTCTGTATCTGTGGTATAATCTCGGAAAGACAGCGGCTGAATTGTCGCCTGAAGAACATGGTAACCTCATCACAGAGCTGGATCTCCTGTATGGCGAAGACGTGCCATGGTATGGCTTTCAGAAATTGGAACCTCCAACCATTGCAGAGAACGGAAGGATACAGGCCACATGGGTGACTTATAGACGAGGCGTGAAACGTGTGTTTTTTCTCCATCTTGAACATCGCGCATATTCCAACGCACCCCAATCTTCAGCTGTCCCACGAGCACCGCCCCTCCACTTCTCACATTCTGGCAAGTTCAAGATTCTTCAAGTCGCTGACCTTCATTATTCTGTATCTCGTGGCATCTGCCGCGAGACTGAACCCATATGCCAGAATTCTGACAACCTTACTTCGAGCCTACTCGCGAATGTCATTGAGGTGGAGAAACCCGATTTGGTGATATTTACTGGCGACCAGCTCAACGGGCAAGGAACCTCGTGGGATCCAAAATCTGTTCTCGCCAAGTTTGCGAAAGCAGTGACAGACAGAGGGATCCCATGGGCCGCGGTATTTGGGAATCACGATGACGAGAATGGAGCTGGAAGAGAAGAGCAGGCTTTACTAATGCAGGCTTTGCCGTACAGCCTTGTTGAAAGAGGCCCAAAAGATGTCCATGGAGTTGGGAATTACGTCCTCAATGTGTTAAGTGCCGATGCGTGAGTCCACTTTTCACTGCCTGGTTGTTTGTTTGCGACCTGGACTTTTAGATCAAAGACCCATTTGTTGACTTTGTACTTTTTGGACTCTGGCTCATACTCACGAGGTTACCTCGATTGGTTTGGATTGTTCTACCCAACAGAGTACGACTGGATTCGCGAGGTGAGGGTGGTACTGTTTTACCTGTGGGCCGGCGTTCATTTCCACTGTTCCAGAGTCAAATCGATTGGTTTTTGCAACGATCTGGTAAACACGTTATCCCAGTCCTACTGGGTTGAGCTCATGGCATGCGCCAGGATCTATTAAACCGATTGAGAGGCCCTTTAGGCCCGACGACGCCAAAGACCTTGGGCGAATATGGAGGGAGAGAAAACTCCGAGATCAACTCACCCCGGACGCTAGGAGATTGGCGAAACCGAACGCGTTAATGTTTTTCCACATACCATTGTAGGGTCTTCCGATTCTCTTCCCTTCGCCTGACTGACATTTCCTGATAAGGATAGAATCTTATGGCGAAGCAGACAAGGATCCAAGAACAGGAAAACCTTTGGACGTGGGTATATCTGGAGAAGAAGCGAAAGGCAGCGCGAAGACGAATGGCGGCTTTTTTGCCAAGGGCCTCTTGAAAGCGTTGGAAAGCGACCATGTCGCTAGAGGAAATGCACTTGAAGTCAAAGTGGTGGGAAACGGGCATTGCCATCGTAAGTTAATTAACGGCGCACTTCCTGATGGACACCTCACCATCTGGCTAAAAATTAGTCACTGAAAATTGTCGACGAGTCAACGAGATATGGCTCTGCTTTGGAGGCGGAGGGTGAGCATCTATATTCCAAACCCTATTATCAGCACTCTGACAGTCTCTTAGATCATTCTCTGGGTATGGTAAATTAGGGTCAGTGTTTCTCTCCCTGGTTTCCTCGCAATCTTATACACTGTTGGATGAAGATTCGACCGCCGATTCCGCGTGTTCGAGATTTCGGATTATGGAGAGACTATCAAGACTTACAAGCGTACGGAGCACGATGAAGTCATTGACGAGATGGTTCTTGCTGGAACCGGAGCAGCTCCATCCATGCTTTAGGTTTAGAAATGTAACATACTGTATAGTGGGTTTGAATGCATCGATGGAAGGTCGATCGGCCTTGTTATTTTCCCACGGTCGAGGAGTGCCGCTTGATCCGTTTTAAGTCGGCCAGGGGACCCTCCTGCAACCCTTTCCCCCCAGATGTCATCGAGGCCAAATGGCAGCCAAAGCCACCCTTCTCGACGCGAAAACAACTCGCTCCCCGCCTCAGCAGCCTCTTCAGGCCGGAACGTGAGTCGCTAGCCCACCTCTCTGTTTGCGGCACTCAGGTTGATGCTCGCCAACAGCGTGCTGTCGAATCAGCGGTCACTCGGTTGTTGGTTTCCATCAAAGCATTGCTTGAAGCTTTAACCAACTGGAGTCTGCTGAAGATTGACGAGAATGAAGTGAGCGATGTCTACGTTCGGCTAGGAAACGATTTCAACGCGGCTGTCGCGGCGTTTGCAGCCTTCAATATCGATATGACGTGAGTGCTATCCTTTTGTTTAGGCGCACGCAGTCTCATTATAGAAGGCCTTCGATAGAGAGCTTATGTCGGTCCCCGAGGATCTGCGAAATGTCCTTGAACAGTGCCTCGCAGAAGACGCCACGGCCGAAAACCTCGAGCTCTATCTTCCGACTGTGCGACAGATCATCACGAATCTGTTGCAGGGCTTGAGAGGGAAACAGGCGCTCTATGGAAGGATTGTTCGGCGCGGATCAGAACAATCAGGACACGATAGAACGGATAGTCGATCTTCGCGGGGAGAAAGGTCATCCAGGAGAGGTGAAGGTTCCCATCGCTCTCAAGGTTCCCGCAGCATTCCAGAGGGTGAGCGAATAGACAGAGATAGCACCTCGTCGCGGAGAAGTGGACGGTCATCTAGGCTGAGGGACGATACCCCGCAATCTACACCTGGTCCCGAGGAGGAAGGCCGCTTTATTGATCATTCCAATATTTCACCGCAACCATCGCCCGGAATCGACGACGAACATGCTGTCACTTCCTCTAAACCTCAGGCTCATCGCCCGCAAGTCCCATCTGCAGATATTCCCTCAACACCTCTATCTCAACCGTCTCACCAATTACCGTTTGATCACCAATCATCTAATACCTCTTCAAAGCCTGCACCACCTTCTGGAGTTCCCGCCAGCGTTAAGCGATATTCGCTTGTCGACGGGCCTGTCCCGGTGTCTCCTCCCTCTGTCGTCATCGAGCCATCCAGCCCGAGCTTGGATCAACCGGCCACGCCCTCTTCTACACTATCTGAGGTGCTCCCTGCTCCGGAGGTCCCAGCTGCGGTTGCAACCTCACTGGCCGCGTTGAAAAAGAATGACGTCCTGGAGCGCCGAGCTTCAAAGCGCTTTTCCACTTTCAATATCTCAAAGATGACTGGGAACTCGACTATGCGGGAGCGCTCCGGTCGATCTAACTCAAACAGACGATCTTTGGCTGCGTCATCGGCTCTTACGCCAGGGGAGTTAGCTGTGCTGACAGAGGTGGATGATGAGGATCCAAGCATGTCGGATTCTCCGTTACGACGTGAGGGAAGTTTGAGGTCTAGGTCTCGTTCAATATCGCGAGGTGGTACGCCTGAACGGAGACAAGAGCAACCGCCTGTCCCAAAACTGCCCTCTCACGTGAAGACGCAAGAACCTCAAGTAATTATTGAACAATCGGAACTGGACTTGACACCTAGCCAGGCTGCTGATTCTTCGACCCAGCGCATAACTGTGTTTCTACAAGTCGGTCGAGAAGTGAAGAAAGCCGTAGTCGAGCCAAATCTTTCGTTCTCTTCTTTGCGTGTCCTGTTCGTGGACAGGTTTTCGTACAACCCCGGACTGGACAATTTCCCTGCGATATATATCCGTGATCCTTCCAGCGGCGTTCAGTACGAACTCGAAGATCCTGACGAGGTGAAAGAGAAGTGTCTGTTGTCTCTCAACATCGAACGTGAGTGATTCTCAGTCGCACTTCAACTCAGTCATGGATAGCTTCGCACTGCAGCTCTCGATCAGGTCAAGCAACATATTGATTCCCAGATTTCATCGCTATCGAATGACATCAAGGAACTCAAAACGGTTATAACAGCTAGTTATCGACCGTTGCTTCCTGATATTGTTGCCGAACCACTGGCAGAGAGTACACCAATGCCGAATCGTCCGTCGGATCGCCAGTTTCAACATGTGGCTCGGCGTTTATCGCGCTTCGTGGCCGGCTCTCCATTTTCACAGCAAACCGTGTCTTCGAGTAACATGTCATACATGCAAGCTCAGATGACTGGGCAATCTCTCCAGCCACAGATGACCGGCGGTTCTATTCTCTCAGATTATTCATCCCGCGTTGTGACAGATCTCAAGACACAATTCGACGAAGTCCAAAACCTCCGCCGTGATCTGGGTATCATGCGTCAGCTTTATACAGAGTTCATGAAGCAGACAAAGGAATCACTCGCCACACTTCGGACGCAGACCCAGTCAGTGAAGCAATTAGCCACCACTAGCGTTGGGGGGGCTAGAGGGTATATCGATTCTGGCAAGAAAAAACTCGATACACGAAGTCAGAATATCTTAACGGATGTTGAGAAGCTGTTGGATACTGTCGAAAACATGAAGGACGATGTAACGAAAAGACAAATCACGCCCAAAGACCAAATAGTGAAGAACATCAAGAGGGACATCGATTCGGCTGCTACGGAGCTCGAGAGCCTAAGAGAACATATCAAGACAATCAAGCCTATGTGGAAGAAGACATGGGAAGAGGAATTGCAGAACATCGTGGAGGAACAACAGTTTCTGACGCATCAGGAGGAGTTTCTTAACGATCTTCTGGAGGACCACAAAGCCGCATTGGAGGTTTACGGTCACATTGAAAAAGTCATTTCTCTTCGCGGATCGGGCTCCAACGGAAAGGGGAGGCCAATGCCGCGCAGCCGCGGCTTTAAATCAATCCCAGCTGAAGAAGGGGGAGGGGATCTCAGCAATGTTATGCTCGAAATCCGTGGCGCGGCTGTAAACGCCGAAAGAAGGATGAAGGCGATCGAGGCGAGTCAAAAGATACGAGAGAAGGAGTTGGCTGCGCGATCGGATGAATTGCAAGTAGAACTGACGGAGTTTGTGGGGAGTAAGAAGCTGAAGATGACGGGAGGAGCAGAGGAAGCGGATAGGGTGCGGCAGAAACGAAGTGAAGCGACGCTAAAAGCGATGTTCAGTGCTCAAAGTCCTTCCCCAGAGATGCCACCACCACCTTTGTTATCTTAACCATTTCTTGACGTGGCTTCAGTGTCGCGGAACGTTGTTAACGCATTTACATTATGATAATGCCCCGCTGGACGGTACGATCCTCCCATTACGCGGGGCTAGTACCTGTCTCGCACGGCTTCGACGTCGCGCTCCTCCATGTAGAATCCTCTACCTCGGCGCTTCCAATTTCCCTGCCTTCGCATTCACTTAATCGTTGACATGGTCCGTCCTATCATATCTGCCGCCCTTTGTATAGTCAATGCAAATGGAATAAATCTTTACATGCTGGGCTTGTTTCCAAGCAGTAGGCGAGTGACTGTGAGACATCGACGTTCCTTCAAGGCCAAGCAATTTTGCACACATGTAGGGGTTCGGCACAGGGAACGACTCGACTGATTTTTTGTAGTCAAACGGCGTAACAGACGATCATCATTCTGTGCATCTGAACAGAACAAATTCCATTTAAACATGAGGACATGGTGACCATCTTGCAAGCGTCACCCATAAAATTAAAAAAGGTAGCGATTCCCATAAAATATACCATTAGTTAATTAGCTTGGGGCATGATACCACCTGTTGCCCCCGTTGCTACGATCCGTGCGATAGCATCTGCCTCCGTGGTACAATCGATAGAGGTGCCGGGCTGATTGACAAGAGGAAGAGCGAAGGAGCGCAGGTACTGGGCACAAACTTTCCGTTGACACATTCCGCGAAACTACCACCTGTACACGCCTCTTCGGACCCTAAGCATGCAATTGTGAGCGGTCAACAAGAGCGGATGTGAACTCTACCTTGACAAGGAGAAGTGTTGTTCAGGGTAGTGAATTTGGCGTTAAGAGTTTGGGCGTCCTTCCCATTTCGCAACTGAAAACCTCCAGGCCTCTCGGAACACGGGACATTAGGTGAAGAAGTGCTAATCGGAGAGGTGGCTGTAATCGACGCAACCGGTGGTAAGGCCGAAGACGTGCTTGGGGAAGGCGTGGTTGAATTAGCACCGGGAACTCTGAGATTTTGTGATATATCAACTAGCTGAGTGCCGTCCGCTATCGGCCTAGCGGGATGTGCATGACAGGATCCAGGCGGATTCAGAGGGGCGCTCAGTCCGAAAAGAATCGTCCCTTGCTCTCCAACAGCGACACCGCCAATGAACATAGTAGGATTGGCTCCCACAAATTGGCATTGGAATAGTCCATCAAGTTCTGCGTTCTTCGGTGCTTGTTGACAATATGGGACACTCTGCGAGGTGGGCTGCAATAGCACATTGGGTCACGTTCTCCCCCTATCAAAAATTAAGATACGAGAAACTTGCCGTGTTGCGAGGTTGTTACACAAAAATTTGCGTCAAACGGATAACTTCACTGTTGTTAGTAAGAGTTTTGCCGAGGTCAATCATTTTGTCAGCCGCATTTTGTTGTTCGCAGGGTCCCGGTGCAGCAAGCAAGGTGCTGAAGGCCGCGATTGAAAGTGGGATGCACTGTTGGGCTCCACCGGCGGCGAGCTGGGGGAAAGTTCAAGTTAGCGGCTTCGTATAGCAGAAGTAGTAACGGGCATACACAAGCTTGTTCCCACTGAGTCGTGGAGGCAGAGATCGTCTGAGCGATGCGCTTTTCCAAGGGTGCGGCTCGCGCAACATATCGGAAAAGACCTAAGCTCAGAATGACATTGGAGAGTTGGACCATGATGGAGGAGATTACACGAGTGTGTGTGTGTGTGTGAAGGAAAGAAGGTGAGCACCTGGCTGCACAAGGACAAGTGAAAGAGAAGATAAACGATTCACGACCGGCAGAGCAGAAACGGGGGATTTTATACTCTCACGACAACGTCTTTGGGCGAAAAAGAATGATCACCTGCCATAGGCGGACCAGGCGGGCCACAATGTGCCGACTACACGTTTAATGCGAGACAAAGAGAATTAGATCATTGACAACGGAGTCCTCACAGAGATGGGGAGCCAAATACTCACAGGTGCGGGCGATTCCATTGTCCACCCTGTTTCAACTTATAACACAGGCCACTGATCGGCCTACTGTCGAGGGAGTGGCTCCGTTAGGCCCAGCTTTATTATCTGCGCAACTTGAAGAAATGTCAACCATCGCAGTACCATCCCCCCGTTATATCACATCCTCATGTTGTGCTTCCCTATTCCGTCCTTCCATGCATCGTTGCCCCACAATCTTGCCAGGGCTGCCATTCGCAGGTATCGGGACACGACCAGGTTCGTCTTGTTCCTACGAGCCACTATTGGTTCTGATGGCCAACAGAAGTAGATCAGCCATTAAAGTGCGACGCGTTCGAGGTAAAGCCTCAAAGAACTCCAAGGGACATAGCATAACTTTGCAGCGCCACTTGCTCCTCGTTTGGAAAAAACTCGGCGAACCAAGACGAGCTCGCCGTTCTCTACGCTTCTCCTTCATGCCAGAGGGGTTTGTCCGGGTCGAAATCCCTTGATATAACTTGGTCCATAAAGCAGGCAGAGGAGGGTTGGCTTCGGCCTGGCATTAGGCATGCATCAGGAGATGTTCGGGCTGCCTTTACAATGTAGATATCACGGTCTCGGTCTGCAGGCAGCATGGAGCCAATATATCATGATAGAGAGCGCAACTCTGAGCGATCACAACACGCAACAACACTCGACTCGGAAACAGTCGCGTCCACCCCCATGCACAGATTGTGGCAAGGAACCCACCCAAGGCTATCCAATCTTGTCGGGAGGCAGACCGCCCCCTCGAGAACCCTGTTTCGTCTGGCTAACCGACCACCACGTCCAGGCATCCCCACAGGTCTCTATACAACTGCTTTCGTTCTATCAACTGGTCTCCTTGCCATTTATTATTTGGACGCGCGCTCGGCTTTCCACAGATACCTCCTGACGCCGGTTCTACGGAACTTATTCGATGCCGAGACTGGTCATAAGATTGCAGTCAAAGTGTTGAGAAGTGGACTTGGACCAAGAGATCCAGTCGCTGACGATCCATGCTTGAAGGTGGAGGTACGGCAAAATTCATTTCAATTTATGTACTCACACCTGAACTCCACTTTATCTTAGATGTGGGATCAGGAAATCTCGAACCCCATTGCTCTTGCTGCAGGATTTGACAAAGACGGAGAGGCCATTGATGGTGCGCTCAATAATGAGCCTCATACTTTTAATTGCCTCAACTTATCTTCCAGGTCTCTTTAATCTTGGCTTCAGCTGGGTTGAAATCGGTAGTGTGACACCCAAACCTCAAGTACGTCTCCTGCCTGCTCGGTACCCTTCCAGCTTAGTGGAAGATATAGCCAGGCAACCCTCGTCCCCGTGTATTCCATCTTCCGGAAGACTCTGGACTTATAAATCGATATGGTTTCCCGTCCCAGGGCCATGCCTCTGTTTTATCTCGCCTCCGAGCTCGCATTCCCGATTTTGTACACCAGCATGAAACTGCCGCCTTTCGATCCGAGTCAATGCTGGCGGTGAACCTCGGGAAGAATAAAGAAGCTCCTGCGGAGTCCATTGACGACTTCATTGACGGCGTTCGTACATTCGGACCCTATGCAGATGTTCTTGTGGTCAATGTATCCAGTCCTAATACACCTGGCTTGCGGTGGGTCGATATACTGGAACAAGAAAACGGTATTGATCTCAACACCTTAGAGGGCTTCAGACCCGACAACTTTTGGAAACCTTGCTGAACGGGGTCACTCGAGCGCGCGATGCACTCCCTTTATCATCATCGACATCCAAAAGGCCGAAACTTGTGCTCAAAATTGCACCTGACCTTGAGGAATGGCAGCTCATCGAAGTTGCAGAAGTCATTCGTAACAGTGGTGTCGATGGCGTAATCGTAAGCAATACGACGACCCAGCGACCCAAATATCTTATCAACTGCAAGCCCCCCAATTTTTTGATTTGTTGTTGGGGTTCTCATCAATTCCTTCAGCGAATAAAATCGAAACTGGTGGGCTTTCCGGGAAGCCGGTGAAGGAATTCTCTCTGAAGGCGTTACGAACTCTTCGATCTCAACTTCCACCTTCCATTCTTACAATTGGTTGCGGTGGCGTCTTTACAGGTGCTGACGCTCTGGAATTCGCTCGAGCTGGGGCCTCGCTAGTCCAGGTATATACGGGATTTGGCTATGATGGTGCTGGATTTTGTCGAAGGATAAAAGATGAGCTTGCCGAACAATTAACAAAGGAGGGGACGACATGGGGACGAGTTGTGAGAGAGGCCGTCGACCAGTTGAGTTTCAAACCGGCGCCGAAGATTGAAGCTGAAGTCGAGAGTGACATTGAACAACTGGTGTCGCAGGCTCGGGAGCTCCAAGAACATCTGGACAAACTTGATGAGAAGATCGAGACGATGGCTGGCAATGTTAAAGCTTGAGCTTCCTGTCGAAGGCTGTCATTGTTCACTATACCCATTACATAGAAGTTTTGAAGCATAAAAGTTCGCCTGAGGCGTTGACGAGACCTTGCACCATGCTAGCCATATAGCCTGTGAGGACGCGCGGTCCGCTCGTCTTTACCTCCCAATTCATGTGGCCACTCATCGTTCTTGAAGCGCCGCCATACCATCATTCTTCTCCTCACCAGTGAACGACCTGAACGTTGAATGACGGCCAGTCGCCACGCCTCGACTCGCCGTACAAAGTCTCTTGACTTGTCAATTTCCCTATTACATGATGTATACACCAAGGTAATGATGTACTAGAGAGCACATTAATTGAGACGATCGTTGGGTCGTATATAGAGAACGTCACTTCGAATCAGAAGATCTTGTGTCAACGATGACCATGATATGACACCTGCGAGGGACTTGAGATCGGCTTCTTCGCCGAGTTGGGTGAGTATAGCAGGCCGTCAGATAGTTTTGCAGGGAATCTTAACGTGACAAAAGCGATTGTTTCGTCTTGATATCGACTCTCGGAATTTCTCGCCCGGTCCTTGAATCCCTGTAGACAAATCCAGGGAAACCTAACGGTGCGGAGGTTGCTCGTGATTCGATATCGGATATCGATAAATTAGTCGCACGAGAGGTTTTGCGAAAAAAAAAAGCAAGTCTCAAGAAATAGACGAATTCAGAAGGGCGAGAAAAGAGCGCCAAAAGCGAAACAGCGGCAGAGCGGCATGACGCGTGCGAAATTCAAGATAGTTCACAAAAATCGCGACTGACTTTGGACTGATTCTTCATGCTTCTTGTACCATTTCAAACCAATCATCCTCCCCAATACCTTCACAGCTACGTTGGATCCAATAGAATGAGTGCATGGGAATGTATACCAAGTAGCTGATACATACCCAAGTAGAAAGAATTCCAGCGATGAGGTCAGCTACTTTCTCGGGAACAACCATGTCAGCACCCCCATCCTATGGGGCTACTGAATGCGGACGAGGTGAAATCGAATACGAAGCCCCATCGCTGTTGTGTTGAGAGTAAGTACAACAAACAGCCACTCATAGCCATTCATCAATGTGCCCCGTAATCGTATATGTTTTTTGCTGCAAATGATCAGCTTTGTAGAATCAACAAATGAGGATGGGATCGTACTTCAGCTTTTTCGCAGATGCATAGAGTTGTGCGAGAATTTGGGGGAGGCAGTCCTTAAGTGTTACAGCTTCAGATTTTGCTTCAACCACGAAAAATCCCGACACATCTGTGACGAAGCTCATAAGGTCACCCACCCCATGGTTGGATAGGAACCACTCTACAGAATGTGAGATTGGGATGGGAAGATATGGATTCAAACATGGCATAACTCACGAGCCTTGTCAGGGGCAGAAACAATCAGAGTATAATCCATATAACCGACTAATTTGACAGTCGGTACAGCCACTGGCGAGACTGTATGCAACGATCAGCGCCAATTTCTTGTCAGGCGGTAGCATTGCTGATACGCGATAGAGAAATGCATCGGCCCAGGTGCGGGCACTGGCTTCAGACTAGCAAAATGTCAGTTTAATTGAGAGTGGCTGACCAAGGCTAGAGGTACATACCGGCCTTGCGACGAGATTAAAGAGCATATCTAAATATCGATGCAAATTCGTAGAAGACATAAATTGATCCGCGCCGACCAATCTTGCAGCTTTGACTCTCGCTTCCCAATCAGATTTGAGGCGAAGTCGTGGTCCCTGTGTAATTTGGATCTTCTTCGGGTGGTAGTCTGTCATCGAGGAAAAATTATAGATCTATGGAACTTCCTCTATTAGTGTGTTCATAATCGACATGCAAGCACCGGCATACCTGGTCTGGGGAATTTATTTTTGCATCCATCCACTCAAGAAGATCATCTAACTTGGCGAGCCCATCAATGTCAGTCTCTTGCAATGGCGGACTGGGACTGGCACTCTCGACAGAGTCGACACCAATGGTGCCATCGTCGATTGGGACAGGCTGAGTGATGATCCCTCCCGTAAATTTGAAAGGACCGCAAATGCTGATGAAAATTCGATTCCATTGCAACCAGAATGTTCAGTTTGCATCAGGGCTTCAGCTTTGTTTGTCCATTTGTTTACACCCCCTCCGTCAACACCGTTGGCATTTTTGATGCCCACCCATGCCAGAGCATGCTGTCCCGTCACCTCCGTGTCCTTCTATGCCTTTTTACCGCCATTGACGCTGTATTTTTCACCTCTCCCCTCATTATTTAATTTAATTTTCTGGCACACCACACCAGACCACACTTCCCTAGGCGAGGTGAGAGAAGAGCTGTGTATTGGTGACTCATCCGCCGGCGGATGAATTGGCGAACAAAATATCGTATTTTTCCCTGCTGTTTGCAGTATGTACTACGGGTTTTCCGGGGGAAAAAATATCACATGTTGATATGTGACCCTTCTGGGGGGACTACGATAGGGACGGTAGTTGACCAGATCTAGAGTCAAACCAAAGTACTTGATAGTAACATTATACAGACCGTTGTCGTTGTCTTTATCGTATCAAGTTTCTCGAACCATCAGTGTTAAATGACGCATTCGAGTTACGATGAGGGACGGGATGGATGACGTTATGTTTGTACATAGTAGAATCGCAAGTGACAGAATAGGCCCAATATGGTGAGTTTCACTGGGAAAGACCTTGCTTTGCCGACGACCGTGACTCTGGCCATCAGTGTGATCTAAACTGAGAGACGGGCTAGTCGTACGCCCACCAGCAATGCTCAGGCTCGACTACAGATGATGGAAGAACATAGGCTTCTCCCTTCTTCCTCTCCTGCTTTACGAACACGCGCCTCAGGGACATCGAATTCGACCCTACTAGTACCACGCACCACACGGCCGCAAAGACCTTCATCAATATCCAGTTCTGTATCCTCGGGGACTAAAACTCAGCCTCTACACTCCCATAAGATAGCGATCGATCTCAGGAGACATCCTGATTTGTGGTTCGACGACGGCAGTGTGATATGCCAGGCAGAGGATACCCTGTTCAAAGTTCACATCTCGCAGTTGTCAAGACACTCTGTGTTCTTCAGAGATATGTTTTCCCTCCCACAACCGCAGACCGGATCTGCCAACTTCGCTGTGCACCTAGACGATCAAGAGATCGCAGTCATATATCTCCATGACAAAGCGGAGGACGTAGGCAATCTGCTAACTGCACTATACGACGGGCCGTATGTCTTCAGTTATGATCTTTCCTCACTGCTGATCTTGCGAACGAAGAAACTTCGGGTGCGACGGTCAGGATGACTTCCGCGTGGTGTCCGGCATTCTCCGTTTGTCGACAAAATATATCATCGATTCCTTGCGAGGCAAGGCTCTGATGCATCTCAGCGTTGCGTGGCCGCCGACACTCAAAGCTTGGGACACGCGGGAGGATCTGGCACGCAGATACGAGACCGATATTGCCTCGAATGCTCGCCTCTATCCTCACCCCATTGTACGCCTCCTCGACTGCTTCAAGAGGGTTTATTTGTGTTTATCCGTTTTCCTCGTAGGATGTCATCAATTTAGCGAGAGAAGTGGACGCCCCTTCGCTGCTACCTGCGGCATTCTACGATCTTTCACGTTATCCGTACACAGAGATCCTAGAGACCGCCGATGAGGATATCACGTCCCGACCGCTGCCCCCCTGCCCATCGAGCCTTTCGATGGCTGATATGCAGAGACTCTGTCTAGGCAAAGAAACTAGCCAAAACACCATTACGTCTCTAATCACGGCCATGGGGAGTAGTCAGAGTGTGCGGCAGGCTCAGTCATCAACTCATTCACACTTTCGCAAGGCCAACCTTGCAAGTGTCTGCGTTTCCGCGGCTGCTTGCCGGAAAGATTTCTCAGAGCTGGTGGAGCTAGCGACTCAGCATTACCTGTTCGACCGCGAGCGGGGTTGTTATGATCCGTTGTATGTAGCAGAGGAGTTGGGACAGCTGAAGAGTGCCGAATTCTCAGAGTGCAAGGCTTGCGCAAAATCCTTGGAGACGTGGGCTACGAAGGAGAGGGAAAGGATGTGGAAACTCATACCGTCCTGGTTTCGTCTTTAACTTATAGGCTAAATATGGACACATATGAACTCCGACAAAAATTTTGTGGCGATAATAGTTCTGGACGATCTTCATCTCCCCCATCTCTCCCTCTCTTCTCATCTACCATGGATGTGAGCCCAGAATCATGTTAGTCCAAAGAATAGGAATGTTGACCCTTTCATTAGCCAAATTTCATCCACGGACTGCACGATCTTCTCACCCAGACGACATCCAATGATACCGCACATGTTAAAGCAGTGAGTCATGTCTGATTTGATTTACGCGCTGTTAAATCACTTCAACGAGGCCACCACTCGATTGAACCGAGAGTATTATAAAAGCCCCTCATGTATACCTGCTCTCGCCAATATCTTAGCAAGTTCACCCCAAGAAGCAGTGCGTCTGGCTCATCGAGGAGATTTCATCGTAACTCACCGTCTTCAGATACGCCAACTTTCTGCCGTAGAACTTCGAAAACGTGTTGCGCAAAATAGCGGTGCTCTATGGATAGTCTTACCGCAGGACGAACGCGTGCAGATCAAGTCGAAACTTCCAGAAGTAATTTTGGCTGAAACGAAGTGAGCATGTTCATGATATCCCGATGTTTCCTATGTTAATTCTGATTTCTGTTCAGCAATCTCGTCCGTCACTCCGCTGCTCGCGTTGTGGCAGCCATCGCATCGGTTGAGATTCCCCTCGGCACATGGCCCGCCCTTTTACCGTTTGTTCGTCAGACATGCGAATCATCGCACGTCGCGCATCGAGAAGTTGGCATCTACATCCTCTTCACTGTTCTCGAGACCATCGTAGAAGGTTTTCAAGAGCACCTCAAAAGTCTTTTTCAGTTATTTGGACAGCTGTTGATTGACCCACACAGCATTGAAGTTCGCATTACGACCGTGAGGTATTTATTCGCATATCTTGTGTTTCAGAGATTCGAAATCAACTTGGCATCAGAGCTTTAGGAGTCATCGCCCAATACATCGATGCAGACGATAAAGATGATCTTGTGAGATAGCAATTCAAAGCCTCTTGGAGATGATCGTCCGCCTCATCCATACTAGAAATTATTCCAGACACTCCTTCCTGCCGTGATTGAGGTCATTCGCCAAACTGTGGAGACCGGGAATGAAGACGGGGCGAGACAGTTGTTTGATGTGCTTGAGACGCTTCTTATTCTAGTATGCACGCTCTTTGGTTGCTCTCCACAACAATTTATCGATCCCTTACAGGAAGTTCCGATCCTTGGGAAACACATTCCTCAGCTCGTTGCTTTCCTCCTTCAATGCGGAGGCAATCAGTCATTCGAGGGTGAATTGCGCGTCCTTGCTCTAAATGCCCTCAACTGGACAGTCCAGTAGTGCGTCTCTCTCTTATCCTCCGTCGCAAGCTCCGAATGAACTATTCTTTTAGCAAAAAATCCAAGATCCAAAGTCACAATCTTGCGCCCGCCATATTGGAGGATCTCATGCCCATCACCGCAGAAAACGAACCGGAGGATCCAGATGATGACACACCTTCGCGTGTAAGCTCCTTGATCAGTAATACTCAAAGTTTCGTTCAACTCTTTTCTAGTCTGCCCTCCGCATTATTGATGGGCTCTCGACTAAGCTACCCCCGACACAAGTTTTCCCCGCTCTCCGAACTCTTATTCTTCAATACTTTTCATCGCCAGATCCGGCACGTCGCCGTGGTGCGATCCTTGCCCTTGGTGTCTCTGTAGAAGGATGCAGCGAGTTCATAACTCCCTTGATCGATCAGGTCTGGCCCATTATTGAAGCCGGTCTGCTGGATCAAGATGTCTCCGTCCGCAAGGCCACCTGCGTTGCTGTCAGTTGCCTATGCGAATGGCTTGAAGAAGAGTGCGCTGCAAAACACGCTGTCCTTATTCCAGTAAGAATAATCAGCTTACTCATTACTCCGAGTTTAAAACATCTTAGGGCATCATGAACCTCATCAACGATCCAGAAACCCAGCGCTCGGCCTGCACGGCGTTGGATGCTCTCCTTGAGATCCTCCATGATGTCATTGGGCAATATCTGCATCTCATTATGGAACGCCTCGGGGGTCTTCTTGAGTCGGCTCCAATCTCAGTGAAATCTGTTGTGACCGGGGCCATAGGCAGTGCAGCACATGCCTCCAAGGGGAGCTTCTTGCCGTACTTCAATCCCATCATGGGTCATCTTCAACATTTCCTCGTCCTTACCGGGGAGGGCGAGGAAATTGAACTTCGGGGAATTACTATGGATGCTATTGGGACGTTTGCAGAAGCTGTCGGCAAAGATGTCTTTAGACCGTTTTTCCCTGATATGATGAAGCAGGCCTTCCAAGGTATTGAAATGGGGAGTGCTAGACTCCGGGAATGCAGTTTCCTATTCTTCGGTGTCATGGCGAGAGTCTTTGGCGAGGAATTTGCAGGATATCTCCCTCAGGTTGTTTCCCCGCTTTTGGCAAGCTGCAAGCAAGATGAGACGGGTGAAGAATCCATGTCATGTCAGTTTCTTCAGCCACGGAAAATTAAATGTGGCTGATCACTTGATTTAGTCTCCGTTTCCGATGCTTCTTCAGCTTTTGCCTCTGGGACATCGCCCTCGAATGCGATATCTGTGTCCGACGAGGCTGACACATCGGTTGAGCTCGACGACTTTGACTTGGACAAGTTGCTGGATGTCAACAGTGCCATCGCTGTTGAAAAAGAAATCGCTGCGGACACCATAGGGACTCTGTTCACCGCTACACAAGGTCATTTCTTCCCTTATGTTGAGCCATGCGCTCTTGAGCTCGTCAGCCTCCTGCCCCATTATTACGAGGGTATCAGGAAGAGCGCAACGGACTCCCTTCTAGCAATTTTGAGAACCTTTTACGATCTGAGCAACCCTGATGAATGGCAACCCGGGCGTGCGGTGGTGAGCTCTTCGTTGTTGTGATTAAACACTGCTTACCTCTTACCAGGCGGTTCCTTTGAGTCCGAGCGTCAAGGAACTCGTCGGTCATACATTGATTCCTCTTCTGGAAATGTATGAGACAGAAGACAACAAGTAAGTCTCCTTACTTACGAATATCTTGCCTGCTTTCTGCTTCATATCCTCCGCAATTTGTGTGACCCGGCAGATGCGGGAGCTCTTTTTTTTTTTATCTCCCGGTTTATCCTGATTAATTAATTACATCCTTATCTTTTCGCAGGTCAGTCGTATCTGGTCTGTGTATGGGTCTCGCGGAGACTATTAACAAAGTCGGCCCTGGGTTCCTGGAAGGCCGTATGTTATCTCGGTTTTGATCGTTCACTCTCCCCTCTGAACTGCCTGCACAGATCTTGACGCTGTCTGCAGCATCGCGGTACAAATCCTTGAACAGAAAGCATTCTGTCAACAAGATCCTGACCAAGATGAGGATGAAGAGGCACCCGAAGATCAAGCAGAATTTGATTCTGTTTTGATCTCATCTGCTGGAGATCTCGTCGCTGCCCTTGCTAATGCTTTGGGAGCCGATTTTGCACCCGCGTTTGGCACATTCTTCCCTCTGATCGCTAAATATTATGTTAGTTTCTCCTTCAATTTCGTGTTGGTTCATTTCTCACTGTCCTTCAGAAAAAGAATCGTTCACTCAGTGACCGATCGTCGGCCATCGGATGCCTTGCCGAAATCATTGCGGGAATGAAGAATGCTGTCACTCCCTCGACGGAGCCTCTGCTTGAGCTGTTTTACCAAGCGCTCGGCGATCCTGACGCCGAGGCACAGAGTAATGCTGCTTTTGCTGTTGGCCAGCTTGTGGAGAATACCGATTTGGATCTCTCCCCACAATATCTTCAGCTCCTCCACGCTCTCCTGCCTTTGTTCGCCGTTAAGCCCGATGGGTCTTCGGCGAAGCTGAACGCCAAAGACAACGCGGCAGGCGCGGTTGGACGCCTTATTATTCGCAACACCGCGGCGATTCCACTTGGTCAAGTTCTTCCTGTCTTCGTGGACGCTCTGCCCTTGAAGAACGACTATTTGGAGAACCGACCTGTTTTCCGCGCCATCTTCCACCTTTTCAATACAAACGCAACGGCACTGTTTCCTTTCATTGACCGTTTATTACAAGTGTTTGGGCACGTTTTGGATCCCAGCGAGCCAGATCAAGTTGGAGACGAAATACGAGCCCAGCTTATCCAATTGATAGCGGCTTTGAATGCAGAGGACCCGGCCAAAGTACAAGCCTCAGGGTTGGCCGTGTACTTGTAGAGTTGGGTTCTTTTTTTTTTTGCTCTATGTTGTCCTGGATCACCATTCTCTGCTATCTACGCAATTTCTCGGTCGCTACTAGAATACTCTTTTCGTGTCAATATTAGCGTTACCTTTTTGAAGTGCATGATAAGCCTTGAAAGTGTGTCCTTCTTTACATCACACCACTATATCGCCCAAGCTCGCTGGTCGACTTCTTCGCCGGGCGTCCAGTCCACGACCGTTGCCCGCCTTTATCTATCCCTATGCTTGTCCTTCTTTTGAACCTTCTCGCTCTGGCTGTTTCCGTATTTTCGACTCGCCTGACCGTGCTTCAGCCGTTAGACGGACAACTTCCTCTGGTCGCTCGCGTGGACAAGCCTTACTCCTGGTCTCTCTCAAACCATACATTTGCTGCAGCAACCGGGTCCTTAAGCTATTCGACCTCTGCTCTACCGGAATGGCTCTCATTTGATGGCGAAAAGTTGACTTTTTCCGGAACGCCATCACCAGAGGACGAGGGAGACACAAAGATAACGGTCACTGCGAAAGATTCACACTCAACCGCATCTTCGACCTTCAATTTATGCGTGACAGCAGCCCCTGAACCAACCGTTTCTCTCGCCATCCAAGACCAGTTTCGTTTACCGCAACCCTCCATCTCTTCGGTCTTCGCCCTTGAAGCGAACTCTGCACTGGCAACACAGTACCCAGCTGTGCGAATTCCTCCCAAGTGGTCCTTCAGCATCGGATTCCAATACGAGACCTGTCATTCTGATCATCAACTTTTCTATGACGTTCGACTGCGTGACGGTTCTGACCTACCTGGCTGGATCTTCTTCAACGAGAAGGCAATAACTGTTAACGGGGTTGTCCCAAACGAAAAACATATTTCTCAACCAACGGTCTTGCCTTTTTTTCTTGCTTGTTCAGACCAAGAAGGCTATACCGCCCTGTCCCTCCCCTTTGACGTCATCATATCCGCCCATGAACTTTCTGCCTCTACAAGCTCTCTCCCGCCGATCAACTTCACGGCTGCTACACCTTTTAGCATTAGTCTATTCTCAACAGCCGATTACTCAGGAGTGCTAGTAGACGGTCAAAGTATCCAACCACACGAAATCCTGGACTTGAAGATCGATACCTCCCAGTACGCGAGTTGGCTGAAATATGACCAGACGACCCGGACTCTTTCTGGCGATCCAGCCGACGGCTCTATTGCGCTTGGAACAAGTTCACCGATGCCAGTGACGTTGACTTCGATCTTCAACCAATCCATCCAGACGCTGGTATCTTTACAAGTTGTAGCCTCTTGCTTCTCTTCCTCTGATCTACCGACTTTCGAGGGAACCCGAGGTGACCTAATTCAATTTAACCTAGCGCGGTATCTCTCCAATGTGACTTCCCCAGGCGACATCCGCTTGACAGCTTCTTTCGAACCCCTCGGCGTGGCACAATACCTGAAGTTTGATCAGAAGACGGGACAGTTAACGGGGACAATCCCCCCGAATCTCCCAGACGCCCGCATCATGGTCACTTTTACTGCTTACTCCATTGTTACCCACTCGACCTCACACACTCATTTACCAATTCTTCTATCATCTGGGCATACGGAAAAGGGCACCGATTCACACTCTGGGGGAAGATTCGCCACATCACATGCCAGACTAGTGCTGGGCTTGAGCATCGCGTTTGGTGTGCTCGGGGGCTTCTGTCTGATCGTCGGACTTTTGGCCATCTTCCGACATTGGGCGAGGGTACCAGACACATCTATAGGAGGGGAGGAAGGGAGGAACGTTTGGAGCGAACAGGACCAAAGATGGTATAATCTCGGCGTGCAAAAGGTGCACGACGAAGAGGGATGGGCTGAAAATACTAATTACCATGAAAAGTCAGGACCTGGACCGGGACATGGAGTTTCTCGCGAATCTGATCACGCAACTTTGGGCCTTGGTTTACGCCGAGTGTCCGAGCGTAGTCAGTCCGGAACAGGAAGCCCAGACAGCCATCTACAAAGCCCAGGTGTCATGAGCAAACGAGAATTTATCACGAAAATAAAACACACTGTGCGTGTGGTCAGCGACCGAGCACGCCAAAACAAAGCCCCTCGCCAAAAACCTATGATCAGTCGCCCTGTATTGCTGTCGCAGCATTCCAGGATTCCCCTTGATCGTGGAACGCCCACTGTCGCGGATTCTTCTTCGTTTGAATTGGATGGGCCAGGTCTCCCAAGTCATCCCGGAAGTACTATCATGTCCAATTCACCCTCTACGTCCACGGGAGAACAGTCAATACCGCGCCGAAGGCCTGACTTTGAACCCCCGAAAACTCCCGCTCCGGTCCACTTCCAAGGAAACCGACTTTCGAGGCAAACGTCTTCAGGCTCTACTGGCTCATCTGTGTCCAATGCGTCTACGAGGGCCCACGCGACCGAGGCCGTAGTGAGGACGGTATCCAAGGTGCTCGGTTTTCGTACTGGCAACGGTATGGATACTAGTGCATCATTTCTTGTCAATGCTGAGGGGCCACCGCCAGCAGCCGTCGCAACTCGCCCAAAGCTTGTTCCTTTCACGAGCGAGAGCCGGGTACCAGTCCCTCATCGGCCGGTATCTCCCCCTGGATTGAGCGATGACTCTCAGGGCGGTCCCCACAGGGTCAATAGCCAAACTGCGAAGGTGTGGAAGGAACAAAAGAGAGCTGGGGGACAAGGTGTACTGAAAAGTGGAAGCGGGGATGAACTCAGCATGGGCATCCATTATGTCCAGAGTCTGGGGGCAGATACAGACGCTGCCCGGACGGACAGTCCTGATAGCGCCCATTCGCCGCCTGCAGAAGGGCATATGACCCCGAAGGATATCAAGATGCTGGTGAGGTCTGGGGAGAAGTTTCGATTCCGCGTGCCGCTATCGCCGACGACGCCGACACCTATTGATTTAGCGCGCGGAAAATTCGATGTCAGATTGGTTTCTGGAAAACTGCTGCCGAAATTCTTGCATGTCGACAGTGGTCCCAAAGGGCTCATTGAACTCCACGGGACGCCTGGATCTTCCGACATCGGCAAGTTCGTGATCGGGGTTTACGATGCCCATGATTCATGTCTCAAATCGGTGACCATTGAGGTGGTCAAATGGCGTTGAGGGGATTAAGGAAGAAGAGTATGAACAAACTATTCGTGGTTTCCTGTAGCTTTATAGTCTATACCAGTACATGTTTCTTACTATATCGATTGATTAATGGCAATGCACATCGCTATCTTCTTGAATTCTTATCAGACGAGGGAAGAAACAACAGGGATTCGAATGCAAGACGCAAAAGAACTAAGACAGTGATCATCTGACACTACCCGCTTGACATCTATAGCTAACAATCCCGTTAGAGAACATTCCCTACGACTTCCAAATGAGAATCGCCAGAGAACCGACGTAGAAGTAGATGAAATGCTTGGTTTCTACAAAGGCAAGACATCAGCATCAAGTGATTTTGTGATGATTGGCATGATTTTTCGCAAACTCAAGTGAGTATTGCGGGGAGACACGGCGGTTGCGTAGGATTGCATAGAAACACGCGTAGCGAAGGCAAGGGCTTACCGTGGGTGACATAGCTTCCGAAATTTTTCCCAACGACGACGTGCCACGTCGGACCATGTCGACGATCAAGCTCCTTCTTGATCTGTGCGGCAATATCTTTCTCGATGTTATATTTTTCTAGAGCCGCAGAGGTAATGTCCACGCTCTCTTGCTGCATCTCCTCACTCATGTCGACGTTTTTGATAATGGCCTTGGGCCCATTGCCGTCTGAACGTGGGCCCGTGCCAGTTTCGGTGGAGAGAGTGGTAGCTGAGTCCTGTTTTTCGGCCATTGGCGGGTGAAGAGGGATCTGTGAAGGAACGGTGAGGATGTGGGTGCTTATATATGGGAGGACGACAACGCGTTTACTTGGTGTGGGAGGAAGGTGTGGTGACACTGGTGAGCACGTGGGGGATGTCGCGCCGTTCACTATCATGCTCGTCGCGTTCCACATGCCAGCTACAGCTACCCACCAAGGGCGTATCGGACCCATGTGTTATCACGCACTTCGCTCCGCATGGTACCTACAACACAGTTACAACTAAGCCCTCTCCTCCAAAGTCCAATCCTGCTCGAGGCGCCTACAAATCTCTCGGAACGTTTCGACCGATCCCTTCTCGTGAATCAACGTCAAGGACATCAGCAGAACTTCTTCATCTCCCTCACCGCATATCTGCGGCTGTTGGAACACTACTCTGAACTTGACAGCTTTTGACATGTTCATCACCCCGCTCGGTTCCTTCACCTCGTCGACTTTGCATCTGAATACTCCAAGCCCATGAGGATCTTCAGACACAATTCGCACCTTCATCAACACGAGCAACCGCCTGCACTCGCTTCTTGTTGTCTGTACGTCATGCGCCGAGATAAGACTGAACGTCGCAGGTCGGAGGTTAAAGACATTGCCGAACCATGTACGTTTGGGGGAGGAACTAGCAAATGGGGGCAGAGAGAATGCGGAGGGGAGGGAAAGGGGAATGGACGATTTGCCATCGGTACCAGTGGGCGAAACAATCTCTTCGGCATGTTTTTTGCCAAGCGCGGGTGTTCCCCGTCCTGAGGGTTCTATGATGTGCACTCGCTTTCGACCGACTCCCGTGGCCAATCCCTTTCCTTTTTTGACAAAGGGTTTTTCAATATTGACCCCTTCGTATATGTTTTCCTTGTCATCGACACGTTGTCTTCCTGAACGCGGCTTGCGTTTGACACTCAACGGCTTCGTCGCGCTATGCGGCGACAATATGCGGGATATGTGAGTCTCTCTACCAGGTGTCTGAACTGGTGAGTGGTGAAGAATGCTGTTAGGGGTTGAGGAAGGTGCGCATTGACGGTCCCAACTGGCTGAGGTACCAGGAGAACTACCAAAAGTGAAAGGTGGAATACCAGCTTCACAATCATCCACCGATCTTGCTTCCAAAACGTCAAGATTTTGGACGATCTGATGGAAAAATGGTTGCATTCCATCATCTTCTGACTCCGGGACATTGAGGCCCTGTAAAGCATCCTCACAAGGCGAATCGGGTGGGGAATAGGAAAGATCATCATCGAAATTCGGCAGTGTAGCAGGAAAGAAGCCAGAGTAGAAAATGGATTGGTCGGACACCACACCTGCGATGCCCAGTCGACCAGCGGCCCTTCGAGGGGTAGGGGGGTCGTCTCTAGGTGGCAGAGACGACAACGACGGGTTCAGGTCTGCGCTTATGGGGTCCGTTTCCCGTCCAGCATGTTTAATCTTCCTCTTCCTCTGACGTTCGAGCCTTTCTTGAGTGACCTTCTCCTCTTCTTCTTGATATACACTGGAGTGCTTGGACCTATATGCCATTAACAAATGGTAAACGCCCTTTGGTAATGTGGTTCCTTGTTGGAGGAGACTTTGAACAAGGCTCTGATGTGGGGTGTCGTGCCAGAGAGTTCTGAGATTCGCAAAAATGTAGGGATCAATGGAGGTGATTTCCAGAGGATGCGCGATGTCAACTAAGTTGAGGAACGATCGATCTTTCAACTTGGGTTTGTAGAGATTGAAAAAAGGGTGCTGCATGACCTCCGGCATAGTTATCCGTGTCGCCGAGTCCATGTGGAGCATTTTCCGAAGAAGATCTTGTGCCAAGGGGTCGACGTCGCGAGGAACATCATACCTTCCTCGTCGAACCAGATCGAGCAAGATTCCGCAATCGTCATGGTCGAATGGGAGTTTCCCTGTCAGAAGCGCATACAAGATGACGCCGCAAGACCAGGTATCGGCTGCTGACCCTTTGTACGCTTCGCCGTTGATAATCTCTGGAGCTGCATAGTGCGGACTGCCACATGATGTACGAAGCATGCCGTTGGTTTCATTGACCTGCCAAGCTGCCATCCCGAAGTCGGCTATTTTTATATTGAAGTCTTTATCGAGGAGGATGTTTTCAGGCTTCAGGTCCCGGTGCGCAATATGGAATCGGTGACAATAGTCCATTGCATCGACGATTTGTTGGAAGTAGTTGAGAGCCTCGGCAACAGGGAGCTTGCCCTTTTGACAGAGGTAATCAAACAGTTCCCCGCCTTGAATGTATTCAAGGATGAGAAAGAGTTCAGACGATGTCTCCCAGACGTCGTAGAGTCGCATAACGTTGGGATGATCGATAAGTTTCATGACGACTATCTCCCGTTCGATGGCTAAGCGGGCGCGCTCCGTTTCGTCAGCCAGGTGGTTGAGGGATGTTTGCGAGTGGAATGCGACTTTCGAGATGATCTTGATAGCGGCATGTTGACCGGTTATAGAATGACGTGCGATTTTTACGCGACCTTGAAAATTGGGTTGTACTTCGAAGATACGGCCAAAGATTGAAGTCATACCCGAACTACCGCTTCCAATCGTTCTTCCAATCTTCCATAAGCCAATGCGTTTGGGGTCGTTCGCCTTCTTTCGCGGAGCTAAGGGGAATCCCACTTCTGTCATTATGTGAAGGTTCAGAAAGAGAAGATGCGGCTGACTTACATCCACTGCATGTCGAACGAGACCAGACGATCGAACTTAACGGTAGTACGAAGGACAATAAGAATAAATACGTCCAAATAACGCGCTGAGTCACGACGTCACGACGTACTTAGTGTCACGACTGATCATCATCCATACGATAATGCAACCTACACCTGCACCCTCTTCTCCTCCCAATTCTCCCAAATCTCACCCCCAAGTAGAAGATAGGAATCAATCTAATGCTTACCCTGCACCCCCTCAAAACATAGGCAGCGCTCCTTTCGCAATACTGGTCGGCCTTTTTGAAAGGCTTCAAGCTGAACGAAAACAAGACCGCAGAAAGAAGTTGATAGATGCTTGGTTCAATGTATGGCCGAAGGCTATCTTGAAATATAATAGGCCTGAGCCGCTTCTCACAGCATTGGCGAGAGGAGAAGGGATATGACCTTTACCCCGTGCTGCGTCTCATGCTTCCGCAGGTTCGCACTTGATCGAGAAGCGCTTTCGTGGGTCAATGACCGCCACCATCCTTCTTTCTTCAGAAAGATCGCGAGCGCGCAGTTTACGGTTTAAAGGAGAAGAATCTAGCAAAGACGTACATAAAGCTTATCCCTCTAGGCACGAGAGACCCCGATGCCTTACGACTGCTCAATTGGAAAAGGCCAACCGGGGGAGATGTATGGATACCTCTAAATCTGTTTGGCTCGTCAGATTACTCAATTCTGCTCTAGAAAACGTCAGGGGACTTCCCAACCGTTTTACTCGAAGTCGTCAGTAAACGGTCGTCTGTCATTGAGGGCTCCCTATCGGTTGACGAGTTGAACGACATACTTGACGAACTTTCCAAGAACATGGGAAAACAGTGAGTTTTCTATCACCCACGTTCCCCTATTCTCAAAGGTTTTTAGAGAGGTCCAATCCAAGCTGCTACAACGAGTTTACAACCGTTCAACGCCTGAAGAGCAACGTTGGATTGTGCGCATCATTTTGAAAGGTAGCTTCTTCGATATCTTTGTCCATATCTAGGATTGACTAACCCTTTCGAGACATGAACATATCTGTGAAGGAAACAACTGTGTTCTCTGTATTCCATCCGGACGCACAAGACCTATACAATACATGTTCAGATCTCAAGAAAATTGCATGTGAGCTTTGGGATCCATCTTTCCGATTGAACGCAGAGGTGCGTTTCTGAAAGCCAGACTTATTCGCTCTCCGCTACGATGACTGAGGCTTGAGTAGGATAAAACAGCTCAGCTATTTCATGCATTCGCTCCTATGCTGTGCAAACGACCAACGAAAAAGATTGAAGAGTCTGTTCGAGCGATGGGTGGACAAGAGTTTTTCATTGAAGAAAAACTCGATGGGGAGAGGATGCAATTGCATAAGCGGGGAAACGAGTATTTTTACTGTTCCCGGTGAGTTCTAATAAATTTCAATGTAACATAGGGCTCAGCCCCAATCAAGGAAGGGCAAGGATTACACCTATCTGTATGGAAAGCACGTTGGGATAGGGAGCTTGACACCATATATTGACCAAGCCTTCGATCCCCGCATCGACAAGTCTGTAAACCCCTCTTGGATGGCTTCTCTCTGACTAGATTCTGGTTTTAGTATCATTCTCGATGGTGAAATGCTTGTGTGGGATCCCGTTTCTGAACGGAATTTGCCATTTGGGACGTTGAAGACTGCTGCTTTGGGTTTGATCACATTATTTCTCCTGGGAACTTCCCTTGATATGTCTGCCGTAGATAAATCAAAAAAAGAACACAATCCTCGCCCGTGCTGTAAGGCTTCTCTGAACTTCAAATTAAGAAAGCCTGACTTCTTTTATTATTATGAGTCAAAGTGTTTGATCTGCTTTATCTCAACGGGCAATCATTGTTGCACAGATCAACGTCTTTCCGTAAGAAAAACTTACGGAGTTGCTTGAAGGAAATAACCGGGCGACTTGAGTTTGCTGTGGAATATAAGGGTAAAACGGCAAAGGATGTTAGGTTAAGGATGGATGAGGTGATGGCTGCACGGGGTGAGGGCCTGGTCATTAAGCACCCATTGTCGAAGTATGTGCTGAATGGGCGGAATATGGACTGGATCAAGGTGAATCTCATATCTCCCACCTCTCAGTTACAGTCGCAATAATCCTATCTGATCAGGTCAAGCCCGAATATATGGTGGGTTACCTCCAACTGATCAGAGAATCCACTAATATGCAATAAACACAAGGATAACATGGGGGAGACTGTTGATGTTCTAGTTGTTGGTAAGCACTTCATTCTAAGCAACCGTTCAACTCTCTGATACAGAAACATGAAAGCTGGAAATTACGGTACTGGAAAGCGCGGGGGTGGCGTTTCTACACTTATCTGTGCAGTCCTGGACGATAGGCGGGTCACGGACGAAGATGATGAACCCAAGTGAGTCTGGAAGGTTTAATGTGAAGGCCTTGCACCTTACGGTGCCGACGATAATGTCCAGATACAGCACCTTCGTCCGAATCGGTTCCGGACTATCGTTCGCCGATTATGTTTGGGTGAGAGATAAGCCATGGAAAATATGGGATCCGAAACATCCCCCAGAATTTCTGCTGACTGCCAAGCGAACACACGAAGACAAAGGAGACGTCTACCTTGAACCGGAAGAGTCAGTTGTGATTGTAAAGTTCCGTCGATACACTAACAGATCTTTAGTTCTTTTATCTTGAAGGTCAAGGCCGCTGAAATTGTACCTTCAGGTGATATCACTGCCTTTCTTTCCCTCTCCACCGCTTAGACATGACCCTCTGGTAGATCAATATGATATGGGGTTCACAATGCGCTTTCCCAGAGCCTTGTCAATTCGGGATGACCTCACGACGGCTGACTGCATGACTGCTACGGGTTTGTCTGAACCTTTTAGGCATTTCGTCTAATTTAATTGGATGGATAGCCGTGCTTGAAAGCATGCGGTCCGAAAAGAAGCGAAAATTAGAGAGTGATTTGGGGTGTGCAGTTTCACTCGGGTACACGTTTATTCGCTAATCAACCTCCTTTCAGAGTCACCAAGAAGAAGCGCAAAACAGTGCCTAAGAAGGTAGCCAAATCCCCTCACAATCCCTAATTTCTGATCACGCTATAGGCGACCGTACTCTCCCAATATGAAGGACCCAAACTTAAAGGTGTCCAGAAAGAAACAGACCTGTTCGAAGGCATGGAATTTGGTACGGACCTAGTCCAGTTATCTGGTTCCTGGGCTGATCTCTACAAGTGATCATCTCTGACCCGAAGTCTCGTACTGGGGAAGAAGATAAGAAACTGTTGACACAGCTGTCAGTCTTCGTCCCGCCGCGCATACCTTTGGTAAGCTGACTCCGCCTCAGAATTCACAAGAACGGGGGTTCTTGTGTTCAAATTGCCACGAACCAACCCGACCTCTTCGTTGTCTATGATGGCAAAGTCACCCGTGCGTTGCTTCTCCCTTGGTCGCCACACATCAGCTTACGTCTAAGGCTAGCTTATGATCTGAAACTTGTGATCGATAAAGGAATTCACGATGTCATCAAGCCCGGGTGGGTGAAAGAGTCAGTTGACCTTGGAGAGCTTGTGCCCTTGCGGAAAAAGTGGTTCCCATTTGTCACTCTATAATTTTTCGCCATGACGGCCCGTGACTTCTAGATATTTCTTTCACGCGAGCAGAGCGCGTAGTCAAACCGAAGGCTATCATGACGAGTCGACTGAAACCGAAGATGAAGCCGGAGATGCACCCTCACCTGCACCAGCTTTAACTATGCCTGACCGCTCGATGTCTCCACCGCCCGTTGTGAAGGAAGAGGTTGATATGGATCCTGCCCTTGCAGACTGGTTGAAGATTGACGACAAGGAAACTCATGGAGACGATAGTGAAGCAGGTTCAGTAACTGACCCGGAGTCTGATGACGCGGACGTTGCAGATGATGACGATGGTGCCGATGACTGGTTTGGCCGAAATAGGCCTATCAGTGAACAAGGTTCGCGCGACAACGACGCTCATGAAAGAACAGTTGAGAGTTTCATGTCACTCTTTGTCTTTCCTTTTGTTGACGTTTTATACCCCTCAGGAGAGCTTTGAGGATGTCAAGATGGGGGAAACTGAAGCGGCCATGGAATACGACCCAGAACACATTTTCAAGCATCTGTACGTCATCGAGTCGTTAAGCTAGGTCTACTTGCCTATTCGTACCCCAGGTGTTTCTACCTCGACAGTCCTGAAAATGCGAGAAAAAACGGCCAGCAAGTGAAATCGAAATTGGAGGGAGAGCTTAATAAGAGGTTTTTGGAATTCTCGACCCCCCCAATCATCCACTCTGCTGACATGCATGCCATCAGCTTTCAAGGTCTTTCTAAAATCATAGAAGAGAACGGAGGCAGGATAGTAGACGTCGATGAACCTAAGCTAACACACGTTGTTATCGACAAGCGTGACGATAGTCGTCGTCTGGATCTGATAAAGCTCACTTCCAAGTCGGTCTCCTGTCTTCGGATTCTTCCTTGCATTAACATGGAAAATCACAGGCCCAAACGCCGCCATCTCGTCGTCTCGGAATACATTCAAGCCTGTCTCGATGAGCAGACACTTCTGGATGAAGAAGGTAAGAATGCCCGCCTTCAAAGTGCACCTGCGTATTGATCTTTCTTTCTTTGTTCGCTCAATGCAGAATCTGCGCCCTGATCAAGTTGCTGGCAGTGGTGGATTGCGATTGAATGAAATGTAAATTGTAATGTACTTGGTAGTGCTATTCTGGATTGTTTGTAACATTATTTTACCATCGAAATCCCCATCAAGCCACCGTGGCATGAACATCACTTGGTCGGAAGAAACGCGTCCCGTCCGATTACCCGTTTCCCCCGCTCCTGAGAACAACCTCTTTTTCCTTCGTGCCACCAAGCCCCTTCCTTAACTCTGTCCCTTCACTCTTTCCAGAATCAACGCCGACGACATCTACTTTCCTCATACCTGCCCGCTATCAAATACGCGAAAAAATGGCAGACCCTCCAGCATCACCCATTTCACAGCTCCTTCACACCCTTGGAATTACTCGCGAGGATCTGGAGAAACGCAGTCACCAAATGCGCCAGTTCTTAACCGCGGAGAATGCAAAATCTTCACGCGTCGCCGACAACAATAACCCGTCAAAACCAAGTTTTACCTCCATCTCAAAGCCACCAGTCTCTACCAGCTCTATGACGCGTTCGAGGTCTCGCGCAAACTCATTTCGCGATGCCACCCCTCCAATGACACCAGTGAAGACAGAAGCCACCGAAATTCCCCTCGCCCTGCGTCATTTTGATAGTATGGAGATGGTAATCGAACGCCAGCGGCGGCAGAGTAAGAGGGAGAAGAAGGAAAGGCGTGGAAAGGACCGCGAAGTCCAGGCAAAAACGACTATACCTCGGCCACAATCTTCATCCCCGGGTGACGCGTCACGGTCTGATGCTAGCCATCACGACACCTACGATGACCAGCGAGTTTTTGAACGAGAGGTCCAGAAAGAACCCGTTCATTTACAGGTTAGTGATACAGCAGACGTTGGACTTCCATCGTCAGCCTTACGGTTTCCCTAGGGTGACGAAGGACGGTCTGCCTTGTTGATTACACCCCGGCGTGGTAGATATTACAGAGAGCATACGGAACTTAGTTCTGATGTTCAATCTGCTTCTCGGAAAGTACGTTCTCCTCGTCACGGCTTGTGGTCGTGCCACGGCTCACCTTTTCCCTTGTGCGGCCTTGCAGGTCGAGTCCCCCACTCCCAATGCATGTGCAGCGACAACCCCTCAATTACCACCGCCAAACTTTCCCTATCCTCAATTCTTGACCTACGCTCATCTACTGCAGCCTTTTCCAGTTGCCAATGGGCGACCTGGCGTGTCTAGCCTGCCTGTAACACCTCAGTCCCACCGAATCTTAACACTGCAGTCGGCTTCCATGAATTCTCCGCTTCCTCCATCTTCGCCGCCTCCCGCCTCTTCTCCCATATCTACACCGCATCGTCCGCATGTAAACTTGGTGTCTTCTCCGGGTCCGATGGGTCCTCCACTCGATGAACATGAATACGATCAACTTCCATTCACACTCCCCCCAGGTCCTTACTCTCCTAGCAAACCGAATGCATCTTACGCCGCATTGGTTGGGCAGGCCATTCTTTCGTCCCCTGAACGGCGACTTACTCTTCAGGAGATCTACGACTGGATCACGATTGTGCATCCCTACTTCAAACGCGGCGAGCAAACGTGGATGAATAGCATAAGACATGTGTTAAGCACGACTGTATGTTTTCGGAAAGTTACAAGGGACAGAACTCTAGGGCGAACCCAGTGGGCTATCTGGGACGAAGATTTAGAATGTTTTCAAGGTGGTGGATTCAGGAAACAGCTATGCAAGGATTTCGTGAATGGTACTGCTACCAAAGACAAGCAATCTTCCAGAGGAAAGAGGAAGGGAAGAAAGCGAGAGGATCTTGACGACGGAGGCGAAGATCGGAAGGCGAAACGGTCCAAAACAGATCAGGCTGGTCCGTTACCTGCTCTCAAGGTCTCGTCGTCATACACGCCCGCCACACTATCTTCTCACCCATTATTCCGGCCGACACGGCCTACGCCCCACCACCAACCATATTATGAAAGCTGTTTACAATCCCAGCCGCTAACTAGAGATATCATATTCCCTCCCCTTCCTGCCGATGTCGGGTATACTAGGGTACCCATTACCTCTGTGATAGCGTCCACACCTGCTTCCTCGCTGTCGTCAGCCGCCTCAGTGGAGGTTGATGTTGATGTCACTCTGGAATCGTCGTTGCCCGTGGAACTGCCGTCATCTTCATCGTCTTCATCTATTCCTGAACTGACAACGTCAGATTCTTCATCCTCAAGCCCTCCGTCAGTTCCCCGGGAGATCGATTGTGACATAATCAGAAGCACTAGCCCCAAGGATAATCCATCGCTCCCCCACATCCCCTCGATTGGAAGCGAGCACAATATACGAAATTCTACAACTTTTAGAGGCATCGATGTTCCCCATGATTCTTTCTTAATTCCTATGAAGGACGGGAGTTTAGCAACGTACGGGCACCTATCATGGCCTGCGGACGAGCAAGAGGTGGGTCTGAATGATGATAAGGAACACCGCTTCCTAGTCTCCAAGGCCTTGAAGGACACCAGAAAGGCGGACAGCAAAGCACCCAACGTATGTCCCAGCTTCATCTCCTCCTCGCGCCACTGACTTGGCAACGGATATATCATTATTCCCATCTGTGCCCATATCCCCCAAATTTCAGCGAAAGATATCAAGACCTTCTCAGCCGCCGTTGTCTCCAAACAGAAGAGTCCGCGACCAAGATTGCCATCCAAGTCCGATGCCGTCTACTCCGCCACGAACTTTGACTCAGCTTCCAACATCCTCTATCCGCACACCGCTGTCATCGAAAGGAATTAATCCTGCAGCTCTTTCCTCAGAAGGGGATGGTAGCGAGAACAAGGAGCACATCAGTAAAACTCCACGCAAGCGTATACCCAGCTCGGGACAGATTGTTGCTTCTCCTATGACCCCAAGAAAGTTGGTTTTTTTGACGAACCAAAATAGCTCGCCTTTCCGGACGCCAGTCGGTGGTTTTGGGACATCACCCTACCGAACACCTGGTTCGCGTGGAATATTCGATCCATATGACCCTGGTGCGCTTCTGGACGAAGAACTAAATCGAATGGGGACTATAGGCCAAGGAGACAGCCCAGCTGGGTTATTTGGAAAAGGGAGAGGATCATTGCTTTATGACAGTCCGGGGCTAACGATCAGTCCAGGACGGTGGTGGTAAGAGTTGAGGGGTATATAACCATCTGTATAATGATCTAGATTTTTTGAAGGGTGTATATCTACAGTAGTTATCGCAAATGTGTAGCATTGTATTTATAGTTTTCACGTCCGGGTCACACAGGGTGACAGTGAGTGGGTGTGACGATCGTCTTTCACCAATCCACTCCCTGCTGCAGGTCCTGGTCGTTCACTTCTCAAATTGCTGTCAGAGCCACTGCTGGAACCGTGGCCATCGGTGTTATGAACAACGATCAGGATCATCCCGTATTGCCGTCACCATGGCCTAATGAGGATGGTTCTCAGTCTCACCTCATAGACGGTCATACCGATCGCGAACCGTACAACTCCCAGCTGCTCCATTCGCAATCAAACGCACAGCCTCGAAATGCCTACTCTTCGTCGTTTGGAAATGTCTCCAGAGCCCCAGAGCGTCCCAAAGTTCCAACGAGGGCTGCGACGTTGAAATACCCTGAGACTGATCGCACTTCTTCAACCAACACCTACGTTCCTCATGCTCGGAGTGAAGATTTAAACCACGGTGTCCCTTCGAATTTTCAACCCTCTTCATATCCCGGATCTTCTGCGCGGCCCTCCCCGCCGTTTATCGCTTCGGCTGGTGCTAGTCGCCCGCCAACCCCTGGGGATTCTCTTAATCCCAAACAATCTTCTTCTTCCGGTCATGCTGATGCATTGGATCGTCCCATGGCCTCGACCTCTTCCTCTCATTCTGATGACTCGTTGGGCAAGTCACCTCCGACCACCATCTCCTCTGCATCTGGGAGTTTGGTTCTGACGTAAGTATTTATTGCAGCCCCCTTGTATCCACCTCTGTATGCTTCCTCTGAACGATGTTATCATTGTCCTAGAAACTGTTCAGCTTGCGGCAAAGCGATGCAAGGACCGTTTGTTCGTGCTCTAGGCGCTGTGTATCATCTTAATTGCTTCAAGTGCATGGTATTCCTCGCACCATTAATTTTTCCATCTTGGCGAGATCGCTTAATTGTTGCTTTCAGGATTGCGGGGACATCGTTGCTTCGAAATTTTTTCCAATTGATGGGCCAGACGGGAAGCAACATCCTCTGTGCGAGCGTGACTATTTCCGTCGGCTGGATTTGATCTGTGCAAAGTGCAGCATGGCATTACGTGGCAGCTATATCACGGCCTGTAGTGCGTGCGTCCCCTCGGGTCTAAATATTCGCTTGATTCACTGTCTTCCCAGACAAGAAGTTTCACGTAGAGCATTTCACTTGTTCATTGTGTCCTACTCTGTTTGGTCCACAAGATTCTTATTACGAACATGAAAATGACGTATACTGTCATTTTCACTATTCGACGCGTTTTGCGACCAAGTGCGCTGGATGTAGCAGTGCTATATTAAAGCAATTCGTGGAAATCAACAGAAATATGAGGGATGAATGTTGGCATCCTGAGTGCTACATGATAAACAAAGTCAGCATCATCTATTGTATGGTTTTTTTTGTTTCTCATATTTAGTTTTCCAGTTTTGGAACGTGAAGGTTGTTTGTCGCAGGCCAACGAGTTCGGCATCTCTCGATGGTGAAGCCGAAGAGCCTGCATACGTCGAGGAGGAGCAGCGAGAAACCCCTGCTTCATTGAAAGAAAAGCAAGTTCGAATGGAACAGCAGGTGTATCGAATATGGACGTGGGTACTCAGACTCTTCGTTTCTCTCTATTTGCTCAAGTAAGATCAGTGTTCTTTCAGCATTCGAGGAGTCGAGTGCCGCTTGTATCTCGGACATGCTACGACACGTCAGTAATGGTCAATACTTAGACGCGATTCGCATGGCGGAGAGGTTTATCCTTCATGTTGAAGT
>Ga0307516_10000142_pt1 | contig 87194 bp, 74 predicted proteins | sample 19_EM_MG_FD_203310 | JGI IMG/M metagenome (GOLD analysis project Ga0307516, IMG submission 203310) | Populus trichocarpa ectomycorrhiza microbial communities from riparian zone in the Pacific Northwest, United States - 19_EM | ecosystem: Host-associated > Plants > Roots > Unclassified | place... | reverse complement strand
CCCGCAGATCCTGCGAATAGCTCTTGCCCATGATCCACCTCCAACCACGGTGAATCACGCTTCGGGCCTCCCGGGAATCCTCCCGATTCCTATTTCAGGCGCGCCGCTCTAGAGATTGACTGGCGGTCGTTCTCAGGTCCGGAGGAGAACGCCCTGGAAGCGGCTATTGAGGCGCTCGCGCCCTCGGAGCCGGCGCATCAAGTAGGCGGCTATCCCGGTCCAATTCAGAGTGATGGGATGGAACTGGAATGCCAACTTGTGACTCATGGCCTCAACCTTGGACGTCCCGAGGGCTACAAGAATATGGAAGTGGAGCGTTTAAGACTTGGCGCGGATGACTGGCGCCTCTTGCTGCAACTCGACACTGATCACGAAGCTGGAATGATGTGGGGCGACACGGGTCGGCTTTATTTCTGGATCCGTGAACAGGACGCCCGAGCCAGAGACTTTTCCAAAGCCTGGGCGATCCTTCAGTGTTTCTGAGGCGCCCCTTCGCCGCTTAAGCGGCAGACCGTCCACATTCCGCCAAGCGTAGTCTCAGCGCCGCGGCGAGTCCGCCACATCTCCGGGCCGCCGTTTTGGTCGGACGGCGGCCCGGCAAGGGGCCGTCAGACGAGGCCCGCGCTTCGGAGCGACGCGATCTCCCCCGCGGCAAAACCGGCCGAGGCCAGTACATCGTCCGTGTCCTGCCCCACGAGGTGAGGCGCAGCCGTGGCGGTGGTGGTCCGGCTTCCATCTGCGCTCGACAGCCGGATCGGGTTGGCCGGGACGGGAACCCCGGCGGATTCGACGATCGTCCCCCGAGCCTTCACCTGCGGATCGTCCAGGAGCTGCGCGCCGTGGTTCACCAGCGACACCGCCGCTCCGCTGGAGCCAAGGCGCTCGACCCATTCCACCGCGGGGCGGGTCTGGAAGATCCCGGCCAGGGTTTCGGTGGTTGCGGCGGCCTTCTCGCGATTGTGCAGAGTGTCCTTCAGCTCGGGGACGCCAAGCGCCTCGCACAACGCGCCCCAGGTCCGCGGTTCGGCCGAGGCGACGGCGACGAACCGCCCATCCGCGCAGGCGTAGAGCCGGCGGTCCGGAGTCGCCAGGATCGCATACGGACTGGCGGCGAGCGCATTGACCCCGCCCGTGAGCGACCAGGTGGCGCTCTCCGAGAGGCTGAGGTCTAGGTATCCGCCCACGCCGGAGCGCACGCGCTCGATGAGCGCCGACTGAATCCCCACCACGGCCATGAGCGCTCCCAGCGGGATGGCGAGCTGGCCGGCCGGGTGCCAGGGCAGATCGGGCGCGAGGTTGCCCAGTAGGCCGGAGTGGGCGACGTAGGAAAGGTCGTGGCCCGGCTGGTTCGCGTAAGGCCCGTCCTGGCCAAATCCGGTCATGGCGCACCAGACGAGCTTCGGGTTCTCGGCCTGGGCGTGGCTGTAGCCGAAACCGCGCCCCTCCATAGCCCCGGGCGCTGCGTTCTCCACCACGACGTCGGCCGACCGGACGAGGCGCTTCAGGACATCGACCGAGGCCGGATTGCGCATGTCGAGGGTCATGGAGCGCTTGCCGCGGCTCATGGCCACCTGTCCGATCACCAGGCTGGGCTTGCCCGCCTGGGCCGGCGACTCGATCCGCACCACGTCCGCGCCCAGGTCCGCCAGCAGGACCGTGCAATAGCCGCCGGGCGGAAAGGCGGTGAAGTCCAGGACGCGAACGCCGGACAAGGGCTTAAGGGACATTTCGCTCTCCTGCGCCGATGCGGGCTCTAATGGGCCGTCCCCGTCTGCGGTCAGGACGGGAGCGGATCGCGATATGGACCGGCCAGATGCCCGCCGTCCACCACAAGCGAGGAGCCGGTGCAGTAGGAACTTTCGTCCGAGGCCAGGAACAGCGCCGCGTTGGCGATGTCCTCCGGCCGCCCCATCCGCTTGATCGGCTGGCGATTGATCGCGGCGCGCAGCCGGTCCATGGCCGGGCCGGTTACGCCTTTCACCAGCTCCGTCTCGATGATGCCGGGATGGATGCTGTTCACGCGAATGCCGCGGTCTCCCAACTCCATGGCCAGCGCCTTGGTCATGCCGGTGACCGCGAACTTGGTCGCCACATAGGTCGCCAGGTGCGGCATGCCGGCCAGGCCGTCGATCGAGGAGATGTTGATGATCGAGCCGCCGCCCTGGCGCCCCATCACGCCGGCGACCGCCCGGATGCCGGCCCAGACGCCGGTCAGGTTGAGATCCACCAGCGCACGGTGCGCGTCCGGGTTCTCGTCCTCGATGGGCCCCGCATGGCCGGTGCCGGCATTGTTGACCAGGATGACCAGGCGGCCGAACCGGGCCGTGGTCGCGGCCACCGCCGCGTCCCATTCCTTGACGTCGCGCACGTTCAGCGGCTGGAAGGCGCCGGACTCGCCAAACTCCCCGGCGACGCGGCGGCCGTTCTCCTGATGGATGTCGCCGATCACCACCTTGGCGCCATGGGCCGCGAATTTGCGGGCGATCGCCGCCCCGATGCCCCGGCCTCCGCCGGTGACCAGGGCGACCTTGCCCGCCAGGCGTCCATCCTCGCTCATGGCATCGCCACTCCGCCGTTGGGCCGCACCACCTGGCCGGTGACGAACCGGCTGGCGTCGGAGACCAGGTAGAGCATGGCCAGCGCGATATCCCGCGGCTTGCCGGTCAGGCCGAGCGGGCTGCCCATGCCCATCTGCTTGACCACCTCCTGGCGCCTGGCCTCGTCGATCTTTCCCTGCTCGTCGCTGAACCGGTAGGCGACCAGCGGCGTCTCGATCCAGCCGGGCGCGATGGCGTTCACCCGCACGCCGAAGGGCCCGAACTCCTTGGCGGCGTCGCGGGTCAGCATGGCCACGCTCGCCTTGGTCATGGCGTAGAGGGAAAGCGTGGGCGCGGGCATGTCCATGGCGGCCGAGGCGACGTTGACGATCGCGCCCCCGCGCCCCTGCGCCTTCATCACCCGCGCAGCCGCGGCGCAGCCCCAGTAGGTGCCCTTCAGATTGACCCCGAAGATCTCGTCGAACTGCGCCTCGTCCACGTCCATGATCATGGCGTTGCGCAGGATGCCGGCGGCGTTGAACCAGATGTCGAGGCGGCCGAACTCGCGCACGGCCGCATCGGCCAGGGCGTCCTGCTCGGCCCGCTGCGAGACGTTGGTCACCCGCGACGCCGCCTTCCCGCCGACCTGAGACACCAGCCCCTCGGTTTCGGCGAGCCCGCCCTCGTTGACGTCGCCGAGCATCACCTTCGCGCCGGCCTGGGCCAGCACGCGCGCGGCCTCGCGCCCGATGCCCGACGCGCCGCCCGTGACGACCGCCACGCGGCCCTCGAGATTGAATTCCTGGATCAGGTCCGGATGCATTGTCTCTCTCCCCTTAGAATTGTGTGCCGCCGTCGGCGTTGATCACGGCGCCGGTCACGTAGCCGGCCCGCGAGGACATCAGGAAGGCGATCAGGTCGGCGAGCTCTTCGTTGTAGCCGACCCGGTTCATCGCCACCTTCATCCCCCACTCCTCGACCATGGCCTTGCTGATCGCCTCCAGCGGCGGCAGGCCGTACTTCTCGGCCGCGACCTTCATGATGCCGTGGGCGGACTCGCTGGCCACGAAGCCGGGACAGACGGTGTTCGCCCGGACGCCCTGGGCGCCGTAGGTCAGGGCGATATTCTTCGTCACGCTGGCGATCGCCGTCTTCATCGTGGCGTAGCCCAGCAGCGGCGGCTTCATGGCCCGGATGGAATAGGCGGCCGTGTTAACGATCGTGCCGCCGCCCGCCGCAATCAGGTGGGGCACGGCGGCGCGGCAGGCGCGCACCGTGACCATCAGGTGCGACTGGAAGTAGTTGTCCCAGTCATCGTCGGAGAGCTCGGTGAGCGTCTTGCGTGTCTGCAGGGTGCCGGCGGTCACCGCCACGCCGTTGAGCTGCCCGAAGGTCTCCACGATCTCGGTGATCGCGGTGTCCAGGGCGCCCTTGACCGTGCCGTCGGCGACGAACATGCGCACGTCCGCGCCGGTCTCCTCGGCCATGGCCTTGGCGCGGGGCTCGCCTTTTTCGCGGGAGCGGCCGATCATGGCGATGCGCGCGCCCTCGGCGGCCAGCAGCTTCGCCGCGCCTTGGCCCATGCCGGACGTCCCGCCGACCAGCGCGAAGACCTTGCCTTTGACCCCAAGATCCATCCGGCGTCCCTTTCCCACCGACCTCCTGATTTGAGCAGAAAAGCGCCGGCCGAGCGCAGTCCCGTACGTCCCGCCGCGGGCCAACCAGCCAGGACGTCAGGGGCCGATTAAACGCGCCTTGCAGCCGGGCCGATATCAAAAACCCATTCGTCATTACGGAATATCAGCCGCTTTCGCGAAGACCGGCCATCGGCGAAGCCATGGCGGCGGACGCCGCTTGGCGGCGAGCGGCGATTTCGACTAGTCGTTTCCCGCGAAGGAGGAACCCATGCCCTTTCCGAAGGACGTCCGGGTCATCGACCTGATGGTCAACATCCCGGCCGACGAACTCGACACCCCGGGCAATACGTTCCTGCGCCCCCTGCAGCGGGACGAGGAAAGCCTGAAGGCCTTCCGCATGCCCGCCCAGTACCTGTTCAAGAACATCCCCTCGCTGGGCGCGGACCCGACCAAGTTCGTCGACGCCGTCGTGGCGGAGATGGACAAGTACAATGTCGGCCAGGCGCTGATCCCGCTCGGCGACGCCCTGCGCGACCCGGAGATCAAGGCCAGGTTCGCCGACCGCTTCTGCTTCTCCCTGGCGGTCAATCCGGCCAAGGGCATGGAGGAGGTGCGGCGCATCCGCCAGGCCAAGCAGGACCACGACATCAAGGCCCTGACCTTCTTCCCGGCCGCCTCCATTCCCCAGGTGGCGATCGACGAGAAGGAGATGTACCCGATCTACGCCACGGCCATCGACCTCGACATCCCGATCGTCGTCAATGTCGGCGTGCCCGGCCCGCGCATCCCCATGCGATGCCAGAAGGTCGAGTTGGTGGACGAGGTCTGCTGGTTCTTCCCGGAGCTGAAGTTCGTCATGCGCCATGGCGGCGAGCCGTGGGAGGATCTCGCGGTTAAGCTGATGCTGAAGTACCCGAACCTCTACTACGCCACGAGCGCCTTCGCCCCGAAGCACTACCCCAAGGCCATCGTCGACTACGCCAACAAGCGCGGCGCCGATAAGATCATGTACGCCGGCTACTTCCCGGCGGGCCTGTCGCTCGAGCGCATCTTCTCCGAGCTGCAGGGTGTTCCCTTCAAGGACGAGGTCTGGCCGAAGTTCCTGCGCGAGAACGCCGCCCGGGTCTTCAAGCTGGGGTGACGGGAGGGTCCGCCCGTCTTCGCCGACAAGGCGTCAGCTTTTGACCTTGGCCAGATCGACTGAAAGGATTAGAGCCGAAATACGCCTATGCAGCCATGACCGACGCGGTGACCGGTTGCGGGGCGGGATTGCAATTCGTACCGTGAAATAGGTGTCGGCCCGTGACGTCCGAGCGGGTGCGGCGGCCGATAGGATTCCGGGCCGCCGTCAAAGACGCATCCGCGCCGATGCGTAGATTTTTTTGGGGAGATGACCATGAAGTTTTCGCTGGCCCTGCCGATCGACCATGTCCAGTACGGCGCCGAGTTCATCGGGCCGGACGCCATCCGCGAGATGTCCGTCGCGGCCGAGGCCATGGGCTTCGACGCCCTGAACGTGACCGACCACCCCGCGCCCACCGCCAACTGGATGAAGCACGGCGGCCACCACGCCCAGGACCCGTTCGTGATGTTGGCCATGGTGGCGGCGCACACCAAGAAGATCCGGTTGCACACCTACCTGCTGGTGATCCCCTATCGGAACCCCTTCGTGGCGGCCCGCTCAATCGCCTCGCTGGACGCCTTCTCCGGCGGACGGTTCCTGATGTCGGCCGGGGTCGGCTACCTGAAGGGCGAGTTCAAGACGCTGAACGTCGATTTCGAGAAGCGCCAGGAGATCTTCGACGAGACCATCGCGGCGATGATCGCGGCCTGGGCGAGCGAGGAGTTCACCTTCGAAGGCGAGTTCTTCCGCGCCGGCGGCAACGTCATCCAGCCCTCGCCGGTTCAAAAACCCCACCCGCCCATCTGGATCGGCGGCAACGCCAAGCGCTCGATCCGCCGCGCCGTGGAGTACGGCGACGGCTGGAGCCCGATGTTCGGCGGCGGCCCGGGCCTGGCCCAGACGGCCCGCACGGCCGAGATCGCCACCGTCGAGGACCTGACCGAGCGCGTGCAGTACATGCGCGACTACGCGGCCGAGGTCGGACGCACGCGGCCCCTCGACCTGTGCGTGAGCCCCCCGGTCTCGCCGCACAACCCCTCCGCGACGATGAGCGACGTGGTCGACGGCATCGGCAAGATGGTCGACCTGGGCGCCAACTGGTGCAGCCTCTCCGCCGGCGGAGAGACGCGCGCCGCATGGCTCAAGAACATCGAGCGTCTGTCCAAGGAGGTCGTGGAGAAGGTCAACGCCTGATCCACGATCCGCTTCGGCGCGGACCCAATGCGATAAAGGAAGCCCCCGGCGCGTGCGTCGGGGGCTTTCCTGTTTGTCGAGGGCTAGCGGGTCGGCCGCCCGGTCTTCTTGGCCCAGTCGCGGATCAGGTCGCCGTAGAGGACCTTGTCGACGAAGGCCGTGTCGTCGAACACCCCGCCGCTCATGTCGACCTCGCCGGTCTCCATGAGCTGCTTGGCCCGCTCCATGTGCAGCATGGCCGCTCCGTTCCAGCCCCAGCCCGTGCTGATCAGAAACGCCTGCCTCGGAAGCGCGGCGCCCATGGCGCTCACGGGGATCGGCACGGCGTCGCAGATCGCCGCCATCTGCTCCGGCGAGCACCAGGGAAACACCAGGGCGTCGGCGCCCGCCTCGGCATAGGCCTTGCCGCGCTTGATCGCCTCCTCAAGCGAGCCCGAGCCGCCGCCGCCGACCCCCATCGAGGCGACGTAGAGCTCGTCGCAGCGGGCGATAATCACGAAGGCCGGGTCCTTGCGCGCCTTCACGCAGGCCTCGATGCGCGCCTGCATGTCGGCGATCGAGATCAGCCCGTTTTCATGAGTGCTGTGCTTGGGATTGACCTCGTCCTCCACATGGAAGCCAGCGATCCCCGCCTGCTCGTAGCGCCGCGTCAGGTGATAGGCGTCGGCGACGGTCTCGCCCAGGGTGTCGGCGTCGACGATCAGGGGGATGTCGATGGCGTTGGCGATGCGGGCCGCCTGCTCGATCTGCTCGATCTGGGAGAGGATGCCGACGTCCGGCACAGCGTAGTGCATGGCCCCGCAGGCGCCGCCGCCGAGATAGGCGCACTTGAAGCCTACATGCTGCACGATGCGCCCGGTCAGGGCGGTGTAGACGTCCGCGGCGATGAAATTCTCGCCGCTTTCGAGCAGCCCCCGCAGGGCTTGCGCCTGAGTTCCCATGAAGTCCTCCCTGTCCCGCGGCGCCTCACCGCTGTCATGATGCGTGGGACGAATTCTGATGCGTCCCCAAGTCCGCATATCAGTGCGGCGCCGACACCGCATTTCCAAGCGGCGCAATTCGCCCAGGTCATTGCATATTGCGTAGCGCCGCGTGGCCTGGCCGGCGCTCGCGGCGCGCGCTTTTCAGCGATGGCCTGATAGAAGATGAGCGGACGCTGGTCGTAAGGAGGATCGACGGATGAGCAAGGCGGGATTGACCGGCGAAGGCGCGCTCTGGCGCCGCGATCCCGACGCCCCGGTGATGACCTGCTCGATCGCAGCCCTCTTGCGCCAGCGCGCCATGGAGGATGGCGGCCGCGTCGCCATGACCTGGCGGGAAGGCGAAGGCCTGGGGCGCATGACCTATAGCGAGGCGCTCCAGGCGGCGGAAACCGCCGCACGCTGGATGCTCACCCATGCCGAGCCCGGCGACCGGGTGGCCGTCTGGGGCCGGAACAGCTGGCAGTGGGTGATCGCCGAATACGCCTGCGCCATGGCCGGCCTCGTCATCGCCTCCTGGAACACCTCCTGGACGGACTATGAGGTGACCCACGCCCTGGGCCTCACCGAGCCCAAGATCATACTGGCCGAGGCCGACACCCGCGGCGTCGACCTCATGGAGCGCGCGCGGGCCCTGGCGGGCGATCGCGTGGTCGAGAACCTGGCCGACCTAGCCACGCTGCGCGGCGCCCCCGACCGGCCGCTGCCGGACCCGGGCCCCGACGCGCCCTTCCTGATCCAGTTCACCAGCGGCACCACCGGGCGCGCGAAGGGCGCCCTGCACCTCCAGCGAACGGCGCTGAACGGCGGGGCGCTCAGGGTCGGCGACGGCGGCGGCGCGCCGGACGACGTCTTCCTGAACGGCGCGCCCCTGCACCACATGGGCGGCTCGATTTCGCTGGTGCTGGGCGTGCTGGTGGCCGGCGGGACCTATGCGCTCATGGGCCGCTTCGACGCCGGCGAGCTGATACGCCTGATCAAGGACACCGGCGCGACCCGCACCGGGGGCGTGCCCACCATGGTGATCGCGGTGCTGGAGCACCCCGACTTCCCGAAGGAAGGGTTCCAAATGCGCGGCATGGGCATCGGCGCCGCCGACGTCCCGACCCCGCTGATCCAGCGGATGATCGAGGCGTTCCGCGCGCCCGTGGCCAACACCTACGGCCAGTCGGAATGCCCGATGATCAGCAAGACCAGCCCCAGCGACCCGGTCGAGATGGTGGTCAGGAGCGTGGGCCGACCGGCGCCGCAGAACGACGTGAAGGTCGTCGATATCGCCACCGGCAAGACCGTGGGGATCGGCGAGGTGGGCGAGATCTGCGCCCGCTCGCCCACCCAGATGCACGGCTATTTCAACATGCCCGAGGCCACGGCCCAGACCATCGACGCCGAGGGCTGGCTGCACACCGGCGACCTCGGCTCCTTCGACGCCGAGGGCTATCTCTATGTCCGAGGCCGCGCGCGCGAGACCATCATCCGCGGCGGCGAGAACATCTATCCGATCGAGGTCGAGACCGTGCTGATGCAGCACCCGGCCGTGGGCGCGGTGGCCGCCGTCGGCGTGCCGGACCCGAAATGGGGCCATCAGGTAGGCGCTGCGATCATCCTGCGCGAGGGCATGACCGCCACCGCCGAGGAGCTGGACGCCTTCGTCCGCGAACGGCTGGCTCACTTCAAGGCGCCGCGTCACTGGCTGTTCATGGACGCCTTCCCGATGACCGCGTCAGGCAAGGTGCGCAAGGTCGAGCTGGCCGAGAGCTTCATCCCCGCCGCCGCAAGCTAAAGCACGTCCCGCAAGTGATCGCGGATGGCGGGCGCAATGCCTGAACCCCCATGGTCGCGCTTCGCCCAGATGGGGAATCCAAAGCAAATTCGGGGATGTCAGGAGGGGCCGAACCGCTGAAGGGAGGCGGGTTCGGCCTGGCCGGCCGCGGGGTCGGGGTGCGTGGAAGAGTGCGCGGGGAGCGCCGGAGCGACCTGCGCTTCAGCGTCGTTGGCAGGCTCGGCGGGCGGCAGGCCGAGCAGGTGGCGGATACGGGCGACGCAGACCTCGAGCGGGGCCTCGGCGAAGGCCTCGTCGAGGGCTTCGGTGTCGAGACGCTCGTCCAGCGCCTCCTTCAGCCGGAAGTGCTCGCCGATATTGGCGGCCTCAGTGCGCAGGACGGGCGCGAGGGCGGCGCGCACCTGCTGCTGGCGGTCCTGAACGGCCTGGACCCGGTCGGCGCGGCGGTCGCGCACGAGGCGGCGCTGCAGCGCGATGGTCAGACGCAAGGCCCGGCCCAGACGCTCGAAGGCGAGCATCAGGTGAGCGGCCTCGGCGGGACCCTCGGCCTCCTTGGCGCGCCGGGCGGCGTCACGGGCGAGGTCCATGGCCAGCTCGGCGAACTCGCCCAGCATGCGGTCCTGCGCTTCAGTCTTGTCCGCAGGGTGCAACATGAACAAAACAAGAACATAGAGAGGCCCCACCGTCAAGATTTTTCGGCCCGGCTCCGCAGGCAGCGGCGCACCCCGCGTCACGGAACTCCAAAGTGGCGTGTGTCCCAGCACCCCAAGGCGCGTAGGGCGCCAAGCCGCAAGCCGTCACCGCGAACGACGGACCAGCTGACGCTTCCGTAGGCACGGTGAATAGGTGTCGTGTCGCCGTATTCCCTACTGCGCCGGGCTTCGCATATGGATGTGGGGGTAACTGAGTGCTTTCGATTGACCCGAGGCGGTGGAATTAAATGTCTCCCTTGAGACAACACAAGAGTGTTACATGCGCGCTGGCCATTTCTAGCCTCATGTTTATTTGCGGATGTAAATATATGTTCGATATTGGTGTGCGCGGAAGGGCATATCATCCAGTATTTGTATTTAAAAATTCACATCCACTCAACAGAGTTGTTTGCGTTACATTTATCAGGGTCAATTCCGCGCCTTCTGGAGAGTTAAACTGGTCAATCATCGCCAAGGATGACTGCATTAAGTTAGACCAAGTTGAATATGGCGTCCCACCGCCCGACTTTACGACTTGGGTGGAACCTCAACCCCTTTTGGAGGGAAGGGCGTATGTCTTCATCGCCTCGGGAGGTAAGTGGACAGGGAATGTTAGATTCGTGCCTGGTACAGAACTCACCCCTGACCGATAAAAGACCGGATCAAGCCTCTCTCCCGCAATTGCGGAATACATTGGTGGAAAACGGCGACACGATACCTCAGCGGGATCGGAATAGGGCGACACGACACGCGTCGCCGTATTCAAACTGTTCAACCGGCTTGTCGCGCGATCGTTATGAGGAGTGGGGCATTGCTGCGACGCCGCTGCGTCGTTTCGCCGGCCGAACCCTCGCGGTCGGCGCCGCGACGACCGCCGCCTGCTCCGCAGAAACACCCGGCGCTTCAGCAGCTTGGGCGCCCTTTTTCCGCGGGCCGGGACCGCGGGCCGACTGCGCGACGGAGGGACCGAACCGGCCGAGGATGAACAGCTCGACCTTGGACTCCAGGGTCTTGTCGGTCGGCGCCTGGGCGAGCCAGTCTGTGTAGACGTGCATGGGCGACTGACCCAGAATCAGATCCGTGAAGAACTCGGCGGACTCACGGTGATCGCCCTCGGGGATCGCGCCCTGGCCGGCCAGTTGCTGGAACACGTGCTCGACGTTGTGCTGGAAGCGGAAGAACGTCGCGTTGGCGACCTTCTTCATCAGCTCCGGAAACCGGTTCCGTTCCGCCACCATCAGCCGCATCAGCTCCACCGCCCGGTCGCGCAGGGCGACCTCGCAGGCGTAGCGGCCGGTCCGCATGAGGGTGTCGAACAGCGGCTCGCCGGGGTGGAACTCCGGCGCCGCGAGGATCGCCCCCACGTCCCGGGCGTAGATCACCTCCTGGAAGATCGCCGGCTTGTCGCCGAAGTGCTGATAGACCGTGCGGGTCGCGACCCCCGCCCCCTTGGCGATGTCGACCAAGGACGTCGCGGCGTATCCGTCGCGAACGAACAGCTTGGTCGCCACCTCGAGGACCTTCTTCTTGCGACGCTCAAGCTCGACCGCGGTCGGTCGCCCCGCCTGCCTTGGCTTCTTCTTCTTCGACGCAGCTGCCAACAGAACCGTCCCTTATGGATTCACGCCTTGCCGCCGCCCCCGTGGCGCTGCAAGGCGCACTCGATCACTCACGCCAACACTTTCGGCGACGCTAGCGCCAGCGCCCGCCGCCGTCGAGCCGAGCGCATACATTAAACTCAATAGCCGCCAAAGCCTGCATCGCGGGTTTCGACGCAACTACAGGCGCTTCCGGCTCTCGCCCCTTCGACGCAGCAACGTCGCAGGGGCGGCGGCGGCGCGCAACATGCGATGCGACCGGTCCGCCTCATTCGCCCCTGCCTGCGCGACGGCGGGTCATTGTGGGCGCAGCCGCGCGCCATGCGGTATGATCGCCCAAAGACGACCGGCGCCGAGCCGCGCCGGCGAGCGGAGGAACGTTCGATATGGCGGCAGGATATGAGGTGACGCCGCTTGGCGTGAATACGCCCTTCGGCGCGACGGTCAGCGGCCTGACCCTGGCGCACCTGCGCGACGAGACCGTGCGAAAGGCGCTCTACGACCTTTGGATCGACCGCGGCGTGCTCCTCTTCCGAGGCGAGTCCACGTCGGAGATGCACGTCGAGCTCAGCAAGTGCTTCGGGCGCCTGGAACAGCACGTCTTCAAGGAGACTTGGGTCGACGGCCACCCGGAGCTGGTGAAGGTCAAATATTATCCCGACGACGGCAACGTCTATGAGATCGACGGAAAGCATTGCGGCGGCTTCCTCAACTGGCACTCCGATCTCGTCTATACCGACACCATCAACCGCGGCGGCGTCCTGCGGCCGGTGCAACTGCCGGACAGCGGCGGCCAGACCGGCTTCATCGACCAGATCGCGGCCTATGACCGGCTCCCGGATCGCCTGAAGGAGAAGATCGAGGGGCTCCATGTGGTCTACGCCATGGACCTCAATCAGGAGCACATTCGCTTCGGCGGTCCGAAGTCGATCCGTTTCCTGCAAGGCGCCAAGTCGTTCCTGAACATATCCGCACGGGAATACAGCTACCCGCGGATCCTCCACCCAATGGTCTATCAACAGACGGAGACCGGGCGGAAGGTGCTCAACGTCTCGCCCTGGTTCGCGCTCGGGATCTACGAGATCGGCGGCCCCGCGGGCGAGGCCCTGCTGCGCGAGGTGGTGGAGCGCTGCATCGATCAGACGAACGCCTATTTCCACGACTGGCGGATGGGCGACATGATGCTCTGGGACAATTGGCGCACCCTGCATTGCTCGACCGGCGTGCCCGTCGACCAGACGCGGGTCATGCAGCGCACGACGATCTCCGGCGACTACGCCCTCGGCCGCAAGCTCGAAGGCGCGCGGACCGAGGACCTGGAGATCGTGGACGTCTGAGGCCGCGCCGTCCGCAGCCGCAGACGAGCGCCGGCCTAGCTGATCACGCCGGCGGACTTGAGCTCCTCGATCCGCTCCCATTCGAGGCCCAGCTCCATCAGGAAGGTCTCCGTATGCTCCGAGGCCTGGGGCGCGCGGGTGGTCTCGACCGGCGCATGGTCGAATTGCACCGGGCCCCGCACGAGCTTGATCGGCGGGCCGCCGTCGATGGACTCCACTTCGATGAGCATGTCGTTGGCGAGCGCCTGTTCGTCGCTCGCCAGGTCGAGCAGGCTCTGGAACGGAGCCCATTGCCCCTTCAAGGTCTTCAGGTGCGCACGCCAGTAGGCGAACGGCTTCTTTTCGAAGGCCTCCACCATCAGCGCGCTGGCGTCGGACCAGTTCGTCATCAGCGCCTCGACCGTCGAGAAGCGCGGGTCGTCGGCGACCTCGGGAATCCCGAGATGCTCGAAGGTGTCGCGGATGCACGGGCCGGGCGTCAGGATGTTCAGATTGATCGCGCCCCCGTCCGAGGTGATGAAGATGCCGACGAAGGGGTTGCCATTCACCCCGCCCGGAGGCCGCCGGCGCGCCTTCGATACGACGCCGGTCTCGATGGCCTGGTCGATCCCCGCGCCCGCCGCCCACCAGCCGGTGGCCATCAGCGAGACGTCGAGTTCCACCGCCTTGCCGGTCCGTTCGCGATGGAACAGCGCCGCGGAGATGCCGCCGGCGATGTTCATGCCGCCGATGGAGTCGCCGAAGGCTGGAATGGGCATCATCATCGGATTGCCCATTTCCTCCGGCGAAAGGGCGAGGCCGACGCCGCTGCGCGTCCAGAAGGCGGTGCCGTCGAAGCCGCCGGCTTCGCGCTCAGGCCCCTTGTCGCCCCATGCGCTCCCGCGCGCATAGATGATGTTGGGATTGACCGCCCGGATGTGCTCGACGTCGATCTTCAGCTTCCGCCGCGCCGAGGGCAGGTAGTTGGTCAGGAAGACGTCCGCCGTCTTGGCGATCTCGTAGAGCAGCTCCTGGCCCTCCGGCGTGGAGATATCGAGGCCCACGCTGCGCTTGCCCCTGTTGGGGTGCTCGATCAGCGTATGGCGGAGCGGATTGACCGCAACCCCCGTCACATTGATGAAGCCGCGCTGGGTGTCGCCGCGGACGGGGTGCTCGATCTTGATCACGTCCGCGCCCCAGTCGGCCAGCAGGGCGCCGGCCGCGGGCACGAACGTGAACTGCGCCACCTCAAGGACCCGCACGCCCTCCATCACCTGCGTCATGCACTCGCTCCCTATCCTGAATTCGCATGGCGGCCGGGCGGCCCGCCGTTGGCGGCCGCGTGGCTGCGCGCCCGGATCATGCGGATCGGCGGCCGGATAGCAACATGAAGTGAGGACGCGCTGTCGCGAAGGGGCCTCGGCGGCTCGCGCAAATCGCCTCAGCGGTAGACTGGCGGCTCCTTGCGCAGCATGGCCTCGACGGCCAGCCGGTGCTCGGGCGAGCGGTTGGAGAGCTGCTCCAGCGCCGTGCTGGTCTCCAGAACCGTGTGCGCCAGCTGCTTAAGGCCGATATTGACCGAGATCTTGGTGGCCCGAATGGCGGCGGTGGCGCCGTTCTTCAACTGCGCGACGAAGGCGTTGACGCGGGCGTCGAGCTCATCGAGCGGGACGGCGTAGTTGATCAGGCCGATCCGCTCCGCGTCTTTCGCCATGATGGCGTTGCCGGTCATCAGGTATTCCTTAGCGCGCGCATAGCCGATCAGCTGCGGCCAGATCACCGCGCCGCCATCGCCGGCCACCAGGCCGACGTTCACGTGCGGGTCCGAGATCTTGGCGTGATCGGCGACGAAGACGATGTCGCAGAACAGGGCCAGGGTGGCGCCCAGCCCGACCGCGTGGCCGTTGATCCGGCCGACGATCGGCTTTTCGCAGTCGAGCATCGAATAGACGATGCGCTTGCCCTCATAGGCGACTTCGTCGAAGGCCGGCGGGTTCTTGATGCAGTGCTGCAGGAACTCCAGGTCGCCGCCGGCGCAGAAGGCGCGGCCCGCGCCCGTCAGCACCACGACCTCCACGTCGAGGTCGGCGCCCGCGTCCACGAAGACCCGCGAAAGGTCGTTGTGAAGCATGCGGTTGACGGCGTTCAGCCGATCGGGCCGATTGAGCGTCACGGTGAGGACGCCGTCCGTCAGGTCGGCTTCAATATGCTCGAATTTTCCCCAGCGCATGGTCAGTTCCCTTGGCCTATTACAATGCTATTATATCGATGTATTATCTGTTTTACGATCGGCATGGAAGCGCTATGAGGAGCCCGCCCGCCGACGGCCGCGGGCCATTGGCGAAGGGCGCGGAAGCATGAGCGAATCCAGGCAGACGGCCTTGATCACGGGCGCGAGCGGCGGCGTCGGGCGCGCGGTCGCGATCGATCTGGCGCGCAAGGGCTACAATCTGGGCCTGATGTACCGCTCCAACGTCCAGGTGGCCGAAGCCTTGGCCCAGGACGTCCAGGCGGCCGGCGGCCAGGCCCTGCTCCTGAAATCCGACCTCACCGACCCCGACGCCGTCCAGGCTTGCGTGGACAAGACCGTCGCCGAGTTCGGGGCCATCGATGTCCTGGTGCATTGCGCTGGCGCCTATTCCGACTGGAAGAACATCCGCGACCTCACGCCGAAGGATTGGAACGGCTTCCTCGATTCCGACCTGACGGGGTTCTTCTACGTGCTCTCGGCCACCGTAAGGCACATGCACGAGCGCAAGAAAGGCTCGATCGTGGCGGTCTCCTCGATCGCCGCCCAGGCCTGCCAGCCCAAGGGTGCTCAGGCCGCCGCATCGAAGGCGGCCCTGGACGCCCTGATCCGCGTGGTGGCCAAGGAGGAAGGCCGCCACGGCATCCGCGCCAACGCCGTCTCCATCGGCCTGACCGCGACCGACATGGGCGCGGACGCCGAAAAGCACTGGGGCGCGGAAGCCACGGCGCGGCTGATCAAGAGCGCCCCCCTCGGCCGCATGGGCCAGCCGGAAGAGATCGCCCGCGTGGTGGTGTTCCTGGCCTCGGAAGAGGCAAGCTATGTCACCGGCAAGGTGCTGCAGGTCGACGGCGGCCAGATGATCGCCGGCTAAGGCGACGCGAGGATTTGAAGATGGAAACGGCGAACCAGCTGACGCTCGACGAGCTCCGCGCAATGGTCGACCACGCGTCGAAGTACTTCCAGGACCGCCTCTTCCCGCTGCAGCAGAAGATGGACGACGAGGAGTGGTTCCCCGAAGAGGAGTTCCGCGCCCTCGGGGACATGGGCCTGATGGGCATCACCATTCCGCCGGAGTACGGCGGCCAGGGCCTGAACTATCTGGCGACCGGCATGCTCGGCGAGGCGATGGCGATGGCCAACCCCGCCCTGGCCTTCAGCTGGACCTCCCACGACAACCTCTGCACTGACGCCCTCTTTCGCAACGGCAATGAGGACCAGCGTCGGCGCTATATCCCCGACATGTGCGCCGGCAAGAAGATCGGCGCCCTTGGGATGACCGAGCCGGGCGCGGGCTCCGACGCCCTCGGCTCCATGCGCACCACGGCGCGGCGCGAAGGCGACCACTACGTCCTGAACGGCACGAAGCTTTTCATCACCAACGGCCCGGTGGCCGACGTGATCATCGTCTACGCCAAGACCGCGCCGGAGCTGGGCGGCAAGGGCATCAGCGCCTTCATCGTCGAGAAGGGCTTCCCCGGCTTCAAGGTCGCCCAGAAGCTGGACAAGATGGGGTTCCGCGGCAGCCCGACGGGCGAGCTCGTGTTCGAAGACTGCATCGTGCCAGCCGAGAACCTGCTGGGCGAAGAGAACCGCGGCCATGTGGTGATGATGAGCGGCCTGGACGTCGAGCGCGCCCTCTCCGCCCCGCTCTGCATCGGCCCGGCCCAGCGCGCCCTCGACCTCGCCCTCGACCACGCCAGCACCCGCCGGCAATTCGGGGCGCCGATCGGCACGTTCCAGCTCGTCCAGGCCAAGCTCGCCGACATGTACGTCCAGGTCGAGGTGGCCCGGACCTTCCTGCACCGCGTGCTGACCGAGTGCGACAACATGGACGTCAGCAACGCCGGCCGGGGCGATATCCACAAGCTCTGCGCGGCGGCCCTGATGCAGGCCTCGCGCGCCGGCACCTTCGTGATGAACGAGGCGGTGCAGATCTTCGGCGGCTCCGGCTACATGCGCGACACCGAGGTGAACCGGCTCTACCGCTCCACCAAGGTGCTGGAGATCGCGGCGGGCAGCCAGGAGATCCGCCAGATCATCATCGCCAAGGAACTGCTCGGCAAACTGACCTAGCTTAGGCCCAGGCCGGGTCTTGCAGCGGCCGTTCCTCGAAGTCCTCGAAGTCCACCTTCGCCATCTGCCGGGCGAGTACCGACAGCGGGATCGGGTCGAGGGTCGGCACCCCGTGCTTGTCCAGGTACCAGCTGTTGCAGCCGCCGCTGCCCCACACCGACTCCAGGGACCTGCGGCGGATGTCCTCGAGCAGTTCGCGCGCACGCTCCGGCCGCGGAACGAGGGTCACCCGACGCTCCATGACGCGGTCGATGCATTGCAGCACGAACTTCACGTGCGTCTCGATGATCGAGACGACCGAGGCGCTGCCGCCCGGGCTGTAGGGCCCGTTGACCATGAAGAAGTTCGGCATGTGCGGGGCGGCGACCGACCGGTAGTTCAGCGCCACGTCCGCCCACAGGTCGTCGAGCAGCAGCCCGGCCTCCCCGCGCACCTGCATCGGCCGCATGTAGGCTCTGGAATCGAAGCCCGTCGCTAGGACCAGCACGTCGAGCGGATGCAATCGGCCGTCCTTGGTGACCACGCCTTCGGGCGCGACGTGGTCGATCGCCTCAGTCACCAGCTCCACATTCGGGTGCTGCACGGCCCTGTAGAACCGCTCGGAAATCACCAGCCGTTTGCAGCCGACCTCATAGTCGGGGGTCAGCTTGGCCCGCAGCACCGGGTCCTTCACGGTGGCCAGGGCGTCCGTGCACAGCTTGTCGCGCGCCTCGCGGGCCGCGCGGTCGCCGGTGGCCGCCGCGCCCCGTTCCTCGGTCTGGGTCTCCAGCAGCCGGTAATAGGCCCGCGCCGCCGGACGGTTGATCCAGAACCACAGCCGTTTCCAGAGGGGGTTGGGCTCGTCGGCCACCGGCAGCACCCACTGGGCGGTCCGCTGGAAAAGGACGAAGCGCGAGACTTCGGAGGCCAGGGCCACGGTGAGCTGGGTGGCGGTCGAGCCGGTTCCGATCACGCCGACCCGGCGGCCCTTCAACGGAAGGTCCTTGGGCCAGCGTGCGGAGTGGAACGCGGGACCCTTGAAGTCTGAAACGCCGGCGATGTCGGGATAGACGGGGTGATGCAGCCGGCCGGTGGCGGTGACCACGATGTCGGCCTCGAACTCGGCGCCGGCGGCCGTGCGCACTCGCCAGTGCGAGCCCAGCCACTCGGCGGACGTCGCTTCCTGGCCGTAGCGGATCAGCGGCTCGACGCCGTACTTCCTCGCCACGCTCGCATAGTAGCGCAGGATCTCGTCGCCCTTGGCGAACCGCCGCCGCCACCAGGGATTGGGCTCGAAGGAATAGACGTAGAGATGGGCCGCCACGTCGCAGGCGACGCCCGGATAGACGTTGTCGCGCCACGTCCCGCCGAGGCTGTCGGCCTTCTCCAGGATGGTGAGGGAGGTGACGCCCCGCTCGAGGAGCCTGATCCCCATCAGGACGCCGGCGATCCCCGCCCCGATGATGAGGACGCGCGGTGCGCGCCCTGGCTTTTGTTCCAAGGTGATTTCGCCCGCTATCGCCAGGAGAAACCGCCATCGACGACGATCTCGGTCCCGGTTGTGAAGCGGGAGTCCTCGGTGCTGAGGAACAGCGCCGTGCGGGCGATGTCTTCCGGCAGGCCCAGGATCTTCAGCGCAGTCCGGTCCTTCGCCCTTTGCGTATGCTCGGGGCTCTCCCAGATATGCCGCGTCATCTCCGTCTGGATCACGCCAGGGCAGATGGTGTTCACGCGGATCTTCGGCCCCAGCTCCAGCGCCAGGCTCTTGCCCAGCATGATCAAGCCGGCCTTGGTGGCCGAATAGCCCGACGTCCCCGCCATGGGCAGGTAGCCGCTCACCGAGGCGATGTTCACCACCGTGGCCTGCTTGGCGCCCTGCAACGCCGCGAGCGCCGCCCGGATCACGTGATAGGGGCCGCTGAGATTGACGCCCAGCATGCGTTGCCAGAGTTCCGGCTCGAGCTCGGCGAAAGGCCTTTCGATCAGGATGCCCGCGGCGTTGACGACGCCGTCGAGCCCGCCGAGCGCATCGACCGCCGCGGCGACCGCCTGCCCCACGTCGGCGGCGTCGGAGACGTCGCAGGGCCGCGCCCAGGCGCCCAGGCGCTCGGCCGCGGCGCGCACGCCGTCGGCGTTGCGGTCTAGCAAGGCCAGCGACGCGCCCTCGGCCGCGAACAGCTGCGCGATCGCCGCGCCCATGCCGCTCGCCGCGCCCGTCACGACGATGCGTCGCCCTTCAAGCCGCACGCGCTATCCTCCCTGGAAAATCGGGAACATCTTGCAAGCCGCTCCTGGCCATTGCAATAGCACGCCCCTGTTTCTTTCTTCCCCCGGGAGAGGCCCGTCCAAGGCGCCGCCTCCCCTGCTTGGACCTCGATGCCAAAGCCGTATTTGACCGGAGCCGGGCGCCTGACTTAATGCATATCTGCCGTTGCATTATGGCATCGCCTATCTAAGATCGCGGCGTCCTCGCTGGAGGCGCGCGGGAGTGACCGAGGGACATTTGAACAAGCGAGTGGTCAATATCGTCGGACCGGGGGGTCTCAGCGCATGTATCTAGCGCCTGACAGCGACGAGCTCAGCATTGTCGAGGCGGCGGGCGGGTTTCTCGCCGACAACAGCCCGACGGCGCGCCTGCACCGCGAGGGCGGCCAGGACCTGAGTCCCGAGCTGCGCGCCTTGCTCGGCGAATTCGGCTGGTTCGGCCTCGCCGTGACGGAGTCCGACGGGGGCAGCGGCCTGTCGGCGGTCGAGCACGCGCTGTTCTTCCGCGAACTGGGCCGCAATGTGGGCGCCGTCGACGTGCTGGCCCAGTGCCTGGCCGCCATGGTCGCAGGCGACGCCGACCTGCGCGCCGCCCTGCTGACCGGCGCGGCGGGCGTGGCCCTGGCGGTCAGCGATTCCACCGGCCTGCGGCTCCTGGGCTCGCCGGACGCGGCCTACGCGCTTCACGCCGAACCCGCCCAGACCCGCCTGCTGCGGATCGAGCCAAACGCCGGGGAGGCTGTTCCCTCGCTCGACCCGGCGACCTCCATGCGCCTCCTGGACGCGTCCGCCGCGAACGTGGTTGCGACCTCGCCGAGCGCTCAGGTCTGGCGCATGGGCCAGGTCGGCGCGGCGGCCATGCTGGTGGGCGTCGCCGAGGCGGCGCTCGACCTGATCGTGGAGTACGCCAAGGTGCGCGAGACCTTCGGGCGCCCGATCGGCGCCTACCAGGCCGTGCGCCACCCCTGCGCCGACATGGCCGTCCGCGTCGAGGCGGCCCGCGCCCAGCTCTGGTACGCCGCCACCGCGATGAAGGAGGCCCACCCCGACGCCGGCGTCCATCTGGACGCCGCCAAGCACCTGGCGAACCAGGCGGCCGTCGCCAATGCGGACATCGGCATCCAGCTACACGGCGGGATCGGCGTGACGGACGAGCATGACGCGCACCTGCTGCTCAAGCACGCGCTGCTGCTCTCCCGGATTTTCGGCGCGAAGCGATGGCTGCTCGGTCAGCTTCTTCACGCCCAGGTGGAGGCCTGACTTAGTTGGACCTGCGTTATTCGGATGAGGACGCCGACTTCCGACAACGGGCGCGCCGCTGGCTGAGCCAGAACGCGCCTGGCCAGGGTCGGCCATCGGGCGGGCCCGCCGCCGCCCAGTTCGACCGCGATTGGCAGCGCAAGCTGTTCGACCATGGCTGGGCCGGCGTGGCCTGGCCCAAGGAATACGGGGGCCTGGGGCTGACCGGCCTGCAGCAGGTCATCTGGTACGAAGAGATGGCTCGCGCGCAGGCGCCGCACCACATCAACGTCATGTACGTGGCCCTGATGCATGCGGGCCCGACCCTGATCACCCGCGGCTCCGAGGCCCAGAAGGCCGAACACCTGCTCAACATCCTCAAGGGAGACAGCGTCTGGTGTCAGGGCTTCTCTGAGCCCGGCGCCGGGTCGGACCTAGCGGCCCTGAAGACCCGCGGCGACGTCGACGGCGATCATATCGTCGTCAACGGGTCCAAGATGTGGACCACCGACGCCATGTACGCCGACCATCAGGAACTCCTGATCCGCACCGAGCCGGGCTCTGTGCGCCACAAGGGCCTGACCTGGCTGATCTGCGACATGCGCACGCCAGGCGTCACCATCAAGCCGATCCGCACCATGATGGGCGACGAGCACGTCAACATGGTCTTCTACGACAACGTACGGATTCCGATCGGCAACGTGGTTGGGGAGATCGGCGGCGGCTGGTCCACTGCGCTTTCGACCCTGGCCTTCGAGCGGGGCCTCGGTTTCATCGGCGACCAGTTGGACCTCTTTGAGCGCGTCCAGAGAGCCATCGAGCTGGCCGGGCGCACCCGCCTGGACGACGGAACCCTGGCCATCGAGGATAACGGCCTCGCCCAGCGTCTGGCGTCCATCAAGGCCGAGACCATGGCCTTGAAGGCCATGACCCTGGCCGACATCGCCGAGACCGATCGGACCGGCGTGCCCGGCCCCAAGGGTTCGGTCATGAAGCTCATGGTGACCGGCGTCCACAAGGCGCTGTCGGAGCTGGTCGGCGAGATGCTGGGCTGGGACTTCCTGGAGTTCAACGGCGACAGGACCGCCCATCCCTGGACCTATGATTACCTTTGGAGTTGGGTTTTCACGATCGCGGGCGGCACGTCCGAGATCCAACGCGAAATAACGGCGGACCGCCTCCTGGGACTGCCCCGGGCGCGGTAAGAATTATGAGGTGAGGAACGTGAGCAGCGCACCCCTGCGCGTCGGAATTGTCGGCGCGAATCCGGAACGTGGCTGGGCCAAGGACGCGCACGTGCCCGCCCTGCGGGTCCTGCCGCGGTTCAAGATCGAAGGCACGTCGGCGCGGACGCTGGAGACCGCCCAGGCCGCCGCCCAGGCGTTCGGCGCCACGCGGGCCTTCGCCGACACCATGGAGCTGGTGCGCTCGCCGGACATCGACGTAGTGGCCGTGACCGTGAAGGTGCCTGAGCACCTGGCCATCGTCCTGGCCGCCCTGGAGGCCGGCAAGCACCTCTATTGCGAATGGCCGTTGGGCAAGGACGTCGCCGAGGCCGAGACCATGGCCAAGGCGGCCAAGGCGGCCAAGGGTCGGGTGCTCATCGGCGTTCAGGGGACCGGCGCGCCGGCCATCCGCCAGGCCGCGGAGATCGTGAAGTCCGGAAAGCTCGGGCAACTGATGACGGCCCGGATCGTCTCGCCGACCGCCGGCTGGGCCCCGCAGGCGCCGCCCTTCTACGAATACCTGAACCACCGCAAGTACGGCGCGACCATGAGCGCCATCCAGGGCGGGCACACCCTCGCCACCGTGGAGATGGTGCTCGGCCACTATGTCCAGCTGCAGGCGCAGAACACGATCAACTGCCCCAAGGTGCGGATCATCGGCACGGACGAGGTGATCGAGCGCGACTGTCCCGACCACGTGTCGATCATCGGCAAGCACGCCAGCGGCTGCGTCTCCACCGTGGAGGTCGCCGGCGGTCGCAACCCTACGACCCCCTACATGTTCGAGATCATCGGGGACGATGGCGACCTTCGGGTGACCGGCCTTTGCGCCGGCGGCTACCAGACGGGCGTTCTGCGCCTGGAGACATCGCTCGACGTCCCGCCGCCGCCCTCCCCGGTCGACGCGAGCCTGAAGGGCCCACCCGCCAATGTGGCCGAGCTCTACACCCAGCTCGCCGCCACCATCGACACCGGCGTACAGCACGGCTTCGACTTCGACTACGCCGCGCACCTGACCCGCGTCCTGGCGAGCGTCGATCGCGCCTCTGACACCGGCGCGCGGCAGCAGCTCGAAGGGGCCTGAGGATGGCCACCGGCACGACCTGGCGCGTCGAAAATGACATCGGCGGCTTCCCGGTCCGGCGCTCAGTGGAAGCCAAGGCAGAGTACGAGGCGTCCGGCGTCTGGCGGCGCGACACCCTCACCGACATCGCCCGCGTGCGGATCGCGGAGGACCCCGACCGGGTCCTGCTGATCGAGGGCGAGCGGCGCCTGACGCGCGGCGAGGCGTGGGACAAGGCCAGGCGCCTTTCGAGCTTCTTCGTCTCGCGCGGGCTCAACCCCGGCGACGTGATCTCGTTCCAGCTGCCAAACTGGGTGGAAGCGGCGGTGGTCGCCCTGGCCGCCCGCATGTACGGCCTGATCATCAATCCGATCCCGCCGATCTACCGGGAGTCCGAGCTCAGCTACATCATGAGCGACTGCGGCTCGAAGCTGATCTTCACCCCCGGGGTGTTCCGTAAATGGGACCATCGGGCGGCCGTGGAGAAGGTCCGTCCCGACGTCCCGACCCTGCGCGACGTGGTCACGGTGCGCGCCGAGCCGGCCGACGGCGCGATGCGCCTCGAGCACATCCTCGCCACCCACGATCCCATCGACCTCGCCGACCTGCCCAAGGTCGACCCCGAGGCGCTGATGATGGTGATGTACACCGCGGGCACAACCTCGCGGCCCAAGGGCGTCCTGCACAGCCACCAGACCTTCGGCAACTCCGCCTGGCGGATGATCGACACCTGGGGCCTCGACGCCAAGGAGGTGTTCTTCATGCCCTCGCCGCTGACCCACATCACCGGCGCCTTCTGGAGCTTCGACATGCCCTGGCTGTGCGGGGCCTCGAGCGTCTTGATGGACGTCTGGACCCCCGAGGACGGGGTCCGCTGCATCGAGGAGAACGGCTGCACCCTGACCGGCGGGGCGACCCCATTCCTGCAGCAGCTGCTCAATGTGGCGGGCGACCGGCCCGAGGCGGTGAAGACCCTGCGGATCTTCTTCTGCGGCGGCACCACGGTCTCGCCAGACCTCGTCAAGGCGGCGGCGGCGGCCTTCCCGGGCTGCCTCTTCTGGCGCGGCTACGGCTGCACGGAGAGCCCATGCACCACCATGGGCATCCGCGGCCGGGAATACGCCCAGATGGGCGCGGAGACGGACGGCGAGGTCATGGCGCCCACCGAGGTGAAGATGATCTCCCCGGACGGCGACGGGCTCGTCCCCGACGGCGAGGAAGGCGAGATCGCCGTGCGCGGCCCCGAGACCTTCCTGGGCTACCTGCGTCCGCAGGACAATGCCGCGGCGTTCGACGAGGAGGGCTTCTTCCGCACGGGCGACCTCGGCCGCCGGGTCCACGGCGACTACCTGGTCATCACCGGGCGCAAGAAGGACATCATCATCCGCAACGGCGAGAACATCTCGCCCAAGGAGGTGGAGGACGTCCTCTATCTCGACCCGGACATCGTCGAGGCGGCCATCGTCGCCATGCCCAGCAAGGCGACCGGCGAGAAGGGTTGCGCCTTCATCATCCCGCGCCCCGGGGCCAAGGTCGACCTGGCGAGCATCTCCAGTTTCCTGGCGAAGGCGGGCCTGGCGCGGCAGAAGTTCCCCGAGCACGTGGTCCTGGTCGACGACCTGCCCCGCGTGCCCTCCGGCAAGGTGAAGAAGGACGTGCTGCGCCTTGAGGCGCGCAGGATCGCCGAGGCCGAAGAGGCTTGATCAGGGCGCCGGAGCAACCGGCGGGCATTTTCGTGTCTGGCTTCAGGCGCCGCCGGCCTCAGACTTCCTTGGCGAAGGTTCCGATGATCTTGATCCGCACGTCGTCGATGGAGTCCGTCATCGGCATGGCGTCCGACCCGGCCATGGTGCTCAGCGACTTGGCCAGGGCGAGCGGATCGTCGGTGTCGAACTCGTAGACAGCGAGGGAATCCCACGGCGAATCCACCGCCTCGTGGTTCTCGACCGCGTTGAGAAGCTTGTAGCGCCTGGCGCCTTTCACCCCCGGCACGTTCTTAACGTCCGGCATGTGCTGGTTGTCATACCAGGCGTGGAAATCGTCCTGGCGACCAGGCTTCGCGGACGTCAATACAACATAGTAGTAGGTCGCCATTGTTTCCTCGCAAAGAATTGGGCCGCCGAATTGCGGCGGCGACGCCTGCCGTGCTTGCAACCACCGGGTCGCTTAAGAAACCGGCGTGATCGGGCGCCCCTCATTTCTGGCAGCTTCACCCTCGGCGGTCAAGCGGCGGCGCCCCTCGGAAGGGCCCTGCGCCACTCATGAAAAGATCACATCTTAACAATCGATTTTCCGCAAATATGCCCGAGCAAATGCCCAGCGCAATTGTTCGAAAGAACAAGGTCATATTGATATTTACGATCGTCCTTACCCGCAGCGGCGCCCATGATTGACCCCATCCGAACGGGCCCGTGATCAATATTGCACACGCCGCTCATTGCGATACTGCCTGGCGGGCGGCCCTGAAATTCCCGGCGCCGGCAACTGCTCCGCCCCCCGGCGCCGTCGCTGTTGCATATTGTAATGAGCGGATAGTATTCTTTTTCCAAGACGCAGGACTCGGCGACCATGAAGCCGAGCCGACGTTCGCTCAAAAAAAGCCAGGCTGCACTGCTGCGGCCTAGGGGAGGGATAAATGGGGATGCATCATTTCAAACTCGGCCTTCGGGCCGCGCTCCTGTCTGGGAGCATGCTGATGGCCTGCGCGCCGGCCTATGCGCAGGACAAGACGGACAACGCCACCACCCTCGAGGACATCGTCGTCACCGCGCAGCGGCGTTCGGAACGCCTGCAGGACGTGCCGATCTCGATCACGGCGCTCTCTTCCGCGGCGCTCGACCGTTCGGGCGTCACCACTACCCAGGACTTGGCCCGCGTCACGCCGGGCCTGAGCTTCCCGGTCAACGGCGGCTACATCCAACCGACCATCCGGGGCATCTCCTCAGAAGGCTCGAACATCGGCGACAGCTCCAACGTCGCCCTCTATGTCGACGGCGTCTACCAGCCGGCCCAGGCCTCGCAGCTGATGGACCTGCCGGACGTCTCGCAGATCGAAGTGCTGAAGGGTCCGCAGGGCACGCTCTACGGCCAGAACGCGATGGGCGGGGCGATCATCATCACCACCCAGGCGCCCAGCTTCACGCCCACCGGCAAGCTTTCCGCCAGCTACGGCGACTACAACGACATCAACCTGCGCGGCTTCGTCTCCGGCCCGATCATCGGCGACGTGCTCGCCGCCAGCCTGTCGGCCTCCTACCAGGACCGCGACGGCTTCCGGCACGACCTCGTGCATGGCGGCCATGACAAGGGCCTGCGCTCCAAGCAGGTTCGCGCCAAGATCCTGTTCCAGCCCAACGACGACACCCGGGTGACCGCTTCGGCCTACTGGACCAAGCGTGGCGACACCGCGCTCTATGCGGGCCTGCCGCTCAACAACAATTCGCTGGGCTACCTCTTCTATCCGAACGCCCCCAAGGCGCGGAGCGCGAAGGACACGGTGATCGGCTCGCAGGGCGACGACCAGTTCGAGACCTGGGGCGCCAGTCTGCGCGGCGAGTTCGATGTCGGGCTAGGCACGATCAATACGATCACCGGCTACACCAACTCCCACATCAAGAACTATGCGGACGTCGACTACAGCCCGGTGAACATCGCCGTGGCGGCACCCGTCCTGCAGAAAACGCACAGCTTCACCCAGGAAATCAACTTCGCCTCGGAGAAGATGGGCGGCTGGCAGTTCACGACCGGCCTGTTCTTCATGTCCAGCGAAGACGCCTTCCTGCCGAGCCAGTACATCCAAAGCAGTATCGGGATTCCTCCCTTCTTCCCGACTCTTGGCCTCCCCACCCTCGCGCCGGCGAAACCGGGCCCGACGGCGTTCGCCCAGCAGTCCATGGGAACCCTGAAGAAGGAGGTCTATGCCGGCTATGCCGAAGTCAGCTACGACCTCACCGACAAGCTGGTGGTGAGCGCCGGCGGCCGATACAGCTACGAGAAGCAGACGGCGCTTTCGAACGCGGACGGCCGGAATATCGTCGGCTTGCCCACCTTCAGCCTCCGGCAAACTGAAACACCGTTCAGCCCGGGCACGTTCAAGAAATTCACCCCGCGCGTCACCGTGCGCTACGCGGTCGACGCCAATTCGAACGTCTACGGGACCTACAGCAAGGGCTTCAAGAGCGGCCTCGTCAGCACGCTCGACTTCACCAACCCGCCGGTGAAGCCGGAAGACCTGACGGCGATCGAGGTCGGCTACAAGGGCCGGCCGCTGCCGGGCGTGTCGCTGAACATCGCGGCCTTCCACTACACCTACAAGAACAAGCAGGTCGCGCACTACGAGGCGCCGAGATACATCTATCAGAACGCCGCCTCGGCGAAAGTGAAGGGCCTCGAAGCCGACCTGAGCTGGGCGGCGACGCATGAGCTGACCCTGTCGGCCACCGCGTCTTATCTCGACGGCAAGTACAAGGCCTTCGCCGGCGCCTCGTCGACCGTGGCGACCGGTTTCGGCAACCTCGACGTGCCGATCGACGCCAGCGGCCTGCGGATGATCCGCACGCCCAAGTTCACCGGCACGCTCGCCGCGAACTACGAAGTCGAGACGTCAATGGGCAAGTTCAGCGCCTACGCGTCGCTCTACTACAATGACGGCTTCAAGTGGGACGTGGCCGGCCGGATCCGCGAGAAGGCCTACACCACCCTCGACGGCGAGCTCTCCTTCAGCCCGTCCTCGATGGAGAACATGCGGCTGGTCCTGTGGGGACGAAATCTCACCGACGAGGACGTCAAGCAAAGCGTCCTGACGACCGGCTTCGGCGACGGCGTCTCCTACGCCCCGCCGCGGACCTTCGGGGTGCGGGCCGAGTACAAGTTCTGATCTGCGTTGAGGGGCGCCTGGCGACGGGCGCCCCTCCATCTGCGTTGTGACAAAGCGCCGCCGCCTAGAGCGCGACCAAGGAGAAGCTGACGATGCCCGGCATGGATGAGACCTTCGATTTCGTGGTGGTCGGCAGTGGGGGCGGCTCCATGTGCGCGGCGCTGTTCATGCGCTCCGTGGGCAAGAGCGTGCTCATCCTCGAAAAGACCGAGCTCGTCGGCGGAACCACCTCCCGCTCCGGCGGGGTCATGTGGATCCCCAACAACCGCTTCATGAAGGCGGAGGGCGTCGAGGACAGCGACGAGAAGGCGATGGCCTATCTCGACGCCGTGGTCGATGCGACCGACGCACCCGGCGCGACCCGCGAACGCCGCCTGACCTATGTCCAGGAGGGCGCGCGGATGGTGGACTTCCTGGTCTCCCAGGGCGTCAAGCTGCGCCGCGTCGACTACTGGCCCGACTATTACGACGAGCGCGACGGTGGCTCCGAGCACGGCCGCACCGTCGTCGCCGAGCTCTTCAACGTCAATGAGCTCGGTCTCTGGAAGGACAAGCTGCGCCCCGGCATGCTGGACATGGAGCTCAAGCTCGAAGAGGGCTGGCCGCTGTCGACCTTCCGGCGCTCCTGGGCGGGCAAGAAGGTGCTCGCCAGGGTCATGGCCCGGACCATGGTCTCCAGGCTCACCGGCCGCAAACTCGTCACAGCCGGCCAGGCGCTCCAGGGCCGCATGCTGCAGGCCGCGCTGAAGGCCGGCGTCGACATCCGCAACAACGCCGCGGTCAAGGAGGTGATCGTCGAGGACGGCAAGGTGACGGGCGTCGTCGCCGTCGTGAATGGCCGCGAGCGCCGCATCGGCGCGGCCTCCGGCGTGCTGATCAACGCCGGCGGGTTCGCCCGCAATCAGGCGATGCGCGACAAATACATCCCCGGCACCTCCGCCGAATGGACCAACTCCGCCGAGGGCGACACCGGCGACATGCACATCGAGCTGATGCGCATCGGCGCGGCCGTCGCCCAGATGGACGAGCGGGTCGGCAACCAGATGATGACGCCCCCGGGCCACAAGGGCCTGAACCCGATGATCCAGGCCGACCTCGCCAAGCCGCACGCCATCCTCGTGGACCGGACCGGGGTCCGCTACCTGAATGAGGGCGGCTCCTACATGCAGTTCGTCCAGAGCATGCTGAAGCGGAACAAGGACGTTCCCGCGGTTCCGAGCTGGATGATCGTGGATAGCCAGTTCATGCGGAAATACATGCTGGCCGGGACGATGCCGGGCTCGAAGAAGCCTCAGGCCTGGTTCGATGAAGGCTGGGCGCGCCAAGGGGCGACGCCCGAAGAGCTGGCCACGGCCTGCGGGTTCGAGCCGCAAACCTTCAAGGCGACGCTCGAGCGGTACAACGCCTCCGTCCGCGCCGGGCGCGACGCGGAATTCGGCCGCGGCGAGCGCGCCTACGACCGCTGGCTCGGCGATCCGGTGGAAGGCAAGAAGGTCTCGGCCACACTGGGCACGCTCGAGGAAGGCCCGTTCTTTGCCATCCCGGTGCTGCCCGGCGACGTGGGCACGTTCGGCGGGGTCGTCACCGACACCCATTCGCGTGTTCTGCGTGAGGACGGCTCGATCGTTCCGGGCCTCTACGCCACAGGCAATACGACCGCCTCGGTGATGGGGCGCACCTACCCCGGCGCGGGCGCCAGCGTCGGCCCCTCCTTCACCTGGGGCTATGTGGCCGCCAAGCACGCGGCCAACGCAGAGAACTGGGCGGCTTGAAAGATGCGACGACCGGCGCCCACCTGAACGGGGCGGGGCCGCGATGAGTACGGAGCTTGTCAGATGAACATCAGGGCCAGCATCGAGTCAGACCTCTCGGACGACCAGCCCGTCGTCCTGCCGGTGGAGGCCTACATCTCCGGGGACTATGCCCGCCAGGAGAACGAGAAGCTCTGGGGCAAGGTCTGGCAGGTCGCCTGCCGGGAAGAGGAGATCCCTGAAGTCGGGGACTACTACACCTACGAGATCCTCGACGAGTCCGTGATCGTCGTGCGCACGGCGCCGGACGAGGTCAAGGCCTTCTACAATGTCTGCCAGCACCGCGGCCGCCGGCTGACCGAAGGCTGCGGGCGCACCAAGCAGTTCTTCTGCCGTTTCCACGGCTGGCGCTGGGACATCAACGGCGAGAACGCCTTCGTCCTCGACAAGCAGGACTGGGGGACCGCCCTCAACCCCGACAACCTGCGTCTCAAGCCCGTGAAGGTCGATAGATGGGGCGGCTACGTCTTCATCAACCTCGATCCCGACTGCGAGCCGCTCGAGACGTTCCTCGATCCGGCGGCCTTCTGGCTCGACCCGTTCGAACTGGAGAAGATGCGCTATCGCTGGCGCCAGTGGCTCTACTTCCCCTGCAACTGGAAGGTCGCGCTCGAGGCCTTTATGGAGGGCTACCACACCCTCGGCACGCACCCGCAGCTGGGCAATTTCGGGTTCGGCTCCACCTGGAGCCGCGCGCACGGCAAGCACAGCGTGTTCGGAACGGGCACCCGCGAGGGCGTGGGCAAGACCGGCGGCGGCACCACCAGCATGCTGGGGGACGCTCCCGAGGACTCGCGCACCTTCGTCGCCGACTACATGACGCACCTCTATGAGACGGTGAACGCCAACACGACCGAGACCATCGTCAACGCCGCCAAGCGCCTGGTGGACGTATTGCCCAAGACCGCCACGCCGGACGAAGCGGTGGCCAAGATGATGGAGCTGGCCCACGAAGATGACGCGGCCCGCGGCGTCGTCTGGCCGCAGATCGATCCGGAGCACTTCGCGCAGTCGGGCATCGACTGGCACGTCTTCCCCAACACCATCATCCTGCACGGGGTGACCTTCATCCTCGGCTACCGCGCGCGCCCGCACGGCTACGACCCCGACAGCTGCATCTTCGAGGTCTACGTCCTGGAGCGCTTCCCGGAGGGCGAGGTCCCGCAGACCGAATGGGTCTACCAGCCCGACCAGACCGAGGAGAAATGGCGCCTCGTGCTGACCCAGGACTTCAGCAACATGGCGGAGGTGCAGAAGGGCCTGAAGTCCCGCGGCTTCGTCGGCCCTCGGCCCAACCCCGTCCAGGAACAGGCGGTCATCAATTTCCACCACAACCTGGCCGAATACATGGGAACCGGCGCGCCGAAGCCCTATCCGTAGGCCGCCCAGCGTTCCCGATCCGCCGAAGCGCCCCTCCCCCAAACGATCAGCCGGTTTACGGTCGGCCAAGGCTGTGGCACGCCATCCTAGGGGTGCGCAGGCGCTTCACCGGAAAAATTCCGGATAAGAACAGCATCGCCGCCAACGCCGCGGCGCCCGCGGGAGGGACGATGAGCGAAAGACCCCCAACGACCGACGGCGTCGTCGCCGTGGACGCGGCCATGGCCGCCGAAAAATCCCGACGCGGCCTGCCGATAAACCGCTGGGTCGTTGTGGTCTTCCTGCTGCTGGTCGCCATACTCAACCTGACCGACCGGTTCCTGCCCGCTGCGCTCACCGAGCCGATCAAGGCGGATCTCCAGCTCTCCGATACAGCGCTCGGCCTGATCAACGGGACGGGCTTTCTCGTCCTCTACGCCGTCGCCGGAATACCTGTCGCGCGCCTTTCGGATCGCGGGCTCTACGGCACGGTCATCAGCGCCTGCGTGGGGATCTGGAGCGTGATGACCATCCTGGGCGGTCTGGCCCAGACGGGTTGGCAACTGGCCGCCACGCGCATGGGCGTCGCCCTGGGCGAGGCGGGCAGCCTGCCGGCCGCCCACGCCTATATCTCGCGCAATTTCGCGCCGGAGCGACGCACGGCGCCGCTCGCCGTCCTGACCCTCTACGTTCCGTTCGGGACCATGATCGCGCTCTTGGTCGGCGGCTTCCTGGGCGAGGAACTCGGCTGGCGGGGCGCCTTCATGGTCATGGGCGTGATCGGCCTGCTCATCACGCCCTTCGCCTTCCTCCTGGTCAAGAACGCCCGGCTTGAGCCATCAACGCTGCAGGCGGACTGTCCCGCCCGCGCGCCGATCCTGCCCCACCTGAAAAAGCCGACCGTCATCGCGCTCCTCGCCGCCGCCTCGCTCATCGGCGTCACCGGCTATTCGACCACGATGTTCGCCCCTGCCTTCCTGATGCGCAGCCACGAGATATCGCTCAAGGAAGTAGGTCTGAGTTACGGCCTCGCCAGCGGCGGAATCGGGATCGTCAGCCTGCTGTTCGTCGGGGCGCTGGCCGACCGGCTGTCCGCTAAGGACCCGCGCTGGCTGCTCGGGGTCGTCGTAGCGATGATCGCCTGCATATTGCCCTTCTCGACGACCGCCTTCCTGGTCGGCGATCGCTGGGCGGCGATCTTCGGGGTCGCCATGAGCAACGTCGTCCAGACGGCCTATCTGGCGCCGGTGATCGCCGCCATGCATCGCTTGGTGCCGGCGGACGCGCGGGCGACGGCGTCCGCGATCCTGCTGTTCTTCAGCGCCACCGTCGGCAGCTTCGGGCCGGTGGTGGTCGGAATGATCAGCGACAATCTGCAACACGAGCTCGGAGCCGACTCCCTCGCCCGCGCCCTCCTCGTCGTCGTGCCGACGGGGCACCTCCTGGCCGGCGTCCTCTTCCTGTTCGCGGCGCTGCGCTTCCACAGGGAGATCGTTCCGGAGCCCGGCTGAGATCGGACCGGGCTCCGAAACTGATGCGTCATTGTTTCCCGTTGCTTAGTACACATGTGTACTTTACGGAGCTGGGACGCATCGCCGTACGGCCCGCATCGGCCGATGCGACGCCGCCTGAGCGCGAGAGTAGGAGAGCCGGTTTTGGACTTCGCAATTCCGCAGGACATCGAGATGGTCTGCGACGGTCTGCTCCGCTTTGTCGAACAGGAGATCGCCCCGCTTGAGCGCGCCAACGCCGAACTGCTGTCGAACCACCGCCTGACCTACGAGGACAACGGGCGCTTCTCCCCCAAGGTCCTCGATCTGCGGCGCATCGTGCGCATGAAATCGGCCGAGGCCGGCTTCTACACCATGCTGGGCCCGGAAGAGCTGGGCGGCGCGGGCCTGGGCGCCGTCGCGGCCGTCTACCTGCAGGAGCGCTTGGCTCGCGCCCTCGGCCCGGCGCGCCACATCATCCATCACATCGTCGTCCCCTCGCCGTTCACCAACGGCCTGTCGCCGGTGCTCACCTTCGCCGACGAAGCCCTGCGCGCCCACGTCCTGCCGTCCCTCGCGAGCGGTGAGAAGACGCTCTGCTTCGCCCTCAGCGAGCCCGACGCGGGCTCGGACGTGCAGGGGATGCGGACCCAGGCGGTCCGTGACGGGGACGACTGGGTTCTGTCCGGCGCCAAGCAGTGGATCACCAACAGCCCCTACGCCGACTACGCGGTGGTCTTCGCCGCCGCGAACGCCGGGGCGAGCGGCCGGGGCGAGCGCGCGATCACCGCCTTCCTCGTGGACACCACAACCCCCGGCTTCGACGTGACCGGCGTGATCCCGCTGATGGGCGATCCCGGCGGCGACACCGGCATGATCTCGCTGAACGACGTGCGAGTTCCGGACGCCAATCGCCTGGGCGAGGTCGGCCAGGGCCTGACCGTCGCCATGCGCGGGATCAACAATGGGCGCCTGGGCATGGCCGCCACCTGCGTCGGCTTCGCCGAGTGGGCGATCGCTCTGGCGACCGACTACGCCAAGACGCGGCGGACGTTCGGGCGGCCTATCGCCGACCATCAGGCGATCCAGTTCCATCTGGCCGAGGCGGCCATGGACATCTTCGCGGCCAAGAACATGCTGTGGAACTGCGCCTGGCGCCTGGACAACGACCTGCCGGCGCGGGGCGAGATCGCGATGGTGAAGTGCTTCGCCACCGAGGCCCTGTTCCGGGTCATGGACCGGTGCATCCAGGTCCACGGGGCCATGGGGCTCACCAACGAGCTGCGCCTGGAGGCGGGCTTCCGCTTCGCGCGGATCATGCGCATTCCCGACGGCACGGCCGAGATCCAGCGGCGCACCATAGCCGCCGAGCTCCTGAGCGGCGGCCTCGTCATCTAGCCGGCGGACGGCGACGTTGACGCTCTCGCCCGCCCATGGACAAGACTCGGCGTCCGCCACCGCGACGTGCGCGGGATACTGAGGGAGCGCCATGGAAAGCCCGGACCAGACCATCCCCCGACTGCTGCTCGCCGCCGCCGAGGCGCACGGCGCCCGGCCGGCCGTGGTCCCTCCGGATGGCCCGATTGTCTCCTACGCGGAACTGCTAGCCCGGGCCCTGCGCGCCGGCGCCGTGTTCCGCAGCCTTGGGATCGAAAAGGGCGACCGCGTCGGGATCTGGCTGCCCAACTCGCTGGAATGGGTGGAGGCCGCGCTCGGGGCGTTCTTCATCGGCGCCGCGGTCGTCCCGGTCAGCACCCGCATGAAGGGCGCCGAGGCGGCCCAGGCGCTGCGCAGGTCCGGCGCCAAGGCGCTCCTGGCTCGCGAAACCTTCCTCGGGGCGGACTATGGGCGGATGCTCGAGGGAGAAGACCTGCCCGCCCTGCGCAGCCGCCTGCGCGCGGGCCCGGGCCGCGCCGACTGGACCTCGTGGGAGGCGCTCACCGCCGATGCGCCCCAGGCGGCGCTGCAGGAGGTGCGCGAGAGCGGACTGGCCGTCCAACCTGACGACCTCGCCGAGGTGATCTTCACCTCCGGGACCACGGGCTTTCCCAAGGGCGCCATGATCCGGCACGGACAGGCGGTGCGCACCTACAGCTTCTATGCCCGCCGCGCCGACGTGCGGCCGGGCGATAAGTACCTGATCATCGCGCCGATGTTCCATTCCTTCGGCTTCAAGGCCGGGGTGGTCGTCGCCATCGCGTCCGGCGCCGCCATCCACCCGGTGGAGGTGTTCGACGCCGCAGAGGCGCTGGAAACCATCGAGCGCGAAAAGATCACCGTGATGGGCGGGCCGCCCACCATCTTCACCTCGCTGCTGGAGGCCAATCGCCAGGCCCGCCGCGATATCTCCAGCCTGCACAGCATCGTCACCGGGGGCAGCACGGTCGACCCGGCCATGATCACCGCCCTGCAGAACGAAGTGGGCGTCGACGTGGTGATCAATGCCTACGGCCTGACGGAGTGCGCGGCCCTGGTGACCATGACCAGCGCCGACGACCCGGTCGACCTCATCGCCAACACCGCCGGGCGCGCCATCGACGGCGTCGAGATTCGTTGCGTGGACGAGGGCGAGAACCCCGTCCCCACCGGCGAGCCGGGCGAGATCCAGGTGCGCGGCTACAACGTCATGTCGGGCTATTTCGAGGACCCGGCCGAGACGGCCAAGGCCATCCGCGCCGACGGCTGGTTCCGGACCGGCGACGTCGGCGTCCTCGACGCGGCGGGCTACCTGCGCATCACCGACCGGATCAAGGACATGTTCATCGTGGGCGGCTTCAACTGCTACCCGGCCGAGATCGAACGCCTGATGTCGGAGCATCCGGACGTGCGCGAGGTCGCCGTGGTCGGCGTGCCGGACTCGCGGCTGGGCGAGGTCGGCAAGGCCTTCGTCGTTCCCCGACAGGGCGCCGCCTTCGACCCGGACGCGTTCATCGCCTGGTGCCGCGAGCACATGGCCAACTACAAGGTTCCCCGCTTCGTCGAGACCCTCGAGGCCCTGCCGCGCAACCCGATGGGCAAGATCCAGAAATTCCTTCTGCGGCAGGGCGCCCGATGACCAATCGCGTCGCGGCCACCCTCTTCCACCCACGCGATATGATTGACATCGCTCCAATTATCTAACCTGTGGCACGTCCGGATTACCCTTGAAACGGCGCGTTCAGGCGGAGTTCAGCCGGGTTAGAATGTGATCGAAGAACGCAGGCGCCCGATGGGCGCCAGGCAGACGTTCCGACTGGGAGGTTAGGCGACTTGTCAATGAAGCTCGGCCCCGACGCCATCGCAGAATGGCGCAGGAACTGGAAGGTGGTGGTCGCCGCCGCCCTGGGCGTAGGGCTGATGAGCGTTCCGTCCTATTCGATCGGCGTTTTCATCGGCCCTCTGGAGGCCGAATTCGGATGGAAGCGCGCGGCCATCGCATCCGTCTTGATGTTCAACGCCGTCGCGGCGGTGGTCCTCGGCGCCTTCGTGGGCCTGGCCGTCGATCGCACGGGTCCGCGCCGGATCGCGCTCGTCGGATCGATCTGCGTCTGCACCGCCTTCGCCCTGATGTCGCTGACGACCGCCAGCCTCTGGTCGTGGTTCGCGATCTGGGTGTTCATGGCGCTCACCGGTGTGTTGATCAAACCGCTGGTCTGGACAGCGGCCGTCTCCAGCCTGTTCGCGTCCAGCCGCGGCCTGGCGCTCGCAGCGACCCTTTGCGGCACCTCGCTCGCCTCCACGGTGACGCCGATCCTGTGCAGCTATCTCATCGGCAAATTTGGATGGCGCACCGCATATCTTGGATTGGCGGGGTTCCTCGCGGTGCTGGTGCTCCCGGCGCTCTTCTTCCTGTTCACCAGCGCCCTCGACCAGCATCGCACCCGGGCGGCGCAGGGCGGCCCGGCAGAGGAGAAGGCCGTTCTGAAGGGCGTCGGCGTCCGCGAAGGGCTGCTGTCCTGGCGGTTCCTGCGCCTCAACATCGCCGCAGCCACCATGGTGCTCGTGGGCGCCAATTCCACCATCAACTTCGTGCCGATCATGAAGTCCTTCGGCCACGCCCAGATGACCGCGGCGGGCGTGGCCGGGCTGGCCGGCCTGTCGACCATTGTCGGCCGAATGATCGGCGGCTACCTGCTTGATCGCATCAACGGGAACGTGGTGGCTGGCTGCAGCGTCGCCATGCCGATCGTCTCGAGTTTGCTCCTGCTGCTGTTCCCGGGCTCGGTCGAGGCCTGCGCCGCAGCCGCGCTGATCCTCGGGCTCGGGCTGGGCGCCGAACTGGACGCGGTCGCCTATCTGACCACGCGGCATTTCGGCATGCGCAGCTTCGGCGTGCTGTTCGGGGTCGTCGGCGGGACCCTCGGTATGGCGACCGGCGTAGGCCCGACGCTCCTCAACCACATCTACGACGTCACCGGCTCCTATGCGCCGGCCTTGTGGGGCTTCATCCCGCTCTGCGTGCTGGGCTCGACCCTGTTCTTCACCCTCGGCAAGTACCGCGACTTCGGCGAAACGGGCTTGCCGACCGGCGAGCCGAAACCCGGGTCCGGGGGGCCACGTCTTGTCGAGCCCGCGCCGGCCGCGCCGCGCTAACGGGCGGTGTAGCCACCGTCGATGATGAGTTCGGCGCCGGTCACATAGCTCGCCTCGTCCGAGGCCAGGAACAGCACGCCCGCCGCGATCTCCTCCGGCTCGCCCAGACGGCCCGCCGGGGTCTCGGCCTCGATCGCCCGCATCCGCACTTCGAGCCCGTCACTGAGGGCGAAGGTCCCGATGGTCATGTCGGTGCGAATGAAGCCCGGATGGATCGAGTTCACCCGGATCGGCAGGCCCTCCCGCGCGCAGTATAGCGCGGCCGACTTGGACAGCAGGCGCACCGCCCCCTTGCTCGCCACATAGGCGGTGTTGATCGGCAGCCCGACGATCCCCGCGATCGAGGAGATGTTGACGATCGAGCCCGGCTCGCCGGTGCGCCGCATCGCCTGGATCGCGTGCTTCACCCCCAGGAAGACCCCATCGGCGTTCACCGCCATCACCGTGCGCCAATCCTCCAGCGACTGGGTTTCGACGTTCCCGAAGGGCGTGGCGACGCCGGCGTTGTTGACCACCACGTGCAGCTTGCCGAACTCGCTCATGGCGCGCGCCGAGGCCGCTGCCCAGCTGTCTTCATAGCGGACGTCCAGGTTCTGGAACACCGCCCGGCCGCCGGCGGCGCGGATCTCGCCCGCCGTCGCCTCGCCCACCTCGGCCCGCAGATCGGCCACGATCACCTGGGCGCCTTCTCGCGCCAGGAGCCGGCAGATGGCCGCGCCGATGCCCGACGCGCCGCCGCTGACGAGTGCGATCTTACCTTCCACTCGCCCCATGCGTCATTCCCTGCGTACTCTTGTCCGGGCTCGGCCCTGCCGGCCCCATTTATCGGTTACACAATAGGAGGCGGCGCACGAAAGCAACGTCTTGGCGGATCGGTCAAACCCTCAGCCGGCCAACGAAGACCTGCGATCAAACCCCGCTTGCGCCGTCTATTCTATTAGCTAAATGATTGAGGCGGCCGGCGGCGCAACGTGGCTCCAACAAACAAAGGGAGGGTTCCATGGACAATGCGGTTTGCCGTCTGACCGGGACGGACTTCCCCCTCTTCGCCTTCAGCCATTGCCGAGACGTGGTGGCGGCGGTCAGCCGAGCCGGCGGGTTCGGCGTCTTGGGCTGCAGCAACTTCACCGCCGACCAGCTCGAGATGGAGCTCGCCTGGATCGACGCCCATGTCGACGGCCGTCCCTATGGCGTCGACATCCTGTTCCCGGAGACCCAGAAGGCTACGCCGGGCATGACCCTGGACGATTTCGTCTCGGCGATCCCCACACGGCACATCGATTTCATCGTCGACCTCATGGAGCAGCACGGCGTTCCGATGGGGCGCGACGAGGTGGTCCGCCAGCGCGTGCCGCCGACCGCGCCGGACTCCGCCGAGGCCCTGCTCGACGTCGCCTTCCGCCACCCCATCAAGCTCGTCGCCAACGCCCTCGGCGTCGCGCCTCCGATCATGATCGAGCGTGGCCACGTGGCCGGCGTGCCGGTGGCGGCCCTGGTCGGGGCCAAGGAGCATGCGGTGCGCCAGGCCCAGGCCGGGGTCGACATCATCGTCGCCCAGGGGGGCGAGGCAGGCGGCCACTGCGGCGAGATCGCCACCATGGTGCTGGTGCCCGAGGTCGTGCGAGCCGTCGCCATGTACGGCGCCCCGCCCGTCCTGGCCGCCGGGGGGATCATGACCGGCCAGCAGATGGCCGGCGCCATGGCCATGGGCGCGCAAGGCGTCTGGACCGGCTCGATCTGGCTGGCCACCACCGAGGCCGAGACCAGCCCGGTGTTCCGCGACAAGATGGTGGAGGCGCGCTCCTCCGACACGGTCCGCGCCAAGACCCGCACCGGCAAGCCGGCCCGTCAGCTCCGCAGCGCCTGGCACGACGCCTGGGATCGGCCGGGGGCGCCAGACCCCCTGCCCCTGCCCCTGATGCCGATGATCACCACGCCCGCCCTCACCAAGGCCGACCGCGCCGCCGAGGCCGGCTCGCGCAGCGCCCGCGAGCTCGTCACCTATTTCGTCGGACAGGGTGTCGGGCTAGTTGACGTGGTGATATCTGCGACGGATGTGGTGCAGGCGTTCAAGACCGAATTCGCCGACGCCTATGAACAGTTCACCAGGACCGTGGAAAGCTGATGACCACCGACCCCACACGCACCCCCGTCATCGTCGGCGTCGGCCAGATCAATGACCGTCCCGCACCCGATCAGGACGGGCTCGACTCCGTCGGCCTGATGGCCGCCGCCGCGCGCCTTGCGGACCAGGACGCCGGCGGGGGCTTCCTGTCGCGCTGCGACTGGCTGGCGATCGTGCCGCAGATCTCGTTCCGCAACCTCGACCCCGCGGCCCTGCTGCCGCCGGCCCTGGGGATTTCGCCGAAGTACCTCGACCACCCGCCCATGGCCTCGGGCGACACCCCGATCCATCATCTGAACGACGCGGCCAACGCCATCGCCCGCGGCGAGGCCGAGGTCTGCCTCGTGACCGGCGGCGAGGGCATCCGCACCGCCGCGCGCCGGCCCGCCGCGCCGGACGGCAGCACGGCCCTGTTCCAGTCCCACAGGACGGCCTCGGAGATCCGCAGGCGCTACGGCCTGCTCAATCCAGCCGAGATCTATCCGCTCTACGAGAACGCCACCCGCGCCGCCTGGGGCCAGAGCCTGGCGCAGGGTCAGGCGGAGTCGGGCCAGATCTGGTCACTGATGTCCGAAGTCGCGGCGCGGTCCGAAGGCGCCTGGATCAAGTCGCCGAAGACTTCGGACGAGATCGTGACGCCCAGCGCCGACAACCGGCCGATCTCCTTCCCCTACAACAAGCTGATGGTGGCCAACTCCTCGGTGAACCAGGGGGCGGCCTATATCGTCACCAGCCTGGCGAGCGCCCGCGCCGCGGGCTTGCCCGAGGACCGCCTGGTCTATGTCTGGGCCGGCGCGTCGGCGCACGAACTGGAGGAGCCGCTGGCCCGCGTCGCCTGGGGGCAGACCCCCGAGGGCATGCGGACCTCGCTGGAAAAGGCGATGTCGGTCAACGGCCTGAAGGCGGCCGACCTCGACCATGTGGAGCTCTATTCGTGCTTCCCCTGCGTGCCGAAGATGGCGCGGCGAGTGCTGGGCTGGCCGGCGGACAAGCCCGCCACGGTGCATGGCGGCCTGACCTTCGGCGGCGGGCCGATCGGCAACTACATGACCCACGCCGTGGTCGCCATGGTCCAGACCCTGCGCAAGGACCACGGAACCGGCCTGTTGTTCGGCAACGGCGGGCACTGCACCCACAACCATACGATCGTGATCAGCAGCGATCCGCCGCGCGAGGAGCTGCTGGGCCGGGACTATGACTTCCAGGCCGAGGCCGACGCGGCCCGCGGGCCACTGCCGCCGCAGGGCGACGACTATGAGGGCGCGGTGAAGGTGGAGACCTACACCGTGGTCTATGACCGCACGGGCGAGCCGAGCTTCGGGATCGTCATGTCCCGCGCCCCGGACGGCGCGCGGGTGGTCGCCAAGGTCGACCGCGATGACGCTGGCGCGATCGCCTTCCTGACCAACGGCAAGGTGGAGCCGGTGGGCGCGTCAGGGATCACGACCAAGGTCGGCGACACCCTCTTCTGGCGGCCGGCGTAAGAAAACCCAGCACAAGAAAACGACGACATTGAAAGGCAGGGCGTGATGGCGGACGAGGTCCTCTACGAGAAGCTTGAAGGCGGCGTGGCGCTTGTCACGCTCAACAGGCCCGAGAAGCGCAATGCCGTGAACCCGGAGCTCGCGGCCGGGCTCGAGGCCGCCGTCAAGAGGAGCGAGGCCGACCCCGACGTGCGGGTCGTCATCCTCACCTCCTCCAACGACAAGGTGTTCTGCGCCGGGGCGGACCTGGCGGCGGTGGCCGAGGGCCGCGGGCCGCTGCTCTCCACCCCCGACGGCGGTTTCGCCGGCTTCGTCCACGCCAAGCGCAAGAAGCCCTGGATCGCGGCCGTCCGCGGCGCGGCCGTGGCCGGCGGCTGCGAGCTGTGCCTGGCCTGCGACATGGTGGTGGCCTCCGAGGACACCCGCTTCGGCCTGCCCGAGGCCCAGCGCGGCCTGATGGCCGGGGCCGGCGGCGTGACCCGCCTGCCGCGCGCGATCCCCCGCAACATCGCCATCGAGCTGGTGGCGACCGGCGACACCATCGACGCCCAGCGCGCCTATACGCTCGGCCTCGCCAACCGCGTCGCCAAGCCTGACGAGGTGGTCGCCGAAGCCCTGAAGATCGCCCTGCGCATCGCCGGCAACGCGCCGCTGGCCGTGCAGGAAGGCGTGGCACTGGCCCGCGCCACCGCGTTCATGACCGATGCGCAAGCCCAGGAGGCGACCGCGGCCGCCCTGGCGCGCCTGCGGGTGACCGAGGACTTCAAGGAGGGCCCGAAAGCCTTTGTCGAGAAACGCGCGCCGGTCTGGAAGGGACGCTGAGGCATGACCCGTCCCACCCGCGACGAACTCCAGGCCTTCTTCCGGCCGCGCAACATCGCCCTCGTCGGCGCCTCGGACAGATCGGTGTGGTCGAACACGATCTTCACCCGCTTCGCCATGTACGGGCACGAGGGCAACCTGTACGCCGTCAACCGTAACGGCACGAGCGCGCACGGCCTGCCCGGCTTTACGAGCGTCGCCGAGATCCCCGACAAGATCGACATGGCCTACATCTACGTCCCGGCCACGGCGGTCGCAGACGCCTTGCGCCAGGCCGCGGAGGCGGGCGTCCGCAACGCGGTGGTGCTCTCCTCGGGCTTCGCCGAGGCGGGAGATGACGGCGCGGTCCTGCAGCAGGAACTGGCGGTGGCCGCCGACGAGGCGGGCGTCATCATGCTGGGCCCCAACTCGCTGGGCTTCGCCAATGTCGCCGACCGCTGCGTCTGCACCTCGATCCCGAGCCGGCAACCGGTTCGAACCGGGCGGCTCGGCATCGTCTCCCAGTCGGGGGCCGTGGCCAACGAGCTCGGCAAGTTCGCCCACGCCCAGGGTATCGGCCTGTCCTTCATCGGGGCTACCGGCAACGAGGCCCAGCTCGGCATCGCCGACCTGGTGGAATTCCTGGTGGACGACCCCGGCACCGGGGCGATCGCGCTCTATGTCGAGGCCATCAATGATCCGCCCCGCTTCGCGGCGGCGGCGGCGCGGGCGCGGCTGGCGGCCAAGCCGATCACCATCCTCAAGCTCGGCCGCAGCGCAATTTCGGGCGCGGTCGCCCAGGCGCATACGGGCTCGCTGGTGGGCGACGACAAGGTGTTCGACGCCATGTGCCGCCGCTACGGCGTCATCCGGGCGAGCTCGATCGAGGAGCTGATCGTCACCGCCAGCTTCCTGGAGAAGGTCGGCCCGATCAATCCGCCGCGGATCGGCATGGCGTCCATTTCGGGCGGAGCGTGCGCGATGTACGCCGACCTCGCCCATATCCACGGGCTGGACGTCTCGCCCTACGCCGAGGTCACACAGGCGACGCTTCGCGAAATCCTGCCCGGCTTCGCCGCGACCCTGAACCCGCTCGACATCACCGGCGTCGTCATCCAGGACCCGACCATCTGGTCGCGGGCCATCCCGGCCCTCACCCAGGACCCCGGCATGGGCCTGATCGTCGCCTCCACCGTCGTGCCGAACACGCCGCGGGAGGTCCAGACCATGGGCACCGACCTGAAGGCGATCGTCGAGGGCTTCCGCGTCGCCGGCGTGAAGCCGGTGATGCTGAGCATGACGCTGCAGGACCAGAGCGAGACGCAGCGCGAGTTCCTCAAGGAGATCGGCGTCGAGATCGCCCTGCCCGGTCTCGAGGTCGGGGCGAAGGCGCTCGCCCACCTGCAGCGCTGGTCCGAATGCCTGCTGGCCGAGGCGCCGCGCTTCGCCGAGGCCGGTACGGCCACGGCGCGGCCCAAGGGCGAGCGCGAGACCCTAGACCATCTGGCCGCCTTCGGCGTGCCCGTGATCCCCGCGACCCTGGCGACCAGCGCGGACGAGGCGGCCAAGGCCGCCGAGCGCCTCGCCGGCCCGGCGGTGTTGAAGATCGCCTCGCCAGACATCGCCCACAAGACCGAGGCGGGCGGGGTCCGGCTCAACATCCTGGGCGCCGAGCAGGCGCGCGGCGTCTATGAGGAGATCGTGCAGTCGGCCAAGGCCTATGCGCCCACCGCCCGCATCGAGGGCGTGATCGTCTCGCCCATGCGCGAGGCCGGCGTGGAGCTGATCGTCGGCGTCGCCCGCGACCCGGACTGGGGCCCGGTGATCGTGGCCGGCCTGGGCGGGGTCCTGGCCGAAGCCCTGAAAGACAGCCAGGTGCGCATCCTGCCGGTCACGCCCGCCGATGTGCGCGCCATGCTGGAGGAACTGCGCGGCGCGGCCCTGCTCAAGGGCTTCCGCGGCGCGCCGGCGGCCGACATGGACAAGCTCTGCAAGGCCATCGTCGCCATCGGCGATGCGGCCCTGGCGCTGGGTCCCGACCTCGCCGCGCTGGAGGTGAACCCCTTGCGGGTGCGCGGCGGCGAGATCGAGTGCCTGGACGGCCTGGCGATCTATTCGGGCTGAGGGGCGTTTACGCCGTCTCCCTTCCCCCTAGATGGGGAAGGGTCCGGTGGTCGGGACAAGAGCCCGAGGATGACGTTTGAGAGGGGGGCTGGCCTGTTGGCCCCGTTCGTGGAGTTCGTGCGGTTCGTGGTTCCCTTAAGGGGGACCGGTCGCGGCGGTGCGCTTTCCGGAGCGGGCGCCACCCTTGTCTCCGGTCTGAACACCCCCATCCAGGGGGAAGGGGCCGGAGAGGTTGGGGGTGGGGGCCGTCGCCGCCGCCTCGTCCGCCGCCTCGTCCGCCGGCAGGCCGAGGCCTTGGCGGATGCGGGCGATGCAGGCTTCGACGGGGCCTTCGGCGAAGGCGGTGTCGAGGACTTCTTCCTCAAGGCGCTCGGCCAGGGTGTTGAGCAGGCGAAAACGCTCCCGCTCGCGGATTTCGGCGGGAAGCGTCCGTGCGATCACGGCCGCCACCTGTTTCTTGCGGACCTGGCCGCGTCCACGCGGTCGCCGCGGGCGTCGCGCGCCAGGCGGTTCTGCAGGGCGAAGGTCAGGCGCACGGACCGGGCGATACGCTCGAAGGCGAGGACTAGGCCCTCGGCCTCGCGGGGCGTCGCCGCGGCCTTGGCCCGGGCGGCGACATCGCGGGCGAGCTCCATGCCGAGCTGGGCGAGCTCGGACAGGGCCAAGGCCTGCTGGTCAGCGATGTTGGCTTGAGAAGGCACGAACAAAAAGAGAACACACGACAGGCGATCTGTCAAAAATTATCGCCCCTCACAGCGCGTCATCCTCGGCTGAAGCGCAGCGGAATGCGGGAATCCATGATCACCGACGCCCCAGAACCAACCCGAGAGCCGGTGTTCACGGATGGTCGGGACAAGCCCGACCATCACGTTTGAGAAGTTGGAAGGACGAGCCGACCATAACGGCCCAGAGGTGAGCGCGGCCGTGCCTGCACGGCCGCGCTCGTCAACCGCCTCAGCTAGGGTTGGGTCACCCGGGTCGTCGTGGTGACCGACGAAGGCGGGGCGGCGGTCACAGGACTGGTCACGCGTCGCGTCACGTGGGTCCGTGTCGAACGACGGGCGCTGGCCGGCTGCTGGGTCGTGACGGTCGTCTCGACCTGGGCCGGCGGCGTCATCGCAGACAGCGCCGCAGCATTGCGCGCGGCCGCAGCGTCAGCCGCCGACGTCGCCGCAGATTGCTGGGCGGCCTCGGCGCGCAAGGTTGCTTCCGCAGCCTGTTGTTGGGCGCTGGCCGCCTGGTCCTGGGCGACAGAGGCGCCTTCCCGCGCAACGGCGACCGAATCGTCCTTACGCTGCTGCAACTCGCCGATCGCGGTGTCGGCCAGGGCCGAAGCCCGGATGGCGGCCGCGATTGACATCGACTTGTGACCGGCCGCCAGATTTTCCTTGGCGACCGCCAGGGCCGCCCGCGCGTCAGCCGTCTCGCGTGGAACCTCAGTGCTCGTGCCGATGGATTCGGCCGTGTGGATCTTGGCCTCTGCGGCGGCGATGGCTTCGTGCGCGCGATCACCCTTGCCGGCCTGCGCCGGGGTTGTGATCGCCAAAGCCATAGCGCTTGAGGCGATGAGCGATGCAAAGAACGGTTTATAAAGCATGGCCTCATTTCCCTATTGGCGTGGAGTTGCAACGGCTGACGCTGGCAAATGTTGCAAGATCTCTAAATATATAGGGCGGTGTGACCTTGCGACGGCGACCAGAACGGCCCTCCTCACGCCTAGGCCGTACCGGCGCCGTCCCAAGACCTGTCTTGGATACTGACGCTTTCTACCTGGCGATGTTCATTACAAACGTCGCCTTACAGGCTAGGGCGTAGCGGCGGAAATCCGCCCATAGGGGCCTTGCGAGGCTCCGCAGTGTTGCGTCCGGTTGTTTTGACACCGTCGCCCAGATCTACTCGGCCGAGGATCGCGTTCATTCGAAAGGCGGCCCGCGCTGAATGGAGGAGCCGGTGGAACAACGGAGCCGACCTGCGGAAATGTCGGACATCGAGTGGCTGGTCGCGCTCGAGGAGATCAGACAGCTGAAGGCGCGTCGCGATCGATACGTCGACGCGCACGATTGGGACGCCTACGAGGCTCTGCACGCCCCCGACCATGTCTCGCAGCATGCGCCGGATCCGACGACCGGCATGCAGGGCGAACCCTGGACCTCCGCGGCGCAGATGATGAAGAACATGCGCCAGATGCTCACCGGGGCGCACACGATTACGGCGCACCACTCATATGATCCGGAGATCGTGTTCGACACGCCGACCAGAGCCCGCGGGATCTGGGCCATGACGGCGGCGAACGTGTTCAAGGATGCGAAGGGCGATCCGGGCTGGCAAATCAGCCACGGCTACTACTACGAGACCTACGAAAAGCGCGACGGCAGGTGGCTGTTCACCGCGCGACGCTGGCACCGGCATTTTGGAGCGGGTTCCGAGGGCGTGATCTTCCCGTCCGAGCCGGCCAAGGGCTCCGACGCCTTCGCTGAGTGACGGCCTTGGAAAGCTCTACCTCCCCCGCAGTCAGAGCGCGTGGATCTGGGGCAGGACCTTGGCGGCGAACCACTCGACGTCATTCAGGTGCTCGGCGAGGTCATGGCAGGACGCTTCGGCGGTGGTCCAGGTGACGCCCATTTCGGCAAGGGCGCCCGCCTCGTCGACCAGTTCCTGCACGCTGGCGGTGCGCAGGATCTCATTGCCGCCGGCCAGGGGCGTGGTGATGTCGAAGGCGCCCGTGCGGCCGCGCGCGGCGAGCCCTTCACGTAACTTGTCGATCTTGGCCTTGAGCTGGGCCAGGTCGCTGATGTCGTCGGTCCGCGTGGTCTTGCTCACCAGGGGGGTGGTGATGAACGGCGACCAGCCGTCGCCGAGCTCGATGGCCCGGCGCATGGCCCGGTCGCTGTTGCCGCCCACCCAGATGGGCGGGTGCGGCTGCTGGACCGGCAGGGGGCGGGCCATGTTGCCGACCGCCTGGAAGCTCGGCGTCTCGCGGACCACGGTCTCGCCGGCCCAGACCGCCTTCATGGTCTCGATGCCGACGTCCATCTGGGCGCCGCGGGTGTCGAAGTCGACGCCCAGGGCCGCGAACTCGCCGCGCAGGTAGCCGCCGCCGACGCCGAGAATCAGCCGGCCTTCGGAGAGGACGTCGAGGGTGGCCGCCGCCTTGGCCGTCACGAAGGGGTTGCGGTAGGGCAGGACCACGATGTGGGTGTGCAGCTTCAGGCGCGTGGTCATGGCCGCGACGAAGGACAGGGCCGCGAAGGGGTCGAGCGCGTCGTGTCCGCCGGCGCTGCGCCACTTCGCGGTCGGCGCCGGGTGGTCGGTGAGGTGACAGGCGTCGAAGCCGCCGTCCTCCAACGCCCGGGTCATGGCGCGGACGGAGGCCGCGTTCTGGAACTGCGCCTTGTCGTCGATGTTGATCGGAATCTCGAACGACACCTTCACGTGCGTCTCTCCCTTGCATGCGGCGCGCCGCGTCCGTCTCGCCGGTTCAGGCGCGCGTACGGCGGCCGCCGTGGGCTTCAACCCGCCTCCGGCGCTTTGCGCCACCTCCCCCTGGGGGGGGGTGGATCTAAGACAGATGCTCCCCCTCAGGGGGAGCTCCGGCGAAGCCGGTGAGGGGGTTGAAGCCCCCAACACCGACAGCGGTCGACCGCGACCGACTTTTCAGTAGCCGCGGAAGACGGGCTTGCGCTTCTCGAGGAAGGCGCGGCCGGCCTCCTTGCCGTCGTGCGACAGGCTGGCGGCCACATTGGTCGGGCCTTCCTGGACCATGGTCTCCTCGAGCGACCCGGTCTCGGCCGCGTTGAGGTTGCGCTTGATCCCGGCATAGGCCAGGCCCGGCCCCTCGGCGAAGCGGGTCGCGATGGCCATGGTCTCGGCCTCGAGCTGATCGTCCGGCACGACCTTGGTGACGAGGCCCATGGCCAGGGCCTCGGCCGCGGTGAGCTTGGGGTCGAGCAGATAGATCTCGCGGGCGCGGGCCGGGCCGACCAGCTGGGTGATCAGGTAGGTCCCGCCCGGGTCGCCGCAGCGCCCGGCCGAGGCGAAGGCCGTGCGCAGGACCGCCGTCTCGGAGACGATGCGCAGGTCGCAGGCCGCGGCGAGCACCAGGCCGCTGCCAGCCGCCGGCCCCCGGATGGAAGCGATGGTCGGCTTGGACATGCGGTGCAGGAGGACGACGATCTGGTCGTCCTGCGCCATCCGGGCGGCCGCCTGTTCGGGCGTCCACCAGATCGGGTCGGAGCTCCAGCGCTCGGCGATGGGGTCGGGCTCGCCCCCTCCCCCGCCGGAGAGGTCGTGGCCGGCGCAGAAGCCGCGGCCGGCGCCCGCCAGGACCACGACCTTCACGCCGGGATCCCTGGCGCAGTCGTAGAGCGCCAGGCGAAGGTCGCGCAGCATGCCCTGGGTGAGGGTGTTGAGCCGGTCCGGGCGGTCGAGGGTCAGGGTGCGGACGCCACCCTCGTCAGCGATGCGCAGCATCAGGCCTTTTCCTTATTGTCGTCCTTGATGCCCGCTTTCATCCCCTGCAGGCCGACCAGCACGAACTGGCCCGACTGCACATGGGCCGAGTTGTGGCCGAGCTGGTGCATGTCGAAGCAGGACTGCAGGGCGGTATACTGGCCCTGGATGTCGAGGGTCTGGTTGACCGCGCGCTTGGCCATGGCCAGGGCGTGCGGGTGCATCTGGGCGATCTCGACCGCCAGGGCGCGCGAGGCTGCGTCGAGCTCGGCGAGCGGCACCACGCGATTGACCATGCCCCGCTTCTCAGCCTCGTGGGCGTCGAGCGGCTTGGCGGTGAACAGCATCTCCTTGGCCTTGCGGGCCCCGAGCTCCCAGGTGTGGCCGTGGTATTCCACGCCGCCGATGCCCATCAGGACGACGGGGTCGGAGAACTTGGCGTTGTCAGCCGCGACGATCAGGTCGCAGGGCCAGGCCAGCAGCAGGCCGCCGGCGATACAGGCGCCCTGGACGGCCGCGATCGAGGGCTTGGGGATGTCGCGCCAGCGGCGGGAGAAGCCCAGGTAATGCTTGGCCTCCCAGTTGTGCAGGGCGAGCGTGCCATGGGTCTGGATGGTGTCGCCGATCTTGGACATGGAAGCCGAACGCGGCTTGGTCGGGTCGAAGGCGATGTCGTGGCCGGCCGAGAAATGCGGGCCCTCGGCGCGCAGCAGGATGACCCGCACCTCGTCGTCTTCCGCCGCCCGCTCCCAGGCGTCGTTCAGCTCCAGAAGAAATTGCTCGTTCTGCGCATTTCGGCGCTCGGGACGATTTAGCGTGATCGTGGCGACGCGGTCGGCCACGTCATAGAGAATGTATTCGGCCATCAAAATGCTCCAGCGGACGAGCGCCCATATATGCGGGTATGCGGGCGCCACCTTGCGTCATAGCATCGAGCTTGGCAAATAGCTTACCAATAGACCCGCCGAGCACGAAGCCGCGCGGACCCCTTGGCTCCACCGCGTCGCCAAAGCCTCGCTCTCGCGCCTTGGACAGCGGCTCGGGCGTGGGGGCGCAGGCGGTCCGTATTGAGATGGATCAAATAGATTACTATTAGGGCGCGCAGGATTGGAGTAGGGTGTCTGCTGCTGCAGACCGCTGGATCGTCAGTGGTCTCATGGGATCCGCAATTCGGCCGGTTTCGACGTAGACGCCAAAAAATTCGATCACAATTTCAAGGCGAAATGCGATGAGAGAACTGTCCTTTCCCGTCTATGACGCGGACAACCACATCTACGAGCCCGAGGACGCGTTCCTTCGCCACCTGCCGCAGAAGTTCCAGGGGGACTTCTATTTCGTGGAGCGCAAGGGGCGCAAAAAGCTCGTCATCAACGGGATGCTCTCCGAGTACATCCCCAATCCCACCTTCGAGGTCGTGGCCGCGCCCGGCTCGCATGAAAAGTGGTTCCGGGCGGACAACAAGGAAGGCCTCTCCTTGCGTGAAATGCAGGGCAAGGCGATCCGGCCGCCGCCCTCGTGGACCACCGGCGACGGCCGCCTGGAGCTCCTGGACGAGCAGCACCTGCACGCGGCCCTGGTGTTCCCCACCCTGGCCTCGGTGATCGAGGAGCGGCTGGGACCCAAGTCCGACCCGGTCTGCGCCCTCTTCCACTCCCTCAACATGTGGATCGACGAGGAGTGGGGCTTCTCGCGCCAGAACCGGCTGTTCTCTGTCCCCTATATGAGCCTCACCGACGTCGATAAGGCGGTGGCCGAGCTCGAATTCGTGCTGGAGCGGGGCGCCAAGGCGGTGGGCCTGCGGCCCGCGCCGGTGCCGCGCGTGGGCGGCAGCGTCTCCTTCGGCTATCCGGAGTTCGACCCGTTCTGGGCGCGCTGCGCGGATGCGGGGATATTCGTGTGCCTGCACGCCTCCGACAGCGGCTACGACAAGATCGCCCAGTGGTGGAAGGGTCCGCGGAGCGAGTTCGTCGCCTTCGAGCGGGACAGCTTTGGCGCTGTGATGGACTATATTGGCCGGGCCATCTCGGACTCCATAGCCGCGCTGATCTGTCATGGCGTGCTCGACCGCCACCCGAACCTGCGGATCGCCGTGGTCGAGAACGGCGCCACCTGGGTCGCCTCCCTGCTGCACAGGCTGGGCCGCGCCTATGGGCAGATGCCGCAGGCCTTCAAGGAGGACCCGCGGGACACCTTCCACAAGCACTTCTATGTCGCCCCGTTCTACGAGGACGACGTGAACGCGCTCAAGGAGCACGTGCCCGTGGAGCGGATGCTGTTCGGCAGCGATTTCCCGCACGCCGAGGGCGTGCCGCAGCCGCTGCAGTACCTTGAGGAGTTCGGCGATTACTCCGACGCCGAGGTGGAGAAGATTTTCTGCACCAACCTGAAGGGGCTGCTCGACGGCAAGCGCGACTGAGCCTGCCTCGACGTGTGCAAAATTAATCCTGAGCGAAGGCCGGACATGCCGGCCTTCGCCGGGTACACGTGATCCGAAAACAAAACGACGGTCTGGGAGGACTTCTGCATGGCGACGTCGCACTTCGGTCTGGAAGGCAAACGTATCCTGGTGCTCGGCGGCGGCCAGGGCATGGGCGAGGCGACAGCCCACCTCCTCTCCGACCTCGGCGCCTCGGTCGCCCTGATCGACATGGAGCTCGACCGGGCCGAACGCGTGGCCGCCGACGTCGCCAAGAAGGGCGTCAAGGCCGTGCCGATCCAGGTCGACGTGACCAACGACGACGCCCTGGTGGCCGCGATCGCGCGCGCCGAACGAGAGCTCGGCCCGCTGGACGGCATGGCGACCATCATCGGCATGGCGGGCTGGGCCTACGCGACCGAGATGAGCATGGAGACCTGGGACAACGACCACCGGCGCAACCTGCGCTACTTCTTCCTGGCCGCGCGCGAAGTCGCCAAGAGCCTGATCGCCCGCAACGCCCCCGGCTCCATCGTCTGCGTCGCCTCGATCGACGGCATCCGCTCGGCGCCCTACCATGCCTCCTACGGGGCGGCGAAGGCCGGCCTAGTCAGCCTGGTCAAGACCCTATCGGCCGAGTGGTCCGACCAGGGGATCCGCATCAACTGCGTGGCGCCGGGCTCGATGATCACCCCTCGCATTCCGCACCGGGGCGACGAGGCCGAGCGCCAGATGTCGGCGACCGTGCCGATGCGCCGGCGCGGCACGACGCAGGACATCGCCAAGGCGATCACTTTCTTCCTGTCCGACCTGTCTTCCTACGTCACCGGCCAGACACTGGCGGTCGACGGCGGCTACCTGGCGGTCGGGCCGATCCAGTATCCCAAGCCAACCGGCCCTGAGGGCTCGACAATGGGCCTTGAGACGAAGTAGCGGCATGGGCGCTGTGCTTGAGATCCCGACGGCCGCCGCGCTGATGGCGCAGGCGAGCGAGCGGGCCGGTGGGCTGACCAACTTCGGTCAGCCCACCTTCCTCGACGGCCTGAACGTCTTTCTGCAAAGCATCCGCGACGACGGCGGCTTCACGCAGGCGGCGGCGACCGAATACACGGCGAGCTTTGTCGGCCGCCTCGTCATCCGCCTGCAGGTCGAGGAGTGGTATCGGACCCACCCCGAGATCGAGCAGGGGACCGTCGAAAAGCCGCTGATGATCACCGGCCTGCCGCGCACCGGCACCAGCGCCTTCGCCAGCATCCTGTCGCTCGAGCCCGGCTTCCGCTGCCCGCGGATGTGGGAGCAGGGCTCGCCCGTGCCGCCGCCGATCCTGGGCGAGGAGGCGACCGATCCGCGCCGCGTGGCCGCAAAGGCGCGCCTGCGCGAGATGCAGGAACGCGGGGACGAGCAGATGACCATGCATCTGCACGAGCTGGACTCGACCTCCGAGGACGTGCCGATCCTGGGCTACGAGTTCAAGGCGCAGAGCTTCACCACGCCGACTCCCAGCTATCACGCCTGGTGGCGCGAGAGCGACATGCGGCCGGCCTACGGCTACCTGCTGCGGATCTGCAAGCTCCTGCAATCGCGCCGGCCGCCGAACCGTTGGCTGTTCAAGGCGCCGCACTATGTCTTCCACCTGGAGCATGTGCTGGCGGCCTTCCCGGACGCGCGCTTCGTGGTCACCCACCGCGACCCCGTGAAGACCATTCCGTCCTGGGCCAGCCTGCTCTCCAGCCTGCAGCCGAAGGGCTCGCTGGAGCGGGTGGGGCCGGCGGTGCTGGCCGCGCGGGCGGCCGAGCACCAGGCGATCGGCATGCGCCGGATGATCGAGGCCCGCGCGCGGATCGGCCAGGACCGGTTCCTCGACGTCCACCACCACGAGTTCGTCGCCGACCCCATGGGCGTGCTGGAGCGGGTCTACGACTTCACCGGCATGACGCTGGAGGCAGAGACCCGGCGGCGGATGCTGACCTGGGCGGACGACAACAAGCCCGGCACCCGCGGCAAGCACGTCTACACCGCCGAGCAGTTCGGCCTGACCGAACGGGGGCTGCGCGAGCAGTTCGCCTTCTACACCGACACCTACGGGGTGAAGCTGGAGCGAATCTGACACGCCCGGCATGATCAGCATCCGGGCCGGCGCGCGGCCGCGCCCGCCGGAGGCCCGCTCCCCCGGGAGCGGCGCCAAAGGGGGAGCCGCCGGGGGGATCGGCGGCTCCCCCGATCATTTGGAACGTCTAGGTTGAATCGCCCCCTCGCATAGGGCCGATCTGACGTCGATACGCCTCCGGGGCGATCGGAACTTCCCAAGACCCCATAAAGCTATATGGTTTGCGACAAATCAGGTGGTTCCAGTAGCCTGACGCAAGCCAAAAGACGGCTGCGCGGGCTGCAAGGCTTCCACGAAGTGGTTGTTCGAGGGCGTCAGTGATGACCCGAGCGGCGCGGATACAGGGAGAAGGGCAGCAACGCCTTATCGGCGCCTGTCTTCGTGTCTGCACCAACCCAGGCGTGCTGCAATCTTCGCAAGCTCTGTTGCGATCCAGGACGAGCGGCGGCGCCGGACTGCGGCGGACATTGCGCGGCGCCGACCGCACACATACCCGACACTTCAAGGCGCTCCGAAGTCAATACGCGCAACGGGTGGGGACTATCTGTTAGGCGAGGCAAGTCGTGGCGGTAGCAATTGTAATAGTTGCGCTAGTCTTGCTCGCGATCGCGTTTCAACTCTTCACGCCATGGTGGCTGACACCGATAGCGTCCAACTGGGGATCGATCGATACCGCCCTCGACATCACCATGTGGGTCTGCGGGTCGGTCTTCGTCGCCTTGAATTTGTTCTTGGCCTATTCGATCTACCGTTACCGGCATCGCAAAGGCCATCAGGCCCACTACGACCCCGAAAGCGTGGCCCTCGAGCGGCGGCTCACCGTTTGGACGGCGATCGGGATCGCCGGCCTCCTGGCGCCCGGCCTGATCGCCTGGAAGGAATTTGTCACGGTGCCGAAGAACGCCGCGGTCTTCGAAGCCGTGGGTCAGCAATGGCAATGGAGCTTCCGGTTCCCTGGAAAAGACGGCGTATTGGGGACGATCAATTCGCGACATGTCAGCCCCGACAATCCTTTCGGCCTCGATGTCAACGATCCCTTCGGGCGAGACGACATCCTCGTGGAAAGCAGCGAAGTGCACCTTCCACTAGGCCGACCGATTAAAGCCGTTCTTCGTTCCAAAGACGTGCTGCACGATTTCTACGTGCCGCAAATCCGCTCCAAGATGGATCTGGTGCCCGGCATAGTCACCTATTTCTGGTTCACACCCACGCGCACGGGAACGTTCGAAATTCTGTGCGCCGAGCTCTGTGGGGTCGGCCATTACACCATGCGGGGCGCCCTGATTGTAGACGAACAGCCCGCCTTTGATGCGTGGCTAAGTCAGCAACCGACCTTCGCACAATTGATGGCGGAGGCTGGACAAGCGCCGGCCGCCGCAGTCGAGGCGACTGGGGCCGACGCTCAGCAAAAAAACCAATCCCCGGCCAAATCGGTGAATTGAGGCGAACAATGGCCTACAGCACGATTGCTGACGACACCAGGACGATGCACCACCCCAAGACGTGGGTTGGGAAATATGTCTGGAGTCAAGATCACAAGGTTATCGCCTTACAATATTCGGTGACGGCGATCGCGATAGGTCTAGTCGCCCTTGTGTTATCCGATCTGATGAGACTTCAGCTTGGCTTCCCGGACGCGCTAAAGTTCATCACGCCGAGCGCCTATCTTCAGTTTATCACCATGCATGGCATGATCATGGTGATCTATTTGTTGACAGCGCTGCTCCTCGGAGGATTCGGGAATTACCTGATCCCGCTAATGGTCGGCGCGCGCGACATGGTCTTCCCATTTGTGAACATGCTCAGCTATTGGGTTTACCTGCTTGCCGTGCTGGTGCTGGTTGCGAGCTTCTTTGTGCCCGGCGGACCGACCGGGGCCGGTTGGACGCTCTATCCGCCACAATCCATTCTCGAGGGAACACCGGGGCAGCACTGGGGCATCATCCTCATGCTGGCCTCACTGGCGATCTTCATCGTCGCCTTCACCATGGGCGGCTTGAACTACGTCACCACCGTGCTGCAGGCCCGCACGCGCGGCATGACGTTGATGCGCATGCCGTGCACGGTCTGGGGCATCTTCGTCGCGACCATCCTCGGGCTATTGGCGTTTCCGGCCCTGTTTGTCGGCGCCGTCATGATGATGCTGGACCGCCTGGTCGGCACGAGCTTCTTCATGCCGTCGCTGGTGTCGATGGGTCAGCAGACGAACTACAATGGCGGCAGCCCCCTGCTGTTCCAGCACCTGTTCTGGTTCTTCGGCCATCCTGAAGTTTATATCGTCGCCCTGCCGGCTTTCGGCATCGTGTCCGACCTCATCAGCGTCCACGCGCGGAAGAATATCTTCGGCTATCGAATGATGGTGTGGGCGATTGTCGTGATCGGCGTCCTGAGCATGTTCGTGTGGGCGCACCACATGTATGTCAGCGGGATGAACCCCTATTTTGGGTTCTTTTTCGCGACATCGACGCTGATCATTGCGGTTCCCACCGCCATCAAAGTCTACAACTGGCTGCTGACTCTCTGGCGCGGTGACATTCACCTGAGAGTCCCGATGCTGTTCGCCATCGGTTTCATCTTTAGCTTCATACACGGCGGATTGACCGGCCTGTTCCTGGGCAATGTCAGCGTGGATGTTCCCCTGTCCGACACGTTCTTCGTGGTCGCCCATTTCCATATGGTGATGGGCGTGTCTCCCATCCTGGTGATCTTCGGGGCGATCTATCACTGGTACCCCAAGATAACCGGACGCATGTGGAACGAGACATTGGGCAAGATTCACTTCTGGATCACGTTCCTCGGGACCTTCGCGATCTACCTTCCCATGCACTATCTGGGCTTCCTGGGCGTACCGCGGCGATACTACGCGCTGGGAGAGACGGCGTTCATTCCGCACTCGGCTCACGTGGCGAATGAATTCATCACCATCGCCGCGCTGATCGTCGGCGCCGCGCAGCTCCTCTTCTTCTACAATATGATCTGGAGCCTATTCAAAGGTCCCAAGGCCGACCCCAATCCCTGGGGCGCGACGACGCTCGAATGGCAGACGCCCCAGACGCCGCCGGCTCATGGCAATTGGGGCCCGAACCTCCCTGTCGTCTACCGCTGGGCCTACGACTACAGCGTGCCCGGCGCGCCAGAGGATTTCATTCCTCAAAACGTTCCACCTGACGGCGCTACCCGTCACCACGCGACATGAGATCCCTTCGGAGGAAGAGATGTGGGCATCTTACGCAGCCTGACTGAGAAGCCCTGGCTGGCGCCGGGCCTGGATCCATTGACCGAGCCGGATGGGGGAGGCCTTCGGTCCCTGCCTGCGGCCGCGGTTGGCCTGCGCGTCTATTTCGGCGTCGCCACGGTCATGTTCCTGCTGATCGCCGCGGTCTTCGTCATGCGCATGGGTGGGCACGGGATCAGTACGGGCCAGGGGCCTGATTGGAAGCCGATGTTCTGGCCGCCGCTCCTGTGGTTCAACACCGGCGTCCTCGTGCTCAGCAGCGCGGCTTGGCAATGGGCGCAGGTCGCCGGACGCCGAGGACAGATGGAGAGCTTGCGGACGGGCCTCATCGCAGGCGGCGTCCTGGCCCTTGTCTTCCTGGCGGGCCAACTGACCGTATTGCGGCAACTCGAGGACGCCGGTTGCGGGCTGACGGCCACGACCATGGGCGCGTTCGTTTACCTCATCACCGGGCTGCACGGCCTGCACCTGCTGGGCGGCCTGGCGGTGTGGGGGCGAACGACCGCCAAGGTATTGGGGGGAAGCCAGGCAGCCGAGGTCAGGCAGAGCGTCGACCTTTGCGCCATCTATTGGCACTTCCTGTTGCTGGTCTGGCTCGTGATGTTTGGGCTTTTATTGTTGAATCGAAGATGACGGCGACCCCGATGACGGCCACCCCATTGACTGAGACCGCAGACAGCGCCCCGGCCACTCAGGGCTTGCGAAGCCTTGCCGCCGACTGGTCGTCGGACCAGGAGGTTTTCAAGCAGGTCCACTGGGGCAAGGCCATGATGTGGGTCTTCCTGCTTAGCGACACCTTCGTGTTCTCCTGTTTCCTGACCTCCTACATGACGGTGCGGTCGTCGACCACCGTGCCGTGGCCAAACCCGAGCGAAGTCTTCGCGCTGACCATCGGCGGCCGCCCGATCCCACTCATTCTGATCGCCATCATGACATTCGTCCTGATCAGCAGCAGCGGGACGATGGCGATGGCGGTCAACTTCGCCTATCGCCGCGATCGCTTGAAGACGACGCTCTTGATGATCGCGACCGCGGCGTTCGGCGCGACCTTTGTCGGCATGCAGGCGTTCGAATGGACCAAGTTGATCGTCGAGGAAGGCGTGCGTCCTTGGGGAAACCCCATGGGGGCCCCGCAATTCGGCTCCTGCTTCTTCATGATCACCGGCTTCCATGGCCTACATGTGTCGATCGGCGTGATCTACCTTTTGACCATCGCATCCAAGGTTGCGCGCGGGCATTACGAGAAGAAGGGAAACTACGAGGTCGTTGAAATCGCCGGGCTCTATTGGCACTTCGTCGATCTCGTTTGGGTTTTCATCTTCGCGCTGTTCTATCTTTGGTAAGGGCGAAACAGATGACGGCCAGCATGGACAACGTCGGGGAACGCGCCGCTCACCAGGCGGCCCAACCCGTCCCCCACCCTGCTTCGTTGCACGAAACGGCGCCCGCCGAGGCGTCGAAGACAGCTCATGTCTCGGGACAACAGCATCCCATCGGGATGTATCTGAAGATCTGGGGGTACCTGTTCGTCCTCAGTACGATGTCCTACCTGGTCGACTATTTTCACGTCGAGGGCGTTCTGAGATGGACGCTCATTCTTGTATTCATGCTCTTGAAGGCGGGGTTGATCGTCGCCGTCTTCATGCACATGGCCTGGGAACGCCTGGCCTTGATGTACGCCATTCTCGTCCCACCGCTCTGCTTGGGGACCCTTGTGCTCCTCATGACTATTGAATCAAACTACACGTTCTGGACGCGGATCATCTTCTTCGGAAAAGGGCCTTGACAGGGGCCTGGCTAAAAAATTGGGGTATCGGCCCTGGGAACGCACAGGAAATTGCGCCTGAAAACACGGGTGCCGGGTGATGGATAGCTGGGAAAGACTGAAGGTCGGGGCCGCAATCGCGGGGACCGGTCTCTTGATGTTTGTAATTCGCGGGATCACCGATCTCGCGTTCCCCGAAACGTACCTGGCCGAACCGGCCTACAAGATCGCCGGCGTGATTGAACCTGCCGTCGATCTAGGCTCCCTCCAGAAGGCCTGGCCGGCCGGCCTGAGCGAGCAGGGCGGCGGCGCGAAGCTTCGCGACTACATGAGCCACATTGAGAAAGCCGTGGTTCCCACGGGCCCCGGAGGGCCGCCAGTTCTCGCAGCGCCGGCGCCGCCAGTCGATCTGGGGACAGCGCTCGCTGCGGCGGACGTGGAGAAAGGCAAACAGACCGCGCGGGTCTGCACGTCCTGTCACACCTTCGATCAAGGCGGCGAAAACCGCACGGGTCCGGGTCTGTGGGGCGTCGTGGGGCGCAATGTCGCCTCTCACGGGACCTTTGCATATTCCAGCGCCTTCGCAGCGCAGACCGGCGCCTGGACCTATGAGCGGCTCGACCACTATCTGACCAGTCCGGCAAAGGCCGTTCCCGGCAACAAGATGGCTTTCGCCGGCCTCCGCAAAGTGGAAGACCGCGCAAACGTCATCGCGTTCTTGAGCACATTGAGCGCCAGCCCGGTTCCATTCCCAAAGCCGGAGAAGCCAAAGATCGACGAGACCTCGGCGCAACGCTCGGGGGCGGGATCTGCTCCCGTCGGCGAACAGGGTTTGGCGTCGAACGCGAAGAGCGCTTCCAAGACTGGGGAACCGCAGAAGAGGTAGGCGACGGCCTTCCCTGGAGGGAGCCATAACGGGCCGCGGACGTTTAGGTTTGAAACCTGGAGCTTCCGATGGCCTTTGTGGTGATTGGAGCATTGTTGGTGATCGTCGGGATCGCGCTGGCGGCCGTACGAACCGCTGGGCGGGGCCGGCTGAGCCAGCCCAACGCCCAGACATCTGCCCGGCCGAACACGCTCGAACCAACCGGCAGGGGCAGGCAGCTCAGCCTCAGGGCGGACCTGATCGGCCTGGGAATAGCCGCCCTGGGCGCCATTCTGATCTTTGCAGGTGCGCGTTCTTGAACACCGCCGGAGCAGGCTGACCAACGATTCCGCTGAGCACCCGACCTGGCGGATGGAGCGCGTCAGGCTGACCTTCGCAAATAGCTTACCGTTTGGAACGGTTGCGGGATCGAATAATGGGCGCCTTACGAGGCGCCCCCTGCTCGTCATCCCCGGGCTTGTTGTTCCGCGGATCCAGGAACACCGGATGGCGAAGGAGACGGCCTGGGCGGCGCGCGCCAGACCTTGCGGCGCGGTGTTCATGGATGGCCGGGACAAGCCCGGCCGTGACGACTACAATAAATTCAATAGCTTGGGTCTAGGCGAGCTTTTGAACCTTGCGGCGCGCCTCGGGACGCGGCTCGGCTTTGGCCGAGGCGGCCTGGCGTGCGCTGCGGGCGCTGGGAACGACCTGGGGGATCTCGCCCAGCACGTCGATCGGCATCTGCGCGCGATAGGCGCTGAAGACCACCTTGCCGGCGCCGACCAGGTGGGAGCGCCAGAACTTCTCCGCCTCCTCGGCGTCGCCGCGCTCGATCAGTTCGACGAGCCGCTCCCGCCCGCGGATGTTCAGGAGCATCATGCGGTCCACGCCCTTGGCCGCATAGGTGTTCACCGTCACGTCCCGGTGCTGGCGGCGGACGATGTCCTCGATCAGGCCGATCAGCAGGCGAAGGGTCTTGTTCTCGCAGTACTTGGTGAGAATCTCGGAGAACTGCGCCGTGAACGCGGCGTACTCGATCGGATCGTCCAGGGCGGCGTGGGCGCCCTTGATGCTCTCCTCCAGCTCGGTGATCGCCTGCCGGTTGCCCGAGCGGGCGACCTCTGCGGCGACGGCCGGCTCGATGACCGCCCGGGCGCGCCACACGTCCTCCAGGGTGGCGCCCTCCATCTGAAGCGACAGGCCGACCTGCTTGGCGGCGACGCCTATGTCGAGGGAGGTGACCTCCGCCCCGCCGTACTGGCCGCGCGAGATGCGGATCAGGGATTCGGCTTCGAGCAGGCGCAGCGCCTCACGCAGGGTGGGGCGCGAGACCTCGAACTGCTCGCACAGCAGGCGCTCTGGATGCAGCTTGTCGCCGGCCCGCAGATTTCCGGTGGCGATCTCCCGCCGCAGTTCCGCAGCAACGCGCTCAGCCGTCTTGGGTCGCGAAGCAGCCCGGGGTTTCGTCATGCCAGGTCCATCCGATCAATCTTCATAGCGCGCGCCCGCCCCCGGACGCTTAACGGTATATACTCGCAGGTAGCCTCGACTCATGCGCGGAATATACGGGAAGGCTTACCGCCGTTCCAAATTCCCTTGAAAAATCTGCCAGATTGAGCAGGCCGAGCTCGGGCCGCACCGTTCGAAATTGCGCGCTCTTCATGTCCGAGCCGCTCCTGCCCCGGCGCTGGCGCACCTAAGGGCTAAAGGTTTGAGCCGTTCGGTCGGGACGGACTTTCACCTTTCAGATCAGCGTCCGTGCGAGGCCGAATCGGGCCACAAGCCGCTTGTCGCAAACAATTGGTTTGATATTAGAAGCAGGTTCGACCTGGTCAAGTTATGAGCGGCGCGCGCCAGGCGCCGGCCGAGCCGTCCGCCCACCGATCGCGGGCCAATTGTCGCAATGCAAGCAGGGGCGGATGATGTCCAAGGCCGCGCGACGCTTCGACGAAGCCTGCGCCGGCGGCTTCGGGATCGACCGCGTGCGGTGGAGAGAGCCATGACGACCTTCGACAACAGCGAGATCCCCGACTACGCAAACGCCCTGCGCCTGGACGGGCGCGGGCTGGTGGTCATCGGCGCGGGCCAGGGGATCGGCCGCCAGACCTCGCACGCCCTGGCCGCGGCGGGGGCGAAGGTGTTCTGCATCGACAATGACGCGGAGCGCGCCGAGGCGGTGGCGCGCGAAGTGGGCGGCGTGGCCGCTGTCGGCGACGCCACCAAGCGGGACGACATGCAGCGCCTGTTCGACGAGGCGAAGACCGCCCTGGGGCGTGTCGACGGCCTGGCCGACATCATCGGCCTGCCGATCTACGGCCCGCTCCTGGATCTCGACGACGCCGCCTGGGACCGCCAGCAGGACCTGACGCTGCGGCAGGCCTATTACGCCGCCCAGATCGGCGCCCGGGCGATCATCGAGGGCGGCGGCGGAGTCGGATCGATGGTGTTCGTCACCTCCGTCTCTGGCCTGACGAGCGCACCGCACCATGCGGGCTACGGCGCGGCCAAGGCGGGGCTGACCTCGCTGGTGAAGTCCGCCGCCAACGAGTTCGCGCGCTACAAGATCCGCGTGAACGCGGTCGCGCCCGGCCTCACCTGGACGCCCCGCGTCTCGGCCGGAATGGATCCGGACAACCGCGCCCAGGCCGAACGGAGCGTGCCGCTACGCCGCGTGGGGCAACCGTCCGACATCGCCTCGGGCATCCTGTTCTTCATGTCGAGCCTGGCCAGCTACGTCACCGGCCAGACCCTGGTGGTGGACGGCGGCGCGACCGCGACCTTCCCGCTGGCCATGCGGCCGCCGCGCTAGAATCGGGCGAAGTCCGGCCAGGGGGCATTGGTCAAACGAATGGCAGGCGCGCCTGCCTCAACCGGCCGCGGAAGCCCTGCCGTGTCGTCCGGGCAACTATCCGAAAAACAACGACATGTCAGGTTCTGAGGCGGACTTGACCCCTGCCTTCTGGCCAAATAGCGTAATATATAACTATAAAGCCCCAAAAGGGTTCGGAGGGAGCACTACATGAAAATTCGCAATGCGTTTCGGCGGCGACGGGGCGTCGCGGCAGGGTTCGCCATCATCGGCGCCCTGACGACGCCCAGCCTCGTACACGCCCAGGATACGCAGGGGCAGGCCGCCGGCGCCAACAGCACCACTCTGGGCGATGTCGTGGTCACCGCCCGCCGTCGCGAGGAGCGGCTGCAGGACGTGCCGGTGGCGGTGACCGCGCTGAGCGGCGAGACGCTGGCCAAGCGCGGCATCGTCAGTGTGCAAGATCTCGCCAAGACAACGCCGGGTCTCAACATCGTCCCATCGTCGCGCGGCGGCGATTCGCCCTATGTGACGCTGCGCGGCCAGCGCGTGGTCGACACCTCGGTCGTGTTCGACCCGCCGGTCATCTTCTACGTCAACGAAGTGCCGTGGATGCGCATGAACGGCCTCAACCAGGGCCTGTACGACATCCAAAACGTCCAGGTGCTGCGGGGGCCCCAGGGCACGCAGTTCGGCAAGAGCACCACTGGCGGCGCCATCCTCGTCAACACCAATCCGGCCAACACCAGCGGCAACAGCGGCTATGTGAAGGCGACGGGCGGGGACTTCGACCTGCGGCGCGGCGAGGGCGCCGTCAATTTCGCCATCAACGACAACTTCGCGATCCGCGTGGCGGGGATCGTCGGCCGCCGCGACGGCTATATGCATGTCCGTAACTTCAAGTACGACATGAACAACGAGCGCTACGACGGCGAGCGCCTGTCGGTGCATTTCGAAAACGGCGATTTCACCAACGACTTCTACGCCAGCCGCTTCTCATCGAAGACGCACGCCACCGCCAACCCGGCCTACGTCTTCGACCCCAACGCCCCCTTCGCCAAGGTCGGCGGCTTCAACATCCCGATGACGGCGGAAGTTGCCCGCAACCAGGCCGACTTCTACGGCATTACGCTGGACGCCGGCTTCAAGCCGAAGGCCAAGGTCTACACGGAAGATTTCACCGATGTTTTCACCTGGAAGATCAACTCCAACCTCACCCTGAAGAACATCGCCGCCTATCGCCGTCTCGAAGGTCCCTACGACATGGACTTCGACGGCACGCAGCTGTTCATTTCGCCAACGGCGCCGGGCGGCTACATCCAGACTGCCGAGTTCTTCTCGTTCTCGAAGATCAAGCAGTATAGCGAAGAGCTGCAACTTCAGGGGACCAGCCAGTCGCTCGACTGGACGGTCGGCGGCTTCTATTTCCAGGAAAGCGGCGACGACGGCACGACCAGCTTCCAGGGCGGCACGCCGACGCTCGGCCGCTTCTCATCGGTCATCGGCGCGCGGAACATCAGCTATTCGGCCTTCGCCACCGGCACCTACCGCTTCGGTATCGACGGCCTGTCGCTCAGCGCCGGCGGGCGCGTCACCCGCGACAAGCGTCGCGGCTCCGATGCGCAGAACGTCGGGCCGACCTGCGCCTTCACCCTTCAAAGCGGGGCCAGGGTCTGCTCATTCCTGATCGAGACCGCCTTCACCCGTCCGAGCTGGTCGGTGAGCCTCAACTACAAGCTCGATCCGTCCCTGCTGCTCTACGTCGCCCACCGCCACGGCTATCGTTCAGGCGGCGTGCAGAACCGCGCGACGACCGAGGGAGCGGCGGTGCCGTTCAAGCCGGAGATCGTCAACGACGTCGAACTCGGTGTGAAGTTCGACAAGCGCCTGAGCGACGACGTCTCGGTGATCCTGAACGCGGACGTCTACCGCGCCAACTACAAGGGCCTCCAGCGCAGCGTCAGCTTCGTCTCCCCGGCCAACGGCACTTACGTGACCGGCTTCGTCAACGCCGCACAGGCGAAGATCCAGGGTGTCGAAGCCGAGGGCACGCTCCAATTTGGCAACTTCGAGGTCGGCGCCAATGTCGGCTACACCGACGCGAAGTACAAAAAGTACCAGCAGGCCCTGACCACTGGAGCGATTCAGGACCTGTCGGCGCTTCCGTTGGGTTTCGTGCCGGAGTGGACGACGCAGCTGCGGGCCAGCTATTCCCAGCCGCTCAGCCATCAGGGTGAAGCGATCACCGGCGCCATCATGTACCAGTCGGTGAGCAAGCTCTTCAGCAGCGAGTCCATCGTCACCGTGGGCGCTTTCCTCCCGGGCTATCACACCTGGGACGCGAAGCTCACCTGGGCCAATGTCGCCGGCAAGCCGATCGACCTTTCCGCGCTGGTGACCAACCTCAGCGACGAGAAATACTATCCCTACGCAACCAACTATTCGGCCTCGTACGGCATGTCGCTCCGCTTCCCGGCGCCGCCGCGCCGGTTCGAGATCAGCGCCGCCTACCGCTTTTGATGGTTGAACCGATCCCAGGACCTAAGGCGTGAAGATCTCTTACGACTTCTAGGTCCTGAACCAAGCTCCTCCCTCGCCGGCGGGTTTCGCCCCGCCGGCATTTTTTTGCCTGGAGCAGGCCGACGCAGGGGATCTGCCGCTGACGAAGGCCAGCGGTGGAGATGCGGCTTGGATCAGCTCAAACCCAAGCGAACGTCGAGCGCGATGAGATCAGGCTGAAGCAGAGCCTCAATTCCCGCTCGCCCCGGCGAAGGCCCATAGGCGCTAAGTTGAGCCTTCAGGATTCGCCACGGGGCTTTTCCTCCCCTGTCCCGAAGAGGACGGGGGAGGTGTCGCGCCCCGCAGAGGGCGTGACGGAGGGGGCGGCGAACGCACCGCAGAACCCGCGCCCCCCTCCCCCGTCCTCTTCGGGACGTGGGAGGAAAGGGTCGCCGTCGCTCCTAACTTAGCGCCTATGGGCGAAGGCCGGGATCCAGGTGAAACCCACAAAGCGCTCAGGCTGAATCTGGATACCGGCCTTCGCCGGTATGAGCGGGGAAGTCGAGCGACCCAAAATCAACGCTTTTTAGAGCGGCTTTTCGCGGCCCAAGCTGCGGAGCAGACCAACGAAGGTGGAGCTCTCGCGCTTCATGATGGCGTCGGCGTCGAACTCGCCGGCGTTCTCCCAGAGGAGCTGCTTGGTGAGCTTCATCTGGCGCGCCGGGTAGCCGCCGATGCGCTCGGCGAGCTTGATGGCCTCTTCCCTTAGCTCTTCGTCGGGGTGGACCGCGGTGACAAGGCCGCTCTGCAGCGCCTCCTCGGCCGTGACCGACCCGGCCGTCAGGCACAGATGGGTGGCGCGCCCGTAGCCGATCAGGCGCCCGAGGAGCGCCGTCGACGCGCACTCCGGCATCGCCCCCAGCCGCACGAACGGGAAGCCAAGGCTCGCCGAGCGGGCCGCAATGCGGATGTCGGCGCAAAGCACATGCGTGGCGCCGAGGCCGACCGCCGGACCGTTCAGCGCGGCGATGACCGGCTTGGAGTCCAGGAGAAGCCTCAGCCAGTTGTCGTCGCCCTGGCCCATGGTCAGGGTCGAGGGATTGGGACGGCGCCCGTTCTCGTCCTTGGGTTCCGGCGGCGCCTTGATGTCGGCGCCGGCGCAATAGACCGGCCCCTCCCCCGTCAGCACGATGGCGCCCACCGCCTCGGATGCATTGGCCCGGCGCACGGCGGCCATGACCTCGCGCACCGTGGCGACGTTCCAGGCGTTGCGGCTTTCGGGCCGATTGAGGCTGATGAGCGCGACCTTGCCGCGCTCCTCATAGAGGATGTTCTCGTAGGTCATTCTTCCGTCGGAACCAGAGTCACCCAAGAGCGGCCAGGCGGTCGATCTCGTACTGCACCATCTCGTCGGCGTCTTCCCGGGCGGGCTTGGGCAGTTCGACGCCCTTGTCGCGGGTCGGCAACAGGACGACAGCGGCGCCCGGCGTGCAGGTGACGCCCCACTGGTTCTCCACCCAGACTTCCAAATGCACCTCGTTGCGGCCATCCTCGACGCGCTTGTCGGTGACCTTGCCCTTCACCCAGTAGGTGTCGCCCATGTAGCAGAACACCCGGTGTTGGCAGGACATCTTCCACAGCCAGCCGTGGTCGCCCATCCAGTTGGTGATGAGGTTGCACAGGAAGGTTTCGCGCAGCGCGCCATAGTCATAGGGCAGCGGGATGCCGAGTTCGTTCGCCCGCTCCTTCTCCCAGTGCAGGCGCTGGATGGTGTCGGGCACGCCCAGGGGGTTCGGGGTGTACATGCCCGGAACCTTCTTGCGGATCTTGTAGGTCTCGCCGAACGCGCCGGGCGGGGTCAGCTGCATGCCCCAGCCCAGGTGCCAGACGATCAGGTCGCTGACCCGCATGGGACCCTTCACGATGGTCTGCAGTTCGTCGCCGACCTCGACGTCCTCGAAGTAGCGCGGCTCGGCGCCTCTACGGGTCTCGGCCTCGTAGCAGGCGTCGATCTCGGCAAGTTGCTCGTCGGTGTAGGGCTCGGGGAGTTTGTATTCCTTTTTCTTCTTGGCCGAGGCCTCGCGCTCGGCGCGGATCCAGGCGCCGCGCTGCATGGCGTGCAGCTCGTCCTTCTGATTGCGGAATACGAAGGCCCGGGTCTCGAGCACCGAGCGGCCGCTGAAGGCGCTCTTCTCCTTGACCTGGACACCAATGGTCAGGCGCTGCATGCGCAGGCGGTCCTGCAGCTTGAGCGGGCGCCACCACTCGAACTCCATCACCGCCTGATAGGCGCCCAGCCCAGCCAGAGGGTCGCCCTTGAGAATCGCCTTCTGCTCCGGGGTGTGCTCCGGGACGACCGGCTCGCCCATCGTATAGAGGAAGGTCGGCGGGGCGATCAGACCACCCCAGCGGGTAGACTTGCCGTATTCGGGATCGCACCAGAGCGGATTGCTGTCGCCGAATCCCAGCGCGAAGTGACGGACGCCGTCCCACGTCACTTCATAGTTGTGAGGCACGGTCGGCGGCTTGATGTAGATGCCGATGCGCTTGCGGAGCCGCTCGATTCCTTCATCGGTCAGCACGCCGTAAGTTCCGGCCGACCGCTCCTTGGTTTCCTGGCTCACGACAGCTTCAACTCCTTGCGGGCCATGTGATCACCCGTCATATCCGGCCACCATATCCAATTATTGAACTAATTGTCGAGGGTACGCGCGCCGTTCCCGCTCTAATTCTTGAACAGGAATCGCAACCCAGCCTTGTCCACCTTGCCGGTCGCCATGACCGGAATGTCGGCGTCGTCCCGCAGAAGAACCCAGCGGGTCGGCGCCTTGAACCCGCTGAGGCTCCGGCGGGCCACGGCCTCGAGGCCGGCGACGTCGATGGACGCGTCCTTTTCCAGAAGCACGACCGCCCCGACCTCTGCGCCCGCCCCTCCCTCGACCGGCACGTCGACGACGAGGACGAGCCGAACGCCGGGCGCGGCGCGCAGTTCGCTCTCAATCTCCCCCGGATTGACCGTGATCCCCTTGACCTTGAAGAGATCGTCCGCCCGCCCGGCGAAATAGAGGTAGCCCTTTTCGTCCAGCCGCCCAAGGTCGCCGGTGGCGTAGAACCCGTCGGGGGTGAACACCTCCTCGCGCGTGCGCCCACAGATCCCGCGCATCAGGTTCGGCCCGCGAAGCTGGATGACCCCCGTCTCCCCGACCGCGCAGGGCGCACCCGACTGCGGATCGACGATGCGGACCTCCATCCCTTCGAACGGCCGCCCGCAGCTTCCGAAAGCGTCCATCGGCATGTCCTGGTCCAGCCGTGCGCCACTGTAGGGGCCGAACGTCTCGGTCATGCCGAGAAGCGGCGAGCGGGCGCCGGGCCGGGCGCGAAGGGCCAGTGGCAGGACGGCGTCCAGGCTTCCCGCCTTCAGGGTGGAAAGATCGGCGTCAGCGAACTTCGGGTGACGCGACAGGGCCGCGGCCTGCTCCGGCCAGCCACGGAACAGCGTCACCTTGTTCGCCTCCAGAAAGCGCAAGGTGCGGGCCGGCTCCGGCTGGGCCTCGGTGAGCAGGGTCGCTCCTGCGAGCATCGAAGAGATCAGGCCCATGGAAAAACCGCCGACCCAGAACATCGGCATGGGGATGTAGAGCCGATCGCCGGCCCCCAGGCGCCGCGCTTCAAGGCTTGAACCTGCGGCCCGCAGCGCATTGCCGTGGGTGTGGATGACCCCCTTTGGCGCGCCGCGGCTGCCCGAGGTGAAGATGATCGCCATGTCGTCGGATGGCCGGACGCGCGCCTCCAGCGCCTCGGCCATGCCGGTCATGGCCGAGTCCGCCGACGCGGGCTTGATGTCGCCCCAGCACCAGGCGGCGCGCAGGGACGGCAGGTCCTCGGCGCGCTGCAGCCGGCGCGTCGCGGGATCGAAGCCGCTGGCGGCCTCGGCGAGCTCAGCGACGAAGTCGCGGCCGCGGAAGCCTTCGACGATGATGAGGTGCGTCACCGCCGCAATGGCGAGCTGCTGGTGCAGCTCACGCGGCTTCAGGAAGGTGCTGAGCGGGACGAGGACCGCGCCGATCCGGATCGCCCCGAGCGCGGCGACCGCCCAGTCGACGCCATTCTGCTTCATCAGGCCGACGCGCGAGCCCTTCACCACGCCCTGGCCGACCAGCCAGGCGGCGAACCTCAGGCTTTGCCGGTCGAGCTCGCCATAGGTGATCGAGGCCTCCTCGCTCACCAGGGCGGGCAGGTCCTTGTCCGTCTCGGCGCGGCGGCGCAGGAGGACCGGAAGGGTCAGCGGCTCATCGGTCACGGATCAGCTCCGCCAGGGCGCGCATATTGACCTTGCCGCTGGAAAGCATCGGGACTTCCGCCTCCGCCAGAGAGACGATCTTGCGCGGCAGCTTGTAGGACGACAGCTTGGCGGCCAGCTTGGGCTTGAGGGTTTCGAGCCTGACGTCCTCGTCCGTCGCCCCGACGATCGCCGCCCCGACGATCTGCCCGCGGCCTGGATCCTCGACCCCGACCACATAGGTCATCAGGCCGCCGGTGACCTCGCGCAGGGCGGTCTCGACCTCTCGGGGCGAGACGTTGGCGCCCGCCGATTTGATCATGTCGTTGTTGCGGCCCTTGAAGAAGACGTAGCCGTCCTCGTTCGCATAGGCGAGGTCGCCGCTGCGGTACCAACCGTCCGGCGTGAACACCTGCCCGCGCTCGCGGCCGTAATAGCCCTCCATCACGAAGGGGCCGCGGATCCACATCTCCCCGATCTCGCCGACGCCGCATTCGTGGCCGGTGTCCGGATCGACGATACGCAACGCCGCCGCCGGCCCCGGCCGCCCGAAGGAGCCGCGCAGCCGCTCCGGCAGATCGGACTCGTCGGGGTCCGTCAGCCAGACCGAGGCGGTCTCCGTGGTTCCGAGCATCTGGTGGCGCAGGTCCGGATCGGCGGGGCGAACGTCGTCCGGGAGGAGCGGATACATGTTGCCCTTGCGCAGGAAGGAGAGGTCCCGGCCCGCGAAGCTCGGGTCCTTCGGAAAGTGCGCCACGCCGCCGGCGAAGCCGTTGCACAGGTTCGGCCGTTCGCGCTCGATCACGTCGAGCACCTTGCTGGCTTCGGGCGCGCCGGATCCGACCAGCCGGGCGCCGGCCTGCATGGCGCTCAGGAGACTGTAGACGAGACCGCCGATCCAGAAGAAGGGCGAGGGCGAGAACAACACGTCCGACGCCTTGAGGTCGCGCACGCGGTTGAGGTTGGCGACATGGTCGAGCACGCCGCCATGGGTGTGCATCACGCCCTTCGGATCGCTGGTCGAGCCGGAGGTGTGGACGATGACCATGCGGTCCGCCGGCGTCACCGCCCGGCCAGCCGCCGCGACCAGCGAGGCGGGCGCAAGGCCTGTGCGGGAAACCACCCCGTCAAAGCCTCGATCAGCCCCGGCCGCGGAGATGTAGATGCGCCGAAGGCTCGGGGCGTCCGGCAGGTAGAGCGGTTCGGCCGCGAGGTCGGTGTCGGCAAGCGCCTGGCCAAGCACGTCCCGGAAGTTGCGGTTGCGATAGCCCTCCGCCGAGAGGAGCACCTCCACGTCGGCGTTGCGCAGCAGCCAGGCCAGCTCCCCGGGCGTGGAGAAGGTGCTCATGGGCACGGCGACCGCGCCAAGCCGGGTGACGGCCAGGAAGGCCAGCACATAGTCGACGCCGTTAGGGTAGAGCAGGCCGACGTGAGTTCCCTTAGAGACGCCGGCGTTCAGCAGCGCCTGGGCCAGACGGCCGGAGCGCGCTTCGGCCTCGCCGAAGCTCAGGCGCGCGTCGTCCCAGACCAGGAACACCTGGTCGGCGTCGGCCGTATGGGCGGCGAGCAACTCGGCGATGGTGCGGGGCGCTGTCATCTCAGGCGACGGGGAGGGTTGCAAAGAGCGGGGTGAGTTCGGTCTTCCTGACCTTGCCCGAGGCGGTCATGGGGAAGGCGTCGACGAAGGCCCAAAGGCGCGGGACCTTGAAGTGGGAGACCCGCTTGGCGGCGAAGGCCTCCAGATCGGCCGGGCTCGCCTGCTGACCGGGCCTGAGCCGCACGACGCACGCCACCTGCTGACCCCATTTCACGTCGTCGATCCCAAGGACGGCCGCGCCGTCCACGGCCGGGTGCTCCAGAAGGGCGTCCTCGACCTCGGTGGGATAGATGTTCTCGCCGCCGCGGATGATCATCTCCCGCGCCCGGCCGTGCAGGCGGACGATCCCGTCGCCGTCCATGCGCCCGAGGTCGCCGGTGTAGAGGAAGCCCTCGGCGTCGATCGCCTGGGCCGTGGCTTCGGGCTGGTTGAAATAGCCCTCCATGACCAGGGGCGAACGCACCGCGACCTCCCCCACCTCATCCAGGCCCAGCGTCTCGTGGGTGTGCGGATCGACGATCTTCACCTCGATGTGCGGCAAGGGCCGGCCGACCGTGGTGGCGATGATCTCCGGGGGATCGCTCGCGTCCGTGCCGGTGATCATCGGCGATTCCGACTGGCCGAAGCCGATGGCGACCTGGGCCCCCATTTCCTGCTCGACCCGCCGCACGAGGGTGGCCGGCACGAAGGCGCCGCCCAGCGTGACCACCTTGAGGCCGAGGCCGGACTTCGGAAGGCCCGGATGCTCCAGCAGGGTGTGCAACATGGTCGGCACCCCGCCCATCCGGGTAGGGCGTACGACCGGCATGAGCGCGGCGATCTGGGCCGGATCGTATCGCTCCAGGACCACGAACAGGCCGCCCACGCTGAGGGCGCCCAGGACGACGACGCAGCTTCCGCCGATGTGATGGTAGGGAACCGGGTTCAGCCACACGTCATCGCTGTTCGCCCCCTCGATGTGGGGCCGGATGTAAGAGCCGTTCAGCGCCGCCCGGTGACTGAGCACCGCGCCCTTGGCCCGGCCGGTGGTGCCGGAGGTGAACTGGATGAGGAACGGCGCGGCGGCGTCCACCGGCGGCAGGGGCCGGGGTTTTTCAGGCGCAAGATCCAGGGCCGCGTCGATGTCGAGGACGAGGCGGTCCTGCGCCAGTTCCTGCGCACGCTCCTGCAGACGAACGCCGCGGACGTCGAAGCCTGCGAACACCACCGCCGGCTCGGTCAGCGCCAGGGCGTGCCGCGCCTCGAAGTCCGTCCAGGCCGCGTTGAAGGGGGTCAGGATACAGCCGGCCAGCGCGCAGGCGTACTCGATCAGCACGAACGAGAGGCTGTTGCGCGACCACACGGCGATCCGGTCGCCGGGGACGGCGTGCTCCAGCAGCCAGGACGCCAGCCGCTCGGACCGGGCCAGGAGCTCGGCGTAGGTCATGGGCTGCAGGGCGTCGGCCACGGGCCAGAGCAGGGCCGTACGCTCGCCCCGCTCGCGCGCATGGCGACGGAGCAGTTCGCCGATGGACTCGCTCATCAGCGGGATGGACGGGTCCGCCGGCCAATGCGCCTTGGGCCCGACCTTGCGTTGCTGGAACTGCGTTTCCCCGGTCATCGCGTCAACGCCGCTGGACGGTCGCCCGCACGCGGCTCAATCGCCCGGCCAGGGCCCGAGGCGCGCCTTGTCCGCGCTGAGCGGCGGAAAGTCCGGGGTCCGCTTCTCGAGAAAGGCCTTCACGCCCTCCTTGAAATTGGGACCGGCCAGGGCCTCCTCGAGCAAGCGCTCGGAGTCGTCGAAGGCGGGGATGAGGCCTGTCATCATGCCCCGGTAGACCTGTTCCTTCATGGTCCGCATGGAATAGGGCGAGCAGCCGTCCGCCAGTTGCTTGGCGTAGGCGAACGCCTCGTCGAACAGCTTCTCCGGCGTCGTGACGAAGTTGGCCAGGCCAATGCGAAGGGCCTCCTCCGCGCCGATGGTGCGGCCGGACAGGAAGAGCTCGTTCGATATCCCCATGCCGACGATGCGCGACATGATCCAGGTGATGCCGACCTCGCCGATCAGGCCGCGCTTGGCGTAGGCGGTGGAGAGCTTGAGATTATCGGCCATGAAGCGGACGTCGCAGCACAGGGCCTGCTGCAGGCCGACCCCGAAGCAGGCGCCGGCGATGGCCGCGACGATCGGCTTGCCGAACCCCATGGGGTGCCAGTAGGGCCGGGTGTTGGGATTGTCGGTGAACTCGCCGCCGTCCGCGACCGAATCGAGGCCGCCGAGATCGGCCCCCGCGCAGAACGCCCGCCCCGCGCCGGTGAGCAGGACGGCGCGGACGCCAGGGTCGACGCCCAGCGCATCGAGCAGGTCGAAGTACTTCTTGCCCATCTCCGATGTCCAGGCGTTCAGCCGCTCTGGCCGGTTCAGGGTGATGATCGCGACCCGGTCCCTGACCTCGCAGAGGATGTGGCTGGCGCTCGGAGAACCGTCGGCCCCGGCCGCCATCAGAACTTCGCTCCGGGGGTGAGGGCCAAGGTGTTGTCCCGCATGATCTTGCGGATGTCGGCGTCGTTGAACCCGTCGAGCGAATTCATGAAGTCGAGCGGGGTGACGACGCCTTCCACGTGCGGCCAGTCGCTGCCGAACAGCAGGCGGTCGATGGGGATGCAGCGGGTCAGCTCCTGGACGTCGTCCTCCCAGAAGGGGGTGATCCAGATGTGCTCCTGGAACTGCTCGATCGGACTCTTCTTGTACCAGCCCGGGGTCTGGGCCCAGCCGCGGCGCAGGCGCAGGAACAGGGGCTCGACCCAGGAGCCGCCGTTCTCGACCGAGGCGACCTTCAGCTTGGGGAAGCGCTCGAACAGGCGGTGGCAGATCAGCGCGCCGAAGAAGTCCGGCACCGCGCGCTGGGAAGTGACCACCTTGCGAAGCGGGGTGTTCAGGAAGCCCTGATACTGCGCGTCCGGCTCCCACATCTGGGCCAGGAAGTCATAGCCGTCTTCGCCAGCGTGAGGGGCGACGACGATCCCGGCCTCTTCGCAGCGGGCCCAGAACGGGTCGTAGATCGGATCGGCGGGCGAGCGGGGGCCATTCTCGGCATAGACCGGGCCGTTGCGCATGGTCACGACCTGCGCGCCTTGCGCCAGGCACCACTCCAGCTCTTCGACGAGCCAATCCGGATCGGAGAGCGACAGCACCGGGGCGGCGAAGATCCGGCCCTTGTAGTTGAAGCCCCAGTCCTCGTTGAGCCAGCGGTTGAAGGCCCGTAGCGTCGCCAGACAGGCGGGGATGTCGGGCTGGAAGCCGACCTCGAGGGTCACCGCCAGCGTCGGGAACAGCCAGCTGGCGCCGACGCCCTGCTCGTCCATCACCCGCAAACGCACGTCGCGGTCGCGGTATTCGGCGCGGATCGGCTCCAGGTCGCCCATCGTCTCCTTCGCGCCGATTTCGCCGGGCTTATCGGCCCGGAAGTAGTCGTGCATGCAGCCGGGCTTGGCGACCGGATCGAAGGTCGGGTTCGGAATGAAGTTATACAGCTTATCGCCCAGCAGCAGGCGCTGACGGCCGTTGATCGTCGCCCAGCGCGCGCCACGGTTGCGCCACTCGCGCGGGAGGTGGCGGGTCAGGGCGTCGGTCGCCTCGTAATAGTGGCTGTCCGCATCGAAGGCCGGATAGGGCAGCGTGCGCTTGACGGGGGCGTGGTGTTCCTTGAGTGCTGCAGCGCCGGCCATTGTCTTACCCTTCAATCAATCCGCGTTTCAGCTCCCGCCCGGCTGGTGGAAGCCGTGGACGCGCCATCTCATCATATGGGACCGGCGCGCACCAAGACTATTCGGTTCAAATTCAAGCGCTGGGGAGCGATGCGGCTCCGCCAAGCGGGCGGATCACGTGCCCGCTAACCGAGGACGCGCCCGAAATCTACCTAGAAACCGGCCCTCCTATTGTCAACCCTTTTGGACAGTACGTCCGAAGGCCTGGACGTCAGATCTTTTGTGACGTTTTTTCATTGACTTGCATCAAGTCCAGTCGTTGAAACCTGTCACGGCTCCAGCCGGCCTTCACCGGCGATATTGCTAATTCGCTATACATATATAAGTGCTGCTTGACTCGCCGTCCGAGGCGGGGACGCTAGCCTGCAACGTCCTGGAGAAATCATTCGTGGAATTCGCCACCACCCCTGAGGAAACGGCGTTCCGGCAAGAGGTCCGGACCTGGCTCAGCGCGAACGTTCCCAAGGAGCATCGGCCGCCCATCACCCTGAAGGGCGACGAGCAGGCCGCCTTCATGAGGGCCTGGCAGCGCAAGCTGTTCGAAGCCGGTTGGGCCGGCATCTCCTGGCCCAAGGAGTATGGCGGACGCGGCCTGTCCCCGCAGGAACAGGTGATCTGGTACGAGGAGTATGCGCGGGTCAAAGCCCCGGACGCCTCCTGCCTGTTCGTCGGCCTGAACCACGGCGGCCCGACCCTGATCGTCGAGGGCTCGGAAGAGCAGAAGGCGTTCCACCTGCCCAAGATCCTCAAGGGCGAGGTCCTCTGGTGCCAGGGGTTTTCCGAGCCCGGCGCCGGCTCGGACCTGGCGAACATCCGCACGCGCGGCGTGGTGGACGGCGACCATCTGGTGGTCTCCGGCCAGAAGATCTGGACCAGTTTCGCCCAGGTCGCGGACTACCAGGAGCTGCTGGTCCGCACGGAAGAAGGCTCGCAGCGCGGGCGCGGCCTGACCTGGATCATCTGCGACATGAAGCTGCCGGGAATTACCGTGCGGCCGATCGAGTCCCTCGATCACGAACACCACAACTGCGAGGTGTTCTATGACGAGGTCCGCATCCCGCTGGCCAATGTGGTGGGCGAGCTGGGACAAGGCTGGAAGGTCGCCATGTCGACCCTGTCCTTCGAGCGCGGCACCGCCTTCATGGAATCGCAGCTGCGCGTGGCCGTCACCCTCGACCGGCTGATCGAGCGGACCCGAGCCATCACGGGCGCGGACGGCAGGCCGCTGATCGAGGACGGCTACTACGCGGCCCGGCTCGGCCGGCTGCGCGGCGAAGTCGGGGCGCTCAGGGCCATGACCTATATGGGCGCGGCCCGCGGCATGCGGCAGGCGATCCCGGGACCGGAAGGCACCTTCCTGGCTCTGCGGCTCGCCGAAGTGAAACAGGACGTCATGCGCCTGGCGATGGAGATCCTCGGGGACGAAGGCATATCCAGCCACGACTACCTGTGGCCCGAGGACTGGGTGCACCAGTACCTCTACAGCTATGCAGCCACGATCGGCGGCGGCACCTCCGAGGTCCGGCGCAACATCATCGCCGAGCGCCTGCTCGGCCTGCCGCGCCACGCATAACCGGGGGACCCGTCATGATCGATCTGCTTCCCTCGACCGAACAGGAACAGCTCGCCGAGAGCATCGCGCGCTTCCTGGGCGACAACCTGCCCGTCGAGCGTTTCCGCGGCGCTGGCCGCAAGCCGGACCAGGACCTGTGGCCGCGCCTGGCCGAGCTGGGCTGCTTCGGCCTCTCGGCGCCGGAGCGCTTCGGCGGCTCGGGCTATGCGCTCACCGAAGAGGTGATGGCGTTCCGTGAGTACGGCCGCTACCTGGTGACGCCTTCGGTGCTCGCCACCGTGCTGGCCACGCGCCTGGCCGCGGCGGCCGGGAACGAGGATCTCTGCGCGCGCCTGGCCGCGGGCGAGGTCCGCGGCGCCCTGGCCAATCCGCTGCAGGGCGCAAGCCTGGGCGTCGACGGCCGCGCGGTCGGCCCGTTCCATCTGATCGACGCGCACCACGGCGACCTTTTCCTGGCCTGGACGGAAGGGCGCGCGGCCCTCTACCCGGTGGACGCCTTCGGCGCGGCCGAGCCGCAGCTGTCGCTGGACCGGACCGCGCCCCTGGCGCGCGCGCAGGCGACGGGCGTCCCGCCGCTGATCGAGCTTCCCACGACGAACACCCGCACCGACCTGGAAGCCTCGGTGCTGATCGCCGCGACCTTGGTCGGCATGACCGAGGCGGTCTGCGCCATGGCCGTCGAGCACGCCAAGACCCGGGTGCAGTTCGGCCATCCGATCGGCGTCTTCCAGGGCGTGAAGCACAAGTGCGCCGACATGGCGATCGCCATCGAGGCGTCCTGGTCGCAGACCATCTATGCGGCCCTCACTCTGCAGGCCGGCGGGACGGACGCGGCCTTCCAGGCGCTGAACGCCAAGATGATCGCCTCGGAGGGGGCCATCGCCTCGGCGCGGGCCTGCATCCAGGTGCATGGCGGCATGGGCTTCACCGCCGAGATCGACGCGCACCTGTTCCTGAAGCGGGCGCACCTGCTGTCTCTGCTCGGCCTGGACAACCGGTCGATCAAGGCGCGGCTTCTCGACCTGCCGCTGGCCAGCTAGGCCTAAGGACAATTCTGGGGAGAGCGATCGTCATGACGGAACATGCGCGCAGGGAAGACCGGGACGGCGTCGCCGTGGTCACCCTCGACCGGCAGGACAAGCTGAACGCCATCAGCATCGCCATGCGCGAGACCATCTTCGAGGCGGTGGACGACCTGCGCGAGCGGGAGGACCTGAAGGTGCTGCTGATCCGCGCCGAGGGCCGCTACTTCTCCTCGGGGATCGACATCGTCGAACACTATGAGGTCACCCCGAAGAATCGCACGATGCCGCGGTTCCGGCGCGACTACCGCCGCAACCTCCACCGCTTCCTGGACGAGATGGAGTCGGTGGAAAAACCCATCGTCATGGCCATCCAGGGGCCGTGCCTGGGCCTTGGCCTGGAGATGTCCGGCGCGGTCGACTTCCGTGTGGCCTCGGAGAACGCCTCGTTCGGCCTGCCCGAGGCCGAGATCGGCATGATCGCCGGCAGCGGCGGCACCTCGCGCATCACCCGGCTGTGCGGCGTGGGCTGGGCCAAGTGGATCGGCATGGGTGAGCGCATCAGCGCCCAGGACGCCAAGATGGCCGGCCTCGTCCAGGCGGTCTGGCCGGCGGACAAGTTCGAGGAAGAGGCCTGGGCCTTCTGCCAGCGGCTGGCGAACCGCCCCACCGACGTGCTCGGCGTCGTCAAGCTCGCCGTCGACCTCTGCTACGACCTGGATCGCACGAGCGGGCGCCATGTCGAGCGGATCGCCAATACGCCCCTGGCCCTGCGCGACAACTCCGCGCTGGTGGCCAAGGCGCTGCGCAAGAAATGATGAAAGGGAGCCCGGTGGCAAATCTGGATTTCGAGACGATCAAGTTCGAGCAACGCGGCAAGACCGCCTGCATCACCCTGAGCCGGCCCCACGCCCTCAACTCGATCAGCATCGAGATGATGAAGGAGCTGGCGGTCGCCTACGCCCACGTGGAAGAGTCCGACGACATCTGGACCCTGATCATCACCGGCGAAGGCCGCGCCTTCTGCACCGGCGCCGACATCAGCATGATCCACAACACCCACATCGACGGAAAGCCGACCGGCATCGACCTGTGGGGCGAACCAATCCTGTCCAGCTACCGGCAATGGGACCCGCCGCAGGAGGCGACCCCGCCCTATCAGACCATGACCAAGCCGGTGATCTGCGCCCTCAACGGCATCGCCGCCGGCGCGGGGCTGGACATTCTGACCACCTCCGACATCGCCATCGCCGCGGAGGACGTGACCCTGTTCGACCCGCACGTCAGCATCGGCCTGGTCTCGGGGCGCGAAATGGTGCGGATGGCCCGCGTGCTGCCGCTGAACATCACCATGCGAATGGCGCTGATGGGCAAGCATGACCGCCTGACCGCCCAGCGGGCCTACGACCTCGGCCTGATCAGCGAGCTTACCCCCAAGGACAAGCTGATGGAGCGCGCCTGGGAGATCGCCGAAATCGTCAACAGCAACGCCCCGCTCGCGGTGCGCGGCACGCGCATGGGCATCCGCAAGGGCCTCGAGCTGCCGGTCTACCAGGCCGAGCTTCTGGCGGAGAGCTACAGGATCCGCGTCGCCCAGACCAAGGACGGCGAGGAGGGCACGCAGGCCTTCCTCGACAAGCGCAAGCCGGTCTGGCGCTGCGAATAGACCATCCAGCGCCGTCGTCATCGCAATCATCTAGGGGTCAAAGGAAATGTCGAAGCCAGTTGGGAAGATCGTCGACACGCTGATCGGCTTTCGGGCGCTGCGGGTCGTGCCGCCGATCGCGGCCCTGCGCGAGTCCGACAAGCTGGACCACCACCCGCACGGCTACATGTTCAAGGACATTCCGCCGGAACTCTCCGCCGAAGACAATCCCGCCGCCTCGATCGCCGAGACGCTGGAGAAGATGGACCAGTTCGGCATCGAGTATGGCCTCGTCAGCCTGACCGAGACCATGACCGCTCAGGCCGTGAAGCAGCATCCCGATCGCTTCATCGCCACCCTCGCGGCCGACGGCAACAAGGGCATGGACGCGGTGCGCGCCATCGTCCGCGCAAAGGAAGAGCACGACATCCGCGGGATCACGATCTTCCCGTCGGGCGTCTATCCGCAGCTGCCGATCAACGACAAGCACTGGTACCCGATCTACGCCAAGTGCATCGAGCTGGACCTGCCGATCTTCTGCGCGGTCGGCGTGCCGGGGCCGCGGGTGCCGATGATGGCGCAGTGGCCCGGCCATCTCGACGAGGTCTGCTACGACTTCCCGGAGCTGAAGCTGGTGATGCGGCACGGGGCCGAGCCGTGGGCGGACCTGGCCGTCAAGCTGATGCTGAAGTGGCCGAACCTCTACTACTCCACCTCGGGCTTCGCGCCGAAGTACATCCCCAAGGAGGTCATCGACTTCGCCAACACCCGCGGCGCGGACAAGGTGATGTACGCCGGCTACTTCCCCATGGGCCTGTCGCTGGAGCGGATCTTCGGCGAGCTAGAGGAGGTTCCGCTGAAGGCGGAGATCCTGCCGAAGTTCTTCTCGGAGAACGCCAGGAAGGTCCTGAACCTGCCGGCGTGACGGCCGCGCGGAGCGGCCAGGTGGGCGCCCAAACCTGGAATCGATTCCAAGTTTGTGGCATGATACGGACGAAGCCAGGGAGATGACGACGATGAGCACCATGGAAATCGAGGCGCCCGCCGAGACCGAGGAACGCCGGTTCCAGATCTTCCGCGGCGCGGAAGCTCCGCTCCTGAAGATGGACGAGATCACCGGGGTGACCGACGTCACCGCCGAGGGGATGGCCAAGGTGCGCACGGCCGGGGGCAGCGAGGCTGGCCAGGATGTGCGCGTGCTGTTCGAGATTCCGGGCTTCAGCCTGACCTACGCCTGGTTCAAGAGCGGCTATCCCCTGCCCCGCCACTCGCACAAGATGGACTGCGCCTACTACATCGTCGGCGGATCGCTGCAGCTTGGGCCCGACGTGCTGGGCAAGGGCGACGGCTTCTTCGTGCCGGGCGATGCGCCCTACACCTATACGGTCGGCCCGGAAGGCGTTGAGGTGCTGGAGGTCCGCAACGACGCCTGCCACGACATCAAGATCATGGCGAGCAACGCCGCGTTCTGGGCCAAGGCGGCCGAGGCCATCCCGACGAACCGCGCCCGCTGGGCCAGCGAGCCGCGTCCCTCACCTACCCTGGAAGAACAGGCCAAGGCGTCCGCCTGACGGACGGCAGCGTCGGCGGCCGCGGTCGCCGCGCACCAGGCGGGTACTCATTGCGCCGAAGGACCGGAACCGCTGCCGGGCGCGCGATTACCGGCGGAAGAGCGTACTGCCGGAATGTCCGCTGTGGGGTGGAGCGCGGACCTATCGGGCAATCGGAAGCGGATAGGCACTCTGATCGAAAGGTCGGAGGGCGAAGCCGTGACGGGGAGAACAAACAGCGGCGCAAGGCTCTTCGCGGCCTCGCCGAAACCCCATCCCACGGGCGCTTCGCGCTCCACGCGGCAATGTCCTAGTCGGCCAGTAGGGGTGACGGCGCAGCTCAATTGAGCGCCGCCTTCAATTCCTTTGTTGCGCGCCGCCTCCGGGTAAGCCCGAAGCACGTCCTCCGCACTGGGGGTGGCTTGCCAATCAGGTCTGATCGTCATCGCAGCGGCCGGTGCAACGCCACACACGAAGAACAGCGCCATTGACGGCAACAGGAGGAGCCTGGACACGCGCGTGACGCTATCACAGCGCGGCTGAGCGTGGCACATGCGTAACGGGTGGAACGCGGACCTCGGATCAGCAGGCGTTATAGGCGGCTGTGCTGCATCCCCTATTTGTCGCCGACTTTCTTGGCGCCCTTCAACAGCGCGAAGATCGCCATGGCGTGCCCATGACCAAGGTCGAATTCCTTGTTGAGCCACTCTACAATCTCAGCAGCCTTCACACCTCGACGGATTGTTCCTCCCTCTGTGAAACCCTTCTGCGCGGCCATTGCGCGAAACTCATCCGGCGAACGGCCGGTCTTGGCTTGGATGTTGTCCAGGTAAGCTTGAAACGACATGGGAGCTCCCTCAGTCGACAAAGATGGGATTCGCTCCCAAGGACGATTCGGAAGCCACCGGCCCGACACACTCCGCCCGGTATCCAGATTCAGCCTGAGCGGCTGAGGCGCCGCGAATTCAGGTAAATCAATCCCGCTCCCAGGCTCCCCTCGCAGCGCAGATCGTGTTCAGATCGTCCGCAGGACAACGCGCCTGAGGGGGACGCCATGACGAGCACGACGCTCGAAACCAAGTCGGCTGACGACCATCTGGTCGATCGCCGCGACCGCCTGGTGATCGGGGCCTCGTCCGTCGGCACCGTCTTCGAGTGGTATGACTTCTACCTCTACGGTTCGCTGGCGACCTACATCACCCGCCACTTCTTCTCGGGGGTGAACGAGACCACCGGCTACATCTTCGCCCTCATGGCCTTCGCGGCGGGCTTTGCGGTGCGCCCGTTCGGGGCCCTGGTGTTCGGCCGGCTCGGCGACCTCTGGGGCCGCAAGAACACCTTCCTGGTGACCATGCTGCTGATGGGGCTTTCGACCTTCGTCGTGGGGCTCCTGCCCTCGTACGCCCAGATCGGCTTGGCGGCGCCGGTCACCCTGGTGGTGATGCGGCTGCTCCAGGGGCTCGCCCTGGGCGGCGAGTACGGCGGGGCGGCGACCTACGTCGCCGAGCATGCGCCGCAGGGCAAGCGCGGCCTCTACACCAGCTGGATCCAGACGACCGCGACCTTGGGCCTGTTCCTGAGCCTGATCGTCATCATGGTCACCCGAAACACCGTGGGCGAGGAGGCCTTCAAGGCCTGGGGCTGGCGGGCGCCGTTTCTGGCTTCGGTGCTGCTGCTGGCCGCGTCCCTGTGGATACGCCTGCAGCTGAACGAAAGCCCGGCCTTCCAGCGGATGGTCGCGGAGGGCAAGACGTCCAAGCAGCCGCTCACGGACTCCTTCGCGAAATGGGGCAACCTGAAGCTCGTCCTCATCGCCCTGGCGGGCCTGACCGCAGGCCAGGCGGTGGTCTGGTACACGGGCCAGTTCTACGCCCTGTTCTTCCTGGAGAAGACGCTGAAGGTGGACGGCGGCCTCGCCTACACCCTGATCGCGGCGAGCCTTCTGATCGGCACGCCCTTCTTCGTGCTGTTCGGCTGGCTGTCGGACAAAATCGGCCGCAAGCCGATCATCCTGGCCGGCTGCCTCATCGCCGCCCTGACCTATTTCCCGCTGTTCAACACCCTGACTGTGGCCGTCAATCCCGACCTCGCCGCCGCCAGCGCCAGCGCGCCGGTCACCGTCGTCGCCGACCCGCGCGAATGCTCGGTGCAGTTCGACCCGGTCGGCAAGACCGTCTTCAACAGCTCCTGCGACGTGGCCAAGTCCTATCTGGCGAAGGCGGGGATCAGCTACGCCAACCAGGCGGCCCCCGCCGGCGCGGTGGCGGCGATCCATATCGGCTCCACCGTCCTGCCGTCCTTCGAGGGCGAGAAGCTGGACAAGCCGGGCTTCGCAGCCCGTGCCAAGGCCTGGGAGGCGGAAGCCGGGGCGGCGCTGAAGGCGGCGGGCTACCCCGCCAAGGCGGACAGCGCCAAGGTCGACATGCCGCTGGCGATCGGCGTGCTCACCCTGCTGGTGATCTATGTGACCATGGTCTACGGGCCGATCGCGGCGATGCTGGTGGAGATGTTCCCGACCAATATCCGCTACACCTCGATGAGCCTGCCCTACCACATCGGCAACGGCTGGTTCGGCGGCTTCCTGCCGACGACCGCCTTCGCCATGGTCGCGGCCACGGGCAATATCTATTACGGCCTCTGGTATCCGGTGGTGGTGGCGCTGTTCACCGCGGTCGTGGGCTTCTTCTTCGTGAAGGAGACCAAGGACGTGGACATCCACGCCTGACCGCGATCAGCCCGTGATCGCCCGCTTCGTGCTCGAATAGAAGACGGCCAGGAGGGCGAGCAGCTCAATGACGTTGATCAGGATGTCGTGGTAGCCGGCGCCGTAGAGGCCGAACACGTGCAGCAGCAGGGGCAGGATCGGGTAGAGGACGATATTCGCCAAGAGGGTGATGGAAAGCGTCTTGCCGGGCTTTCCCAGGGCCATGACGGCTGAGACGAAGATGATGCTGACGAGGCCGACCGCGCGGGCGACCGCCGTCAGGGCCAGCAGGCCGCCGCCGCCCCGGAAGCTTTCGCCGCCCATCAGGACGATGAGCCGCTCGCTGAGCAGGGTCAGGATGAGGGTGACGACCGCCGCCACCACCACCGTGATCGTCGTGCTGCGCCATACGGTGCCGCGAAGCTCACCCAGTTCGCCCTTGGCGAAGTGGCCCACCAGGATCGGGTAGCTCGCCCGGCCCAGGAGCACGGCCGGCTGCTGCAGGACCGTGCAGGCGCGCTGCGCCAGCGACAGGACCCCCGCGGCGACGGGCCCGAGGAGCCAGCCGACCGTGAGGGGCGCCAGGTTGGTGGCCAGCTCCCGGCAGCTGATGTCGAAATTGGTGGCGAGGATGAAGCGCCCGATCCCGCGGTGCGCGTCCAGGACGCCGCTCCAGGGCCCGATCATCGGCGCGCCCGATGACAGCCGACGCCAGGCGCCCAGGGCCATGACCCACATGGAAACGCCCTCGACCACCGCGCCCACCAGCCAGAAGGCGAGGAACTCCTTCAGGCCGCCGCCGAACCACCAGACCAGGACCGCGCCGGTGAGCCGGATGAGCGGCGAGAAGGTCTGGTGCAGACCCAGAAGGTCAAACCGGCCCTCGATCTGCAACAGCCCCTGCGGTGTCGCCCGGACCGTGGCGAGCACGGCGAGGCTATAGATCGTCGCGTATTCGATGGCCTCGTGGGACCAGCCCAGGCGCGGCCCGATCACCGGCGCCAGGGCCGCGGCGACCACGATCGCGATGACGCCGAAAATCAGTTCGATCACGGTCATGAACCGGACGATCCTGGCGAAACCCTGGGTGTCGCCCGCCTCCAGGGCGATCGCGCCATACCGCACCACGCCCTGGAAGCCGGAGAAGGCGACCAGGCTGCCGACCATCAGGACGTAGGCGTTGATGAGCGAGAAGATCCCGTAGGCCTGCACGCCCAGCCGGTGGGGAATGATCACCAGGTAGACGAGGCTGATGAGGCCGGCCATCGCCTTGCCGCCCAGAAGCTTGACGAGATTATCCACCATCCGGCGCGTGCCGGAACGAGCCTCCAGGGCTGCCGGACCCGGACTCATCGGCGGAAATGCTCGTATTGGGCAGGCTTCATATCAGGCAGCAGAACCGGTGCTTTCGATCAACAAGGCGGAGCGGCGCGCCCTGGCGTCGGGTTGCGGCGCCGCCTCGCTCATGGGAGAGACGAGACCCGCCGCAGGAGCCGTCAGGGGAATGGCGTTTCGCAAGGATATCTGGCGTCCTGCCATCATCCGGGCCCCGCTGGAAGAGGTCATCGCGCGTCGCTCCATCGCCGGCCTGCCGCTGCAATGGCTGCCGCCGATGGAATCCTTCCGATTCCTGGCCGACCCCTTCGGCCTCTGGCGCGACAGCCGCCTCCACGTCTTTGTCGAGACCTACGACTATCGCGTCCGCCGGGGCGCCATCGAGGTGCTGATTTTCAACGCCGGGCTGGAGCTTGTCGAACGGCGAGCGGCCCTCAGCGAGCCGTGGCACCTGTCCTATCCCTTTGTGTTCGAGGCCGAGGGAGAAACCTGGATGCTTCCGGAAGCCCACCGCTCGGGCCGGCTGACGCTCTATCGCGCCGGGGAATTCCCGCACCGGTGGGAAGCGGCGCAGGTCATCGCGCTGGACCACGTCGCCATCGACGCGACGCCCCTGCGCCACGAGGGCCTGTGGTGGCTGTTCTACACCTCGGCGGATCGCAAGGCCGACAGGATGGCCGCCCTGCACGTCGCCTTCGCCGAGCGGCTCGCCGGTCCCTGGCGCCCCCACCCGGCCAACCCCGTCCGCCGTGACTTCGCCAGCGCCCGTCCTGGCGGCACGCCGATCCTGGTGGACGGCCGGCCGGTGCTGCCGGTGCAGGACTGCTCGCGCACCTATGGCGGCGCGATGCGGCTCCTTGCGATCGACACCCTCACCCCGGAGAGCTTCGAGGCTGCGGCGAGCCCGCCGATTGCGCCGCCCGCCGACCTTTCGCCGTTCACCGACGGCTTCCACACCCTCTCGGCGGCAGGTCCCGTGACCCTGGTCGACGTCAAGCGATCGGTCCTGTCGCCGCACGGCGCAGCCCTGGAGCTGCAGTGGGCGCTGAGCGGCGGCGGCGTCCGCCGTCAGTTGCGGTCGCGTCCCGCCGAGGCCGCGGATTTGCGCGGCGCCTGATAGGGCGGCCAGCGCCGGGTGTCGAAGGCCGGCTCGGGCAGGTCGCCGAGGATGGTGGCGCGGCTGATGACCCGCTCGCCCTCGTAGTCGTTGACGGCGTAGTGCTGGGTGCAGCGGTTGTCCCAGATGGCGATGGTCCCCGTCTCCCAGGCGTAGCGGCAGGTGAACTGCTGCTGGGTGCAGTGGGCGTAGAGCAGGCGCAGCAAGGCCTCGCTTTCATCGCGGCTCAGTTGCGGGATGCGGCGGGTGAACTGCTCGTTGACGAACAGCGAGGGCCGGCCCGTGACCGGGTGGCGACGGACGACAGGGTGCTCGGCCGCCCGCTCGGGATGGCCGTAATTGGCGGCCGTGTGGATCGCGGTGAGGCCGGCCACGAAGGCCTTCATCGGCTCCGACAGGCGCTCATAGGCCAGGTACTGGTTGGCCCACATGGTGTCGCCGCCGGCGGAGGGCATCTTCAGCGACTGCAGGACCGAGCAGATCGGCGGCGATGCGTCGAAGGTGACGTCGGTGTGCCAGACGTCGGCGATGTAACCATCCTCGGCGCTCAGCACGACGATCTCGGGATGGGCTTCGTCCAGCTTCGGGATGAACGGATGGATCTCGGGCAGGCCGAACCGGAGCGCAAACGCGCGGTGCTCGTCGGGCGACAGGTTCTGGTCGGGAAAGAACAGGACGAGATGCTCGATCAGCAGGTCCTTGAGCCCCGAGAACCGCGCCTCGTCGACGGCCCGCAGGTCCAGGCCGCGCACCTCCGCGCCCAGGGCGCCGCTCACGCGCCGCACGTCCAGGTCGACACGCCGCCGGGTCGATTCCGTCGCCTGCAGGATCATTGCGTCCTCCGCCGCTGCTTTTCGCCGCTTCCTGAGAGACTAGGCCTGTGGCCGCGGAACTGACAACCGAGGGTGAGAATGAGAATTCGGATGACGCTGGAGCTTTGATCGCGGACCATCCTTCACCAATGACGCCGCATTTCTTCGGCAGGACCAGCCTGGCAAGGCCGCTCGCCTGGGTGCGCCGGCGCCTGCGGTCCAGCGAGTTCTGGCTTGTGGTCCTGGCGATCATCGTCGGCGCGGCGGCGGGCCTGCTCGCCGTCTTCCAGAGCCGCATCGCCCACACGCTGCAAATGGCCCTCTACGGCATCGATGTGGAAGAAAGGCTGAGCGCCACCCAGCGGATCCCGCCCCTGCAGCTCCTCTGGCTGCCGGTCGGCGGCCTGGTCCTGGGCATCTTCACCCTGCTGGTCCGCCGCCGGCGACCGCACGCCCTGGTGGACGTCGTGGAGGCCAACGCGCTGCGTGGCGGCCGGCTTTCGCTGCGCGACAGCGCCGTCGTCTGCGCCCAGACCCTGATCTCGAACGGGGTCGGCGCTTCCGTCGGGCTGGAGGCGGCCTACGCCCAGGCCGGAGGGGCGGTCGCTTCGGTGTATGGCCAGGGCATGAGGCTTCGCAGGCACGACCTGCGCATCCTGGTGGGGGCCGGCGCGGGCGCAGGACTGGGCGCGGCGTTCGGCGCGCCGCTCACGGGCGCCTTCTACGCCTTCGAGATCGTCATCGGCTCCTACACCCCGTCCGCGATCGCCCCGGTCGCCGCCGCGGCCCTCTCCAGCGTCCTGGTCGCCAAGCTCGTCGGCGGCGTGCCTTATTCCATCCAGGTGGCGGCGCAGCCCTCGCCCGACGCCTACGGATACCTGCTCTACGCCCTGCTCGGATTGGTCTGCGCCGTGGTCGGAATAGTGATCATGCGGCTGGTGGCGTTGGCGGATAACGGGGTGCGGCGCTCGGGCCTTCCGCTCGTCGTGCGGCCCGCCGTGGGCGGCGCCCTGGTCGCGGGCCTGGCGCTAGTCTCGCCCCAGGTGATGTCGGGCGGGCACGGCGCCCTGCACCTGGACCTGGCCCTGCAAGGAACGCTGGGATTCCTGGCCGGCATATTCCTGCTCAAGGCGACGGCCTCCATCGTCTCGCTGGGCTTCGGCTTCCGCGGCGGCCTGTTCTTCGCGTCCCTGTTCCTGGGCTCGCTCGTGGGGCAGATCTATGCGCGGGCGCTCGGCTTGGCGGGTATCGAGCTCGCCGTGGTCAATACGGCGCTGGTGGGCATGGGCGGCCTCGCCGTCGCCATCGTCGGCGGACCGCTCACCATCTCCTTCCTGGTGCTGGAGGCGACCCGCGATTTCGGGATCGCGGCGGCGACGCTGGCCGCGGCGCTGGTGGCGAGCTCGGTCGTACGAGAGCGGTTCGGCTATTCGTTCTCCACCTGGCGCCTGCACCTGAGGGGCGAGACCATCCGCAGCGCCCGCGACGTCGGCTGGATGCGCACGCTCACGGCGGGCCGGATGATGCGCAAGGACAGCGCGACCATGCCCGCCAGCGCGACCGTCGCCGAGCTGCGCCGCCGCTACCCGCTGGGCTCCACCGGCCGCGTCATCCTGCTGGACGAGGCCGAGCGCTATGCCGGACTGGTGGTGACGGCGAGCGCCTATGCCGACGGCGCCGAACCCGAGGCGCGCCTCGAAAGCCTCGCCATCAACAGCGATGTCAGCCTGTCGCCGGAGATGAACATTGGGGAGGTGATGCGGATGTTCGACCGCACCGAGACCGAGGAGCTGGCGGTGGTGGGGCCGGACCGGGCCCTGTTGGGCCTGCTCGCCGAGGCCTACGTGACCCGGCGCTACGCCCGCGAGCTGGAGAAGGCGCACCAGGAGCTGTTCGGCGAGAGCTAGGCTTGTGACTCAATCACACCCCTGGTCGTCATCCTCGGGCTTGTGCCGAGGACCCATATGTGGACGGCCCCCTGCTTGCAAGGTGAGGCGCAGGTTGGCTCACGATCGGATTGCTTGCGCCCATATGTCCGGTCTGAGGGTGCTGTTGGCCCCTCGCCAAGAT
>Ga0307516_10000141_pt1 | contig 87217 bp, 114 predicted proteins | sample 19_EM_MG_FD_203310 | JGI IMG/M metagenome (GOLD analysis project Ga0307516, IMG submission 203310) | Populus trichocarpa ectomycorrhiza microbial communities from riparian zone in the Pacific Northwest, United States - 19_EM | ecosystem: Host-associated > Plants > Roots > Unclassified | place... | reverse complement strand
TTGACTTGGAGTTGGAAGAGGGGGTTTCCATTGCTTAGTCTTCGTTAGTTATGTGAGAAGTTCTATTGCGGATACGGTTTTTCCCTCTTCTGAACGGGCTTTTTTTCTTTTTATATTTGTGGTTTTGTTTCCGTGCATGCATTTACTCTAGTACATATTCTGCCCAGGGGGAGTGGGGAGGGGGGGCGGAATTGGGACTGCTGATGGGGGCCGTTAAATATTTTTCTTTATGGAGGACTCTCCATCGTCACATTTCGCAATACCTATTATACCTACCTACTTATGTACCTAAAAACGCGAGTATTTTCAAGGGAAAATCTGAAATTGTGGTTCCCTGACGATCGTGTCTGTGCCCCGCTCATAGTGGGTACCGGCAGAAGGGCGAGCGAGGGACTCGTGGGAAGTAGAAGTGGTCGGTTTATCCCCCGATACAAATTCTCCAAGTATTCGCCGCATAGTCCTTGCAGAGTGCGGATTGACATCTGGCAGCGGGGACGCACGAGCTATCACTCGTGCCACCTCCGCACGGGGATGGCAATAGGGGCATAGCACATGCCGGGGTTGGGAAAGGACTGTATATAATATCGTCATGATCCAATAGGGTCGCACACGATCAATGAAGCATCATCATCATCATCAGCACATGCCGGGGCCGCCACAGTCTGCATAGGTTGAATGCGAGTAACGCTTAACAGAAAAAAAAGTAGTACGTGCCGGGTATGATTCGGCGGGGGCATGCTTTGGAACGTGGAGTTCATCCCTCCGTCCGACGTCGGGAGTTGGACGACATGACATGGCATTTCTCCCCCCCCTCCGAGTGGCTCGTATGCAACCGTACCGAAACGCGAGACTGGGTTCCGCCACTCGCACCCGCTACACGGTCTGGACATATATCTGTGTATGTGTGCGGACGTGTTGGAACTGCCCATTGCGCACCGCACACGCACACACGCCCCCGACGAGCTCTTGGGGGCGGAACGTGACCGGGGCTAGTTAGCTGTGGCTTGGGTCTGGATCCGTGGCCGTGCGGCGCGGGCTGTATGTTGCTGGTGCTGTTGACTGCGGAATTGATTCTTCACTCCTTCTTTCGTTCTTTGGTAGATATCACAGGGGCAACCCACCGTCGGGCGATGCACCGTGCCGTCCGCAGTCCCTGAGTGCGGACACTGGAGGGATACTAGGACCTCGAAGCTGAAAGCCTGGGCCACCCGTATCCGTACAGCGGTCCTGGCCGATAAAGCGTGCGCGGGAAGGCAAGTACACTGCACTGCGTAATACGTACGTACCAGGCAAGGAACAGGTGCCGCCAGGGCAAAGCCCCCGATTCGCTCTTGCCCAAGCACCGCACACGCGCCCGAAACCCGTCGGGTCTGAGGCTTTCCCTTTCCCCTGCCCCCCCGGCAACGTACGGACACGGCGGAGCAGGAATACAGCGGAGAAACCGTTTCATACACCATGGCCAGGCGGGGTTGAGGTTCCAGCTTGGCCGAAGCTATAAATACACACACACACACAGAATGAATTGACTCGTCACCATGGGTTCATTAACTCAACACACCAAGTTTACTTACACTCATAAAGAGCGTGGAAAAAATGAGATTTTTTTTCTTCGTTTTTTTCTTTCTTTTCTTCTCCAAGGATTCACCCTTTTTTTTTAAAAAAAAAAGTTTTCTAGGAAAGTCAATATACGAACAAGATTCGAACACTGGTTACATAAGAAATTACGATTTTAGTAACACTACGCCAAAAAGCCTATCGATAATGTCATAAATTACTCACTTCAAAAGAAATGAGAACCTAATATGTACTTTAATGCCGGGGGAGGAATGTAGTGCAAACTCCAATAAAGATGCCACTGAGAGGGGACATCACCGCTACCTACGACAACTTTTAGTAGGCCTGAATGCGGATGGATTGGGGTAGCAGTAACCCAGGACCTACCTCATTTTCGCCGTCCAAGTCAAATTCCATCCGGATGATCTGAAGGCGTACAGCCGCATCAAACCTCACCGTATCTGGGATAATCTCGGCGACATCCCTAGATTCAAGTTAGGTATTTATGGATTCACGCTACTGTCTCCCAATGTAACGGGTGTGGCCTGAAGTGACTCTAGGTAGCAAACCAAGGGCGAGGATGAGGACAAGGACGTGGAACAAAATGTGGTGACGGGAACGGCTGCTAGTGATCAAGACCGAATATGGGCGAGGAGACTTCGCTGGCTTCGGCGGCGCGCCGTGACCACATCCCATCACAGTCTGCTCAACCATTTCCTGTGAGAACGGGATACTGCCACGATTGCCCCAAGGATGCTGCTATCAGAATTTCTCTGGCATAAGTCTTGTATCAGACTGATTTTTGCACATGTACTGTAATCTCAGAGACGGTAGGGCTACAATTTCGAATATGGCTTATTGAGCACTTATATTGAGCTTGTGGAAAAATCGAGCATATTGTCTAGTAAGGGTTCTCAATGACTGATGAATTCCGTAATGCCACCGAAAGCCTTCCGGTTTCACAGTTACTATCGTACGATAAGGCTGTACATGTCAATAATGATTACATACATACATAGACCTGATGGGAAATGTAAGGCATACGTAGTGCCGATATACTTGGAAACGATCATCGCTGTTTGGGCGATACATAAGCACTGTGCAACTTTTAAGGTGAGAAAGATATGAGTCTTGTTTTTGCATAAGCCTGGGGGAGTCCTTATGGGCTGTACCTGCCCTAATACAGGCTTATATAAGGGGTTTTTTTTACTTACATAAGGCTTATATAAGGTTTTCAACTTTAATACCGGCCTCAATATAGTGTCTAGATATGTGTAGCTCAGACACCGCTAACCGTCCATCTCACTACCCGGAACCGAATTTCCTCGGTACGTACCAACTATTTATCTGCCTGCCAACAAACGGATCTAGGTCTCCATCGAGCGGACGGCCTACTGCGAAACAAACCCGTGTGTATTGAGCGATTGAGCGAGGAGAGTTCCGCATCGCCGCCCACCTCCTGGATATATATCCCACACCGTCCTCCGATCGCGAGATCTTCTCGATACACCTCACCACAACTCGAGCGCATGCGGGCCAGAGAAGGAAAGCACGCCGGACGCGCAGATGCTACATATTGCCGTATGTGCATATGTGCCGGGGCAGGGCGGTGCGACTACATAGCAGGGGGAAAAAACCCCCAAGGACCTTCCCTCCATTCGTCCCTCCCTCCAACCTTACCCGCGGTTGGGGCTGTGGCGGCTAAGCTCGCTGCGCTCGACCAATGCCGTTCGGCGGATTTCCATGCGGCATCGCGCGCCCGCTCTCGTCCTCCAGCTGCGGGGGCAATAGCTCCTTCGTCTTCAACCCTGCAGGTTAGTAAGAGCCTGTCTCGCGCCTGTCTGGAGGGAGGAAGTCGATATGTGATGGGCTCTCTCTGTCCGTCCGTCCGTCCAACCAGTGGTGCACACATCCGCACCGAAGCAACGACTTCCCCGAGGGAGGGCCTTCCCATCCGCGGTCGGCGTCGCTGCGTGCTGCGCGGGGCTGGGCACTACGTACACACACATTCTCACACAGGCAACTTGTTCAATCTGACGCACATGAAATGGGGGGCAAAGCGGCACAGGAGGGGCATGGAGGAGCGGCGGAGTGCTCACGACTAATATATACACATCACATGTCCGGATAAGGAAGATGGAGGACCAAGCTCCCGGGTCATCTGCCCCGTCCTATCCGCCCTCATCAGACTGGGTGCGTCGGGTATATGTCTGCGCACTCGCGGGGAGAACTAACGTGCGATATATCGGTCGGGCAACTCGTATATAATGGCACGCAATTCCCACCGCTGGACCGACCATCATTTCCCATACGTACGTACCGCTCTACAGATAGATACCCACCGCTTTTTCCGACCTTCTACTCCTCTTCCTCTTCTTCCTATCACTACTGCGCTCAACCATGGCCGCCGCCGCACTCCCCGACTACATGACCGACCCAAACGTGGTCTTGAAAGACGGTGCGTCCCGTCCCTCGCTCCATCCGCAGTGGTGCTGACCCCTCCGTGCCAGACGCTAAATGGCGCTACAAGCGTGCGCCCGACTACAGCCTGACGAACGCGACATTCGAGACAACTAAGAGCACCGACTGGGCGGCGGATTCGCTGGAGAGGCTGATCCAGAACCTGGTCAAAAACTGGGAGAAGGAGGCGTCGTTCAAGGTCGATCCGCGGGAGTGGCGCACCATCTCGCACGAGCACTACAGCTTCCACCTCAACGGCGGGCCGGGGATGAGCGCCGACGATATGCTGCACATAGGCACGTACAACGCGCTCATCGGCACTGCCGGCATTGCCGGCGTCTACGACACCAAGGAGATGGACTTCACGGCGAGCCACAAGCTGTTTAAGGGCGCCATGAAGACGTTCAACTGGGAGGTCGTCGAGGTGCTCGGCGCGCCGCCGAAGGTCAGCGTCAAGTGGCGGCACTGGGGTACGCCTGATCCCCCCCCCCCCCCTCCCTCCCTCCCGCCCTCCCGCTAACAGAGAGAGAACAGGCACGATGAACGGCAACTACAGAGCCAAGCTCTCGTCCGGCCGCACCGTCACGGCCAAGGCGCACGGCAAGACCATTGAGGTCTTCGGCGTCACCGTCGCCGAGGTCGACGACCAGTTCCGGATCAAGTTCCTCGAGACCTTCTGGGACCCCGCCGACATGTTCCGCCAGCTCGTCTCCGAGGGCCTCGAGGAGCTGGAGCTGCTCGAAGGCGAGGAGGTCGAGGACGTCCAGATCGCCGGCGCGTGTCCCGTCGGCGCGCATAAATAGTGCCCTCCCTCCGTCCGTCCCTCGCGCACGTGTGTGTGTCTGTGTATCGAGTGCAGCCGCATGTTTGTTGTGTATATACACACAGGATATAAATGTCTTCCAAATCCATGGAGTATCCTGCCGAACGTGCGTGTGAAGCCCAGTGGGCTGGCAACGGTGTCCGTTTCCACGTAGTAGATATGTGCATACTGGCCGGCAACTACTTACAGCACAGCACAGTGCAGCACATTAGCTGGAGCCCATGTCGCGTGCGCGCCAGAACGGAGATGCCCAGGAGAGGCCACCACCAACAGCTGGAGCTCGCGCCCCGCCAACACGGTCGTAGATACGTGCGTATCACCGGTCGCCCCCACCGCGCTTGCACGCTACCCTGCCCCCTTCGTATATGTACATAGATACGCGCCCCAGACTTCCTGGGCGCGGCGGCGCACTTGGTCAGCCGTGCACCGAGACAAGACGGGCGGGACTTCCGCTCCCGTAGCCGTGGCTTGGCCGGACTGGACCTATGTACCTAGGTATGTGCTCTAGGTCTGGGGTTGGCTGCGGTGGAAGTGTGGCCCCCATCGTGGGCCGAAGCGGACGCACTGCAGGAGCTCTGCTCCTATCACATCTGCATGGTGCGGCGCAGTGTCGCAGTGCTATGTGGGGGACCGGATGACGTTGATTCCGCTCGGTGTGGAATACATACGTTGGATTGGATTGGTTTACCGCCTGCCCAGCCCATGGGTTGCGAGAGTTAGAGTAGATATGTATGTGAGGTGGAGCGACGAAAGGCTGGCGGTGTCCAGAGGGAGTGTCACGCACGCCACCACGATACATACATAGATGTCTATGTAACCGGTCGATTTTCGCTAAATTACAAAAACATCTCGCTCGGCAGCGGCTCTCATTATGGTACACATCCCCAGCCAACCAAAATAGCCAACCAAAACAACGACCGACATCTGCGCCTACCTCCTCTGCGCGAACCCGGCAGGAGGCGGTGGGGGAGGCGGTGGTGGCGGGGCGCCGGGGTAGGCCTGAGGCGGCATTCCTTGCGGAGCGTAGCCGGGCGGGGGGGCGGCCATCTGCTGGAAACCCTGAGGCATGGGAGGCGGTGGACGTCCGAAGCCAGGCGGGGGGGCGCCGGGCGGCGGTCCAAAGCCCGGCGGCGCCATTCCCGGCATCGGCTGTGGATATCCCTGCGGCAACTGCTGCGGCTGCTGCGGCTGCTGTTGCTGCTGTGGCTGTTGCTGTGGCTGGAATCCAACCGGCGGAGGGGGGCGAGGCGGGAGGCCTTGTGGCGGCGGCGCGAGCTGACTCTGCTGGAAGCCCTGTGGAAGACCCTGTGGAGGGCCCCGCGGCGGCGGCGCCGGAGCATGGTGGTGGTAGGGAGCCTGTGGTTGGTGCTGGTCGTGGCCGCCCATCGCCATGTTCATGCTGTTCGGCTGACGCGGCGCCTGCGGAGGAGGAGCGCGGAATCCGCCGGGCCCGCTCGGTATCACGGGGGCCGCGGGCACGCCCGCCGCTGGCCCCTGCGGCGCGAACAGCGCGGGCGGAAGCTGTGCGCTCGGCATCGAGATGTTGTGCTTCCGCGCCTGGGCGGCCAGGAGGCGCTCGGCCTGGTCGCCGTGGCGCTCGCCCTTGCCGTCCTTCTTGTACGCGTACTGCACGTTGATCTCCTTGTTCATCAGGAACTGCTTGTCCATGCTCTCGATCGCCTTGTCCGAGGCCTCGAAGGAGTCGTACGATATGAAGCCGAAACCCTTGGAGATACCGCCCTCGTCGCGCGCAATCTGACTCGATCAGCTGTCAGAAGCGTGAGAGAAAAAAAAGGGTCACTACCTTGGGTGCTGAAATCAAACTTCCAAACGTGCTGAAGGTATCGTAGAGCGTCTTCTCGTCCACCATACTGTCCAGATTGCCGACAAACAGCTCCGCGCCCACCTCGACTGTCTTCTGCTTGTCCGCTGACGCCTGTCGGAAACGATCAGCATTCCCCCGCCGCCAGCCACAAGTGTGGGGAGGTGCACGTCACAATACCTTATTCACTCGAATTGGCTTTCCGTACAGCCGCACCTGGTTCATGATCCGAGCTGCATACTCAGCATCTTCTTCTGAGATGAATTCGACGAAACCGAAGCCCTGATGTGTTTGCGTGACTCGGTCCTTGGGGAGGTGTACGTTGACCTACCCGTCGATGGTTAGCCCTCCATCCGAGCACACCCACCACCGCCAAAACAATATGGAGAAGAAGACTCACTATTCGTCCCGCCTGTAGCATAAGCTCCCACACCAGCGCATCCGTAACTCGCTCGTCGAGGTTGCCGATGTACACGGTCGCCTCCTTGTCCTGCTCCCAGTGTCGTGCGCCCGACATTGTACGCGTCGCTTGGCTGTGGTGAATTGATTCGAGGGTCGAGAGGGGTCGAGGGGTTGCGGAGGTTGGGTGGCGGATTCAAGAGTGAAGCTGGAACGTGTTGGAAGTCGCAATGGCATGTATGTACAGATTTCCGACGCGGTTCGTTATGCCAAGGCGCTAACTACGGGAACAGCCACCACCTAGACTAAAAAGTCAACATCACATGTCACTCGGAAACGCGGAAACGCGGAAACGCGGAAACGCAAGTCATAATAGGCCACAACGGCCCCCCTACAGGGGAGTCGCCGCGAGCCGCTGGCGGACTGCTCGAGGGCGCAGCGGACGGCGAACAGGAAAGGACTGTATATAATATCGTCATGATCCAATAGGGTCGCACACGATTAATGAATCATCATCATCAACGGCCCCCCTACAGACTGATCGATGTCGAGGACGGACAGTGTGTACATCGCCATAATCTAGATACCTAGGTCGCACACGATTAATGACAAAAAAAAGCGTTGAATCATAGCGTCACAAACGAAAACCGGAGTCTATGATCCCTTGATTTCTCGATAGGTGCCAGACGAAGAGCTTAGACCCACGCCCATGGCATGAAAGGTTTATACACGCAAATGCTGCTTACCAGCCACCATTCCCCCTGCAAAAACAAACTCCATATATATGTTAACCGATCCTCCACTTATTTCTGATGCATTCCGAACTTGGTGGCGAGCTGCCGATACCCAGCTCTTTGCTCCCTCGTGACACTAGGCTTGACCTTTGCGAAAGCGATCTCAAAGTCGTCCGTGCTCAAGAGCACGCTCACACCGCCGTCCGCCTTCGCCCTCTCCTTGACTATCGCCATTCCGCCTTGATCGAACACTGCCCTTCGCAATGCTGCCGTCGTCGCTTCCCTGAGAAGTGCGTTCAGATCCGCGCCGGAGAAGCAGTCAGCGCGCTTATCCCTAGCCAGAACGTCAAGGTTCACATCAGGGGAGAGGGGCGACTTCCGACTGATGGTCTTCAGGATCTCAAAGCGCTCATCCTCCGTTGGGAGATCAACGAGTAAGGGCTTATCGAGCCGGCCGGGTCTGAGCATCGCAGGATCGATGACGTCCGGCCTGTTGGTGGCAGCTACGACATAGACGCCCTGTCGGTCTTCTAGCCCGTCAAGTTCCGTCAGGAGGGTGTTTACAACTCTCGCGCTGCTTTCGCTCAACGAGTCGTCGCGTCTAGGGACTAGTGCATCCAACTCGTCGAAGAAGATGACACATGGTTTACTCGCCCTCGCTCTCTGGAAGACCTGTCGTACCGCCCGCTCCGATTCTCCGACGTACTTGTTCAGCAACTCGGGGCCCTTAACCGAGATGAAGTTTGCGTGACTTTCGTTGGCCACAGCCTTCGCCAGCAGTGTTTTGCCGCAACCCGGCGGACCCCAGAGTAGTACGCCGATGGGCTTGTTGAGGCCAACGGCCGCAAATAGCTCGGGGTCTTGGATCGGCAGGACGATGGACATCTGCAGCTCCTGCCGGATGGACTGCAAAGCACCGATCGCGTCCCAGGTGACGTCGGGGATCGTCGCAAAGCCTTCTCGTTTGGACGAGGGTTGTATCTTGGGCACGGCGACGAGAAAGTCGTCGTTGGTGATCGTGAGCGGCGAAAGTTGTTCCTCGGTTAGTTTCGCTGGGTATGCGGCCAGGAAGTTCTGTATCAGACTTGTGGGCCTGAACACATCAACCGTAGTCAAGGTGGTAGACGTGGCGGTAGTGGTGGCAGGCTCGGCTCGTTGGGGAGGATCAACGTCCATGGATGTATCGCCATCTCCATCGGGCATCTCGACAATAGATGGCTGATCCAGCACCTCGGGACTGCTCTTGAGCGTTTGGAATATTCGGTTGATGGCTGCGCGACCGGCTTCTGCGGTGAGAGCACTGAGATCTGCACCCACGAAACCGGGAGTCTTCTTTGCCAATTCGCAGAAATCAAAGTCACCCGACAATCTCAGTTTCTGACACAGAACCTGGAGAATCTTTTCTCGAGCCTTCTCGTCCGGAACCGTCAAGCAAATCTCCTTTTCAAATCGCCCCGCTCGTCGCAGAGCGGGATCCAAACTGTCCGGTCTATTCGTCGCACCGATGATCAAGACCGGCTTGCCATCGTTGTTTTCCGGTTTCAAATCTTGACTCATTAGATTTGGGTGGCGAGAATATCGGAAGAGAGCTTGCACGCACCATCCATACATGTCAACATCTGTGCGACGATCCGCCGTTCCATCTCCCGCTGTGCGCTCTCACGCTTCGGGGTGATGGCATCGATCTCGTCGAGAAACATGAGGCATGGTGCCTTCTCACGTGCTTCCTCGAATAGCTCCCTGACTTTCTTTTCGCTCTCTCCCGACATGCCCGACACAATCGAAGGTGCCGAGATAGATAAGAAGGGCAATCCGAGTTCCCCGGCAAGAGCATTCGCTAGCAATGTTTTTCCGCATCCCGGTGGACCATGCAGCAGGACTCCTCGAGGCATTGGCACGCCGGTGAATTCGTATACTTCAGGGTGCATCAGCGGAAACGCGACGAACTCCAGCAGCTGGTTGACTGCATCGTCTATGCCTCCCAGGTCCTTGAGGAGTATATTCTTTGGCGGCTCACGATTCTCTCCCTTTTCCGCTGCAACACACTCGTGTCAGCAGATTGCGCATCGCCACCGGCACGATTCGCACCTTTCTGTCTTTTCGGCCTTCCTTCTTCTCCCTTTTCTCTCCTCTTCCTCTTCGGCGAACCCAGGGGTGGTGGAACGGTAACAGCTCCGGTCATTCCCACGGGTTCGACCACCGGCTGCGACAGCTCGGTCTTTGGTGTTGGCGGCACGCTTGCCTTCCCGGCGTCGCTCGTAGTGCCTGAATTCAACCCCCACATATCCGTGATCCGCTTGTTGACGGCATTGCTCTGCTTCTCGTCGGGAAGCATCAGATTGCCGACCTCGAGGCCCTCAAAGTCGCTGTCTAGTTCGGCGTCGTCGCTGTCGTCCTCCTCTTCGCAGATGACGCCGAGGGCTCGCTCAATCGACTTCTCAAGCGTCAGCTTCTTGTGCCGCGTGAGCGACGGATCCGACGAGACGTATGCGAGGATCGCCGAGAGTTTGAGCTGCAGCGTCGGCTCATCCGAGGACTGTTCAGACACGAATTGGCGCACCAGCGAGAGGACCTTGGTGTCCAGGGCCTTCGCGAGGCGGCCCGCAGTTGACGTTTTGGCCTGTCTCATTATTGCGCCGAGTAGTAGTGGGGGGGGTTGAGGGCGGGAAAACCTAAAGAAAAAAAGTTCCTGCGGCTCTGGCGCTATGTAGGAATTGCTACCTCGACTGTCATGCACGCCGCGTCGCTTGTTCTGCACGAGTGAACAACATTCTCCATACATATGCACACCGAAACTCGGAAATGGTGACTTGCGCGCTTGTGCTTGCCTTCTGCGTAGGTCGTTCTGTCCTTACAGCAGAGCAGACTCAACAGACTCCCAACGGACTTTCTCCTAGTTGCAGCAGCAGCACCCACAGTGGATTTCATTACAAAACCCAATTCGGTACGCTACCACAATTCTACGATGTGTGCAAATCGTGGCAATTCGACTGAAGGGGAGCGTTCTTACTCATTTAATGCATTAAAACCCACAAATTCTCCCCCCACTTCTCCGTATCCCAAACGTCCTGCTTCGCGGCGTGGCGTTAGTCGGAACCTATCAGTTAACTAGAATACTTATCCTCTCGTCTGGACATATGTAACAGCGCTGCCGCTGTCGTGGCTCGGCTTCTGGCAAGTGAGTTGGTAGTTATGGGTGGAGCATGAGTGGTAGAACGTGTTCGTATCCGCGGTGTGAGAAACCAAAAACCTTCACCACCCCGTATGGGGGAGATTCGCTTGGGTCCCCAGGAGTTGAAAGTAAGGGCCCCTTTTGGTAGGCCCGATTTCATCCAAAACTGAAACTTTGTGGCTCCGGAGACGAACCTCTGGAGGTCAGTTTCCCCAGTACCGCATTGCAGCTCCGACTGTGGACTCCCCTTCCCTACGGTTGAGGTTCTGGTGAAGCCCATAATTCAGATCTATGGCTGAGCATACTGAGAACTGCCAAACACTCTGTTCATCTCAAGGTTTTCCGGAAACTGAAACTGAGTAGTATTCGGTGCCCCGGCGGGGAACTGGATTTGCCTCTAAAACTGGAACTGAAAAGTGGGCCTATCCAAATAGGCCCTAATTTCCTTTGCAGTCACCTCTTCTCTACCGACTGGAATCAACATCAATCATAACCCATCTTTAAGAGATGGAACGAGAATCGATGAGTGACGGATTCCCCCGGTTAGTCTCCTACGTACTCAAAGAATGGCAGATGAGGTATAGTACAGGTCATAAACGTCGTTAAATTCTGCTCTACTGTACTAATCTTTTCCCCAGGCAGCAGTAAGCGGCGAAACAGAACCCGCAATGCCCAAGTTTTCACATGTCCCCCACGGTCAGAGGGGACGAAAAAAAAGAAAAAGAAAATCCACAAAGGAAACACAGCAAACCTACCCACGTCCGCCCCTTCCCACTCCCCCCACCGCCCCACGGACGCCGGCTCCGAGCAGATCCCCGTTTCTGCCCTTCGTATGCATGCGGTCCCATCTCAATCCCCCCACTGGCTCCTAAGGCCCAAATAAAACGTCTGCGGGCTGCGATGCCTCATCTAGGTCTAACTCGGTTCGTCGTATCAGTCTTCCAGCACCGATCCGGTTTGCTTCCGAGCACGAGACTTCCTTTCTTGGCCACTAGGGCGAAGAGAGTTTACCGTCAGCAGGTCGATCGATACACGTGGAGGGGAGGGCCGAGACTGACTGCTGCCACGAATCGACAGTGTAGAGCACAAAGCCCAGAGGCATAAGCATGGGGAAGATCTGGCCGAAGCCCCATTGCTGTTCGGCTCTATCGGCCAGAACTGGTTTCGTCGACACCTTAATGTCCACGACCATGAAGAAGGGGATAAACCAGAACATTAGGTTCAGGGCGATGAAGACGTGTGTGCTGAATTTCGGATTGTTGAAGATAGCTGATACCTACTGGAACGGGAGCAGTATCCGGGATGGAGGTTGCGGCAGTAAGGACCGCAACCATGTGGCGGATTTTTGGATGGCCTGGAATACCTCGCTTGCGAGCACTCGCTCCGCATCCTTAGTCTTCCTGAGGGAATCGGTGTTCCCTTGGAACCATGTTCTGATGGCCCCCATGAATGTGCGAACAACGACAAAGCGTCTGTTCAGCACATACAGGTAATCACCCCACAACCAGACCAGATGAAAAAGCAGCGACGGATAGCAGCCGAAAAGGCTCGCATAAATCGATTGCTGGTAGCAATTCCTGCTGTTGTCTTCGCCCCACACACGGCAGCAGAGGGCTGTGGCCATGATCCAGTACACCGACTGGAGCACCATGAAAAAGGCCGACAATACGATACGCAGGTTCGGGCCGCTTCCACTCCCCTCGAGCGGAAAGTGGTCCGGGCTACTTCCATCCTTCTCGAGCGGACGTTCGAGGAATTCGACCGCGCCGATGAAGCAAATGTTGCACAAGGTGACGAGGTACCTGATGAGATCGATATGATATATTGTAGCTTCCGAATCGGTCAGATGTCGTATGCCGGCGACCAACAACGATACGCCGATGATGAGCTGTTGGTCGGCAGTGAACGCCATGACAGACTGCACAAGCGGGTAATATCGTTGTCGGTGCACGAGTCTTTTGGGCTCCATCCACCCATCTTCCCGCCAGAGTCGCAGCGGCCAGAGGATTGCACAGATAAAAATGAGGAAGACGCAGAAGGCCGTGCCGAGCAGGAAGGAGATAACGATCTGGAAGTATCAGTCCTGATCGAAGAGTGAGCGAGGCCGGTTTGAGGGTGGCTTACACCATCACTCGCGATATCTGGGTTCGTGGGGATGAGTTTGTCTTCTGGGAAGTCGCACCGAATGTTAATCTCGAAGAAAATCCAGAAAAAAAAACCGTCGTCGTATAGCGGGTAATGCATGGCACAAGCTGGCCGTGGGACAAGTAGTGGGCCATACGGCGCGAGATGCGGTTTCTTATGGATTGTAATACATAGTCACCTTACCGCCTTCTGAGACAGTGGGCAATCCCGATAGGCTGCACTTTGCAACACGTAGGTGGAGAGTATCTATGATAGGCAAAGTTGAACTCAGCCCCCGCATCATATGTGCCATCAACATAATATGTTGCCGCGTTTTTTTTGGAGGGTTTTCTTTGGGAAGCTTACCCGCTTCTGGCCTATGTGCCCAGTACTCGCCTCGTTTTCTGTACTTCTCGGCTTCCGTTGTCACGTCGCCGCGGTAAGGCCGATACTGCAATATGTACTCAGGTCGTTCTGGTGAGGCTGCGAGGTTGCGGACGTTGTGAGACATTCTGCGGCGAATGCGTCGTGGCGAACATTGTGCAGTGCAGACCTTGATTAGGCTGGTAGGATGGAGTAGTTATAGAGTATATTCTGTCAGCGGTGGAGCCTGGTTGAGCAGTCGGGTTACCGGAGACGGCCATCGGGAGTCTCCATTCTGCTCTGGGGTCCTCGCGGCCAATCGTTTCTCTGATGCGAGAGACACGCATCCAACCGACCTCGACTCGCGTGACTCCGAGGCGCTATCTAGATAGGGTATATAGATCGGAATGCATTCAGCATTGGGCACGCTAGTCCGTTTTGGGAGCTTGCCACCACATGTGGCACCGAATTAAATATTTAATTAAATAAAATAAAATAAAATAAAAAAGTGTGATAGGGGCAGTATCTACTGTTCAGGGGCGAACAATCATCACAACCCCAACAATCGACTATCGCAACTCGAACAATCAATCACACGCGCAAATGTCCTCCTCCTCCTCCTCCACGATGATTCCAGTACCCCATCAGGCAGTTGCCTATTAGGAGATGCTTTTCCGACTGCAGAAACCTGTCCAGTTAACCATACAAGAATTCGATGAGTTTTGGCCATTGGTGGACACTATTTGGGCGAAGATAGGTGGGACACAACCCAACGAAAGGGCATGGTGCAAGTTCAATACTACGAATGTCGTCTGCGAAAGAGCAAAAAGACCAGTACAAATGTTGCAAGAAAGGAAGGGCATCGTCAAATCCCGAATGACTGCAGTCTGCATCAAAGATCTCTGTTAGGTTCGGATCAAAATAACGGAGCAGCAGCGAACCAGCAACTGTCCTGTTAGAAAAGAAGGACGATGCTGGCCATACACATAGCATCGACGAGTTTTTCCATCTCTTGTATTTATTTATTCATTATTCGCATGCGACCTAGCTATGGCGAAATGGGGAACTGTCCTTCTCTTTGCCGAGTCCCTTCGCCGCGCCGACTCATTTGTCGTGCCGAGTACCTCTCTCTTCCTTTGTCTTGTCGCCTTACATCGAGTCTCAAGTCCTTTATCGTGCCGAGTTCGCCTCTCCGTCGGGCTGAGCCCATCTCGCCGAGGATGTTTGGTTATGGCTGTGTCGGCGTACTGAAACGGACTAGCGTGCCCAACGCATGAATGCATTCCCATAGACCGCTCTTTAGTTGCATTCGACATATTGATAGAGTAGATATGTACTCCAAAGGAAAGTGCCTCAAGTGACATCACGGTATCAACCCTAAGTCAACCGCACCTCATCATAGAGGGCACATAGTCGTCCAGTGTCCCCTCTTTTGCCCCACAAACACACGAACACACGAACACCCGTCACACGACCATGGCCGCCTCGGTCGCCGCGCTGCCGGCGGTCACCTCTCTGGCGGATTGCACGGATCTCGCCCGAACGGTGTATCCGTACCTGCACCAACTAGCGCCCGCGCACGTTCTGCCGCTGCTCCGCGGTGAAATCGCGCCGGCCGAATGGTACCTCGCCACGAACCCGGTGATGAGCGCGGCGCTCTTCGCCCTCGCGGTTTCGCTCTTCGTCTTCGTCGCGAGCGAGATCACCCGCAACTCGAGCCAGGTGGACCGGCTGTGGAGCGTCCTCCCGGTCGTCTACGCGGCGCACTACGCAGCGTGGACGCACCTTCACGGGATCCAGTCGGAGCGCGTGGACACGCTCGCCACGTTCATCGGACTGTGGGGTGTACAGACCCCCCTCTCCTCCTTCTCTTCTCTACCCCCGCCGTGACCTCTCTCCCACTAACGGTGCTCTAGGCCCGACTCACGTTCAACTACTGGCGCAAGGGCGGCTACCAGTACGGCCACGAAGACTACCGCTGGGAGATCTTGCGCCGGAAGATCCGCGGCCCGCTCTACACACTCTTCAACCTGGGTTTCGTTGCGCTGTTCCAGAATCTCACGTTGATGGCCGTCGTCTGGCCCGCATACGTCCTGACGCTCTGCTCGCAGCTGCCCGGGAGCACCGACAGCGACCTCGTCGACGTCATCTTCTCTCGCGGGCTCGTCATCCTGCTGTGCATCGAGACGATCGCCGACCAGCAGCAATGGCGGTACCAGCAGGCGAAGAAAAGCTACAGGGAGACCGGGGCTGTCCCCGACGGGTTCACGAAGGACGATCTAGATCGCGGATTCGTCGTGTCTGGATTGTGGGCGTTCTCGAGACATCCTAATTTCGCATGTGAGCAGGCCATCTGGCTGGGCGTGTACCAGTGGGCCTGCTTCCGGTCGGATACCATGTACAACTGGAGCGGTCTGGGTGCCATGGTGTACTGCTCCATCTTCTTGGGCAGCACGGTATTCACCGAGAGCATCTCCGCTGCGAAGTATCCTGAATACAAGGAGTACCAGCAGCTGGTCAACAAGCTAGTGCCTGGACTGGGCGCGCTCGTTGGGAAGGAACCGGAAGTCAAGGGAGCAAAGAAGGATTAAGGACGCCTACGTTGTAGTGTATTCTCTTTTGTAGAACTGTCGATTGTGAAAAAGCTATTGTGTTTATTGGGGATGATCGACACAAACTACATTAGTGTGAATGAGGAACAACAAACGTCTTTATTCCGGACCGAGCCGCAGCGAGCCGATAATAGCACATACATGCCCCATTACCAAACTCCATTGCTGTCTTCAGTGCTGTCAGGAGCGTCGCCACGGACTTGTGACTTCACCGATCCGAATTCGACTCAGCCGGGGTGGTGAAACGGAGTCAACGGGTGTTTGGGGGGTTAGAACAGCACCCTCCCATTATCCCGAGAACGCTCGCGGCGGCCGTGGCTCAATTGGGCTTTGGTGGTGTCGACGATAGACACTGCCGTCACGGTTCGTGAAAATCGTCCTTCCGTGGCGGTCATGGAGTATCACCCACCACTGTTTCGTCGGCTTGCTGGATTGCACTCGCGTGATCACTCGGCAGCCGTCGGTCTTAACGAACAGCTATCGAGCCCCTCTTCGAGGTACTATACATGATATCGCCATGATCCAACAAGGTCGCATGCGACCAACGATTATTCATCACCATCATCGTCCTCCTCAAGATACGGAGAAATGGAAGGCGCTAGCTGCGGGCCTGAGAAGCCATAAAACTCACTCTGCAAGCTATTGTACTGACGGATGAAGAGCCCAAGGAAAGATTAGGCCCTGAGGATACTGGAGGGAGATTGGGGGTATTGACTAGATGCGCCTGGATGAAAGTCCACCAAGCAAGTTACTAAGGACACGAGGTCTTTAGTAGTTGAATTTATCTGAACGCTTGCATCCTCTAACTACCAAAGGGATTCTGAAGGAGAGCTTTCTTTTATTGAAAAGCTTGATTCCCAAGGAAACTTGTCGACAATTGAAGTCGTTAAAATTCAGGCCTCTAAACTTCTTCTGAAGTGCCGACCATTAAACCGGCTAAAGGTGGACGCCTTGACAAAAATATCCTAATCGTTGGCTGAAGAAAACGTCCTCTGACTTTGTATTTGTCAGACTAAACCTACACTTTGGGAATTAATGCGAGATGTTTCATCGGAATCGATTCATGCGTTGGGCACGCTAGTCCGTTTTCGGAGCTCGCCACTAGTTACATGCATGTGCCATCAGATTAGATAAATAAACTAAAAATTTGTGTGGGCAACCACTGTTTAGGGGTCGCTGCCAACCAATGCGTGCAAATGTCCGTCTTCTACCATGATACCGCGTACGCGTTGTGGGGCTGCCCTCATATAACACATCACTGACCTACGTTCGTCAGGATTGCCATCGTACGCATGACTGACATACGCCCGTACCTGTTGCAATACTGCCGTCATACACACCGCTGACCTTCGCTTGGAAGCTTTGCAGGACCACATGGCCCGGTGCGGTATCTGCTGCGATCCCGACGCGACATCCACAACGTGCGACACGATATCTACTGCGAGTCCGGCGCGATATTTACTACGAGTCCGATGTGAGCCCGATGTTGCCCAGGCTGGCGGCTTCCTATAAAGAGATGCATTACGACAGAAGAAACCTATCCAGTAGTAACCCAGGAATTCGACTAGTTCTAACCATTGATCGACACTCTTTGGACCGGGGCGGGTGGAAACGGTGCATTAAAAGTTCAACGCTACGAATATCGTCTGCAAAAGGGCAAAGACGAGTACAAATGTTGGAAGAACGGAGGGGCGTATTGAGAACCCTCGAGTGACTGCAGTCTGCGTCGTCAGGTTCGGATGAAAATGACGCTACCTAGTTGTTCCACTGGTTGAACCGGCACCGGAACAAATTGAGATAGAAATAAACAATGGGAACAATTGTGGCAGTTCTTCTCTTTGCCGTGCGTTCTTCTTCGTCGCGCCGAGTGCTTCTCGCCGAACGTTCTTTGTCCCCGCCGAGGACGATTCGCGATTCTTTTCGCCGAGATGCTATTCGTCACGCTGTGCTTCGCTGAGGATGATACGTTTCGCGTGGAAGATTTGCTGAACTTGTCAGTGCCTTGTTAGTCGTTACAATCAGGAAAATAGTGTGGTGTGCCGACGAGTTCCCCAACAGGTTAGTCGTTGCAAGCTCCCCTTTGCCCTCCGCCCAGGCCCAAGAAGATGTAATACGCACCAAGGAAATGGCAAAGGAAAGGAAGCCGAGCGGGCGTGAGAAACAAAAAATAAAAGAAACAAAGGAAAGCACACCCCCCTACTCCTCTCCTGTCGACGCCATGAAGTCCGGCGTGAGGAGGAACAGCGGTAGCTCCTCCCCGCCCGGCTCCTCAGCCTCCGCCCCCTGCTCCTCCTCCCACTCCCGAAACTCCGCCTCCGACACACTGTATCCTCTTCCTCAGCCGGCACCCACCCCCAACTTTCGTAGAAGTAAGGAAGTCTAGCACCGCCCGGCTGCACCTCTCATCCGCCATGAGGACCCGGATCCTCCACCGGCTCTTCCACCTCCCGGTCTCCTTCAGCACCTCAGTCCACATGATCTTCTGTCTGGGCCTTCCACTCCGGACACACCTTGGAAAGGTGGTCTCTCGTTTGCGAAGGGCACTGACACCACCAGCACTGGGCGGTAGGGGACTAGATTAGAGTAGAGTTGGAGTGACTTCGGCACTTCAGCTAGTTTTCTTGTTCGTGAGTTCTATGGTGCCGGACACTTGTACGAGGTAGCGCGACCGGGATGTGAGCGCAGAAAACAACCCCCAACTCCAGCCATAACTCCAGTTGGCAACCAAAGAAATTGAAAAAAGTAATCTAGTAGAATTATAGAAGAGAAGGTGGAGATTATTTCTGCTAACTCGGATTTTAAAAAGGACTCGTGGTGGGGGCATTATAACGGGTTGAATTTGTCTGTCATTGTGTGAGAGGGGGTATGATTTGATTAAGCGAAGCGATACCGCTAACTAAAAAAGGAAACCCCGAGTGATAACTCATGCAATCAAACGTAGATCTATCTACATAAACACCCGCCAGCAGGTACGACGGTGAGCCTCGTACCACTTCTCTGCATATTCTCTCTGCTTCCCATCCAACCCCTCCATATAAAGCATCAAGGTGGAGAGGATTCTGATTCATAGCCAACAGCGTAGATTCATCTTCCTTTTCTTTCCGACCAAAGAACCGGCTCCCATAGGTTCCTCCCAATTTGGCAGTTTCCTTCTCTTGGTTTTTTTTCTTCTGAGAATAATACCATCGCGACTGTGTTGTTTTGCCGGCATTGGTCTTCGAATATCCTTTCAGCTGCCGTTCTGCTTTCGCCCAGCCTGAATTGTCTGGTTGATGGAAAACAAAAACATCATCCTCTGGCTCTGAATCAATGGCAATGCCTTCGCTATCGCTACCGGAAAGCACGCCACCTTCCGAACAACTATCAGGAATCTCCGCTGTAGTACTGATTTTCTGTCTCTTTTTGCTATTTCTAGCATGAGCCGCTGCAGCCCGGCCGGCAATCTTTCTTTTGCTAGAGGGTGGCCTCGTGAAGGAGAGTGGCAGACATTGGATAATGTTTGACTTGATGAATGTAGCGCAGCGGCGGTGGGGATCGGTGCTCACGGCGCACTAAGGTTTTAAGCGTGGTCACAATATAGCACTCGGTTTCTTGGCGCCGACAGCAAATTTGTATTTTTTGCCAAGAATGCCAAGACGCTACCTCGTACAAGTGTCCGGCACCATATGGCTTCTCCGGCCCTAGCTTCGGCAGTGTATCTACTCCTCAATCCTGGTTTCGACCAGGCTCGCCGTGATCTCATTTAGGTCTCCAGATGCGAGTAGTGAACTGGGGGAAAAGGGAAAAAAGAAGGCGCTAGCTGCGGACTTCCCTGATACGCAGTGATCGTGTGTGATGCGGCGGTCTTGGATCTATGTGCATATCCAGATACGCATATCTGGGGGATATGTATTGTATGTATGTACCGCGTGTGGGCGCCCCGCCGTCACGCATGCGGTGGTACGCGTCCCCGGCCGAGCGCCGCATCCGTCTATTTAAGCTTATAAACGGATGTACGTGAGAAAAGGTATGTATGTATGATACATACAATGTCCGTCGTTTTTACTAAAGGGGTACATGCACAATACCCACCAGTCGGTGTGCCCACACCATAATTAAATAAAAAATAAAAAGAGGTTGCCAAGAAAGAAAGAGAGACGGCTGCGGCGCCGGCAGCGGAGTCAGGGTGGTTCCGATGCGAAGGAACCTCGCAATGGTTTGTCCAGCCCCGTACGAGATGGGTATTGAATTCAGGACTGACTGTGTGGTAGATTGCTAGAGTACCTATCTATAGAGAGTATGGATGCATGTCGAATGTCGAATACTGCATAAGATACCAGCTGTATGAGTTTTCTTTTTCCTTTTTTTTCTCCTTTTTTCAGGGAAGGTTGGGGAACATCAGTGTAGAAAGGTGAGCTCCAGTACAGCTTCCGAGAACTTGCCTATCTAGCAGCGCGAAAATGTCAACTGCCACTTACAGAGATTCCAAGCAGTGAACGAGCGGTTAGTACCAGCGAATAACTACCTAGCCAGTAGCGGAGCGGTTATGCGGGCAGTAGCAACCGGCGGCGATGAGGTTATGCGACCAGCAACTACCAGCGAGGAGACTGATAGCTACTAAGCTATCCCCAGCGAACAGGACCATTTACCCTTCGGAGGAAATATTCCAGAATCCGTTCGGTTCCAATGTGGTCTCAAGATGTAAATAGAGGGTCTTGTGCCGAGAAAGAGCGATGCTGCGGTGGTTGCAGAATGAAAAAATCGACATTCGTGCATCGGGGCTTAGGAAGACGTTCAGCAGGAGATTTTTTACAAATCGCGGCGTTTACTCAAAGAAGAGAAGGGAGTAGTGATACATAGATATAGCGTTGTGATATCCTGCAACGAGCTGGGTTTCGTCGGCCGATACGCGATCTGAGAGATTTGGCAGAAAAGATTCTTCAGAAACGGGATCTTGCAGATACTGCTAGTCCCCGACGGATAGACAGATGCCCCTATGTACAACTCCATCCCGAGGTGAAAGCTACTCTAGATGGAGCCAACAGCCGGATAACAACTTTACTGCATTGGGGTCGCTCTTTGAAATGGTAAGTGTTTTGACCGATTGACTGATAATACCCTGGGTAAGAAACCAATGAAATCCATTAGTTATGTGCAACAATAGATTTGGGCCATCGCTACAGTTACCTATTTTTGTATCAAAACTAGTGGTTTTCATATGATGTACCTAGATACTGGGCTCCGCTCGCAGAGGGCACTCCCACGGAGGTCTAGTACATAACAGAAAAACATACAAGGGTGCAATGGATATGTACTTGAGCCCTTGCCGGAATCATTTGGGCAAGGACTGGCTGAGGGCGGATGGTATACATAGAGTACATATATATATCTATGGCACCGGCAACGATCGCCAACGTCAAAGAGGTGCTAGATAGTATTAGATACTAGCGTTAGCCTCATACTGCTGAGCATCTCGGTGCTCGACATACATCCGACACATTCGACATGCATCCGTCCTCTCTGTGTACAGAGAGAAAGAAAAGCAACACAACTGCCTCTCTGCCTGCCCATAACCTCGCCCGTGCCCATGCCTGAGTCGCATTAGCCCAACTATTGAGGTTCGGTATCGCAGCGTGAAGATGTAAAAGGAAACCACCGTCACGATGACTCCGGTTCCCCTTCAACATGAGCCCAGGCACTCATTACCGCATGGTTGTCGGCATCAACAGATATTGCCAAAAGGACAGTGAGGATGAAAATCTCCTTTATGAAGGTACCGTCCATTGCGAAGAAGAACGACAGTATTCGGACGCATCGCAGCTCACGCCAGGGCAAACAAAGAAGCGATGAAAGCGACGTACACCTCCATGGTCCTCTGCAGCCAATATCGCAGTCGCTTCCGGCGCCGCAGCCGCCAGCCACCCTTCTCTCTTTCTTTCTTGGCAGCCTCTTTCTATTTTTATTTGATTGTGGTGTGGGCACACTGTACTTTGGTGGGTATTGTGTACCACTTTGGTAAAACGATGGGCATTGTGTACACACCTTTACTCGATGTACGTACGTGCGTGTGGAAGAAATTATACTTCTACATATGCACATAGCCAGAGTGCATAGTATGTACCAAGTCGGTCATCCGCAATCGTCCGACCCAGCCATGTAGTAGATACAAAGGGGGGGGACTCCAGGGAGACAGAACATCAATTTATTTCGCGTACAGCCCGTTCGTCTCCGGAGAACGCTATACGAGGGGCTGCGTCAACGTCCGGGTGAGATCCCATGTCGGCAGAGGTGGGGGACGGAGACGTGTCCGACGATCTTCAAACAGCGATGTCGTCTCTTTCGCTGTGACTCGCGGACCCGAAAATGGAAGGAGCTCGACTTGAGCGTCACATGCGGAGAGGGGGGAGATTGTCGGAGCATGCACGAATACGGACAAGGAAAGGGGTGGGGAGTCGGCGTGTCATCACCCCGACGCTGGGTTTCCTGCGCGGCCCCGAGAGGTGGGCAGGGTGGGCAGGGTGGGGTTGGGGAGAGGCGAGCGCTCGGAGATGATCCCGAGCCACACCATGATTTATCTATACCCGGTTAGCGCAGGCTTTCTGTGACTCTGTTGCGCCACTGCCGGCAGGAGGCGGCGGAGGAGGAGGAGGAGGAGGGGGTGGAGGAATGTCGACTGCAGTTTGCGTGATGTGTACACTACTCTACGTAGATCTAGAAGCGGGTGCTCGGTGCTCTCCACCCCCGCGTGCGCTTGCGGCGTGCGGTGCGCATCCCATCCAACACATACACAGGCATTCGAATCTGTGTTCGGCGTCGCTGAGTGGACTGGAGATACGGAACTAGTCTGGCGCGAGGAAGGGACGGGGGCGGATGGCAAGACGAGGCGGGGGCGGGTCCCTCATTGAGCGCGGAGTGTCATCGTAGTCTACAAACACATCACCGTTGGAGGCACTCTTACCCGGTGCCCCGCGGCGGAATCAGTGGATCCTTGCGCGGGGCAACATAGCACTCACTTGGCAATCTGCAGGCAGCGCGGTAATCCGTGTGCACACATGTGGGCACGGATCGATCGAGCGGCCCGTCACGTGCTCGGGCTCGGTGCCCGTCCGGCTCGTCCACTGGCAGAGCTCACGATCGAACAAACATGGCCTGTAGATATAGATACCTACCACACGTGTCGGATCCCCACCCAGCGCACTGCCTGCTCACCCGCAGAGCTGGCGCGAGGCCTCGACGACGAACTCCTCCACCATCCGGTTGTACTCGTCCAGAGCTTCCCAGTTGAGTGCGTGTCCCACGCCCTCGAAGTATCTCGTCCTGACCTTGCAGCCGCCAGCCCCGATCCCAGCAGCGATGACATCCGAGTGCCTGAGGTCGATCATCCGGTCGTCCGTGCCGGTGCACACGAGCACGTTCTCGACGTTGGCGCCGATGGACTCCAAGCGGTCCCGCCCCATGTGGTGCCAGCTGGCCGCCAGGCCCTGCAGCAGGAGGCCCTTGTACGCCGGCCGGCGCAGGTTCTTCAGGCGCCAGAGCTCTTCGGCCACGAAACGATCGCCGTTCGTGGGAAACACCCCGCCATCGTCGGGTGCGGCCAGCCAGCGCTCGGAGAACAGAATGCGCTTGGAGGCCGCGAGACGCGCCGGCAGCGACTTGGGCAGGACTATGTACGCGCGGTTGGCAACGTGTCGGTACCACGGCTGCATGCGTGGGGGAGGCACCCATATGAGCAGGGGCGACCCGACGAAGAGTCATCGCGATGGGCACACTCACAGTCGTGGATACGAGCGCTGCAGCTGTGCTCTGCAGGGTCAGCGAGGCGATCCTCTCGGGGGCGGCGTACGCTCTAGAAAAAACATCTCGCCGTCAGTCCCCGCACGAGTATGATATGATCTCTTGACGGATCGTGAATCGGCTCTGCTGCTGCTTACAGCTCCTGTGCTATCATGCCTGGGATGCGGAGGCGTGTCAGCGAACGCTGCAAGAGAAAAGAGGCGGGGCCAGGCTCGCAACCTCCCAGGGAAACGCCAATGACGTGCAGTTGTTTCTTTTGGTTCCACCCGAGACTGTCGCAGAGCTCGCGCACATCCTTCGCCATCTCACTAGTGGAGTAGCGGATTGCCCAGGGCACACTGCTGCCTCCGACGCCTGGCGGTTTCACGGTCAGCGATCTGTCGTGCGCCTTCCCTTGCCCCGCGTTCCCGTTCTCACTTGCCTCTGTTGTCGAACACCAGGCAGCTGAACCTGTCGCCGCGCTCGATCCCGAAATACTTGACCTGCCTATGCCAAGCGATCTTCGGCGCATTCATGCCCATGATCCACACCAGACGGACTGGGCCCGACCCGTAGATCTCGTCTGTGGGCGTTCTCGCGAGTCAATACCTGTCGGCCACGGGCGATGCTCTGGAAGGGGGTGCGGACATGCTATCGATACCGGTCCTCCAGTTCGTCCGCGGGCCACCGTGGCCATGCCCGACTCCGCCGGTTCATACCGCACGATGGCATTGGCGGTTTCCGGGTGCCGCGCGATGTCATCGAGGCTGAGCGGCTCCGTCAACGGAATGCCGGAGAGAGCGGCCATCCTTCCCGTGAGCTGGACGGGTAGAGCAAGGTGGGGGTGGATATGTGTATGCAAGTATGTAGTATGTAGTATGTATCGGGAAGAGGCAGAATACTCTGAGATGTGGGAACCATAACGTGGAGGCCAGATATTCTATGTAGACAACATCCCAGTAGCTGGGCATTCGTATAACTTGCCAAGTCTTGGAGGTTCGAACACTGCTGCGGCCATGATTCGCCCTGTTGCAGCCGGCCACATGAGCAATGTAATATTGCTCACAGCCGAATGCGAATTCCAGAATCGGCGCGTATATATCCTTGAAGGACGAAGGGTTCGCTCGCTGCTAACAAAGATCCTCCATCGGCACCCAGTGAGGATCCTTGCGATCTGTCACGAGCAGACCGACAAGGCCAAACTTGTCACTCTACGAAGACACATGTTAATGTTAATTGGCTACTCATGTCCTTTGTTTTTTTCCCCTTCTGTTGCTTAGCGCTGGATTACTCATTTACATGTGCTTCTTTCTTCCACTGGGCTTCACACTGCAGGACTTCGAACTCCGAAGTTCTGCAAAAGGAACAATCGAATTCCGCCTCTGTGTTCGATTCTTCGATGTGTCGGCGTCTGATCCAGCCCGTAAAACCCACATCGGGCGGGATCGGACATGCCACAACTTGCGAGTCCCATCGTAGGTAGTACGCACTACAGCCTAGGATGCTCTACTACTCCTTGAATCCTACAAAATAATCCAGAGCTCAATGGCTCGCTTCTTTTGTGACCTTCCAGTGATAAAGTCTCCAGGGAGGGATTTCCCAAAGGATCAACTCCGCCAATTCAATGCCCGCCACCACGAAGATAGCTAGCTGAAGGAGGTGGGTATCTGGTATATATCTGTCTACTCGGTCGGGGCTCGTGACTGCTGCAAGCGGTCCTTATGCGTATCTACTTGTAGAATAGAGTATCTAGTGCACTCTACCACAAATAGCGTACTTCCCTTCTCAAATATTCTTGCCCCCCATATTAGGGATGCCAACTGTAGGTATGACGGACCCATAGTTACATGTAACGTGACAGTATTATAAAAGTCATGACGGTCACCCATTTTTGCCAAGCATACTAGCAGGGGTGTGAAGTGGCTTGTATATGAGGCTATGGCTAGGCTCACCAGGGCTCTGCAAAACCCTGTCACCGGCGACCCACCGACTACAGAGCGTTTTCCCTCGGATTTGATGAAAAGATATAGATTGAAGTACAAATGCACATCCGTTACCCATAGTCACCCATGCACCGCCATTGTGTCTATCTTTAGCAGTCATGTGACTTTACTATTTGTGTGTCATGACTGCCAAGATATTACAAATTACCGTCACGAACTTGATGCGACGGTAATTTGGCATCCCTACCCCGTATACGTATCATCCAATCGTATCCGCCATTGACCTTCACCTCGATCCGGCCCTGGCTCTTCCTTTTCCTATGTAGATCATCGCGATTCTCGCCGTCCAGAGACCTCGTCGTCGCTTTTTGTAACCAGCATCAAAACCTCGCTCCACCACGTGAATCACAAAATCACACCAGCAACCAGCATTCCCCCATATACCAATAACAATCTACTTGGCCCCCCTCACCCCTCCCCACTTCCCACTCCTCCCCTGATTTTGGTGGCTGTGTCAACACTGCCGGCACAAAAAGGGAACCTGTGTGAATGTCACCGATTTGCCAGGGATCCGTGCTCAACCGACAAGACTCTGCATTTAACGCTTGCCTTCATCCGTTGCCGCCCCACATCACTAAGTCTGGTCTCGAACGAATCCCACCACCCTTACACAACCGGCCTCCCACCCTCCAAAAATCATACTCGTACAGACACTCAGAAAGATTGTTCTGTTGTCATTGCCGCACCATATAGACCTTAGCAGCCGTCTCGCTCGCTCGCCACGCACCCCATTGCCCCCCGGATCACCTACTTATCAAACTTCCTCCCTCTACCCCGCGCATGTCGAACATCGTCAACCTGTCCACGCCTTCCCCGGTGCAACAATTCTACGGAAACGGGGGTGGCGGCAATGGCACAACGGTACCGGCGGCCATGTTCAACTCGGTAGCGGCGGCGGCCTCGGCACCGCCCTCGGAATCCGATGGAGGCGCTGACGGCGCAAAGCGACGCAGGATAGCGAGAGCTTGCGACATGTGCAGGAAGAAGAAAGTGTGCCACAACTCTGCGCAAGTCCTGAACCTCAGCCTGGACACACCAATACTCACGGATCACATAGATCAAATGCGATGGGAAACTACCAGCGTGTACGCACTGTGTGAACTACAAGACGGAATGTGTGTTCACCTTGGTCGAGAAGAAGAGGAATCCTCCTAAAGGGTTAGTCCGGCCGGGGGTGGTGGTGGTGGTGGTTTCAGTGGTGGTGGTGGCGGTGGTGGTGGCGGCGCTCGTTGTGAACCTTTGCTGATAGTCTTCTCAGGGCAAAGTATATCGAAGGACTGGAAAACCGTCTCGGCCGTATGGAACATCTCCTCAAATTGTCTGGGCTTCTTCCCGAGGGAGATGAGAACTCGGTGGACCTGGGCGACCTTGAGCGACGGTTACAAGAGTCGGCGACTTCATCGCAAGGTGCACCATCACTTATCGGAAGATCATCGTCTGAATCTGCGCATGGAACGCCCGCGTCGTCCACACTACAGAGTAATTCCGGTTCGCCGGCCGTGACGAAAGATGGAATTGAGGTTGAATCCCTTTCGGATCAGATGTGTTCCCTGGTGACGAACAACCGTGGAGAGACAAAATTTATTGGTATGTTCCGTTAGCTTCGGGGGCTGCAAGCTAGGGTTTTGACCTTGTGGTCTCGGTATAGGTTCGTCATCGGGATTCTCTATATTCTCGCCCCAGGGAATGCAGTGGGTAAACGAAAAGACCGGCGACACAAGCTTCCAGCAGATGATCCGGGAAGCGATGGCGGAGCAACAGAAGAAACCGGCCTGCGTATGGAGTAATCCCGAAATGAGTGGCGATTTGTTTGAGCATCGTGGGAGAAACCCACCGCCCCAGAAGAATGTCGCGTTGCAGTTAATCCAAGGTAAGTAAGGGCCCTGGGTTCAACGGACAGGAGGAAAGCTGTCTGATGGTTTCGTAGATTTCTTCGGTGGCTTTAATGTGCTGTTCCCCTTGTTTCACCAGGCGTCGTTCGAGGAACTTTTCGAGAGACAGTACTCCGACAACCCACCAACAGACAGTGGATGGTATGCGGCTTTCAATATGGTTTTGGCCATCGCTTGCAGGTTGCGGATCTCGCGTACACCAACCACCGAGCCACCAATACCCGCCGTCCGCCACGTTCAAGAGGCATGGGGGTATTTCCAGAATGCGGCAGCAGTGCTCACCGTTCTGTTGATCAGGAGTACCGACCTGATAAGCATACAAGCCGTTTCGGCAATGGTATGTCCCCAGGACCACTGGTATCTACAGCATTCTGATCCACCCAACAGGCGCTATTCTTACAAGGAACTGCCAACCCACAACCATCCTATTTCTTAATTGCCTCGGCGGTCAGGATGGCAACGAGTATCGGCATGCATCGACGGGGGAGTTCGTTTAGACTTGGCACACTTGAGGCTGCAATGCGACGTCGGATATTCTGGATCCTGTACATGCTCGACAAGGACGTGGCCCTGCGATCCGGACGCCCTCCATGTATCAACGATGACGATTGCAACGTCGAACTACCAGACGAGTATCCTGTCGACGGGGTCGGCGACGTTCCGCTCATCAAATCCAAGGGCAAATTCAACTTTTTCCGGTGCATGGTCCAATTCGCGGTAATCCAAAGCAAAGTCTACATGCAACTATATTCTGCGAAGGCGTCGAAGCAGTCCGACGGCGAGCTGCTCAACACGATCGGCGAGTTAGACAAAGAGCTGGAGGACTGGAAAGAGTCTATTCCAGCCGAGTTCGGTCCAGACAACGAGTCGCTCTTCGAGGGCCAACAAAGCGCCAAAATAATGCACGTCGTGGTCCTCCACTTCGCCTACTACAACTGCCTGACGACAATCCACCGGATGTCCGTTCACCACGGATACTGGACGAGCAGACTGTCCAACTATGCTATATCTGGCCTGAGCGCCAAACCTATTAATCCTCGGATTTTCTCAAGTGCCGCCTTGTGCGTCTCAGCTGCTAGGGCATCCATCAGTCTGATCAAGTATCTAGATCCGCAGGACTACCCTTGCATATGGTAACACCTTGATTGTACTGCCACTCGGACACCAACCGCTGACGCATATATAGGCTTGTGATGTACTATCCGGTCTCGGCTCTCGTTACTCTGTTCGCGAATGTTCTCCAAAACCCTCAAGACCCACGAGCAAGAGCCGATCTCACGCAGATGCATATGGTAGTTCAGTTCCTCCGCAGCATTCTGGACCTCGACGTCATCGACGGCCATACTCTGAAGTTTGGGGATGGTTCTGTTAAACGCATGCTAGTTGTGTCCGTAGAATTCGAACGCATCGCAAAGATCGTCCTCGACAAGGCGGAGAAGGAAGGCTTGAGCAAGAGGAAGCGAAAGGCGGACGACAATCAACAACGGAATGCACGCCCTGCGCCACGAAGACCGGAGCTGGTTGGTAAACCTGTTACCGCTCAACCCCAATCAACGACCTCCGATGAAGGGACGAACGTTCATGGCCTACAGATGGACATGAACTCGCAGGTAAGGCGACACCAGCAGCCAGTCGGCCTCAGGATGTGGTTACTGACGTTCTTACATAGCAGCTATTTGGCAGCGATTTGATCCAGCCATTCTCTCCTGGAAACTCCCTTTCATGGTTCAACGATATGGGATCGCCTCCTTCGACGCCGGGCGCCATCGTGCACCCCAATATGCCTCTTGTGTCCGGAAACTCCTTCAATCAGCCATTTGTGCCACAAGACTTATGGCAGATGCCAATGACATTCGAATGGGACTGGGCAGACGTTACCGGCCAGAGTCCATGGCTAGAGGGAAGTGCTGGTACGATGTAGGCAGTTTACAAGGGTAATTTATGGAGCTACGAGACTAGCTAGAAAGGAACGGACCACACTTGGCCTACAGATCCCAGCACCGAGCACGGACGGGATACGTACAATCGCTACTGGGAACGGAGTCAGGAAGGATTGATTTTTGGTATTTCTTTCACTATTTCCGGGGGTTACTACTAGTGCTGCTAAGGAATCTATGCATTTTATTCGGACAAACCCCTTCTCTCCATTTTGCGCGCGTGTTTTCTTTGTTCTGTTTGGCTGGGGTTCGGTGACATTGGCGCAGTTTTCGTTTCTGGAGGTTGTTAGAAGCAGCGGGGTTTAGTGGAAGGGCATGTGTAAGATTAGCGCGCGGAGAAGGAGACGTGTTCTATCATATTGATCTCATTTCCCTAAGGGGCCTGAGGTGAAGGGCAATTGGATACTTGTGTTTCGATTCTCTCCTCTGTGCGTGTAGGATCCGGACCATACCGATCGATGAAAGGAATGGAACAAGCCGCAGGCCACGGTTGTACAAATGTATATAGGCGGTGACAACAACCGTCCGGGAGTCCGAGTCCGTCGCAGCGGAACGACTCGGCCCCAGGGGTCCGCGGCGCCTTGTCGGCGTTACATATGTAGTTACCCTTGTGAAAAAGGGGTGCAGAAAAACCTGTAGAAAAACTGTAGTTCGATCATCGATTGCGACAAACCGTCAGAATAATTGATACCAAGTTTCTACCATAGGCAGACTCGGGGCGTACACGCTATATCTATGTTTGGAACTTCCACAACATCGCTGACAGCACGGCAGGTTTGAGAACAATTTAACTTACAGATGGCTGTGCAGTACATGTCTATTTCGATATTTCCGAACGTTGCCCTTGACGTCAGCGTTGACGTCTGAGAAGTGTGTATGTAACGTAGTAGCGCAGGAAGTGAATCAGACCACGCTGATTCACCGGTCTAGCTGTTTCAAGCAGGTCGTCAACACCAGTCGGTACATAAGCAGAACAAAACAAAGCAATATAAGCTAACTACCTATTGCGACACAGAGATGAATGCAGTGGACCATACATTTGTATTGCAACAATATTAGACAGCGAACAGAAATTACATGACTATGTACCTCATATGTACCTAGGTACCAGACGGAAAAGAAATGGGAATGAAGTCCAGTCGTCCTTGGTTTTCCGACACGACAGGGGTCCACACATCCATATTCTCCCCCCTCCTATTATTATTTGTATAGCCTCACTTCACCTTGTCCTTCTTTAACCGGGGAGGTGGATTCTCATAGGCCTCGATTCTCGAGTCCAGGTCCGATTCGGTCGATTACGGTAATTGTCTTCCATTGTCCTGACTGCCATAGAAACACTGGCATATCCGATAAGTTGACGACTGTCCTCGCCAAACATTGTATTAACCCAATAAGAAACTCTTCCCCGTCCATGATGTACTCTTGGACTTGATCTTGAACTCTGCGATGCCTTCCTTCAGTGTCCGGAGATACCCACAAAACAATTCTTGGGTTGTTGTTCAGCGCGCAGCTATCATCCAGAGACTGACTGCCTATACATATCGCCGATAGTCCTGGATGCCGTGATAGAAACTGCTTATACCAACTCTTGCTGCCAAGCTCAGGGCTCAACTCGATTATGTTGCCAGAACGGCCACGATATTCAACCAAAGTTATGGGATCAAGGACTCGAAAGAAGAAATCGCTAGCACATTCAAGATTCCACCTTTGCCGATCTTCGACGAGAGCACGTACCATACTCCATACCTGTTAGTAGGCCAAGCCGTGTTGGATATCCCCCGCAGTGCATGTGTAGACACCATTCTTCAAGAGCTCCCTCTTCCGCAATCGTCAAGATCATATCGTTCCCGTGAGCTTGTGATCTGAAATTGGTTTCTCCGCCTATTTGAATCGCACGTTGCAGCAGCGAGTAGGCGACCTCATACATCTGCGCTACACGCCGGATGGTTTAAGTTCTTCCTCTTGCCATACTGACGATAGTAGTAACGGGGGACTGAAAAACCTCCGGCGATCCTGAACGGTGGCCAACGGCAAGTGCCGTATCCCTGACTCTGCGATCGAGGAGGAAGAGGCGGAAAAACCCCAGCACACAGCTAAGCGAGCCAAGGTTGCTGCACGTGGGATAACGAGGAGGGGACTCCCGGAACCACGTCGATACGTTAAGCGTCCCCACATGGGAGAAAAAGTTGTTTGAGGAGGACTCCTAGAAGGAGTGATTGAATAGATGCATCTGTTGTCACGGCTAGGTACATACACTCCTTATCAAAATTTTTGGATTGAGATTGACGCAGAATACGTAAGGGGGAATGGTTTTTTCTTTGTTTTAAATTTTGTTCTTATGAAGAAATGGGTTTCTTTGGGTGGACTATCGCGGGTATGGTCAGATGGCCAAAAATCAGAAATGCAATCATTATTATTATTTATTTATTTTGGTTTCTGGCGTTTGCATTACGAAAATGAGTTTTTTTTCGATTCCACATACTGAGGAGGGTTGAAGATCCGAAACGCGCAGGAGCGCCTACGCCTTGATATAATTAAACCACTTAAGAATTACATACAATCTCAAGAGATTCATACTCAAGCCTCCAACTTCCAAACAACCGTGTTAGGAGAGAGCAATTGGTATGCTGAGAAAGCTACGCGGTAATCTCTCCGCACGTGTCACACACAATGCGCTGGTGACACCCCAGGCACGCAGTAATCATGACTAGCAACTAAGTAGGTACTTAGTGATCATACCCTAATCTGTGGATTGAGGGCGAGTGATTTTTCATGTGTGAAAGTCACAGACTGGGGCGAGCCCAACAATGGGAAGCGGAATCACAATAGATGTAATTCTTCAGTGTACTATGATTGCTGCGGCACTTGTACAAACGTCACCAGACATTCCTGGACGCATCTAGACTATTAGATCGCGGTCCGTGAAAGCACCTGGAAGATAGATAGCCACTAAAGGCTGTTGAACAGGTGCACGGGGTGATCGTGCGTACAAGGGGTGCAATCGAACATCGTTCGCAAGCGCCTGGATTGAAGTTCTTGTGGGTCTGTACCCACCAAACAGTGCTCCGGCATTATCTATCCTATCTGCCTCAGACGAGGGAGAGATACTGTTGTGTAATACCGAAGTGTTACGCTTTTCCGTGTCGGCCCGAGTATCGCTTCTCTTGGATCAACTCTCTTAGTGATATTTCGAACACGCGATTTGTTGGTATTTTCCAAGACCAGCTCCCGCGCGAATAATTCAGAACTACACCATTGCCCAGCTGCCATCTTACAGGTGTAATAGACTGTTGGTGACCGCCTGGGTGATTGTGCCGTCTGTGCGGCGGCCGAGTGTCAGCATACAACCATGAGTCCCAACAAAAGAAAACACGACTGCAAGGAGTTACCAAGCAAACGTCCCCCTAAAGAGCCAAGGATTGGCGAACGGCCCATGGTGGCTATGCACCTATCATGGGACCATCATCCCAAGATACCGGTACGCGTTCTGCTTGATTCAGGTGTGCAGATCTTCGCGATTAAGAAGTAGTTGTCAAGAGGTACGGGATTCCATGCTGGAGAAGGCAGGTCCCACTGTAGCTAAGACATTTGACAATGAGGCAGATATGTCGGATGCGCTGAGGCCGTACCATCTGTATAGTGAAGTGGGGGGGTAATATAAATGATAGTGATAGAGGCCCGTAAGGGAACACATGTTATCTCCGAGAGACTGTAGCGACGCTGCATCAACGCGCCAAAGCATGCATTAACATTCGATTCGATTCAGCATTGAGACGAGTCAATATCACGCCAACACACTTATATGGTATGGCTATCGCATATCCTTAGAGGATGACATCACTAACGTTCATTTTACCCACCCTCACTATGTTAGGTACTAGCGCGCATTAGTGCGCTTAAGGACTAGCGCGGTATCAGATCGTGCTTATAAAAGGACTGAATATTCGTGAGTATAGCATGCCGTCCACGGAACCTAACTACTACACATACGCAGCAACACACCACCTACAAATCCAACTGAAACCCATCCTTGCGCCAACTAAAGCCATACCAAGACTATCTTCATCTTCACCCTCATCGCTCTCAGTGTCGGTAATTTGTGGGGAGGAGGTGATATGACTGCGTTGAGGTTTTTCTGACAGCCTAGCACTTTGTCGAGTTTCTATCTACTCCTGCGTCGCGGTATGCAGCTGGTTATGCAACGCGGCGGGTGTCCGGTTCTGCGACTTAAGGTGCGGTTGGAGATGTGGCTGAGGGTGAGTCGCTACCTATGACTCCAGTAGTGAGAGGTGCAAGGTTAGGTTCTTGCCATGACCACATCCCTGGCCAGACACGTCGCGCATCCTAGGTTTACCTCGAGTTGCATCAGATGCTGAAGGCAGACCTTCGTCATCTAGATGATGCGACTTCTGAGGTGTCGTCGCTGCTACTCATTGTACCTTCGCCTACAGTAGTCCTTCACTGCAGGCATCAGGCGGGGAGTCAGTGCCCTTTGTTGGGTATCTCACCATAGATGACCCATCGATAGTTAGCGGCGCATCAATGCAACAGAAGCTTCGAATGATAACTTCCCTCTTATCCCGACAGAATCTCCCACGAGCTCAATTCCCCCACTGCGATACCTCCCGTGATGTCGTCTAGATTGATAGGTATTGTTCTACACGTGTAGGTTTTCATTGTCATTCCCGTTGTCCATTCACCTGTGTTCTGCCCAGGAAAATACTCTCAGTTTAAACTCAACTGTGCACCGCTTGGCTCTGGAAGGAACGGCTGCCAGCAGAGAAACGGTAAACCCAGTGAGGGACCACAGCAATTGGATGTTTCCGAGGCCCAAAGCCGTTGTTTGAACATAACCGGTGAATGTATGCTAGGGATTCGAAGTGTATCGGCAGCTGGCTGTAAGGGAGTCTGCGAGGGAATCGCCCTGAGGAGTTCTCTTGGTTGCTCAGAGCCTGATGCTTGGTCGTTGATGATTGTTTAAGCGGTGAAGACGTAGTTGGTATATAGGCTGATCACCTGACTCTCGAATACGCTCGGTGCGCTAACCCTATGCGCACTAGCGCGTACCCTGACATATGTAGTAGACTAGTGGCGTTTACAGGGGACTCTTAGTAAGCTAATATCTACATACTAATTAATACGGGATGCTCAGCATCCGAATGATACATAGATAAACTTTGTAGATCTAACTAAGGAAGACGCGTAATTCCTATGTTGCATATTTCTTTACGCATTCGGATTATATCATTCGTCAGAAGGAATTCATCCATCTCAGCCAATTCTAACAGCTGATCTAACTAAGCGTCTGCAAATCTGAGGCGTCTAAACAAGTAATTCCTGTCTCTCGATGCCCCAAAGGCGTATGTCAGAAGCGACTATTTGCTGGCGGTCACCACACACCGTCCAAACTTTTACTCTACGCCCCTTTTTTCACAAAGCGAGGAGTGCCTAGGCTCGAGAGATTCGGGGTGAGCCTGGCTCCGAGAGTCCGGTCGGCGTGCGGCATCGTGTGCATGTATGAATGTAGACACGAATATAAGTTGCACGTGCTTAGCACACAGTCGCGTCCTCCTGTGGCTACGGCTGCAGGAACGCGTCTTCCTGGCACCCACCTCTACCGCACTCCACAAACTTTCACCACCACCACCACCACTACCACGAACACGCGCGGCTGCACCCATCGGCAAGCTTTTGGAATTTTAAGAGCCACGAAAATATGGCTGATAAGCAAGCAACGATCTACATCGTCGACGTCGGTCGGTCGATGGGCCAGATGCGACATGGCCGCACCGAGACGGACCTGGACTACGCGATGCGATACGTGTGGGATAGGATCACTACCACGGTATCGAACGGACGGAAAACGGACCTGGTCGGCGTGGTTGCGCTGAGGACTGACGGTACGTTGTTTGGATATTTATATTCATTTATTTTTTCCTTCCGGCTATGGGAACCCTTCGATAGCTAAGCTGGACATCGCTCGTAGGCTCCGAGAACGACCTTGCGGCGGAAGAGGACTACGAGCACATCAGCGTTGTGGCACCGCTTTCCCAGTAAGACAGGCCTCCTCCACGCTTGTGTTGTGGGAGGGAGAGGGGGATGAGGGGCTGACCAGCTAGATTCCTGATGCCACAGCTGCGAGATCTCCAGGCGTCTCTCCAGCCGAGTAACACCAACCACGGCGACGGCATCTCGGCACTTATCATCGCGGTTCAGATGATCGCCACGCACTGCAAGAAGCTCAAGTACATCAAGTCCATCGTGCTCGTGACTAACGGCACGGGCTCGTTTGACACCGACGGGATCGAGAATGTGGTGTCCGAGATCAAGGCGCAGAATATCCGCCTCACCGTCCTGGGCGTGGATTTCGACGATGAGGAGTACGGTGTCAAAGAGGAGGATAAGTCCGGGACCAAGAGGGAGAATGAGAAGGTGCTGCAGGAACTGACCGAGGCGACCGAGGGCGGCTTCGGAACACTTGAGGAGGCGGTGAACGAACTGGGCCGACCACGCTTGAAGGTTGTGAGGCCTGTCGCGAGCTACAAAGGGAAACTCACGCTCGGCGATGCGACGAAATACGACACTGCACTGGCCATAGATGTGGAGCGGTATCCTAGGACCATGGTCGCGAAGCCGGTGTCGGCCAGTCGGTATCACGTCGTGGCTGACCCCAAAAAAGGAGAAAGCGAAGAATCTCCGCAGACAATGCCGCTGGAGGATAAAAGCGCAAAGGACCTCGATGGGGTGAAGCAGCAACGAACTTATGAGATTGAGGCGAATAATAAGGGCGGTAAGATGGAAATCGATAAGGATGAAATGGAGAAGGGGTATAAGTACGGCCGCACCGTGGTTCCCGTCAGTCAGACGGACGAGGAGGTGGCCCTCCTGGAAACGGAACCGAACATGGACATAGTAGGGTTCATTCCGGCAGAAGGGGTATGTATGGGGGCGGGATATACTGCCTATGCAGCTTGTTCCTCCAGCTAATCTTGTCCATCCAGTGCAAACGATACTTTCACATGTCGACGACAAATGTCATCGTGCCGCAAAAAGGTAACAGTAAGGCGGCCATTGCGCTGTCATCGTTGGTCCACGCTCTCTACGAACTCGAGTCATACGCTCTCGTTCGGTTCGTCAAGAAGAAAATGGATGCTCCTGTCATGATGGTGCTCGCACCTCAGATCGAGACGGATTTCGAATGCCTGATCGATGTTCAGGTTCCCTTCGTGGAGGATGTCAGACCTTACAGGTTCCCGCCTCTCGGTAAGGTGAAGACGGCGGCTGGGAAGACGTTGGATAAGCACCGAAACATCCCTACGCACGATATGCAGAAGTTCATGAGCGACTATGTGGACAGCATGGATATCTCGGGGCTCGGGAAGGATGATGACGGAGAGCCGATCGAATACGCACCGGTTGAAGACACCTACTCGCCGATAATACACCGCGTCAACCAAGTAATCAAGCATCGCGCCATCCATCCGAAGGACCCACTACCGCCACCTTACGACATCCTGTTGAAGTACTCGCACCCACCCGAAGAAGCCCTTGATAGGTCGAAGAAGCACCTCAAGAAGCTGATAGAAGCTTGCGATGTCAAGAAAGGTTGGTCTCAACTCTCAACCATTTGGTTACAATGTTGCTGACACGCCGATAAGTCGATGCCAGAGCCCAGAGCAGGAAGCGTGAGCGCGAACAACCAAAGCCGAAGTCTGGTCTCGACGTAAGTAACCTAGGCACTGTCAACCATTTGTGTACCGCCTAATTTTTTATTTTATTTTTTTGCTCTCAGCTCGAGGCCCTTCTCAGCGCCACCCCTGCCACCAAGAAGGCCAAAATCTCTTTTGACAATGCGATTCCCGAATTCAAGCAGAAGCTCGGTGCTCTGGAGGAAGAATCCGAGTTCCATCAGCTCGGCACCCAGATGTTCGACCACGTCAAGAGGCTCATCAAGACCTCGCTTGCGGACCTGAACTACAACCGCGCCTGCGAGATCTTGCGGGTCGTCAGAGAGGAGTTCAGAGACTACGAGTTCGCGGATGTTTACAACGCCAAGATGCGCGAGCTGAAGAAGGACATATTCGACCAGAAGCTCGACGGCGATCGGGAAGATATGTGGTGGACCATCCGGAAGTTCAATCTGGGCCTCATCACCGTGGAGGAAGCAGGCGATACGTCGGATGTTACCGAGGAGCAGGCAAAGGAGGTATGTTTTGAAACCTCCCCCCCCCCCGTTGTTGGGTGTTTTTCTGGCTGACACGATTGGCAGTTTTGGAAGTTTTGAGGCTGGGGGGACTAGTACATAAGAGGGTTTACTTTGCAGTAAGTTTGGTTCGTGAACTCAGCTGGGAAATTCAATTTTGCTGTTTTCTATATATACCAGATACCTATCACTGGGAATGTACCGTGACAACTACCGCGACCGCAAGCTGCAGACATCTGGTATCTAACGCCCCGTACATGGAGATTTGCTTTTGCTGGGGAGATCTAGGCGAGGTCGTCACATGGAAACCCCAACTATTATGTATGAATGTACATATGTATGCACATATGCTTCAGACTCCAGCTGCGTGCACGCGGGAGAACACGAGACGATCGACTGCAGGGATGCGAGCCGTGTGCCAAGCAGTGCATACATATGTAGCGGCTCTAAATAGGCAAAACATAAACAAAACATGCCGTGTGGCCAGCCGCATCCACCCCGTCACGACACTCACCTAACCCGCACCACCCTAACTGCACTGCTCAGTCCGGCAACGACCCAACAGGTTTGGCTATTATCTAACCACATACTACATACCCCTACCTACCCTACCCGTCTTCTCTACCACCCCACGGGCATTTCCCATCACAACTTTCAACCGCAACACGTCAAAGCCTCATCGCTCTCTCCATCCTCCAGTCGACGAGCAATCAAAGTTTGCGCGCGAAAATCCTGCAATTCATCACATCACATCCATGGCGCGACTTACACGCTCAGCTGCACGGGCAACGGTACCCGCCACCGCTGAACCTCCTGTGCTTTATCCTCTCCTCCGCGAGTTAACACCCGGGTCGATCGAACCCTCCACTGATGCCACTCCCAAGCTGAGCGGTTCCACGCCCGCTCGGAAAAAGACGGACGGCGCTAGCAAGATTTTGAAATCGAGAATGCCTGTCTCTGCTGCTACCGCGGCGGCGGCAGCGGCGCAAACGGTTTCATACCCGTCTCTGGAAGCACTAGACGATAAATCGCTGCCCAAGACCCCTACCGGTGGAGATAAGACTCCGTCTTCCCCGCCACCGCTGACGACCGCGCGGAAACTGACCAAGGCCCCGCTGGCACAGCAGGTGTCTATGCCTGGAACCTTCGGCGGCGGCGACGCGTCGGGTTTCGAGTTTAACTTCGGTGCTGAGTTGGGGGAGTACGGTCGTAAGATTCTCGACGAGGTCAGGGAGAAGGCGAAAGACATGTGCGCGCAGATGGATGCTAGCAATCCCATCACGCCCCCAACCAACAGTTCGCTCGCTTCACCGACCAAGACGGCGACCACTACCACGGTCAAGAAGAATAGGTTCGCGGAGATCCATCGGGCGGAGTTCGAAAAGATGCCGAGCATTGCAGACCATTATGCGGCGAAGAGGAAGGTCGTGACTCCCCAGAACCCGCAGAAGGGGATCAAGAGGACTCAGTCACAGGCTACTTTGGATCAGAAGAGTCTCCCGCCTACTCCATCGCCGGTGAAGAAGTTGCCTGAGCAGACCGTGGAGAGGAAGTCAAAGAGAGTCAAGATCGAGCCGGTCTCCAGCTTTGCGTCGAGAATCAGTGGTATCTCAGCCACACCGAAGAGGGCTCCCAAGTCGGTATCGTCAGCTAGAACTGCAGTCGCTAGGCGCGTCAGCAACCAGAAGCGGCCGATGCCTGCTCTTCCGCGAGAATCCGGCATCGAACCATCCGTCCGCCTCTTTCCCACTTCCAAGATCCCGGTGACTCCATCGGCCCGCGCTTTCCACAACATTGCGCCCGCCACCGTCGCCGCCGCTCCAAAGTTCTCTATTCCCGCCCCGAAATCCGCTGCACAGGCTCCAGGTACCGCGGTCAAAGCTCGAGCCATCAAGCCACTTAAGAAACCCGCTGCACCTGACTCGACCAAAACCCCCACGGTGTCCTCCACCCACGTTGGGGCCCTCTCACCTGTCAAGATTATCGATAAGAACCTCGAGGACCCCTTCGGTAGCCGTGACCCTCCCACTTCCTCGAGCTGGGGCTTCCAGGCACCCGCTGGCAACCCCACCATGCCCGTCTTCCCTGACGTCCCCACCCACGTTCCCGGCCTTCCCTCAAAAGCTGGCGCTTTGTTGAACGGAAACCAGAAGCGTACGGGCCCGGACACCGACGAAGACACCGACATGACCACAGCCCCCATCCCCTCCAGTCCGATTCGCAAGAAGCTCCGGTTCGAGGACGACAGTATCATGGAGAAGGGCAAGAGTCTCCTCGGCAAGGCGCGCCTCGACTTCCTAGCCACACCCAAGAGAAAGAACGATAAGAGAAAGGATACCCGCAGCGCTGGCAAGAGCGGTGGCAAGAGGCCGGTATGGAAGTAGACCGACTGCCTCAAAATACGAAAATCGGATTAGAATATGTACGCGGATGGGTGAGGGAGGGAGAGAAGAAGTGTGTGCGCATGTGTGCGTGTGCGTGTGTGTGTGTTTCTGCTGTGCCGCTTTCTCCTACTCTTTTCTCTATTCTCTTGTCGATTGATCAAAGCAATGGCGTTCTGTTGTGTCTTGCGCCTTGTCCTCTCTCTCTGCAGCTCGTGCTCCTGGGAATACTACATCAACCCTGTCGTTATACTGCTATCTTTTTTTTTGTTGTGAATTGTGCTGTGTTGAGACGACTAACGAGGTTTCCCCCCCTTCACCGCCACTGTCTTTCCTTGCCGAATTTCGGAGGTTTTCTTTTGTCTCGATCTGTGTATTTTTGTGCGTGTGTCCTAACTTCTTGCCGCTATATGGGTTTTTTTTGCGTTCTTTTTGCTTGCTACTATTGCTTGATTTCTATTTTACCTCCTCCGGTGGACGATGGACAGGGGTTTTTTTTTGATGATGGGTGTGCTGAAGAAGGGATGGAGAGTTACTCTGATAGAGTCTAGTCTGGGGTTTTGTCGTTTTGTGTTTTTTTTGGAATGGATTGATTGATTGCTGTCGTCTGTCTGCACAAGTCACACCGCGAACGATTCCTTCCACTCGTTCACACCTCACTCATTGTCATGGTGATACACCTAAAGTACAAATCATAATCTACATGCAAAAAACAAACAAAAAAACTCTACTTCAACTCCCTACCCCATCGTCCAACCTCCCTCATCGCCTCCTCGCCGCCTTCGCTCAACTCCTCTCTCCCTAGCACACCGGCCAGACATTTCCACCCGCTCCTGGCACCGCCCCAGCGTAGCACCTCCTCGGCGAACTTCTCGCCGCGCTCTCTCTCCAGCGGCGAGCTTTCGAAGACATCGCTCCATATATTGGCGGCGATGGCGCGGTCGAAGAGATACGCGTAGTATGTCGCGCCGTATCCGTACAGATGTCCGAAGAAGCCCTGCCAGCTCGTCCCCTCGGCGTACGGAAGAAGGGAATAGCGTTGTTCTACCTGGCGGTAGATATCTGTGCTGTTGAAGGTCGGGGATGAGGGCACACTAGTGTAGTAATGCTGGTCTAGTAGCGCGAGGATGATCTGGCGACGGGTTTCCGAGGCCTCTAGGAGCTCGTCGCGCGCGAGGCGGTGCTGGAGCTGGGCGTAGGGGAGGGGCTCGTCGGTTGCGTAGTGGCGCGCGAAGATGGAGAGGACCGTGGGGTCGCGGGCGAAGTGCTCCATGAGCACCGAGGGGAGCTCGGCCCAGTCAGTTGCGCAGCGCGTGCCGGCGACGTTGTGGAGGGAGGTACGGCCAAGCATTGAGTGGACCGCATGGCCCATCTCGTGGAAGAGGGTCTGGACTTCGCGGAAGTTCAACAGCGTGGGTTTGCGGTTGATCGGGCGGGGGAAGTCGCATATCAGAGCGATGGTCGGGAGTTGGTACAGGTCGGAGGTGCCAGGGCGGACGGCGGACGCCATGCCGTCGTCGGCGCGCTCGCCGAGGAGCGCCGACTCGGCGATCTCGGATTCGGGGATCAGCCGTGAACAGCGGACGGTGAAGTGTGCTGGGTTGGGGTTTTTGCCCGAGCGCTCGAAGAGGTCGCAATAGACTACGGCGATGGGGCCCTCGCTTTCCGAGACGACGTCCAGACACCGCACGTCACTGTTCCAGGTTTCGCCGGGGGAAGGCTCTCGTGGAACGAAGCGCACGCCGTACAACCGCGTAAACAGTCGGGAGAGCCCTTGCATCACCGTGCCGAGTGAGAAGTATGCTGATAGATCATGATCTGCTTTCGAGCGGCTGCGCAGCGCGAAGGTAAGTTTGGTTGCGTAATAATCCCGATCCCAGGGCTCCAATGCGCCGCTGATACCCTGGTCTCGTTTGAGATTCGCAAGCATGGTGACCTCCGCTTGCGCAGCGGGAAGGTTTGCAGTCGCCATCGCTTCCAGGAATTGCATGACGGCATCCGGTGTCCCCGCCATTTTATCCATCAGCGTGTGCTGTCCAAAACTCTCGCACCCGACAAGCGTCGCTAGCTCAGCCCTCCTCTTCAGGAGCTCCTCCAGCACCCCGATCTGCTTCTTCGAACTGGTGGAGTTGGCCAGAAACAACTCCCTCCTCACCGCCGGATCATCCACTGTCCTCAACGCATGATTCGCCGCCATGCCGACCGTCGGGATTTTTATTTTGCCACGGCTCGTAAGCTCCCTGACAACCATCGGATCCATCCCGCGCATCCTCGAACTGTCGAACTCCAGCACCTGCTTATCGGGCTCCATGTCATTGACGAACCCCACGCCCAACTCGGCAATCTCGCTCGTGAGCTCGACCCAGCGCTGGCGCACATATCCCGGCAAATTGATACCCGATTTCTCAAAGTCCTTGAGCAGGATCTCGGCGACAGTCCTCTCGTCGTCACTCCACCTCCCGACGACGTCTGGATCTTGCAGCGCTCTCTTGAGCGCGGTGTAGAGTCCGGTGGTAGTGTTCAGCACGTGCATGTACTCGAACATGGCGGCGTAGGCCTCGTTGGCGGCGACGACGATGGTGCGGTCCGGGTGTGTCGAGCGCACGAAGTCGGACATGTCGATGACCCTGCAGAGGAGGTCACTCAGCCGGTCGAGGTCCAGGACGACGCGGGTGAACTCATCGCGCGTGCTGGCGCCCACGATCTTCTCGACCAGCGCTTTCGCCTTGTCCAGTGTCCTCTCCGCATACTTCTTGAACCCGGCGGGCGAGGTCAGGTCCTTGTTGTGGAACAGGCCCGCGCGTGGGGCAGCGGGGTCGTGGGATTTGCGCAGGAATTGGGACCAGAGTTCGGCGTTGTCACTGTTTTTTTTTAAAAAATTATTATTATTGTTATTATTCTCCCGGTTAGGTGAATGTGGATAACGAGGGGGGAGGGAAGGAGGTTGTGCTGATCACCTACAATATCTCCCTCAGTGTTTTATCGTCGGCCGCAGCGTTGGGAGCGGAGTGTAGAGCTGGATTGAAGCTCGAGCAGCTCGGAAGGCCTACACTTTGCTGCTGCGAGAGGATGTTCCCGAGGACGGCGGTGCCGTAGTGTCGGCGACGGTCACTGTGAAGGAGGTTTTTCTGGAGTTGCTGCCAGAGACATTTGGAGCACAGGGTCCGCCACGGGGGAACGATTGACCGGTACATTTGAGTAGTGGGGTTGTCAAAAAAAAAAGTGAGCACTCTGCCGGAGGAGCGCATGAGAACACCAGAAGCAGCATTAGAGAATTCAATGTTCCTATCAGATTGATTGATAAGACGACCACAGCCTAGAACCGAGCTAACCAAAAGCTAGGTAGCACAGATCGAGTGACATCCGCCGAGTGCCAACCATAACAGCATTTCCATTCGTCCGCCGGAAGTGTACATAGCCCGTAGGGCACTGCGTGGAACGAGGTTCTCCCAAGCGGTGATCAGGCCCGTCGTTGGAAGATCACTTACTGCAAAATATCAAGCTAGCCATATTTACCCCAGATCGACGCCAAGCCCGTAGTGCCACCAGAACCGTACCTTTTCCTTCTTCACCGTCACCAGCGACCCACAAGCCCAACTCCCAACCCATTATCCCAACTATCCGCCACCACCACCAACACGTCCAACAAACAAAATAAACAGACAATGTCGACCACGGCCGAACCACCGGTAACCTTCATCCCGGCGAAACGTCGCAAGCTGGCGCAGAACATCCGACGGAAGCGGTCTCAGTCACCACCAGCGGCTCCCACGAGCGAGCCGGAGGTATCCCTGCAGCGTCCGCGTGTACGGCACCGTTTCGGACTCGAAGTCTCCTCGTCCACGCCGACGAACGCGGCGGATGGCGGCGGCAGCGGTGGTGGCTTGGCCGAAGACCGTGCGCTCGAAGCCGAGACGCTCGCGGTCGTGAACCGCTTCACGCACCAGACGGGACAGGTGACGGACGTGGACAAACACATGATGGCGTACGTCGAGCAGGAGATGTCGCGGCGGCGCGGCGAAACGACTGTGGTCTCGCCCGAGACGGCGGCGGCGGCGGCGGCGGCACAGGGAGGAGGCGCGGATGACGAGCGGCGACAGCAGCGGCAGAAAGCGGGGAAGGGTAGCTACTGGGCGCCCACGCGTCCGGAGGCCCGCGGGGCTACGCTTGGGAAGCTACACGAAGTCGATCTGGGCGAGGAGGTGAAGCAGCGGAATATTGCGTTGACGGCGCAGGCGCTTACGGGCGGTGGCGGCGAGGGCCAGCTCGAGAGTGGTGCTGCTTCTGGGGGAAGGAGGAGACAGCGCAGACGGAGGAACAGTCAGGATATCGAGAGGGATAGACTCGTCGAAGAGGTGCTCAAGGAGACGAGGCTGGACTTGTATCCTGAGGATGCCGCCGAGGAGGAGGATCGCGACGAGGAGGGCGCTGCGGACGATAAGATCGCGGAGAAGTTTCGGAAGGAGTTTATCGATGCGATACTGTCGAAGAGGAGGAGGCGCGGCGCCGATCCCAAGACGAAGGGTAAGAAGGAGGATAAGAAGCGACCGAAGGGACCGAAGCTAGGTGGTAGCAGAATGGCGAGAGCCCAGATGCGAGAGCAGCAGCAGGGCCAGAGTGGCGGGAGTGGTCCGTCGGGGCCTGGAAGGAAGTAATTTAACGATGCACACTCGGACTGGTGTTATCCTTTTCTTCTTTTTTTCCCCTTCTTTTTTCTTTTCTTCTATCTCCTTGGATACGGGATATTCCTAGTGGCATTTTTCTTTCTTCCTGTACTTTTACTGAAATTTTTACGGGTAGCAGTCAACAACACACGGCTGGCCAATCCATCACTCGTTCACACACATTCGTCACCTCGGGCTGGCAATCTCCAAAAGCAGTGAACGATTGAATGCATTTCCCACACACCGTCTAAAGCCAAAATAGAAATCTAAAATACCACGGAATCAGTAAAGGCAAACCACAAGGATATACAAGCTAATATGTAAACAAGACGGACGCCGAACAGGCTGAAGCAAGACACGATGGAAAGGGGGAAAAAAAACAAGACCCAAAGCGAGTAGCTATTATGTAGTACAATGCAAAGAGGAGGAGACACTACATCCAAAAACAGACACAAAAGTCTCCCCCTTCCCGCTGATTTGACAGACACACAAAACAAAAGCATCAAAAATCAACAATCAGCCAAACGTACACGCATAGCGGCCAATCACTTCTTCACTGGTGGCTGTAGTAACTCCAATCCCTTGACGCCAGCACCGAAATCCAACAACAGTGTCCTGCTATCCTGACTGGTGCTCACGATCCGCTGAAAGTCGGCTTTCGCAGCCAGGATCCACGTCGAATGGAACTGCTTGATATCGAGTATCATCTTTCCAGTCTCAAGGCTCCAAACTTTGACACTCTGTAACCAACGTCAGCGACTTATCCACAGGCGTTCCATCGGAGAGGGGGAAGGCATACCGCATCGTACGAACCCGAGATAATCCTGCGATTCCTCGAATCCAAGTGAAGGGTCCGCACGAGATCCTTGTGTCCGCGCAGGGTCTTCAAGCAGGTTCCAGTCATGGCATCCCAGACACGGATATCCTGGTCGTTACCTCCGCTGACGATGGTCTTCGCATCCTCGCTGAACTGGACGCAGGCTAATCCCCTATGGTGGCCTTTAAACTCGCGGATACAGTCACCCGTATCGAGATCCCACAGCTTCACCAATGCATCTCCGGAGGCGCTGACGATCTGGTTGCCACGGATGGCGACAGCATTGACGGGGCCGCGGTGGCCTTTGAGCTGGCGGATCAGCTTGCGCGTGTTACGGTCCCAAATGCAGATCGTTGTGTCCTTAGAGCACGAGACGATGTGGTGCTCGTCGAAGCAGACATCCAACACTCCAGCAGTGTGCGTCGACAACCTTCCGATGGGGGTGTAGGAGGGAAGCGACCACACAATGCAGGTGTTGTCCGACGAACCCGACACCAAGATCTTGTCGTCAAACTGCAGACACAGCACCGAAGCAGTGTGGAATTGAGTGACCGGAGCCACGTCCCCAAGAGCGGCATCCGTGCTGGCCGCAGCTGAAAGAATCCTGACACACTCGCCAGTCTTGATATCCCAGATCCTGATCGACTGATCCCGGGAACCGGTGATGATTTTAGTGCTGCCAGACTGTTAGCCAGCTTCAAAGGCCCAAGGGGGGAAGGTCTACATACTCGTCGAACTGGACGCAGTAGACGCTATCGGTGTGACCCTTCATGTACTTGTAGGTCATCTCTGCTTTGGTCCATCGCGAATGCAGTTCCTTGTTGACAGCAAACATCCTCTTCCAGTCCTTTCCGGGCTCCGATTCCCATGGCCCATGCTCAGCGCGGAACACAGATCGCCAGACGTGTCTATTAACCGCCGCCTCGCGCCACCTGCGGGAGACCGCCTCGCAGTTGACAAGACTCCGATGGTCGAGATACGACATGACCTGTGATGTGATCTCGGCGGGAAGGCAGCCGACGGGGTCTGTTCGTGGCCCAGTCGATTAGCATCCTCGAAACCACACTCCGGCAGGTGTCTGTCGCGCATACCAACTCTCTTCATTAACGCATCCACGCAGTAGTAGTTATCTCCGACGTCCTTCTCGTCGAGAACAATTCCGCTCTCGGCATCTCCCATAAGCGCTCTACCCTTGCCGCGTCCCTTGCGTCCTGGTCCACTGACAACCAATGGTCCCTTTTCGTTTCCTGGTCGGAACGAGTGGGACGCTCTTCGCATAAGCTTTCGCACCGTCTTCTTTATCGGTCCACCACGGCCTTCGGGTTTGGAGTCCGATGTAGAGGGTGTAGTTTCGAAGCCGTCGCCGATAAGAACCGAGCTGTGGGATGGACCGTTGAGTGCTGGCTGTGAGTTGGAACGTCTTCTACCGCGGAAGGGAAGGGCGCGACAGATGGAAGTCCAGCCGCGCACGTTAGTTCCGTTGCCTGATGAAGTGGCTTGTAGTGTGGTTGCTGTTGCAGCCATAGCTATTGTCGTGGTGGTGGTTGTGTGTGGTGGTTAAGTATGCGCCGTCTACCGGTTTACTGAACCGTGCGTTTGTACGTGGATAGCGCTCGTCCAAATAGACTGAGAAGGGACAAGCAGCCTGTAACTGGTGCACCGAAGAACAACAAAGTTCTCTGAGCGGTAGTTAACGGACGATGGTGATTCGCCTGTATGTGGATGGGTATGCAAGTAGCAGACCGCGAGTAGGGTTGCAGTATGTTGATAACGAGGGACTAAAGTTGTGTTGTCGAAGGAGAGAAAGGAGAGGAGGAGAAGAGGGATCGAAGAGAAGAAGAGGAAGCGGGTCGCGCGCGATAAAGCAAGAAGAAGGTGAAGCTCGGCTCCTCAACGGATTTGACCGGTACCAGTACCACACAACCCCTGACCAAGAATTGAGCTTGAGTTTTTTCGCTTTCCACAGACAGCGGGTCGTCGCAACCTCAAAGGACAAGGCGACAAACACAAACGTAGAGTAGAGTGGTGAAGAAGCGAGGGTGTGTTCTAGTTGGAGAGAGTGGAGTCTCGCGAAGAAAACAGGACAGAGGAAGAAAGATCACAAGCCCGGTTTCTGGTGAGCGTGGCGGTAGTTTCAGTGTACATATCACGGCAATGCGGAGAAAGAACAGAATAATGTGGTGAGCAGGTTGTTTAATAGGTATCTACCTACAGACCATTCCTGTGGAGGCGAGGTAGTTTGACAAGCGAAAACGGTGGGGGGAAATTGCTAGCTACGACCGGGATAGGACCCTGGACTCGAGTAGACTTGAACTTGGTCGACCTTGAGTTGTGGAGTATCTACATCATAGCAGGTTACATACATACCTCATACTCGATGGAGAGGCAGTGCGTTGGGCAGGGTTCCGGCGGGCGCGGAATAAAAATGCAAAAGCAAATACCAAAGCCAGCAGCAGCAGCGGGCAACTAGAGTGAATTTCTGTGGAGCAACGAATCGTTTGAAACCGCGGGGGGGGGGGGACAAGAAAGAAAGAAAAAAACCCCAAAACAGGTCTACAGTACACACATCCTCCAGACTCCCAGTTGGATGTGTATATACCGACAATCAACCGGTCAGTCCTCAGCCTCCACGTCTTCATCCACCAAAGAGCCACCCACATAATGTCCTCCTGCCCACCTGTTTCCCGGTCAGGCCAGCAAGATGATAACTCCAGATAAGCCTCACCCTCCCTCCGGAGACCGCGTGCTCACGCGGGGCACTTGGCAGGCGAGTCCTACGTATTTCCACATTTCCACATCACCCTCCTGTGCCGCCGCGGCAACTGCACTGCACTGCAGACGGCCTGCGTCGCGAGAACCATCAACCATGTGCGGCGCGGCGGCGGCTGGTTGGTTGTTTGGTGGTGGTGGTGGACAGCGCTATATGCAACGAAGTAACGTAACAATGTGTGCGAGTCTGAACTTCGCGGGCCCAGATCTTCCAGAATGCCCCCCCCCGTTTGTGCCCGCGAGTTGGCCACCCAAGGAGGAGAGAGTAGTGAAGGGGGGGGAGGCGACGAGGAAGGGCGGTCTCGGTACAGTAGCTGCTAAGTGGCGGGGATGTCCGCTCAGCCGCCAGCTGGTCCTGGTAAGGCATGTCGAACACAAACTGTGGTATATAGAGTAAGGCAACGGCCGCGATGTTTGATGTCTTGCGCCCGCTTGTGCTGCCCCCCACCGCATGCCGCCTTCCCTACATCCATCCATAGATAGTGAGTGGGGCAATGTATGCCTACTAATTCATTGGACGCGGCTTAATTTGTTGTATAAGGGACTCAGGAGGAATAGCGGCGAGTCAGGGGATTAGTCAGCCTCGGTGGTCTTAGCGAGTCGCTGAGTGGTGCTTGTTCTTTACATATCCTGTGCACGTCCGCCAATCAACGGGGTCACAACATCAACTCTTAGTTTCTTCCTTCCTTGTGTGTGATATCTCCTACAGATCTGGTCTAGGTCTTCGATAGCCAGCGCTATCCTGGGCAGCAACTGCGTGTACATGGTACCTAAGCTTCATGGCTCCTGCACATGTACTCTAGAGTACCTACGGTTTGATGTACATATGTAGATATTTGACCCGACGGCGCCGGCAGTCACATCTCGCATGGGTCCGGATCCCCAAGTCTGAGCTATCTACTCATCTGCCTCGAAACATATGATCCGCAGCCGCCTTACGTATGCAGCTGCACACTTTCCATGTCCCATATGGCAGCCTCGACGGGATGCATCTGGATTCTGGCACTCGATTACCGAATCTAATGGGAACCAGAATCCGAATGTTTGGCGTCAAACTCAGGACAACTCCACAAGAAAATAAAAGTGAAACAGGCTGCTGCCCGCATCGGCTGATTCAGCCGGGATTTGAACCCGGGTCGGGCGCATAATGCTACTGGCAAGCGCCCATGATACCCCTACACTACTGAATCTTGCATGTTAGACTTCAAGGTTACCATTGTTGACAGGATGTCGAGAGACGTCATTGATGTGCCCGGGAACAGAGAATGAGAACAGTATAGATCGCATCACTCGCCATGCATCGAAATCAAGCAGATCGAGTACTTCCTACACCAAATCATGACAGCTACGCTTCCATCTACTCCTCCTCGTCCTCGTCCCCGTCCTCGTCGTCCTCACCCTCGTCGTCCTCGTCGTCCTCGTCGTCCGACACCTCTTGGCCCAACTCCTTTAACCGTTTCTTGTCCACAAGTCAGTATATTGTGTAAAGCGCAGGCTGGAGCATTTGCGCCACAGACCTTATCCCCCTTCCTCTTCTCTTCCAGATCTCCCAGCACCATGAACAGATCGTCCAGTTCGGTCTGCACCTCATCGGCCTTGGCCTTCGCCTCGTCACGCTCCTTGACTAAAGCCTCCTTCTCTTTCACCGCGGCATCACGGGCTTTCGCCGCCTCTGCAGCCGCTGTCGTCTCCTTCTCGAGAGTGGCGGCGTCGACGGCCGAGGCGAGCCTCTCCTCCAGCGAGGCAATGATGAGTGACTTCTTCTCGAGCTCGCCGGCGTGCTCTTCGTGCTGAACCGCGAGATCCTGTCTGTGTTGGTTGGTGGCCTCGGTGAGCGAGGACTGGAGCTGTGATAGGCGGAGGTCCCGCTCGGCGAGTTGCGTCTGGAGGTCCTCCGCATGCTCCCTCGCTACCTGTTCCAGGTCGGACCGTAGCTTCGAATGCTCTCTGTCCCGCTCCTCGAGCTGTGCGCGGACGGACTGGAGCTCGTTATCCTTTTCGGAAGTTATGGAAACGGTTTGTGATCGAGCGTGCTCCAGCTCTTGTTGTAATCTTAGTTTCTGCTCCTCCGCCTGCCGTTTAACCTCGTCGAACGATTGGGCGTTCCGTCGGGCCTCATCGAGTTGGTGTTGCAGTGCCTGTAACTGCGCGGTCTTCGTGGCAAGTCCGGTCACCACCTCGTCCGCCTGCCGTTTCACATCCGCCAGCTTCCTCTCTGCCTCCTCCTGCTGCCGCTTCGTTAATTGCACCTCGTTCGCTGCAGCCTTCGCTTGCTGCTGCAGTTCACCGACCTGCTTCCTTAGCGACTGTATAAGCGTTTCTTTCTCCTCGACAGTTCGTCGATTCCGCTGGCGCATTTCCTCCATAATGGTACGGTTCCGCTCGTCAGCAGTGACCTTCTCAGCCTCGAATTTCCTACGCTGTGTCTCGATCGCTTCGTTGTGCTTCCGAGTCTCTGCGGCGAGCGTCTCTCGTGAGCGCTGGAAGGACTGCTGCAGCTGGGAGCTCAGCTGTTGGGCGGCAAGAAGCTGCTTCTGGAGGGATTTTACGACAGAAGAGTGATCCTTTTGGAGCGAATTCTGTGCGGCCTGGAACTGCTGCTGGGCTGCGTTCATCGCGGCTGCATGTTGTGACTCTATCGCGCGTTTCTCATCCTCGACGGCGTCAAGTATCCGCTGGCTCTCCACGACCTGGCTGCGCAGTGTCTCCAGCTCTTCTAGATCAACACCGTTACGGACCTTGGTGACCCCATTGGCTGTGATTTTCGTCTCTAGATTGGGGTCCTTATCGATCGCACGCATCACCTGTCCAAAGTTGTCCTTGAAAAACTCGACAAACACTGGATTGAAATAGACCTCTGGCAAGCCATGTCCATGTCGCGGCCGCTGACCCGGCATGAAGTCGTCTTTCGACGCCTCAAAGTCGCGGATCAATGGGTGTGATCGGAGCTTGGTCAGTTTGTTGACGTACAGATCTCGCTCCATCTGCTGTGTCAGGATCTCGTGTACCTGTGCGCGAGATACTGGAGACTGTGCGTGCGAGAACTCGTAGAGGATGCCCAAAAGGAAGGTGGAGAGACCCTGGACGATGGGATCCACACCATTTTCCTTCACAGCGCCGACGAGTGCTTGCACGCTGGCACCTTCACTCAGGAAATCGTCGACTGCGTCAGAATCTCCAAAGAGCCAAACGGAAAGGAGCATTAGGTAGCCGATACAGATGCGGGGGTCGTATTGGTGCTGAAGAGCCATGATAAGGTTGCCGGAGATTCCTTGGATGGCAGTGACCACTTCTTCACCGGCTTCAGCATCACCTTCTTTCACGCCTGTAGCAAGCACTTTAGCCTCCTTGTCGTCGTAGATTAGGTGCATCAATATTGCACTAGCGATCCAAACCCTATACGGGTCGCCGCGGGAGGCATTGTCGAGATGGAGCAAACAGGTGAGGGCATTCGCCGATGAATCGCCATCATCGTGCAGCTCGATTGCGTATGCAAGGAAATGCCGCCGGACGAGCTCGTTGCCATTGAAGTAAGCCTCCAAACTCCTGCCAGCGGCAAACCTTGCATCGAACGCATGCTTCGAAGAGTTCATCAGTGCTAGATCCAGCAGTCCCTCAATAACACCGCACTCCACAGGCTTGAACTCCGCCTTCTCGTCCTTACTGGCGCCATCAGGTGAAGGCTGCGGTGGCGGTGGCTGCAGTTCTGGTGGGGCGACAGCCATGGTTCCGAATGCCTCCTGCAGCGGTTTATTCCCATCGATCAGATCGGCCATGGCCTTCAGCGCCTCCGTGCGCACCGCCAGCTCCGCCGGCGAAAACGCAACCTTGACCACCAAATGCATTATCCCTGCCGTCACGAGGGCATTCTGATTCTGGACCGTTCCCAGCCCTCCAGGCACAACAAACAGCCGTACCAATCGTAGAGCGTACTGGATATTGGTATCCCTCTGTTCCCTAGCGAACGGCAGCACTTTATCATCCGGCTCAAGGTTCAATAATGCGGCCAACTTCGGGATTCCGCCGGTCTCCCGGAAATATTTCTGGTTCGAAACGTTGAAGCTGAGGAGATTCGAGAGAAGCTGTAGGCAATCCTGCACCACTATCCCTCCCTCCACTCCGCCTTCGGCCTCGATTATTGAAAAGACCTGGTCGAACGCATTCGAAAACGTGATCATCTTCTGGATATCGGTGTGGCCGGCCGAAAGGTGTATCATCAGTAGCACCGCCTCTGGTCTCCAGTCAGCCCTCTCCTCCTCTCGACATCCCCGCAACACTTGCCATTCCGTATAGCCTCCCTTTTATCGCCCATTATCTCTACCAACCTGTTTACTCCCAGCGGCGCGGTGTAGACGCATTCCTGTGTCCTCGCCGGACGATTATTCGAAATCGCTGCGAGCAGTTGTAGCGCATACAGACGGATGTAGAAATCGCCGTCTTCTAGCATATCAAGGAGGATAGTGATATTCTCTTGTTTCTTGCGCTCACCATCAGCCCCGCATTCGCCCTCCTCGGTGCAGAAAAAGGGCGACAGACCTGAGTAAACTCATCTGTAAGCCACAGCGCTATATCCCCCGAGCTCTCCAACTACACTCCGTTACGTCAGCACCTTTGTCATCTCACTCCCAATCCCAATGACAACCCGGGCAACGAACGTTCGACTCATCGGGTACAAACAACATCAGCAGCGTCTCCAGCACGGCACGGACCGTATCCCCATCCTCCCTATCCCTAGCCAAGCACGCGATGAGGCCCCTGAGACCCTCACTCGCCACAAGCTCCTGGAACTCCCGCGCAAAGCTTCTCAACCCTAGTATGGCGGCGCGACGGTCTTCGAGAAGTGTGGAGGACGACAATCGTAGGCATAGCGTTTGGATGGTCGATGCCGCGTCTTGTTTTGGTGGGGCTTGTGCACCTGACAGGAGGCCGGTTATGAGCGACATTGCGGTTTGATTGTGTAGCAGTGTTCGGGGTGCACACGGTGGGGCGGTGGTGCGGTGCTATGCTGTGGTGAGGTGAAAGGTTTCGGGAGAGCCGCATTCAAGATCATCACTTTACGTGGCCACAATGCAGGTAACTACCACCTAGCTACCCCATCTTGCAATAGCTCGCCAATCTACAGTACCACGGAACTACCTTCGTTTCAGCTACAGTAAAGCTTCGCTGAAACGCCAGCTCCTAGTTGTACATACCTTGCTGGGTTCAATTCACTGCTCTCCCGGAAGAAATGTTACGTATCTAGAGAGAAAAAACAAAACTGAATACGGTATTCTATGCATTACAAGAACATATCTAAACGCGGGAGGGTGGCTCCTCCTCGCTTGGGGAAAAAGGTCCATAGCGGTGCCTCGGTGGTCCATCAAGAGAAGCTTTCGTAAGTACAGTAAAGCCAACTTTACCCAATAGTGCTCATGAGAAGAAGGGGAGCTTCGAAAATAAGTCAAGGAACCAAGGAGACATCGGAAGAAGAGAGATAGAGAAACGAAAACCCCGAATTGGATAGCTGGCTTGGTAGGTAGAAGAACACGCGAAAAGCAACCCTACAAGTCACTGTGCTATAAAAGCCACTGAACGACCCTCGCACTCCGACATTTTGGGGGAAAAGGAGCCTTCATACAATCCACAACCGCTTGCTCCCGAACGGATCCCCGCATCGCATCTTTGAAGCCATCTAAAACGTCTCCAAGTCGTCTTCCTGTTGATCGGGTATCACGAATCCATCCTACATAGGCTGGTCAGCCGCATTAAACACCAACAGCAAGGAGGATTTGGGTGTCGTACCTCGGTAGAATACAGAATCGCCTGGATTGAAGGAACCAGACCATCCTCGTCTTGTTCCAGCTCTGGATTCTCCTCCACTGCCCTCTGGACCAACAACTCGATGTCGCGCAGCTTGCTGAAGTAGAAATCCCTCTCCTTTTCCAACCCAGCGACACTCTCCTTCAGCTGTGCATTCTCCGACTGCAGATGAGCAGATCCACCACCACCTAGAGGTGTTCTGGTTCTAGCAGCACCACCGACGGTAGGGGTAGTTCCGCGCTTCGCAGCGTTCGCGCCGACGTTGCTACGGATGGGCTCCTTGGGGGTTCCTCCGATCACAGCAGGCGCGCCCTTTCTGCGGGAAAGGGCATCGTAATCACCACCGGGGTAATTCTGGTCCCAGAATCGCTTTGTCCACTGGAGGAACTCCAGGTTGTCCTGCATCTTGCACTTGACAAGCCTCTCGATGTGGATGGGCCTATCAATGTTCTTCTGGGCGAAGTATACTAACCAGCACCAGTCAAATCAGAAGTGGTCGCTACAGCAGATACCGCATCCAGTACGGGAATAATTACCGGTGAGGACCTTGAGATTGTTGATGTATTCATACTCTGAGCGGGCATTGAACTTGACCTTGTGCATTGGCACATCTCCTATAGTGACACCCGTACATCAACAACACGTTCCGCGAAAGCAACCACCATCCGTTCAGATTGTCAGTCGAGAGCTTGCGAAGGAGCGATACCGTAGATCGAATCGAAGACCTGGCAGAAAGCAGCACTGCGATTGGATATTCATCAGCCGACATATACCACCATTTCCCCGGCAACCCCGCATCGCTGTGTTGCTTCTCGTGGTGTGGTTGCCAGGCTATAAGTACATACCCGGTTCCGCATTGTTCAACACGCGTTATGTTAAGCTGCAACAGAGAGTTGAGCCAGTTCAGGAGTTCTTGTCTGCAAGGAAACCCAATCAGCGCAAATCGTAAGTATCAGTGGCAATAGCCCGCAGTTAAAAAGGTAGGTGCATACCGAGACTCTCCCATGTTGTCGGCGTGTGAAGAGGATAAAGAGGAGTTGTCTGTGGGAGGTGTTTCGGGAAAGTGAAACTACCGAGTGCAAAAGGTTTAATATGAAAGGAAAGGAGCAAGAGATGGAGGAAGTCGGAGAGATGAGGGGTGGGGTGTTCAAGTAATGCGTGTGCGACGGTGAGGTGCCTCACAACTCTTTGGCGTCAGGAAAAGACAGGGAACCGCCACTCTGCTTTTGGTGCTTTAATGCCAAGCCAGGATTCTGTATCCACGATTGGACCCTGGCCTCCTGCCTTTCAGTCGTGAGTGACGGAGGAATAAAGGAAGACTTTTACCGTAAAGGGAATAAAGGCTTTGGTCAACGTAAAACACGTCAAAATTCCGCAAAGCATCGTTATACAAGAAGCAGCACGCACTCAGACTAGGCATCAAATCTACCGGATATTTGCACATGCGCTCAGATCACCACTCTCCACACTCAATCCCGCCCATTTCTATTCTAGTCGTCCCATCTACAGCTGTAACATCGAAAGATGTCTCCATCCCACCGAACCTCACAGATTACTGCCCTTTCCCATGTTGCAGCGCCCTCGCTGCTGACGATTCCGCCTCTTGGGTCACATTCCTCAATACCGGCCGTACAGCCGACATCTCCCGTCGCTGCAGTCTAATCAAATCACCTCTCTCCATGGCATCCTCCTCGATATCGGAGATGACGGGAGTCTTATCTGGATTCCCTGGCGATGGCCCACCATCGGGAACTGCATACGAGCCCCAGCTTCCTCCAACCGACTCAAGGAGGAAGTCTGATGCCGTAGGCTCGTCCAACACACCGAGATCCTCGGGACGGAAGTACTTCGGCATGATGTACATACGAATTGGGATTAATATGAAGATGATGACAGGGAAGCTAGACTTGTCGGTTAATTATACTGACAGAACCGAAGAGCGAAATACTCACCCAACAGCGGCGATCGTGTTGGTAATTGCAAACGTCTAAACGGGTTAACCCAGTCCTTCACTGGAAATCACGGAGCGGGGACAAACTGCGGCAAACCCAACCAGCTCGACCCAGACAAACGCCCACAGAGTCGAGTTCTTCACGCGGCGAAGAGGATGGCCGATGCTGGTGAGCGTCTTGTCTTTCAGGAGATAAAGAATCTTCAGTGTCATCCCGTTGTCCTCCAGCGCCTGGAGTCCCATAACGAAGAAAAGTCCGGCCATAACCTACATCCTGTCAGTTTGGTTGCGCGACTCTTTCCACAAAGTGGTACCACGCACAGCTTGGGGGATGAGTCCAAGAAGAAACAGTAGGGGCCCAGTCATAGTGCCCAATGTGAGTAATCCCTGTGCCAGATTGCTGATCCGTTGCTCCACAACATGATCGACAGTGGTCTGCACCTTGCCTTCATTATCTTCTCCACCGTCAGTTTTCTTACTGGTCACACACAATGCAGCGGTGTGGAAAGGCGCCTGGGGAATGAGGCCGCTATATCAATGTCAGTTTATACTCTCTCACTGATCGGATGTCACGAACTTTGGTGCTGGAAGTCCCAGGATACCAGAAATACCAGTGGTGAGTCCAAGCAAAAATATATCCCAATGAAACCCACTAGGTTTCTTCAGCGGGAACTCGGTTCCTTGAGCCATCAAACTGGATACATTATGGTCGAATACGAACCTGCGGTGCGCCGTTAGCTCACACATCATCTGAAGCTGCGACAGGACCTACAGGATTGTCAATAGGATCGCAAAGCTATACTTAACGTCAGCCATGTTCCGAATCGCCAATCACAGCAGAACGAGCTTACGGAATAGCCAAAAAGATATCGCCTGTGCTGATGTCCCAGATACGAACGAACCAGTCACGGTCCGGGGTCGGAAGGAAAGCCTTGCTGATAGGCATACGCTCGAGGTGTACGCCATCCATCCTCCCAATGAACTGAAATCCGGTGAAGACGACGACTGCCAACGGTGTACCATAATCTTTCAAGAATACGCGGATCGGATGGTTGAAAAGATTGCTATTGCCGATGAGACTGGCAATATAACCAACAGCTAGGACTAGTAACGCAATCACGATCGAAAGGTATGCGGATGCTTCACTGGCTCGCCATTGGAGCGTGAGAACCTGGATGCCTTTTTGAATGTAGAGAATCGCCACGTAGAAGCTTTATGCGGGTGTCAGTCGACTGATGCTTCAAAAATACATTTTCGCCCATCACCCACCCGAAGATATCGCAACTGAACCGAGTCACCCAGCGAACAGCATTGCAAGCGTTCGTGATAGCCAGAACCCAATGCATGACCATAGCCCACCTAGACGCGTATAAGCATGCATTCCTACCGCAGACCGCAGAAGCCTGATGCATAGAAGATTCACAGGCAGATCCAGCACATAAACGGGAAATACGGCGTTCCTCTGATATCCGTCAGTCACAAGTTCACCACTGGCCACTGGACTACCAGGTGCAAGCTGGAACCTTACCTTGGAGTCATAACAGCATAGACAGTGTAATTAAACACTGTAATGGGACCCGTAACACCAACAATACACAGCGGTTGTGCAGCCAGCAATGAAAACAGCACCGCGGCAATCACTGAAGCAAGCAGTACCTCGTTGACGCCGTATGCGCCATCCATCTTCTCGTACCTGAGTGCCCGTTTTAGTCGCCCCTGCAACAAAGGAAACAGGACGAATGAGCTTCCTTACATGTCATACGAGAAAGCCAGGGCCGGCAAAATACTTTATATCCGCCCAGAAGTCAGTAATCCGTCCCCGTCGTGCTCGTCGGAGTTAGTTTCACAAGAGAAGAAAAAAGAAGAAAAAGGAGCGAAGCAAAAAAAAAAAAGTGACTCACTTTGCAAAGTACATGTAAACTGTACCACATCGTCAGTGTACCGATTCATAGACATCACAACCAGAAGGGGGGGAGGGTGCTCACTAGTACTCGGCACGATCCGGTAATCCCACGCATCAGTGAAATCGGAGACATAGTACGGCGCCCTCCTCTTAACGTCGTTGATCATTCCCTGGAACCAATAGATGCGCCACCATTTCACCGAGGCCAGGGGCTGTGGAGAGTCGTTGAAGGAGCTCATCGTTTGTCGTGTCGCGTGTATAAGGTGAAAGACAAAAGACGAAAGACGCGAAAGTCGGAAGAGCTTAGGGGAGATAGCTCTAGCTGTCCGGTTGAGTCAGAAAGAGTTGCACGGTGTAGGGATCATGCAGGATAATTTGGGGTGGAAACGAGATGAAAGCCGTTTTTTTTTGAGTTGGTACATACACACTGAGGGACTCCAGCTCTATGTATATACAGCGCCAAAAAGTGGGGGTCTTTTGCTGCTGCAGTCGCGCGGGAGCACTGCCGGAATCAGCGTAAATGTCACAGTCTCCCTGGTAGCTGAGCGGGCGACTGAGTTGAGCAGGCGAGCAGAAGACTTAGCCGAGCGTGCGTGCGGGAGCAGATGACTTAAGGTAGGCGGGGTAAGAGATGGTAAGATAGTCTACGTGGGCGGAGGGCTCGGGAGCAAAAGAGTGACCGAGAAGTTGGGTGAAGAAGTGAAGAGATATGTACACTTTAAAACCGAAGACTTGCATTACATATTACCTGGGTGCTCCTTATGGCTCATCCAGCTCGCTGGTCACTTCCCTATTCTACGACCTACATGTTTCCATTCCTGCATTCCTTCCGTGTTGGGGAGCTGCAGCTTCATGGTCCCCCGTATAGTAGACGGCCGGAGACTGCTGCTCTCCCCACCACCTGCCGGAAACCATCCCCAACCTTGAGCCCACCGAAGACCACGTACCACCACAGCGACAAGGAGATCGGGATATTGCTTGCAGCCGACATGAATCCTTTCATTCCGCGGAACAATCCAGTCACCTCGAGCGGTCCGCCAACTGGCAGCATCATGCTACCTCCCACGACCGGAAAACATCCCCCTGCTGACAGCGCAAGTCCTTCAGCACATGCCGCCCTTGGTCGATCGGAAGATGTTTTGCCCATTGATCCGGCTCTGTGACCTCATGTTCCACTGGATGATGAGTGCCACGGACGGCTCAGGGTAGCTCCAGGTAGCAAAACCAAAGACAGGAACAAGGACGATGATGAGGGCGAAGATGAGAGATTAGGGCGCGGCAAGCAGGCGCGCGGCGAGGACCAGAGAAGGAGGGCGCGAAGGCACGTAGCAGTGTGTCCAAACGTGGAACAAGGCGTGCGGATCGAGTGAGCGGGCGAGCGGGCGAGGCAAACATCCAGACGGGTGGGTGGATGGGTGGATGGAGGCGTGCACATGGAGAGATATCTAAGAGACAAGACTTTACGCCAACAGTACACTCTCCACACCGTGGCCCACTGAAAATCCCACAATACGATGCACACGGTGCGACAGACAAAACATCCGGAACCTTTCTCATGGTACATCCAAAACCTTCTTCACGTCGAGCGACCAGAGCGTTTTCTCACCGCGCAAGCAGAATCTTCCTCGCCACACAATCAGAACCCAGGATCTGCCCTCACCGGGCAACCAGAACCAGGACCTTTCCCTTGCTGGGCAGCTAGAACCTTCCAGACCTTAGTCATTCCGTAGTGGTGGTCGCGGCGGCAGTGGCGGCGGCGCCGGCAGCAGACCGTGACAGATGTGGGGTTTGAGGCTTGGGTGCATCGAGCCCGTTTCGGGCACTGGGCGGATTTTCAGCGATTATTGGGGCTGGTATTCCAGGCTCGCGAAGAACAAGCCGAGATGCCAGCCTCACGCCGCGGCAACCGCGTGTGATATATGTTGTTGGCGTAGAGTAGGTAGTAAGTAGTTAGTGGGAGGAGAGACAGCTGACTGCTGTCATCGGTACAATGCCCCACCACAGCAGAACTCATGGTTGCACTACCGCTGTAATTCCCGCCCGGCGGCAACTTTATTGCGGCATTTACAGTATCCCGTGTTTGGCAGACTTCACGAGTTATGCGGCAGGACCCAACTCTACGCTCCTAGCCAGTGTTTCTTGCCGATACCGATTAACGCAAGATCAGCAGTGTTCCCACAGTCTCAATATATTGCGCTGTTGCATCAATTATTTTATTGCATACAATATCTGAGTACACTAATAAGGCCCTGTTTGGTTCGACCGTATTCCGAGAAGCTACCACACAAAACCGAGAAACCGTCGGTTCGAGGTCGCAAAACTAATACTTTTGAAGTGCTCTACGGTAGTAGTTTTGCGACCTCGCGAACCGACGGTTGGCGAAATACGGCCGAACCAAACAGGGCCTTAGTAAATACATGATTGCTGCCATCCTTCAGAATATTGTCAGTACTCCATTAGCAAAAGATCCCCACTTTTTGACACTGTACGTACCAAAGACGGCCGCCCCCTGGGCGGAGGAACATGCCACTAAAGACCTCCATTCTGCCAACGAAAGTCATACTCAACACCATCATCTCGTCAGATTCCTCTGCATCGGTGATTTGTGGCAACTGCAACACATATGTCTGAGCAGGTTTCGCGGTCAACCGGTGGAACCAGCCGGGTAGAGTTCGTGGTGTAACCCGTTCCGAACCACCCGCGGCGTATGTACCACTCAGCATGAGTCGACGCTCAGCAAAGGCGATAACCAATGCCTTTTCTAAAGCCTTCTATCGAGGGGAGCTCTGACAAATCCGTCGAGCTTTACCGACAGCCTCCAGCAGATCAGCCTCCACCTAAATTTCCAGGGTGACAAGTCATTAAATGCTCGTATCAGATATTGGTACTGCATGGACTGGAGTTTCCTACTTCTTCCATCGCGATATCTGATCCACACTCTTCAACCCGAACTTACGTCTAGTCTCCTCCCTCGTTGGTGCCCTTTGTTCACCTGCTCTGAATGTCACCTGCGTGTGGTGAGCCCATGCACGGACTCCCAGCTTGAGTTCAAATGTGTGCGAGCGCTTTGCTCGGGAAGGTGTCGCTGGGGGGCGTGGAATTCGTCGTGGAGCTTTAGCGCCTCCCTTTTTACGAGGGCCTGGCCGCTACCTGAACTTCAGAGAGGAACGGAGATCTGGCTTGCTAGCCGACTTCTCTTCCGCGGTGGACTGTAAGTTGGCAGTAGAGAATATCTTGAGAGTTTGTGGACAGGTACAGGTGGTACCAGCCAGGAAGTCAAGAACGGGGGTGTGGTGGACACGGGTAGGTGATGGATAATTATCCGTTTTGAGAGTATATTGCTCCAATTTGAAAGCTGATATATCTTTTACTCTCGTGGGAACTCAAAAACGGTGACGCGCCGGCGGCGGGGAGCCATGATCGTGGATGCCAGGCCTGGCACCATCAGCTTTCCTATATGTATTCCCATATCGTCCAATAACATGTCGTCTATCGAATGTCACAATGCTACTCCCATTGGTGGTCTGCTGGTCGGTAGACGTGTCTCGGCTGAAAGTGAGTTAAAAAAAAATACAGCGCGCTAGCAATAAGCGCCAAGACGGCGCCCCACCGCCAAAAAAAAAAACCATGCTTCTTTTGCATAGATAAGATAATGCGGTATCTTGCACCAGGAACTTGGCGACCGTCGATCATCTTCCTCCGTGCCATGGACAGACACTTCTCATATACTTAGATATGTATCTACATACAATAGCCCCACGTCACGCCGCGTGACGACCAGGCACCAGACTTTGCCGTACACAGATGTTGAATTTATCTCGGAAATACACAGCTACACAGAGGTAAAGCACACCATCCACCGACTACTACCCTTGGTGTGTGTACTATTCGAGGTGTGTGTTTTGCGGCACGTCGAAGCGTAGTAGCCCAAGCCTTTACAGATGGAGCACCGTGATGGTGCTTTGTTGGGATTGTTCGGCAAACCACCACAGTTGCATTATGGGTCCTCAAACCTCTCATATGGAATGGAATGGGTTTCGAAGTGTAAAAAATAACGAGCTCTGATTGGTCGCTGTTTCCATTTCCATTCCATTTTTCCATTCGACTCCAAAGGGCGATGGGCTTGCTAGTGTGTAAATGGGTTCGGTTGGGGTAGCCTTTTTCGGTGTAGACTAGCTGATCGAGAAAGGATCTGCATAGCTGGGTCGTGTGGCTGAAAGGTGTACCTGCTAGTGCATCGTATGATACAGATTCTTTATATCTACATAGATCAGCAAGTAGTTAAACCATGGTTGGTACACGGCAAGTATGTATAGCGAGAACGAGAACACCCATCACCACCGCGGCGATGCCTCGAAAGTCAAATCGAGCGACAGTGATCCAGCATCTCCAACGGCAGAAGGTTGTAGAGACGGACAAACCAGAAGCTTATGAGATAGCTACTACGAATACACTTCATCAAAGCGAACTCGAGCCAGATGATGGGAGCGATGACTTCGAGGATTTTGATGAAGATATGGAAGTTTTTGCTCTCGTGGAGGCTGTCGATATCGATATACTGCCATGGTAGAAATCAAGTGATACGACCTTCATCAACTCTGCTTCCTAGGTTCCGCATTCCTAGATTCCGCATTCCTAGCAACCATCCATTTAGCAACCCATTCGGGGTCCTCAAGCCACCCCATACAAATGGACTCGCGCAACCCATTCCATTTTCCCATTCCATTTGGAGGTTTGAGGACCGCTAATATCTGTCTCACTTTTGTCATGAGTTGCTTTGCGGGCCGGCCCCGTGGTACCCAGGTGAGTGGATGCTCACAGCCCTTAGTTAGTGGTTCATTGTTGTTGTCATTCACCTCCGATCGCCGCCTATCCTTCCGAAACCAAGCCCTCTTCGTCGTGACCCATACTCCTTCATCGGCTCCTACAGCCTCCGTCCGTCCAATAGGGGGTTGATTCCCAAGAACCCACCCATCGTCCCGGGCTGTCCATTCTACATATTCACATATCTCAGCGCAATTCGCACGAATGGGGCAGCGGAGCATCTGAGCTTGAATCTTTAGGCTTGTAGGGACTTGCTAAGGGCCCGTTTGGATAGGCTCACTTCTCAGTTCCCCATCGGGACACCGAATACTGCTCGGTTTCAGTTTCCGGAAAACCTTGAGGTGAACAGAGTGTCTGGCAGTTCTCAGTATACTCAGCCATAATCTGAATAATAGGCTTCACCAGAACTTTAATAGTATATAGACACTTGGTAACCCGACTTTTTCCTCCTCCCCATCCCCCAGCCCAGAGCCTGGTAGCGGCTCCGCGGCGCTGGCAGCGGCGCTCTGCGCAACACCAGCTCTCCCAACTGCCGCGAGACCACTGCATCGCCAGCTGTTCCTCCAATGCTGCGTTCCTGGTGTCCGCAAGAGGACCCCCGGCTCATAGAAGGGTACACAGGGTAAGGAATGTGGCATTCGCATTATCTCTTGTACGCGGTGGGGGTTTTCGCAAGCTAGGACCTCTTGGACATATCGTCTTTTGGAAAGAGTAGTTAGAGGTACGCATCGGATTTTTTTTTGGTGCGCGTGGCATATACTGCCACCGCCGGAAGGGGAGCCCATGGTTGAAGTTAAAATGCGGTACTGAGTGGCGGTGCAGAAACTGACCTCTAGAGGTCAGTTCTTCTTTCTCAATTTTTGTGCCATCCAAACAGGGTTACAGTTTTATTTGCTCGGGGTTTTCGAAAAACAGACTAAAACTGAGCGTATCCAAACGGGACCTACTTACATAGGTTATCTCAGCAAACATCACTATGTAGATCCGCAGCCTTTTAAGCCGCAACAGGCAAGCTTGAACTTGGCAGCGTCTTGGTATACATCCAGGTATGAATCGTGGTTGCGGCAAAGGCCCGTGTAAGACGATTTACTGCTACTTCGAGTGGCTAGAGAGCGTCTTGGATTCTTCGGGATTTCGGCTTCGTTGTAGCATATGTGGGTGGCAGGCCGCGTAAGTACCTCAGCCCAAACGCATGCAGAGCGAGTAGGTGCAAATATGTGCTTGTCTATTTGGCTTGGGTGCTGCAAACGGTCCAGTTCGAGCCACTTTTGCTTCCCGCCTCTATTGAGTAACTAAACCCCGGCCGGCAAACAACAAGGAAAGAGTGAAGATAATATACACAGGTGAGCACGCACAGAAGAGACGAAAAAATCAACCTCGTCGCGAAGGATTGCCCTCTGCCCATCCTCCTACACACTGAACAAGTATATTTACAATCGATCTTGTCCATGGCGTGGCTCAATTCATTTCGAAATCAACAGATTGGGTACAATTCTTTCCGATCAACACCCCTCCTGTCTGTGTGGGAGGATTTACGAAGGCGGGATTGGTGGTGTGTCGGTCTCGGTTGGTGGGAAGTCGGAGGGAAATGGACTAAGAGCGAGCGAGAGTGAATGATTAGCCAACGAAAGCACCAGGAACCCGTTCGATGACAGATAGGCTGGATAAACGGAACGCTGAAACCTACGGAGGCGCTGATGTTTCTCCTCTGGGAGTGAAGAACTTCTCGAAATCATCTCTGTCGGCGAACGGTCTGTCTACTGTCAGCGCGCGGGAGTCTCGGCTAGACGAGTGACAATGTGGAGACCAACCTCTTTCCCAGTAACCTAATCATGTCATCTCTGGACAAAACCTCTTTCGACAGCAGCTCCTCGGCAACCAGTCCAACTTCACTCTTCCTCTCCGTCAAGAGGTCCTTGCACTTCTCGTAGGCGTCTTGAACAATCCTCTTTACCTCGGAGTCAATCTTCTGAGCGGTGGCCTCAGAAAAAGGCTTGGTGAGTTTCTGCTCATCATCCTCGAAGTGCAGGTATCCAACTTCCTTGCTCATCCCCCACTTGGTAACCATAGCCGTTGCCAGCCTTGTGACTTTGTTGAAGTCGTCGGAAGCCCCGCTGGTGACTGTGTCAAAGTGAAGCTCCTCGGATACACGGCCTCCGAGGGTCATCGCCATGCGGTCCATAAGTTGATTGACAGACATCAGGTACTGCTCGCCGGAAGGAAGGTACTGAGCGTATCCAAGAGCACCGGATCCTCGGGGAATGATGGAAACCTTTAGTAGAGGGTCGGCGTATTGCAGATACCAACCACAGATAGCGTGGCCGGCCTCATGGTATGCGACTGTCCGCTTCTCGTTGGGAGAGAGAACTAGCGACTTCTTTTCCAGTCCACCGATAACACGCTCAATAGCTTGCTCGAAGTGGGTCATCTTGACGGAGTCGGCGCTCTGACGGGCAGCTGTATTTCTGTCAGCACGAGGTTTAGTGGGCACATGGATTAAAGATGGTACCAATGAGAGCAGCCTCGTTCACGCAGTTGGCGATATCAGCACCGGCAAATCCAGGAGTTAGCGCAGCAAGCCTCCCGCTCAGGTGGTCCATTTCCTCGAACGTTGTGACCTTAGCCAGATGCACCAAGAATATTTGCTTCCTGCCATCCATAGTCGGCCTATCAATCACGATGTGCCTGTCGAAACGACCGGGTCGCATCAACGCCTTGTCAAGGACATCCGCACGGTTGGTACCGGCAAGCACGACCACTTGGTCCTGAGTGTTGAAACCATCCATCTCGGTGAGAAGTTGATTAAGCGTACTCTCACGCTCGTCATTCCCTCCGCCGAAGTTCGATTTTGCACGGGCCTTCCCTATGGCATCGATCTCATCCACAAAGATAATGCATGGTGTGTTCTTCCTGGCCTTTGCAAACAGGTCACGCACACGCGAAGGACCAACACCGACAAACATCTCCACGAATTCCGAACCGCTGACGGAAAAGAAGGGAACACCAGCTTCTCCGGCAGTAGCTTTGGCAAGTAGAGTTTTACCGGTACCGGGGGGGCCGGAGAGGATTGCTCCTCGTGGAATCTTGGCTCCAAGCTTCTCGAACTTCTCGGGCTGCTTCAGGAATGACACGAACTCCATGATTTCAACTTTTGCTTCGTCCATTCCGGCGACATCCTTGAACTTGGTAGTGATATCGGTCTCCTGGTTGAACATCTTCGCCCTAGACTTACCAATGCCAAAGATGCCACTTTGCCCACCTCCACTAGAGGCACGCCGTGAGAGGAATATTATTGACCCAATAACCAGAAGCGTGGGGGCAAACGAAAGAATGGTTCCGGTCCAGGAGATTTCGTCCTTGTAGGCAACGGGAATGCGCTCGTGGCTAGGGATTCCCAACTCCCGCTGGGCCTCCTCCAAGCGGCGTTCGAAAGCTTCCACAGAGCCAACACTGAAGTAGTAGAAGAAGTTTCCGCTTGCAGCCGGAGAATCAGGGTACGCGGAGGCCGTGGCATCTCCGTAAAGGTAGACCTTGACGCGGTTGCGGTTGATCACAACTAACCTCTCAACTAAGCCCTTATCCAGGAAAGTATTCCTGAATTCCTGCCAGGTGATCTCGCGGGATTGTTCTCCTGGCGAGATGAACCTGACGACCAACCAAGTGGCAAATGTAGCCAGAATGGCAGTCGTGACATCCATCCTGCGCCCTCCCCCTTCACCAGGCTTTTGCTGCTGACTGCCCTCCTTGCGCCGTTCTCCTTCACCTTTGCTGCCCTGTTTGTCTCCCTTGTCGCTGGCCTTCGTCTTCCCGTCCTCAGCCGCTGCACCGGGCACCCCACCCAGAATACCACTCACCCACCCCCGCAAGGCATTCGGAACACCGAAACACATGCGGTGGAACTTCGCAATGGGCGCCATTGACCGCGCCATAGCATCCTTGTCAAAATCCGACATGCTATTCCAACGCTTTTCGTAGCGTTCCGTATTCATATCGAGCGAGAAGAGATAATCGATCCATTTCCGCATTACCGGGTTTAGCTGATCATATGGCACCGGCTTGAAGTCCCTGTACGGCGGAGGAAACTCCTTCGGCAGCGGCAAGACCTTCTTGGGGTTTGCAGAACTCGTGTTCCTCTTCGCGTAAAAACGCCGGTCAATTGCCAGCCTCGAGGCCGCCGGTAGTGGTCCCGATGTAGTCCATGATTGGGGCGGCCGGTGCGGAACTATGCGAGGCCTTATCGAGGCAGCGGCGGTGCTGGTGAACAACGACCTGGACGACGCTTTTGCGAGCGTTCGGCTTCTGAAAAGCATCGCTGCAGGGTGGTGGTGGTGGTGGCGGTGGTAGTGGTGGTGGTGGTGGTGGGTAATGGTCGTCCGACGAGAGTGAGTGAATGGGGACTACTACACTTGGCGATGAGGGGTGCGGGTATACGCTTATATCCGGATGGAGATTGAGCGGGCTTGAGAATGGCGCTTTTGGTGACGATTCTGTTAGAGCTGTCTTCTGTTTTGTAGCTCGTAATCCCCTCCCTAGAAATTGTCGAAGCGGGGGCACGGGCTGTGGTGTGGTGGGTCGGTCGCAAGCTCGATGACGAGGATGAAGTCGGAGGTGCCACCATCGTCCATCACATCACCTCACCCACCCACTAACGCCAAGGCGTCTGTCCGATTGCTCCATCCCACCTCAATAATCGATCCTCTTCGCGGCTCATGCGGCCGAGATCTAAAATCTAGTGCGGCTGTGAATTTGATAATATGTGCTCTTGGCCGTCTGTCCCAACCGGAGGCTAGTGTAATTTTTATTTTATGCCCGCCAAGTGTATTTATCTTATCAATTTCAAACCCGCGTTAGATAGCAACCAGATCTCGACACGCCAAACTTCCACCTTCAACACATCCATCTCAACCACCACCCATCCATCCACACTTCCATCACACACACAGCGGACTTTCTCGACCCGACAGTTCCGCACCGATCCTGAAACAGCTATCACAACGGAACTCTACATTATGGCTGACACAGCCGTCGCGAAGCGTCCGTCCACGCTGACATTCACTGATCCTACATACTCCTCCGCCCTCGACATAGACAGCTTCGACAGTGATGACAACGACTACGCAAAGCTCAAGAAGCTACAGCGGCACCTTGAGTAGAAACTCTCGAGTTCGGACGTGTTGGGCGATGATGCTATTTATTGGGTGCAAGATAAACTGACGAGCTGGGTTGGGCGGTGATGCAGGTACATAAGTCTGCAGGAGGAATACATCAAGGACGAACAGCGGAGTTTGAAGCGGGAGCTTGTGCGAGCACAGGAGGAGATCAAACGGATCCAGAGTGTGCCATTAGTTATTGGGCAATTCATGGAAGCGATCGACCAGAAGTTGGTGCTCCCGTCCCACCCAGCCCGCCACGCCTGCTGCGAGACCATGGTTCTAACATCAAGCTTTTCCATCTCTGCAGTACCGGAATCGTACAGAGCTCAACCGGTTCCAATTACTTCGTCCGAATCCTCTCTACTCTTGACCGCGAGCTCCTTAAGCCGTCATCGTCAGTAGCACTGCACCGCCACTCCAACTCTCTGGTCGACATCCTGCCACCGGAGGCGGATTCATCGATCGCGATGCTGGGTGACCATGAAAAGCCCGACGTCAGATATTCCGATGTAGGAGGTCTCGACATGCAAAAGCAAGAGATCCGCGAAGCAGTCGAGCTTCCCTTAACGCACTTCGATCTCTACAAACAAATCGGTATCGACCCACCACGAGGTGTGCTCCTCTACGGTCCTCCAGGAACCGGCAAGACCATGCTCGTGAAAGCGGTCGCGAACAGCACAACCGCAAAGTTCATCCGTGTGGTTGGCTCCGAGTTCGTGCAGAAGTACCTCGGTGAAGGTCCGCGCATGGTCAGGGACGTGTTCCGAATGGCCAGAGAGAACTCCCCCGCGATAATCTTCATCGATGAGATCGACGCCATCGCTACCAAACGTTTCGACGCGCAGACCGGTGCCGATCGTGAAGTCCAGCGTATTCTCCTCGAGTTGTTGAACCAAATGGACGGATTCGATCAGACCTCTAACGTCAAGGTACCCTGCCGCCTCCCCACATCCAACCCCTCCCAGAAACGCACTAACCCCACCGTTTCACCAGGTAATCATGGCAACCAATCGCGCCGACACCCTCGACCCAGCACTTCTCCGTCCCGGCCGTCTAGACCGGAAGATCGAATTCCCGAACCTGCGGGATCGCCGCGAGCGCCGCCTGATCTTCACCACAATCGCCAGCAAGATGTCGCTATCCCCCGAAGTTGACCTGGATAGCCTGATCATCCGCAACGAGCCACTATCGGGCGCCATCATCGCCGCGATCATGCAGGAGGCTGGGCTGCGTGCCGTCCGCAAGAACCGATACAACATCATCCAAGCCGACCTCGAGGATGCGTACAGCTCCCAGGTAAAGGTCGGCAATGAGGCCGAGAAGTTTGATTTCTACCGTTAGATCGTTGATTGCTTGATATGCTTTCTTTGGTCGGTTGCTTTTACCTACAGGACAGGTCTGTGTGCGTGTGCAAGGTAGTCGATAGTGTGTGTGTGCGCGAGCTGAAACGGAATGGAATGCGTTTGCTGTTGCGGTTACTAAAATCAGTGATGCATTTTAAACCATCAAATCGCATATTTTGCCCTCGGAATCACGGCCCGCCATCCACACCCACGTCCCTCAACCAACCATCGTAATGTAGTTCTGTAACATTCATTCCAGTTATAAATAAAAAAACCCCGGGGAAGTGTGAACTGAAGAAAGGAAGGAAAGGAAGAAACTACACTGCACTCCCCCAAAAGTCCCAACTTTCATACCTACGGGGACAACGGCCAAAAGTGAATAGGAACTGACGCAAAACAAAAAAAAGCAAAACCGTCACTCCTACCCTTTCCCCAGTTCATCGCGGAAATTAGAAAGACAAGCAGCAAAGAAAATCAATGTAGCATGAGAAAGTCAAACTTGCACACGTAGAGCCCCCAGCAGGAACAAGAAAACAGTAAAGGAACAGTAGCAGCACAATTCTAACGAAGATAGCTGCAGGTCGAGCAAGCTTCGTTTGGAAAGGAAGACGACCGGTAGAACAAAAAAAACCCCACTCCTCTCAAAGCGTTTCCTTAGTACCACACCTCCTTCCACGCTTCCTCGTATCATTTTGTTTTAGCAGGCAGCAACAGCCTTCAAGATAGGGTACAGCGCTTGAGCGTCAGTCTGTTCCTCGGTCTCCCTGCTGTCACCCTCAGCTTGTTCCGCATCCGGAGCGTCGCCCATCGCGTGGTCTTCCCCCTCAATCGCCTGGGCAATTTCGGCCTCGGACTTGATTTGTATTGCCTCGGCATTCTTCTCGCGTTCGTCGTGTTGTTGCATTAGTCCCTTGATGTAAATGTGGAGAGCGTTGAGAAACTCTGAGTGCGAAGTCTTCTCGGCTTGGTTTTCGACAAGAGAACCAAGTGACGGGTCAATCATCGCATCGCTTAGCTCTTTCGCTTTCCGCAACACATCGACGGGGTATCGGCGAGCTTCGTTGGACTCGAAATTAGTGCCAAGCGACGATGCGGGGGCCGAAGAAACTGGTGCGGAGTATCCCCCACCAACTTCACCGCTCGAAACAGCAGTCGGCAAACTCGGGTACATTGGCGTGGTCGAAGTCTGGGGGGAGATTTGCTGAGGCGACTGGTTCACGGGCGAGTGCGACGTGGTGTAATTTGACTGGGGCGGGGTAAGTGCAGTTGTACCTGACGAGTTCTGCTGGCCCATAGGCGCCGGGGGGGCCCCGTCGTGCTGTTGCTGAGGACCTGACTGGGGAGCTTGACCGTTCGGCGGGTGGGGCGCCTGATTGGACTGAGTGCGGAATTGCTGGTATTGCGGAGAATTGCCATAGACAGTCGCTGAAAGCTGTGTCAGGAAGTGATCCGCATCGATCAGGTCTTGCTTGGTACGCAACGAAGGGAGAGTGAATGACTGAGGACCTCCGTTGGCAGCGGGCGCGGTAACGGTGGTAGAACCACTGAAGTCGATCCCTTCACCCGTGGTAGAAGGAGCGGAAAACTGCAGAGCCGTAAGGCGCTGAGCCATCGCGCCATCATATACAGGCTGGATCTTGTGACGTTTCGCATCCTCAAAGAACTGATCCACTCCGTCGAACGACCGCTTCTTGGCATTCTGTTGCTCCTGCTGGTGCTGGTGCTGGTGCTGGTGCTGGTGCTGGTGCTGCTGTTGCTGCTGAGCTGCAGCAGCCTGAGCGGCTTGAGCGATGACCTCCTGCCCAGTCTGCGGGGTGTGAGGGTAGTAGTAGACAGCACCACTCTGAGGCGTGTTGTTGGGGTAATAGCTTCCAAGGCCTGGCACGCCGTGAGAGGGGATCCCAGCCATTCCATGGTGCAAAATACCGTAGTATGCTTGAGCAGCAGTAGCAGCCAATGCTATGTACACGTCAGTAGACGGTTCCCACCTGGGAGGAAGTGCCGCAATCAGCGGTGCCGGGGGGGGGGGCCTACGTTGCATGCCGACACCTGTAGTGTATTGACCGTGCATGTTTCCCTATCATGACAGGTAAGTTTCTGAAGCCCGGAAGAACATATTCAACTTATGATGGGGACGACGGATGAGAGACATCGCATCTGTAACGATGGAGAGGGGGGAGGACGAAAGGAAAGTACCGACCGTAATTCCAGATTGACGTCTCCCGGTCCCGTCGGGCTCGGGACTACGTAGAAGGACGGAATCGTCCGCGTGCGTCTGTTCAACATGCCGACGATAAATCGAAGGTCAGCCTAAGAACCAAAAGAAAACTTCGGGGCGCACAGGAAGCAAGCGCAAGGGAAAAGAAGATCAGACGAGCAGACTCCATACCTTCACGTGCTTCTTGAGATCTTGAGGCCGCTTGAAAGCCTTTTGGCAGAACTCGCATTTGTGTGGCTTCAACGGCACATGCACACGGATGTGCGATGTGATGTGGTCCCGCTTCACAGTGGTAGTCCTACATGCTCCCCATGCGCATGTCAAGCAGAGGTTGTTGGTGCTTTTCCTGCCAACGTGGATATCGCAAAGATGGTTCTGTACGCGAACACGGAATGACTATCGTCAGCCGAGTGTGCTCGAAGACAGAGAGTCAAAGGCTTGGTATCCGTAGAAAGAGCGCCGAGCCTTCTCTATTGCCCATCCTCTTTTTTTTTTCCCTCCCACCGAACGATCCAATCCCTTCTTCCTTTTCCAACGTCGCCTCGCCAAGCTTCCTCGAAAACAACAGAAGAGAAGAACAACCACTTACGTATAGATCCTCCGCGGTGTCGAACTTTTCGCTACAATTCGTCCACTGGCACGTCAAATTCTCGTCGTTTTTCGAACCACCCGACGGAGCCGGCGGTGGCGGCGCGACCGCAGGAGCTTGGTGGGTAGCAGCCTGAGCCTGCTGATGCTGCGACGCGGGGCTCTCCGGAAGGGTCATGTTCGCGACGGCCGTTTGCAACTGCGCGGTAGCCGACGGAGCCGAGACGGGGGAGCCAGTCGCGGGGTTCGACGGAGGCGAGTTCTGCTGGACGTTGTTCGCAATGAACGTGTCCAGGGCGGAAGTGACGGACTCTATGGTGGCGGTGGTGTAGGGGATACTTCTAAAGTGGGGTATTGATTCCTCCGAAGCAGAGGAGGGTGGGCTTTGGGGGGGGGGGAGGGGAGGGTTGAAAGTGTTGGTGCTGGCGAGATGTTAATCGGCGGGCAGATGGATGATGTATGAGCGCGCTAATATTAAGAGGGATGAGATGTTAAGGTTGTCGAAGAACCACGAGTTGGGGGGGGGTTGAAAGTTGGGGTGGCGGGTGGTGGAAGAGGAAGTGAGTGGTAGGAGGTGGCGGTTGCGAAGTGCGTTAGGGCGTGAGGGTTTGGTTGGAGGGGGGAGAGGGTTTGGTCGCGGCGGAGACGGAAGGCGGCGACGGAGTGGATTGGGAGAGGAAGAGGAGGCGAGAGGAGAGGAGGCGAGAGGCGAGAGGAGAGAAGGCGAGGACAGACCACAGGGACGGGGGGGGGGAGGACGATGCTATGTAATAACGTGGAGGCAGCAAGAGATAATCCGACACACCACACAGCAACCAGCGGGCAAAGACGGCGAGCGAGGAAGGAACAACGGGCAGATAATAGGTGTTTTCGGCGTGCGAACTCGGACAGACCCGAGCGAACGAACGGCGACGGACAGCAAGTGAGTTTGCGTTGTGAAGACTTTCCCGAAGCGTAGCTACACCGGTCTGGCGCAGGTACTGACGACCGATATGTGACCGGAAGTTGCCTTTTGGGGGGGGGGGCGAGTTGGATGGTGAGTAAGTCGGGGGCTCTCTACTTTGTGTATCTAGTCGGCGGAGGCGGCTTCCGTAATCCGGGGACGCCGGCCGGCAGGTATAAATGCAAGCGGACAGGCGGGAAGGAAGCACAGGCAGGAGTCGATTGCGGGGAGAACGGTGATCTTCTTCGCGATCGCGAGAGGTGGGGCGCGAGGAGGAACGAGGTGGAGCGAGGAAAGAGGAGAGGGACGAGAGCGGCGAATATGTATAGAGGGAGCGGCTGCAATCTGCTTCCGCTGCCTGTGCTTTTCCCTGGCTAGCTGGCTGGCTGGCGGGCTGCGATCGAAAGCGGGCGGGTTTGGGATTGAAGGTGATGACGGGCTGATGCTGATGCTGACGATAACGAGCCCGCAGTTCTACTGGCACGGAAGCGACGACACTTCCGGCTCCAGCAGTCTGTAACGTCGTGGATATATCCAGAGTAGGTGTCTCCTGTCGCCGCGAACAGCTAGATATCCACAAACGCAATTGCCCACACGATGCTCGAGTGTGGTGACTACTTATGTGGATACATATGTAGTGTACTTACTCGTGGACATGGGGAAGTAGGAGCAGCAAATGCTCCCCGGTTTCCCGCAAAACGGTGGATCCGGCCGTGCGACTTAACACCACACCCTCAATTTCCTCCTCCCCCCCCCCCCCCCCCCCCCCGAAATCAAACGATTTGTGAGGAGTCGATAACGCCAAGCCAGCGCCAAGCCAGCGCCAAGCTTTGATACGCCCAGCCATGCCAAGACACATGCCCAGCCGTACATGTATGAAGTATGTACTCCCTGCTGCCAAGCCTGAGTGGTCAATCATGCGTGTTCCAAGCCAGCCAAGCCGTCTTGGCCCCGTCTTTTCCTGCCACCCTCCCAAGCAAAAATTTAAACCCCCCACGTCGGGCCGGCAGATGGATGGATGAAGCTGTCTCTCACGGCCTTTGTCCCGTGCCCGTCCTGTGAGGTACACACATCGTTCCAGACCATCGGATCGGCCAAAAAGTTTCGACGCACATACATATCCAACTCTAACTCATGTTCCGTTGATATCGATCGGGGGGCTGTGCAACCGACGAACCGACGGACCAATAGCAACCAAACTCTTCATTCTATGTACTCCACTTCAAAGGGCAAAGCGCCAAGAGGGGAGGCACGACTGAAACTCTGCCAAAAGCCAAGACAAGTCGTGTCCTATTGCCGGAAAATCTTCAAGGCGCACTTTCGCCCTATGGTACCCCCTTGACGACTGTGCTTTCCTCCTATACTAATCAAAGACTACAGCTCGCTCCTCCTCACCGCTCGTCCTCCCATCAGAACGCCGAGCCCGCAGACGCGTGTCTCCCGCTGAAGTCGTCTCCCGAAGGTGGCAGGTGAGCTATTTGAGGGGAGGGGAGTGATTGGGAAGCCGATAATAATAATAATATCGGAAAGGCTTGGTTGGCCTGGCATTTTTTGGCGTGGTAGATACCGCTGGACTGGATGGATGACGAACAACCTACCCGAGGATGTTGAGTTGGCTTTTTGGTATGTGAGTATGGATGGATCTGGTTGGTTTGCCGCGAAACGAACGCTGGGTATCCTATCTACGCAGCTCTCCCGCTGGTTATTCCCACATCCTGACACGCCGGCACTGCTCTGGATAACGACCTATGGAGATTTTACGGGCAGGGCACGTTACCCCAAGGTTGATACTGGGCCGGTCCACTCTCGTGTATGTATTCTTGGCGGCCGGAGGCCGGGTTCCACATATTCAGAGGCTCTAAATCCGGCTCATGGTTCGCCGATATCGCACTCGCTCACGGACAAGCTATCGACTCGTACGTAAGGATCGTTTTTTAGCTCCAGGTCAGGCATAGATATGATCCCGCCGGTGACAGCTTCTGGACGATCAGCCCACCGTCCACCGCCTTCCAGACATCCCACCACAGGAACCCATACGTAGTGTACTACATAAAGACCGCCCCCGTCATCTATTCCTTCAGAGCCCGCTCCCAGCCCCCCGGAGCACGCCATCCGTGCAGACTAGGTCCTCCCCCCACACATTGTCATCGACAAGCTATATAGTGAAAATGCTTAGGGGATTGCCACCCCCAAAGACTTCCCGCTGCCTTTCTACATAGGGCCCCGTTTGAAGGCGAGGGGCCGTATGTAGCTGTGGCCGGAAATATGTCACCCGGACTTCGGAAGCAGCTCCCACTACCCAACTGGGCGGGGACCTACTACCTAGTAAGGTAATAATGACCAAAACAAAACAAAAGAGGAGAGGTTGGATGACATGATGTGAGAGACAGAAAAGAACACTTCTTGGCAATGACTCATGTGTCCATGTAGGTAAAGCACATAGGTGCATATCATTGAGAAAGAGCGAGAGAGAGAGAGAGCAGAAAATGCCAGCGGTTGCGGTCGACGATCTGCGCATGGATCCGCCAGGTAGTAATCACCAGCCATCCACCCTTCCATCTATGTACATGCATCCACCGAGTGCTGGCGCGTGCTGGGCGCGTGCTGGAGTTGCAACCCGTACCGGGCACAACAAAACCAGGGCCTTCGTGGACACGGAGCACAGAGCCCGGCCGCACGCTGCTCCTCTTTCCAGCTAGAAAACAGCAGGCCTAGCCCCAAGTGCTCTAGACTAGAGTACATACCTCATAGGTATATGTACTTACCTGCCCACAGTTCTCGGGAATAATTCCATCCCTAGCTAGTGTTCGAGGAGCGAGTGATAATCTGTGCCGCATCAGAAGACCAGACTAGCCCAGATCCTGCTATCCCGCCATAATATTAACATATCGACTGGGTCTTTCAATGCCGGGTCGAACCGGCGGTGGGAGAAGACATGCCGGATACAAACTAAGTGGGATTGGATAGCTGGATTTGCTTCGCGGTGTGAAAGTGAAGTGCATGTGATGCCCCGAGATGTTGGCATTCGAACCGTCTAGGCGGGGAAATAGATACAGGCAACGTGAGTTCGTGCATCCGCCACGAAGTCAAAATGGGTACAGTATAGCGAACAAGCATTCACTGCCATTTCCTTGCTCCTCGTGTCCCCGTCATATTTTACCGACTTCAGGTCCCCCCCTCAGGCCAAAAAACGACTTACAAAAGCAATCTGAAATGATATATATGAGAGAGATAACCTGACAAACAAAAGAGGTTCGATACGATAATGAAAAAATCCCTCTCACCAAAATTGCATTCCACCGTAAATAAAAAAAAAAGAACACCAAAAGTGTTGCAGCATCACTCAAACGGGGAAGGAGATGTAAGGAAAGTGTCCGTGGAGCAAGGTGCCAACATATAGTGAAAGGAAAAAAAACACCCCTATACGACCCGAGATATTCAAAACTCATGCGAAAGGAAAAATAAAAAATACCCAAGCAATATCCCTAAAGTGATCCGTTTCGTATGCGTCGACGGTAGGTGGTAGATGTCGTGCTAGAGAACTCATTTCCAATCCCAAACTTGTGCAAGGAAATTCGCCATGTTGACCTTTTTGTGTTTCATCTCCATTATCCATGGGTGGTCCAACATTCTCCAAGGGCTTGCTCGCCGTGCCGTGTCCTTCTCGAGGCTATGGCATGCATCAGCACACAATTCGGGGCTAAGAGGAGACACGGAAGCTCACCAGCACGAGATGAAGTACTTGAAGCCATCACTCCACTTGATCCCCAGCTCTGGCTCATCCTTTAGTTCGGGGATCGGCTGTCGGACGATGTAAGTGAGCAGATCGATCAGCCCAGCCCGCGCATGCCCGCTGCCCTCGTCCGTCTGACCGAAGGGGAATCGGTGCTGTGCGACCTCCAGCAAGGTGACACCCAGAGACCAAACATCCGAGGTAATTGTGTACGAGAGACCCTGAATTCGCTCCGGCTGTAGGATCCCGCGGTCAGTAGGTGGAAAATCTCCAACAGCCCTGGGGAGCGGAGACACATACCGCCATGTAGTAAGAGGTTCCGATGAACGTGTCGGCATTACCCTTGGAACCGATGAGTTCGCCGGAGACGCCGAAATCGCACAGCTTCACTTGGCCGGCCCGAGTGATGAGAATGTTCGACGGCTTGATATCTGAAGTGAAACTGTTAGGGTAGCAATTACGACATCCGGCTCAGAATAGCACCCACCTCTGTGAATGATTTTCCGTGCGCTCAGGTATGTAAGACCCTCCAAAACACCCTCGGCGCACTTCCCCAGGACCTTCTCCCCTGTTCGCCCGCCCAGTTTCTTGACTTCCCGATAGATACTGTCTAGCGAGCCTCCCTCGCAGAACTCCATCGCAATAGATATTGTGCCGGAGGTGATATCTGTAAACGCACCGTAGTACTTGCAGATATACGGCGAAGAACATTCCCTGTTGAAGTTGAGTTCGCGGAATATCTGCTTTCGGACCTCTGGTGTCGGGTCTGTGGTTATGACCTCGAGTAGATGTTAGCGGTATACGCATTAAGACGAGGGGCAACGAACCTTCAGAGCGAACACCGTCTTTCCTCCTCTGAGCGTGCACCTCGTGACCGCACCTCCGGCACCCTCACCCAGGCTTCCGAGCTCAATAATACGGCCGGTCTCTCTAGCTTTCTTCCAGCCCTCAACGGGCAGCTGCTCGACATCCATGCTCTCGTAGTCCACATTGTCGTCCGGCACCTTATTGTCTAGATCGTCCAACGCTCCGTTTCCGTTCGTAGACTTCGAATCGCTCGGGGATCCGCGCACTTGGTTTCGCAGTCCCATGGCAAAGCTCAACGCAGAGTACTGGCTCGTTGCGGACTGCGGAACATTTCCTCCGGACTGTGGCCGCGGCTGCGGGGTCGCCAACTTCAGTAGGGGAGGGCCACGGCGTCCAGCTGGCGGGCCCATGCCATTGGCGGGAGGGGCAGCAGCACCGCCGGGGATCGCGAGGCCGAGCCGGGGGGGTCGTGCGCCGCCAGCTCGTGGAGAGTTGATCGGCGTCGGCCTGAGAAATGGAGGTGGTGCCGGAGTGGACATCGTAACAAGGGCGAAAGGGTGTTGCGGAATAGGGCTACAGAGGGTGCCTATGTGAGGCGGGATCGGTCCAAAATGTGGGAGGACAGTGGTCTTATAAAGCCTAGCAGATGAATACGTTCTTTGGATGAAATATCAGCACGCATTTATCGGCCACCGTCCATCAGCGGTGGCGACGGTTACACGAAGCCAGGGGGTGCAAAAGAAGGAAGGAGGAGGAGGATTCTACCTTTCTGGTGGCCGCGAACGACAGAACGCACGACTCTCCGCGATATCGTTGATTCTCACGAGCGGACGGGTGGATTATATCGAGATCTGGTAGGGCTCCTTCCGGCAAGGATAACGGACGTGTTGCTAGCCGGGACAGTAGTGCGGGCGGCGAGCTTAGTGAGGGGTGGCAGTTCGGCTTTGGTTAGGGCCAGGAGCTCGGAGCAGCTGACCGCGCGATCTCACGAGCGGCCCGTATGGAAGACTGTGTTGCAGGTGCGGTGCTCTACCGGTAGCAGCAGAACGACGAACGGTTGTGCGGTGGTCGGCCTTGTGGTGGCCAGCCAGTGGTCGTGTGAGATGGGGGGCCGGCGGGGAAGAGAAAGTGGAGTTGAAGAGTTTCTTCTTTTTTTTTTCTTTTTTATCTTTTCGGAAGGGGAGGAAAAGTTCCCACAATATCTCAAAGGCTGGAAGTATATAAAAAAGATCGGTATGAGGACGTGGACTCCAGTAATGCAGAGATGGGAAGATGTTCGAGCGAGCGGAGGAGCAGAACAGAGGAGGGGTATCTGCCCGTGTTGTACTCTAGTTGGCTGGGGGCCGTTAGGGGGGGTGGGTTCGCTGGGTTGTGTCAGACCGAAGCGCGAAGCAGGCGTGAGGCTGGCGTTAGCTCTTGCTGGGTTCGGGTCATAGGAATTTGGGCCGCTCGGCGAAGCACGGGAATTGCTGTCGCCCACGCCTGGAAACGGTGGTCTCATCTCTTGCTCTGTTCGAGAACTCAGTCAGGGAACCGAGCACGGCCGGCTGGCGAAGTCCAGCCACGAGATTTGGGTGCCAAGCATAGTACAGCATCAGGAGCGCGGAGCTCGCTCGAGAATTCGGACTTGCAATGCCCCTTCCCAGTTTGCACGGAAGATGCTTTGCTCGCGGCTCTCCGGACCCGCAGGGAGGCGAACTCCCACTCTGCATTTGTTCAATCGCCATCGCTCCGAACAGCCCCCAAATCTCCCAGAGGATTGCATTTGGCTAACTACTTTGACCAGTCTGTTCCGAAGGCGCCTATGTACATCAATGCACGGCATGAGTCGCCAATCCGCCGCCATCCGCAGATGCGTGCATCGGCAGCGAGCGCAGTGACAGCCGTCCCCCGAGGAGCGGCGAAACGGCTCGCACGCGGACTTCGCGCGGCCACTTAGCGGTGCGTCGGCGGTCCGCAACCAAGCGGCGTCTCGCCGGGTGTGGTTCCCTCGGTGACGCATCAAAGTCCCCAGGCCAGGTGGGTGCGTGCTGCTTGAGTGCTCATTACCGACGGCGAAAAGGGAAGACGATGGGCCCATTCGACCGGCATTCAGCCCATATTCCGCACCGGCGAGTCTGCCCCGTCGGCCGCCAAAGAGTCCAACGGCGCATGAAGGCTGTGCGGCTTTGCTTCGGGCAGAGAGCGGCGAGGCTGTGCAGCGAGTCGACCCGGCCGTCTGCGAGTGCATGTCCTGCGAGTGTCTCGAGCAGGCGTCTCCTGTGCAATGTTGAGGACGAGGAGGGTGTGCTGGCGATGGACGCATCGAGATCAGGAAAGGTCGTGGTGGGTGCAGGCCAATGGGTTTCGAGGTCTACGGCAGGACCGAAGGCGACTTTAATGTTTCGACACAGCCCGCCCGTGATGTCATGCCGGCAAAGTATATATAGCATTCGCCTCACATCCGCAGTGGCCGCTGCGGCCCGGATGTTTGCATCGGTGCTTCACCGCGACCACGGCGTCGTGGATAGCACAGCGGCTGTCGTTCTGCAGAAATGTCCGTTTCGTGGCCACCCCGTATGGCCCTGGGGGATCGTCCAGGCGTCAAGCATGCAATGTCGGGCCTATCTACATAACTACATACTGGCAGCATGTTTACGGCAGTGCCGCGACACCCACCGAGTTGCCGGCCATACAGCTTTGACGGGATGAGAGGGCTCAATGCTGTATGGATCGCAGCACGGACAGAGGCAGACTTCCTTCCTTCAGGTCCGCCCACTGGATGTATTTCCTGCCCAGTTTTATCAGCCCAGCCTCCGGCCCAGAGCCAAGAACGGCTTCTCGTTCTCTCTCTGCGGTGTCCTCCTCTCATGGAGCCCATCGCCGGCTCCAGACAGACAACGTGTGATAGACAGATAGCCATACACACAAGTCTCCAAGCATCATATGTAGCGTCTGCGAGTTTGGATCTGGAGGCATTTGTCCCGCTGCATATGTAGATGCTCTCCTTTTCGCGATGACCAGAGTCGGCATGAAGCAAGCTAAGCAGTCCTAAACATGGAGTTGCTATTCATAGCGCCAACGCCTGCGGCAGGCCCTCGCAGCAGCGCTCGCTTGAAACACATCTCGCTCGGACACCACGCCGCCAAGAAGAAAGAAGCTTTACGCAGAACTTGAGTGAGGAAGGAAGGAAGCTCCCCCCTCTCCACCGCCACAGCCGCACTTGGATCTTGGCACCTTCCGCTGTTTATAATTAGAGCACTTTAGCCGCAGAGTGGCATAGATACGTGTGCACTCACCGTGCAATCACAATCAATCCGGACGGCATGTGTCACGACGGCCCGAGTTCGACGTCGTACCGATATGTCTGTGTCTCCTCTGCGTAGCGAAGGGGACTCGGGGTTTGCACAATGATCTTCTCTCAGGCGCGCAGGTGACTCGAACCCAGAAGCCCCGTCTCTCGACTAGCCGTTTCCACTGCAGCAATTGTTCTCCAAGGCTGCCACAGCGATGGTGATCTGTGCATGTAGGTATGTATGAGGCGATGCACGCTCCGGAGTGCTCTGTGATGCAGAGTGTTGACCTGGCGGTGTATTGGAACTGACCGCTTCTTGGATTCTGGACGCAGTGTCGTGCCGCAGCCAGCAAGTCCGCAGAGCTCGACGGACACGGACATCCAGACTCCATTGTCCCCCCCTCGCACAAGACACATCACGGTAGCGACGCCAATTCGCAGTAGCAGTACTGGGCGAGGCGCCAAAGGTTTGAAGTGCAGGCGGATCTCGACATCTGTTCAGGAACAGGAACCGACACCGGGGGCCCAAGTCCCCTCCTCTGAAACCGCGAAGTGCCAACAGAAATTGGAGCTATTTTTAGTCTTCTGCGCTGGGCGCTTATTTCATGTAGTATGCACTCCGCAAGTCGCCATCTATGTATGCAGAAACTCGGCTCTCGAACGGACGGACGCCTTTCCACGTAGGTCCTGCTAGCATCGTTACCGGAGAATAAGCTCTCGTGCGCACAGGTGGGAAGGGGTAGTGGGGGCATCTGAGTAAGGTTGAGCGTGGAGCTGCATCGGGCCAGACAGCGAGGCCAGTCGGAACCGTGATCACCGGTTGCGAGAAGAAGATTACATATAACGACGGCAGGCAAGGGGGAGAATTCGAAACCGAGAGGAGAGAACAACTATGTGCCCATCTACTCTGTGTGCGGTCGTGCCCACCAACCATGGTCGTGTGCCGTCGCACTGACTGCACATCGCCGGAAGCGATCGCGCGCGGAACGGACTGGAGCGCCTTGGGAGATCGAGGCGTATAGATATACATAACCGCCGAGCGCACGGGCCGCCGCGTTCTCCTCGCACCAGCAGCAGGCATGTGGATGTGAAGAAACAGCAAAGTCGATCCCACAGCTCCCTACGGACACGGTACCGTATTATCTCTCACTTATGGGTCCCCCTATAAACGCCAGTACCATGTATGTGTCGTGACGCGCTGGGCGTGCGCTAGACCGCATAGGGTTGGCGCGCCGAGCCTTTTGACCCGGCAGGTGATCAGCCCCAGGGGTATCCCAGCTCGGCTTGGTGCGGCTATCCATCATCAACAACCAAGCATCAAGCTCGTCGCAGCCGGTACAACTCCTCACGACGGTCCTCTCGCAAGCTTCCTTGCAGCCAACTGTCGATACGACTCGAACTCCCAGCAAGCGCTCGCTGGTTAAGTTCAAACGACGGCCGAGGCCTCGCAAACACCCAATTGCAGTGCTCCCTCGCTAGTTCCTCTACCAGCGGCCTCCCCTTACAGAGGCAAGGGATGCAGAACAGTTCGGTTTAAGCTCAGAGTATTGTCCAGGCAGAAAATGGCCGCGTGGGCGATGGGAATGGTGAGCAACAGAAGCCTGCACGTGAGGAGGTACGAGTACGGTTCGGGCTCCGGTAAAAGAACTACATAGGTCATGAAATGGAAGAAGGTACGTTGTGAGATTATCAGACTATTACTGCAAGTTGCTAATCATCGAGGTCTCCATAGAACGAGGCATTGCTACTGCAGGCGGATCGATATACCCACACGCACACGGCGCAGCAACCCACGGTGGGAGGAACTTGAGAAGCAACTGCGCGCTGCGTTTGAGGAGCGAAAACTGGGACGTGTTGTACGCCGCAATTGGTTTGAGCGTACCTCGACGCGGTTATCCACAGAGATCTATCCTCATTCTACTATCGTATTCCGCATGCAGATGGCTGGTTCTCTCGGTCTCGTCACCGCAATGAAATTACACTCTGTATCAGGTTCAGGAAACACCGCCGGTCCGGTACAGCAGCGTGAGATGACCGTCAGCTTTTCGCCGGCCGTAAGCCGCGCCGCATGAGCGACCGCACTGGCCGCACCACCAGCTGTAGGAACTCGGGGAAGTGCTAGGATGGTAGGGAAACCTCTGCACAGCCATGTCATTTCTTTCTCGAAAATTACCGACACTGGGGGGTGACTAGGGTGAAGATGAAGACTTGAGTACGGCTTTCGTTGGCATGCAGATGAGTCCCAGCCAGATTTGTAAATAGTAGATTCTACGGGCAGAGCGCGAAGATTCGGTCCTTGTGCACAAGCGCGATTTGATATTGCGCTAGTCCTTAGGCGCGCTACTATGCGCCCGTGGCGCTATCACCTATAACAGTGGCGTTTATAGGGGGTCCTTGTAAGTGAGATAGCACGGTGGATGTGTGGATATCTATATCCAGCATCCACGCTCCTTGGGCATCCGTGGCGTTCCTGGTTCTTGCCGGAGGAGACACGGAGACCATCGATACGACCTGGCGATCCACTTCGATTACCGACCGCCGGCATGCGTCCTGCCAGTTGTCCCAGATACTCTAGATAGTAGAAGAACTATGGCCCTCCTTAACCAGAAGTGATCGCCGGGTATCTACGAGTATCTGCTCTTTGCCGATACCCTAGGTGTATGAGCATCTTCGGGGGATAGTTAGATACTCGCTTCAATCTCGTCTATCGACGATGCACTCGCACGTATGCAAGCCATGGGGAGTATTGCCGGAAGAACTCATGGGACAGACTGCTGGTGGGGAACAAAGGATGATCCGTTGTGATCGAGCTGGTTAGTGATATTTTATGTCCTACATGTGCCGAGTCTTGGCGGACGCGTTTCCCCTTGGCCACAGGTCCACTCAACGCGTCCTCGCCGTCAATTCCCCAACAGAACCCAAAATACCACCGCCACAATGTTCCGTCAAGACCAGTTCAAGAAAGCACCCGTCGCAAGGAAGCACTTCGGCAACCCTGCGGGTCACCTTAAGACCGACTACCCGCACCGCCTGAACTTTTACAGCTCGCCGCCCACCGCCGAAGTAACGCTCGACCAATTCGAGCAATGGGCTATCGATCGTCTACGAGGTAGATAGACCTTGTCCTTCCAACCGTGTCGCGGAGGATGCAGGGGGTTGGACGGTTACTGATCGAATGGGTTTGTGCCATAGTCCTGGAAGAAATCGAAACGTCACTCTACCGCAACAAGTCCCCGGAGGAGCTGAAGATCGCTCTGGCCACACTGCTGAAAAAGTACCTGCACCTCGACTCCAACTCCTCCAACTCGGCGCATTTGCACGAGCAGCGGCAGAAAGACCACTATTCCCACTTCATCCTGCGTCTCGCGTTCGCGCGGACCGAAGACCTGCGACGACGCTTCTCCAAGGCCGAAGCGATCCTCTTCAAGCACCGGTTCGAGAGCGACGACGGCAGCGAGCGCTCCAAGTTCATCGACAGTCTGGAGTTCGACTGGAAGCCGGTCTCCAGCGAGGAGAAGGCCGCTCTGTCCCAGCAGCTGATCGCCACCTCCGGCGGAAAGAAATTGGACGATGGTGGATATTTCAAGGTTGACTGGGAGCGGGTTCCGGATCTGGTGGAGCAGCGACGGGTGTATGTGCGTGCGGGGAAGGTGTACGTGCCATTGTCGCTGCAGGTCTCCCTCGTGGTGGCGGAATTCACGAAGAAATTGGAAGATGCCCTCGATTTGACAGCACGGGCACTGCCCCGGCTCGACGAGGACGACCGGCTCATCCCGATCCTAAACCATCTTTCCCTCGGCTTCACTGCGCCGGAATACAACGCCTCCTCTGAACTGTCGCTCCTCTCGGGCGCGCCCATCACCGCGGCGGACGTCGAGGGACTGTCACAGCACTTCCCAGCATGCATGACCCACCTCCACCGAACGCTACGCAAGGCAAAGCACCTCAAGCATTTCGGACGGCTGCAATACGGCCTCTTTCTCAAAGGCTTGGGACTGAGCGTCGAGGAGGCGCTCACCTTTTGGCGGACGGCGTTCTCGGCCACTCCGAGTGATAAGTTCGACAAGGAGTACCGCTACAACATCCGCCACTCCTACGGTCTCGAGGGCCAGCGCAAAAACTACCGTGCAAAGTCGTGCCAGCAGATCCTGACCGAAGCGCCGCCGGGAAGCGGCGAGGCCCACGGCTGTCCGTATCGCCACTTCTCGCCCGAAAACCTCAACGCCTTCCTTACCCAGCAGATGGGCGTCAAGGACCCTCCGGTGCTGCGAGGCGTGACGCAGGACGTGGCGGCGACCAAGTACCACATGGCCTGCAACCGCGTGTTCGAGCACATCCACCGCGAGGAACTCCGGAAGGCGAAGGAACTGTCTTCCAGCGGAGGCGGAGGGCCGCCGGCGGTGTTCGAGACCATCATCCATCCGAACGAGTACTTTGTCAGGAGCTGGGAGCTGAAACACCCCGAGGCCGTCGGCAAGACGGATGTGGGAGGAGGAGCTGGCACGCGGAGGGCCGGTGATAGGATCGAGGTGGACACAATGGGGGGTGGTAGTGGTGGCGACGTGGAGATGATGTAGACGATATTCACGGACCACGGTTCCGTGGTACACGTTTCGTAATGATGCATGCATGATACTCGAACTTGGGGTAGTTATATTGTCCCCATTCAACCACTATGTAGAGGATCATAAAAAGGAAAAGAAAAAAAAGGAATCATGATTCAGCCGGGATTTGAACCCGGGTCGGGCGCACAACTGCTGGAATGGCAAGCGCCCATGATACCCCTACACTACTGAATCCTTGACACCACAAGTGTGACCGCCGCATTAATGGGGCATACATATCTGCGGAACACTGTTTGGCGAAGGGGGCCGGAGCTTGTGAAGTCTAGACCCAGGCAGGCATTCACGTGCGCCTGCTCCGGCGTGTCGGTGCCTAAGCGTGATGCGATGTGGCTCCCGCTCCAGCCAGTACATACATATACATATAGATGAGGCAGGCCATATCTGTGCGCAACCTGAAGCGCGATAGAAAGCACATTGCTCGACGCTGTTCGACCCGCATCGAGAACTCCGTTTTGCGCTGGAACCACCCAGGGCTTTTTTGCATCGAACCAATCGTGTCCACAAGTCCACAGTCTCTCCCACGTATATAGCGCCCATTCCGTTCTGCAGCGGGGTATGGGTATACAGTCAGTCTTTGGGAGTCGTCGGTCGCCGCCAAGCAGTCTCCCATGGTATCTTATCACAGCGGGCCGCCAAGTCGGTGAACACAGTGCCGAGATGGAAGTCTGGTTCGGTTCCGTGGGGAATCCTCCAAGGCGTAGTGGCCGAAATAGAAAAGAAAAAAAGGTACTGTTCCGATTGGAGGGCATTGCGTGATCGGAAGGAAGGGAATCATACCGACAAACACATAGACAGACAGACAGACGGACAGACAGACAGACAGACAGACAGACGTCGCAAACAATTCACGGACACGTCTTGCTGGCGATAATGGGCCCCTGCGCCATACGCAAGCGCACTTCCGGCGCGGCTACATACACGCGTGTCCTGGAACGGAAGCGGAAACCGGTGGAGGTGGTGGTTGCGGACGGGTGCGTCGGGACCATCGGCCGGCTCGGGAGGCGCCCAGTTGCCGCCCCCGCTGGAATACAGACTTAGATATGCGCCGGAAAGACTGGCGGCGGGCCGCCTGCAGACGATCCCGGATCACGGAATCCACCTCTATGTACCACGTACGTACGTGTCGAAGTGTGGATCGTATGGAGGCCGCATTCACAGACAGTCTGTGTCTGCTTGGCGACTGTCCCCGAGTGATCGTGCGTGATATCTCTGCAGCTTCACTAAAAAATAATAATTAAAAATTAAGAAAAAAAAACCCCCCAACGATCCCACTGGTTTCCTCGATACCCAAGCATCACTCGGAAATCGTACCACAGATACGCAGCGTGCGTTGTCCAAGTAACCAGCTCGCTAGGTTTGATATCATCAATTACCTTCCCCCCCCCCTCCTCCTCCCTCGACTCAGCAGATTTCGGTGTAATTGCCAGCGCCCGCCCGGGCCTTTCGCCCCGCCCTTCATTTTTTTTAATTTTTTTTGGGGGGGGGGGGGGGGGGGGGGGGGGGGGGGGGGGGGGGGCGGCGGGGGCGGCGGGGGGGGGCGGCGGCGGGGGGGGGGGGGGCCGCGGGAGAGGGGGT